>FTFF01001297.1_pt1 | contig 10970 bp, 9 predicted proteins | sample 1640361 | NCBI WGS metagenome assembly FTFF01 (sample SAMEA3914816, study PRJEB12502) | metagenome | biome: forest; material: soil | place: USA | collected 2011-09-16 | depth 0.3 m | reverse complement strand
GGGATCGAGTCGCTGGGCAAGCCGCTCTCGGCGGCCACCGTCGAGAGCGGCTTGCCCAGCGACTCGATCCCGGCGCGCGCGGCGGCGGGGGGCGCGGCGGCCATGGGCGCGGCGGCGGCGGGCGCAGGGGCCGGCGCACCCGCACCGGCACGACGCGCGATCGCGTCCTTCACCTTGTCGATGAGCGCCTGCGTCTCGAACGGCTTCACGACGAAGCCGTCGGCGCCGGCGGAGCCGCCCTTCTGCTCGTCGTAGGGCGTGAAGTTACCGGTGAGGATGAGGCACGGCGTCCGGCTGAGCGCGGCGTCGTGGCGGAGCGCGCCGCACAGGTCGTAGCCCGTCTTGCCCGCCATGCCCGCGTCGGCGAGCACGACGTCCGGCTTCAGCTGACGCGCGCGCTCGAGGCCCTCGTCGACGTTCTTCACCGCGGTGATGGCGAAGTCTTCGTGGGCGAACGTGATCTCGACCACCCGATGGATGGTGACGCTGTCGTCGACGAGCAGGATCTGCTTGGGCATGGGGCAGTGGGCCTCGGCCTGGGGTGAGGTACTTCGGAGAGCCTATCAGTGTTACACCGACGGTGGCCCGAGCGTCAAGGCAGACGCGCCCCCAACCCGGCGCGCTGACACGGCATTTCACGCATTCGTTCAGGCATCGGGCTTCCCTAGCGCGGCGGGCGCGCCGCTCCCCTTCCGCCGCAGCCCGCCGAGGACCGCGAGCGTGAGCACGTAGGGCAGCATCTGGATCGCCCAGCCGGGGATCGGTCCGCCGCCGGTCTGCAGGCGGATCTCGAGCGCCTCCGCGGCGCCGAAGAGCAGGCACGCGAGCACCGCGTACAGCGGCCGCCAGCGCCCGAAGATCAACGCCGCCAGCGCGATGTAGCCGCGGCCGGCCGACATGCCGGCCACGAACTGGTGTTGATCGGCGGCGAGGAACGCGCCGCCGGTCCCGGCGAGGAGCCCGCCGAGCACGACCGCGCAGAAGCGCACGCGGCGCGGGTCGACCCCGAGGCTGCGCGCGGCCGCCGGGTGCTCGCCGACGGCGCGCAGGCGCAGGCCGAAGACGGTGCGCGCGAGCAGGAACGTGGTGAGCGCCGTGGCCGCGACGGTGGCGAGCACGAGCGGGTGCAGGAGCGCCTGCGCCAGGCCGCCGTGTCCGCTGAGGGCCGCGAAGGCCTCGACGCGCGGCGAGTTGGAGCTGCTGTCGTAGCGGACCTTGAGGAGGTAGCGCGTGATCCCGTCGGCGAACAAGTTGACCGCGACGCCGACGACGATCTGATCGGCGCGCAGGAAGAGCACGACGGCGGCGTAGCCCGCGGCGAGCGCGCCGCCCGCCGCGGCCGCCGCCGCGACCCCGACGGCGGCGCTGTGCGCCGCGTCGGCCCCGACGGTGGCCGCGAACGCGCCGACGAGCAGCATGCCCTCGAGCGCGAGCTGCACCACGCCCGCGCGCTCGGACAGCGTCCCGGCCAGGGCGGCCAGCGCGTACGGCACCGTGATGCGCACGACCGCGGCGGCGAACGCGAGGGCGATGAGCGTCATGGATCGCCCTTCGCGCCGCGGCCCGGTCGGACGGCGACCGCCGCGGCGACGGCGATCACGACGATCGTCTGCAAGACGTCGATGATCTCCTTCGGGCAGACGGCGTTGACCGCGAGCGCGCCCTGCGCGAGCGTGCCGAAGAGCAGCGCCGCGGCGACCAGCGAGAGCGGGCCGGCGCCGCCCAGCACGGCGACGGCGATCCCGACGAAGCCGACGCCGCCGGAGAAGCCCTCCTCGTAGTAGCGCTTGTAGCCGAGGACGAAGTTGGCGCCGCCGAGCCCCGCGAGCGCGCCGGCCAGCGCCATCGCCGCGATCGTCACGCGCCCGACGTCGAGGCCCGCGGTGGTCGCGACGCGCGGCTGCGCGCCCACCGCCCGCAGGTGGAACCCGAAGCGCGTGCGGGACACGACCGCGAAGAGCGCGACGACGACGACGACCGACGCCGGGAACATGAAGTTGGCGGCCGATCCGTGCAACGCCGGCAGGAGGCGATCGAGACGGCCGACCGCCGCGCCCGCGACGATCGGGCGCGTGTGGACGCTCTCCCGCACGAACATCGCGGTGCCGGCGCCCACCATCGCCGCGCGGACGATGAAGTTCAGCATGATCGTCGTGATCACCTCGTGCGCGCCCCGACGGGCCTTCAGCCAGCCGGCGAGGCAGCCGAGCGCCGCGCCGCCGGCCGCCGACGCGACCAGGCAGGCCGGCAGCGCGAAGGCCGCCGACGTCGCCGCCGGCAGGGCCGCCCCGACCCACGCGCACGCGAACGCGCCGAGGATGAGCTGCCCCTCGGCGCCGACGTTGAAGAGCCCCGCGCGCAGCGCCACCGCCACCGACGCGCCGCACAGGAGGAGCGGCGTGGCCTTGAAGAGCACCTGGCCGATCCCGTAGGCGTTGCCCCAGGTGCCGGCGAGGAGCAGCGCGTAGATCGTCGCCGGGGCGCGGCCGGTGGCCCGCAGCAGCGCGCTCGTGATCAGGAGCGCGGCGAGGAGCGCGACCGCGATCGCCAGCGCGCGACGGATCGCGGCGCTCACGCGGCCCCCGTGCCGAGCCCGACCATCTCGCGGCCGATGCGCCCGCGCAGCGCGTCTCGATCCGCCGCGGCGCGCACGTCGTGCGTGCCGACGGCCCGCCCGCGGTAGAGCACGACGACGCGATCGGCCAGCGCGAAGTGCTCGTCGAGCTCGGCGGAGATGAGCAGGATCGCGGCGCCCGCGTCGGCGAGCGCGAGCAGGCGGGCGTGGATCTCCGCGATCGCGCCGATGTCGACGCCGCGCGTCGGCTGGGCGCAGACGAGCACGCGCGGCGAGTCGAGCAGCTCGCGCATGAGGAGCACCTTCTGCTGGTTGCCGCCGGAGAGCGAGCGCGCGATCGCGTGCGGATCGGGCGGCCGCACGTCGAGCTCGCGGAGCCCGTCGCGCACCTGGGCGACGACCTCCTTCACCGGGACGAGGCGGCCGAGGCGGTACGACGCCTCGCGGCCGAGGTACGCGTTCTCCCACAAGGGCGAGTCGAGCAGCAGGCCCTCCTCCTGGCGATCCTCCGGCACGTGCCCGATGCCGAGCGCGCGCCGATCCGCCACGCCGAGCCGGGTGACGTCCCGCGTCCCCACGCGGACCACGCCCCGTGTCGGCGCGAGGAGGCCGGCGACGACGCGCGCGAGCTCGCGCTGGCCGTTGCCCTCGACGCCCGCGATCCCGACGATCTCGCCGGCGCGGACCTCGAGATCGATCGGCCCGAGCGGGGCGGCGCCCGCGCCCGCCGAGATCCCGACCAGCGCGAGGCACGCCTCGTCGGTCGCGGCGCGCCGGCGCTGGGGGAGCGGGATCGACGCCCGCCCCACGAGCGCGGCGCCGAGCGCCTCGGCCGACAGCCCCGCGGTCGGGCGGCGATCGACGACCTCTCCCCGCCGCATCACCGTCACCTCCTCCGCGAGCGCCAGGACCTCGTCGAGCTTGTGGGTGACGAGCAGCACCGTCGCGCCGCCGGCGACGAGGCCGCGCAAGAGCGCGAGCAGGCGCTCGACCTCGGGCGGCGTGAGCATCGCGGTCGGCTCGTCGAGGATGAGCGTCCGGGCGCCGCGGTAGAGGACCTTCAGGATCTCGACGCGCTGCGCCTCGCCGACCGAGAGCTCGCCCACCGGCCGCGCGGGATCGACGGCGAGCCCGTGACGCTCGCCCAGCGCGGCGAGCTCGCGGCGGGCGCCGGCGAGATCGACCAGGCCCCGGCGCCGCGGCTCGCGGCCGAGGATCACGTTCTCCGCGACGGTGAGCGTCGGCACCAGCATGAAGTGCTGGCTCACCATCCCGACGCCGCGTGCGATCGATCGCTCGACGCTGGGCCGCGCGATCGCCTCGCCGTCGATGCGCACCTCGCCGGCGTCGGCGCGCTCGAGCCCGTAGAGGATCTTCATCAGCGTCGACTTGCCGGCGCCGTTCTCGCCGACGAGCGCGTGCGCCGAGCCGCGGCGGACGGCCAGCGAGACGTCGCGGTTGGCGACGATCGGCCCGTAGCGCCTCCAGATCCCGCGCGCCTCGAGCGCCAGCTCGTTCGCGCTCACCGCGGCTCCGTCGGCGCGACGATCCGCCCGGCGACGATCTCCTCGCGCAGCGCCTCGACGCGCGCGCGGACGGCGTCGGGGATGAGCGCGCGGTTGCGCTCGTCGTACACGTAGTCGACGCCCCGCTCCTTCAGCCCGAACGCCTGGAGCCCGCCCACGAAGCGGTGCTCGACGAGCGCGCGCGTGACCTCGAGCAGCGCGACGTCGATCTGCTTCGTCATGCTCGTCTGGATCCGACCGGGCGCCTCGGCCCACTGATCGGCGTCGACGCCGATGGCGAGGCGCCCGGCCTCGCGCGCGGCCTCGAACACGCCGAGCCCGGTGGTACCCGCGGCGTGGAAGACCACCGTCGCGCCCGCCGCGTACTGCGCGTGCGCGAGCTCCTTGCCCTTCTGCGGGTTCTTGAAGGCGTCGCCGGTGGTGCCGGCGTACCCGACGAGGACGCGGCAGTCGGCGCAGACCGCGGCGACGCCCGCGCGGTAGCCCGCCTCGAACTTGCGGATGAGGGGGATGTCCATCCCGCCGACGAAGCCGACCACGCGCGACGCCGAGGTCAGCGCCGCGATCGCGCCGACGAGGAACGCGCCCTCCTCCTCGCGGAACTTGATCCCCACCATGTTCGGCGGCGGCGCCACGAGGCCGTTCGCGTCGAACTTCGCGTAGTCGACGCAGGCGAAGCGCACGGTCGGGTACTCGCGCGCGACCGCGTACACGTCGTCGGAGAAGATGAAGCCGACGCCGATCACGAGATCGAAGCCGCGCGCGGCGAGGAGGCGGATCCCCGACTCACGGTCCGCGCCGTCGCCCGGCTCGATGTACTCGACCTCGACCCCGAGCTCGCGCCGCGCCCGCTCGACGCCGAGGTAGGCCATGTCGTTGAACGACTTGTCGCCGCGCCCGCCGAGATCGAAGACCAGGCCGACGCGCAGCGCCCGTCCGCCGCGGCGCGCCGGAGCCACCGTCGGCTCGCCGCGCGGCCCGCCGAGGAGAAGGACGTTGCCGACGATCAGGAGCCCGACGATCGCAAGGAGGCGCGCCACCGGCCGCGTTGTACTACAGCGCTCCCGGAAGCTCCGCAGGCTTCCCCTGCGAGGGTGAATTGAGTACGGTCCGCGCCGCGTGCGCCGCGTCCCTCTCTCTCTCGCCCTGCTCCTCGTCGTGGGCGGCGCCGCGCGGGCCGACGACGAGATCGTCCTCGGCGAGTACGGCTCCCTGACCGGCTCCGAGGCGGTGTTCGGCAAGTCGACGCACAACGGCCTCGAGATCGCCGTCGACGAGATCAACGCCGCCGGCGGCATCCGCGGCCGGAAGGTCCGCCTCGTCACCTACGACGATCAGGGCAAGACCTCCGAGGTCGGCACCGCGGTCACGCGCCTCGTGACCAACGATCGCGTGGTCGCGATCGTCGGCGAGGTCGCCTCCTCCCTCTCGATCGCCGGCGGTCAGGTCGCGCAGCAGCACGGCACGCCGATGATCACGCCGTCGTCGACCAACGAGAAGGTCACGCAGGTCGGCGACTACGTCTTCCGCGTCTGTTTCCTCGATCCGTTCCAGGGCTACGTGATGGCCCGCTTCACCACCGATCCGAAGGAGAAGTCCGGCCTCGGCCTCACGCGCGTGGCGATCCTCATCGATCAGCGCCAGGCGTACTCGCAGGGGCTCTCGCGCTACTTCGAGGCGTTCTTCCGCAAGTTCGGCGGCCACGTCTCCGCGCACGAGTCCTACCAGGGCGGCGACCAGGACTTCTCGGCGCAGATGAGCCGCATCGTCGCGTCGGGCGCCGAGGCCCTCTACGTGCCGGGCTACTACACCGACGTCGCGAACATCGCGAAGCAGGCCCGCCAGCTCGGCTTCACCGGGCCGCTCCTCGGCGGGGACGGCTGGGAGTCGGTGGCGAACATCGGGGGCCAGGCGATCGAGGGCTCCTACTACTCCAACCACTACTCCGCCGAGGAGCCACGCGAGGCCGTGCGCCGCTTCGTGCAGAAGTACGTCACCCTCTACAAGGAGACGCCCGACTCGATGTCGGCGCTCAGCTACGACGCGGCGATGATCATCCGCGCGGCGCTCGAGAAGATCCCGCCGCAGCCGCCCGGCGACGAGGGCCTCCAGGCCACCCGCAAGGCGATCCGCGACGAGCTGGCGCGCGTGAAGGGCTTCGCCGGCGTCACCGGCGTCATCACGCTCGACGCCCACCGCAACGCGCAGAAGCCCGCCGCCGTGCTCAAGATCGTCGGCAAGTCGACGCCGCTCGCGGCGTGGGTCGCGCCGCCCGAGGGCGACTTCGACAAGGAGGCGGCCGGCGCGCTCGCGCTCCTCGACCAGCCCGACGACGTCGTCAGCACCGGCCGCGGCGCCGGCGTGGGCCAGCTGCTGCTCAAGGGCGTCGCCGTCGGCAGCCTCTACGCGCTCCTCGCGCTCGGCTACACGATGGTCTACGGCATCCTCCAGTTCATCAACTTCGCCCACTCCGACGTGTTCATGCTCGGCGCGTTCTTCGCGCTGCGCCTCGCGTCGCTCTTCGGCCTCTCGCGCCCGACGCCGGTGCAGGCGGTGGGCCTCTTGCTCCTCGCGATGGCCTGCTGCGCGCTCGTCGGCTACTGCATCGAGCGCTTCGCCTACCGCCCGCTCCGCCGCGCGCCGCGCCTCAACGTGCTCATCACCGCGATCGGCGTCTCGCTCCTCATCGAGAACGTCGGGCAGCTCGTCTTCGGCAAGAACGTCTTCCAGTTCCCGCAGCTCGCCGAGCACACGGTCCAGCTCGGCGGCGTCGGCGTCCGCTCGGTCGAGGTCGTCGCGATCGGGCTGGCCGTCGCGCTCATGATCGGCCTCGAGATCCTCGTCTACCGCACGAAGATCGGCCGCGCGATGCGCGCCGTCGCGCACGACCACGGCGTCGCCGGCCTCATGGGCGTGCCGGTCGATCGGATCATCTCGCTCGTCTTCGTGATCGGCTCGGCGCTCGCGGCCGCCGGCGGCCTCATCGTCGGCCTCACCTACGGGCAGGTGAAGCAGCCCGCCGACGCCTCCTGGGTGCTCTATGGCCTGAAGGCCTTCGTCGCCGCGGTGATCGGCGGCATCGGCAACATCCCGGGCGCGATGCTCGGCGGGCTCCTCCTCGGCCTCGCCGAGCAGCTCGTCGCCGGCTTCGTCTCGACGACGTTCCGCGACGCGATCGCGTTCTCGCTCCTCATCGTGATCCTGCTCGTGCGGCCGAGCGGCCTCCTCGGCCGGCGCACGGTGGAGAAGGTCTGATGGCGCGCGGCGCCGCGGTGCAGGTGCTCCCGCCGCTCGGCGTCGCGGGGGTGGCCGCGCTCGCGTGGGCGTTGACGTCGGTGATGGGCGCGCACGCCGGCGGCGGCTACGTCGAGAAGGTCCTCTTCGACATCGGGATCAACATCATCCTCGCCGTCAGCCTCAACATGGTGAACGGGCTCACCGGCCAGTTCTCGATCGGCCACGCGGGCTTCATGGCGCTCGGCGCGTACGGCTCGCTGGTCGTGAGCTACTACCTCGGCTACACGATCTTCGGTGACGTCGCCAAGCACGCCACCCTGGCCGGCTACGGGCTCTACCTCGGATCGATCGTCGCGGGCGGGCTCATCGCCTGCTTCGCCGGCCTGGTGGTCGGGCTGCCGTCGCTGCGGCTGCGCGGCGACTACCTCGCGATCGTCACGCTCGGCTTCGGCGAGATCATCCGCGTGCTCCTGCAGGCGACGCCGTCGGTGCTCGGCGAGGGCGAGATGGCGGGCGTCTCCGCGTGGCGGCGCGCGTTCCACCTCGGCGGCGCGCTCGGCTTCCCGCACGGGCAGTCGTACAACTCGCTCGCGTGGACCTGGGGCGGCGTCGCGCTCACGCTGCTCGTCGCGTACCGGCTGCGCGAGTCGTCGCACGGCCGCGCGTTCCTCTCCATCCGCGAGAACGACATCGCCGCCGAGGCGATCGGCGTCGACACCACCCGCTACAAGGTGACGGCGTTCGTCCTCGCCGCGTTCTTCGCGGGCGTGGCCGGCGCGCTGTTCGCGCACCAGCTCGGCGCCGGCACCGCGTCGCGGCCCGAGGAGTTCAACTTCATGAAGTCGTTCGAGGCGGTCATCATGGTCGTCCTCGGCGGCATGGGGTCGATCTCGGGCGCGGCGATCGCCGCGGTCGCGCTCACCGTGCTCACCGAGCTCCTGCGCTCGGTGCAGGACTACCGGCTCATCGCCTACGCCTCGCTCCTCATCCTCGTCATGATCCTCCGCCCGCGCGGCCTGCTCGGCACGCGCGAGCTGTGGCACAAGAAGAAGCGAGCGGCCAAGTGAGCGCCGCCCTCGACGTGCGCGGTGTCTCCTTGTCGTTCGGCGGCCTCAAGGCCGTCTCGGACTTCTCGCTGTCGGTGCCGGCGGGCGCGCTCTACGGCCTCATCGGGCCGAACGGCGCCGGCAAGACCACCGTCTTCAACCTGCTCACCGGCGTCTACCAGCCCGACGCCGGCGCCATCGAGCTCGCCGGCGCGTCGATCGTGGGCGAGGCGCCGCACCGCATCTGCGCGCTCGGCGCCGCGCGCACCTTCCAGAACATCCGGCTCTTCGGCGAGCTCACCGTGCTCGACAACGTCCGCGTCGCCTGTCACCTGCGCGCGCGCACCGGGCTCCTGGCCGCGGTGCTGCGCACCGGCGCGTTCCTGCGCGAGGAGGAGGAGACCGTCGCCCGCTCGCGCCAGCTCCTCGACCTGTTCGGGCTCGGCGCGCTCGCCGACGCCGACGCGCGCAGCCTGCCGTACGGGCAGCAACGCCGCCTCGAGATCGCGCGCGCGCTCGCGACGTCGCCGAAGCTGCTGCTCCTCGACGAGCCGGCCGCCGGCATGACCCCGCACGAGAAGAACGAGCTGCGCGAGCTCATCCGCCGCGTGCGCGACGAGTTCGGCTGCGCGATCCTCCTCATCGAGCACGACATGGGCCTCGTGATGCGCGTCTGCGAGCGGGTCGCGGTGCTCAACTACGGCGTCAAGATCGCCGACGGCACGCCCGCCGAGGTGCAGGCCGACCCGCAGGTGATCGAGGCGTATCTCGGGCGCGAGGAGGCGAGCGCGTGAGCGCGCTCCTGGAGGTCGCCGATCTGGACGTCCACTACGGCGCGATCCAGGCGCTGCGCGGCGTCTCGCTGCGCGTCGAGGAGGGGCAGGTCGTGACCCTCGTCGGGTCGAACGGCGCCGGCAAGACCACCACGCTGCGCGCGATCTCGGGCCTGGTGCGTCCGTCGCGCGGGACGATCGCGTTCGCCGGCCGCCGCATCGAGGGGCATGCGCCCGAGTCGATCGTCCGCCTCGGCATGGCGCACGCGCCCGAGGGGCGCGGCGTCTTCCCGCAGCTCACCGTGCGCGACAACCTCGAGCTCGGGGCGTACGTGCGGAAGGACGACCTCACGAAGGATCTCGAGCGCGCCTTCGCTCGCTTCCCGCGGCTCAAGGAACGCGAGCGCCAGCTCGCCGGTACGCTGTCGGGCGGCGAGCAGCAGATGCTCGCGGTCGCGCGCGCGCTCATGAGCCGCCCGAAGCTGCTCCTCCTCGACGAGCCGTCGCTCGGCCTCGCGCCGCAGATCGTGCAGCAGATCTTCGCGATCATCCGCGAGCTCAACCAGGAGGGCATGACCATCCTGCTCGTCGAGCAGAACGCGCTGATGGCGCTGCGCACGGCGCACGTCGGCTACGTGCTCGAGACCGGCGGGGTCCGCCTCTCCGGCGACGCGAAGCAGCTCGCCGAGAGCGACGCGGTGAAGAAGGCCTACCTCGGGATTGACTGAGCGAACTGCAACCTCTTGTCATCACTCGCCGTCGATCGTGCGATTGCGCTTCCAATCCGTCGCCCGCCGAGGCTAGGGTCCGTTCGTCGACGGAGGTGCCCCGTGTCGAAGCTCTTTTTTGCCTCGATCGCCTCGCTCGCTTTGCTCTCGCTCCCCGCGTCGGTCGCCCACGGCGCCGGCCGCGACACGATGACGTTGCAGGAGGCGCTCGACAGCGCCGAGCGCCTGCTCGACAACGGGGGCGACGCCTCGGACATCGCGGGGCGCCTCCACAAGAGCCGCGGCCTCAACAAGGAAGAGCAGCGCCGCCTCGAGCTCATCGACGCGCGCTGCGCGCTCCTCACCGGCGCGTACCCGGCCGGGGAGAAGATCCTCGCCCGCCTCTACAAGGCGGCGCCGGACGACGCGCGCCTCGCCGAGTGGTACGCGCGCGCGCTCGACGGCAGCGGCAAGGGCGAGGTGGCGTTGCCGCTCCTCAAGGACCTCGCGGCGAAGGACGGCCTGAAGGACGGCGACAGCTACTGGGCCCTCGCCCAGCTCGAGCGCAAGGGCGGCGATCGCGCGCAGGCGCTCGCGCACGCGCGCGCCGCGCTCACCCACCCGATCGTGCTCCAGTCCGACGAGCTCGACAAAGAGATCCACAAGTTCATCGCCGAGCTGAGCAAGCCGGCGAAGTGAAGCGCTGAGCCTTCAGCAGGTCGCGACGCGTCTCACCGAGCTGGCGCAGCGCTGGCTCCCCGACGCCTACGTCTTCGCGCTCCTCGCCACGCTGGTCGTCTTCGTCGGCGGCCTCGCCGTCGGCGTCGCGCCGCTCGCGCTCGTCGACGCCTGGGGCCACGGCTTCTGGGAGCTGCTCGCGTTCGCGATGCAGATGGTGCTCGTGATCGTCACCGGGCACGTCGTCGCCGACGCGCCGCCGACGCGCCGCGCGATCGCCTGGCTGGCGGCGCGGCCGCGCACGCCGCGCGGCGCGGTCGCGTTCGTGGCCGCCGTGGCGCTCGCGACGTCGTGGGTCAACTGGGGCTTCGGCCTCGTCGCGAGCGCCACGGCGGCCACGAACGCGACCGCGCCGCGCGGCGTGCGCG
>FTFF01000613.1_pt1 | contig 11011 bp, 13 predicted proteins | sample 1640361 | NCBI WGS metagenome assembly FTFF01 (sample SAMEA3914816, study PRJEB12502) | metagenome | biome: forest; material: soil | place: USA | collected 2011-09-16 | depth 0.3 m | reverse complement strand
TGAGCCGTCACAGCCGCACCACGAGCTCGAGCCGGGCGCCCGAGAACGCGGGGAAGTCGCGGCACACGCCCGAGATGCAGCGCAGCCCGCCGCGGTTGCCGCCGACGAAGACGCGGATCGAGGACGCGGTCGTGATGTTCCACTGCACCGATCCGTTGAAGAAGTGGTGCGTGCGCACCGAGGCGTCCGGGAACGTCGTCCACTCGTAGCCCGCGGCGGCGACGAGGTAGGGCGTCCACTTGAGCGCGAGGTAGGCCGTGCCCTCGGTCCAGCGCTGGTGGTACGTGCTGCCGTCGGGGTTCTTGGCCGTGATGAGGTCCTCGCGGCGCACGAGGACGAAGCCCTGCGACTCGACGGACAGCCCGCGCGGCAGGTGCTGGGTGAAGTCCCACTCGGCGTGGCCGATCTCCTGGTGCATCTTGCCGTTCGCGCGGTCCTGCTCGTAGCGGAAGCCGCCCGAGCCGAAGACGTGCGAGCTGCCGTGCTGCCAGCGCACCTCGACGCCGCCGTAGGGGTCGTGGAAGCGGAGCGACTGGGTCGGCGCGGAGTCGTCCTCGAAGTAGGCGGTCGAGGCGTACAGCTGCAGGCGCTCGTTCACGCGCCAATCGGCGCGGCCGCGCAGCCCGCCGACGGAGAAGGTCGACGCCTGCAGCTCGGTCACGATGCGCTCGGCGGTCGGCGGCTGCAGGTACGAGATCGGCGAGAACTCGACGAACGCGCTCGGCACCGACGAGTGCCACGGCAGGTAGTCCTTGTAGTACTTCCACTCGAGCTGGAGCGCGACCCGGCCGAAGTAGCCGGTCACCGCGCCGTAGAGCGCCAGGCCGGACTTGCGGCGATCGGCCTCGCTGACGAGCTGGCCCGCGCCCTCGAGGTAGACGCCGAGCCAGCGCGCGAGCCGCGGCGCGTCGATGGACCCGCCGTACATGAGCCGCGAGTCGCGCCGCTTCGGCTCCGACGCGCCGCTCGACTGCGACTGGAACCCGCCGACCACGTGCATGCCGACGTTGACGCGGTCGGCGAAGCGGTACTCGGCGCGGCCGCCGCCGACGAAGTCGTTCGGATCGTCGACGTAGCGGCCGGTGGCCTGGTCGATGTTCTGGATGTTCGTCACGCCCGCGACCGCGGTCATCGCGAACGCGCCCTCGTGGTAGACGAAGCGGCCGCCGCGGAGCGTGGTGTCGATGCCGAGCTCGTCGAGCTTGCGGATCGAGAGCACCAGGCCGCGGCCGAACGAGACGTAGAAGTCGCCGAGCGTGCCCTCGAGGTTCCGGCCCGCGTACTCGAGCGCCACCTTCTCGCCCCAGAACGGCTTCTGGCAGAAGCGGCTGCGCAGGGCGAACGGGGTCGTCGCGTCGGGGCCGCACGCGCCGTCGGGGCGATCCATGTACAGCGCGGTGTCGAAGCGCGTCCACAGCCGGAACCGGCGCCACGCGAGATCGACGTTCAGACGGTTGAGCAGGTCCGCGAAGCGCAGTTGCTCGGTCGGGGCGCCGGCCTTGGTCGTCTCCACCTGCAGCGCGGGGCCGAGATCGCCGTGGTACGCGACGAACATCGTCTCGACGATGCCGAGCGTGAAGCTCTCCTTGAACAGCGTGAAGCGGACCGCGCGCGCGGGGGTGGCCAGCCCGAGCAGAAGCGCGACGACGAGGAGCGTGCGACCGCGGATCACTTTCCGAGGAGCGCCGCGACGTCGGCCTCGACGAGCTTCTCGTCACCGGCGTTGTAGCCGTTGCGGATGCGCGCGATCTGGCCCTTGCGATCGATGAGGACGTTGAGCGGCGCGGTGCGCTTCGGGTTGTAGACGCCGACGACGCGCGTCTCCTCGTCGAGCAGCACCGGGAAGGTCATCCCGTAGCGACGGGCGAACGGTCCGACCTGGGCCACGCTCTCCGGCCCGTCCATCGAGACGCCGAGCACGACGAAGCCCTGGCCCTTGTGTGCCTGGTAGAGCTGCTCGAGGTGCGGCATCTCGGCGCCGCACGGCACGCACCAGGTCGCCCAGAAATCGATGAGGATGACGTCCTTGCCGAGCCGGTCGGACAGCGTGTAGGTCCGCCCGTCGAGATCGCGCAGCGTGAAGTCGGGCGCCGGCGCGCCGACGGTCGTCGACTCGCTGGCGACCGCGCCGGCGGACTTGGTGCCGCCTCCACCGGTGGCGCAGGCGGAGGCGAAGCAGGCGAGGACGAGGAAGCGGGAGAGGCGCGGCGGAGACATGCGCCGCGCAGCGTACACCAAGCCCCGTGCCGAGATGAGCGGGTTTCTACAGGCGGGAGAGCGTGTCGACGACGGCGCCCTTGGTGTCGCAGCCGCCGATGCCGCCGACGCACAGCCACTCGATCTTCATCGACTGGGTGTTGAGGAGGATGTGCACCGGGAACGCCGAGGCGGGCGCGTACATGAAGAGGCGGCCCTCCGGATCGATCGCCATCGAGGTCTTCTTGAAGGCGTGCGTGTTGACCCAGTCGCTGAGGTCGCCCTCTTCGGCCGGCAGGCCGCGCACCGAGCCCTCGGCGAGGACGGTGAGGGCGCGGAAGCCTTCGCCCGCGTGGTCGACGGAGAGGCCCTCGATCTCGGAGGCCTCCTGGTTGCAGAAGTAGCACCAGTTGGCCGAGCCCTCGACGAGGAGGAGCTTCATCCCAGGGTCGGTGTGGAACTCGCCGAGGAGCAGCTGGCGCATCGGCAAGGCGTCATAGTTGCCGTCCGCCGGCGTCTTGCCGAGGAACTTGTAGTCGGCGACGGTCGCGCCCTCGACATACCCGTACGGGCCGGTCGGGTAGCCCGGATCGATCGGCGTCTCCGCCATGCGGTTCTGGGTGTCGTCCGTCGGCGCGCCGCAGCCGGCGAGACCGAAGAGGGTGGACACGGTGGAGACGAGCACGAGCGAGACGATCGAGTTGCGCATGGGTGAGGACGCTCCGTCGGTGTTGATCGAACAAATACTCCTACTGTTCCCTACCTGTCAATGAGATGCCGTGGCCCGGAGAGGGTTCCGAGGCCCCAGAGGTAGGGCCCCGACGCCTCAGCCGGAGGCAGTTGACCCGGGAGGCGGCGCCCGCTAAGGAGGCGGCCATGCGCGCTAACTTCCTGGCTTTGGCCATGCTCCTGGCTCCCCTGCTCGCGACCCCGGCCTGCACGAAGGCCACCGTCATCGGGACGGAGTGCAAGGCCGACGCCGACTGCAACGTGAAGGGGCAGATCTGCGCGCCCGGCCTCAACGCCGGCCCCTCCATCTGCACGCACACGTGCACCGGCCAGAGCGGCGCGATGGGCTGTCCAGTGGGCTTCGACTGCTTCCCGAGCGATCCGCAGAAGGGGAGCACCTGCAACAAGAGCCTCTACGACTTCGACCCGCTGACCGGCAAGCCGCTGCTCTTCGGCAAGGACTGCGCGCTCGACGCGAGCGTCTGCGGTGGCGCGGGCATCACCAACGCCGCGGCGAGCTGCCGCAAGATCGAAGATCCGACGAGCAATCCGCCCGGGCCGGTCACGATCGATCCGAACGCCTACTGCACCGGCGCTTGCACGACCGACGCCGAGTGCCCGCTCGACTTCGTCTGCGACACCGACTACGACATGGTGAAAAAGTGCCTGCGCCGCACGCTGTGCACGCCCTGCACCGTCGACGCGAACTGCCCCAGCGACTTCGCGGTCTGCGTGCCCACGCGCGACGGCAAGTCACGCTACTGCACCAAGGCGTGCACCGGCCCCGGCGACTGCGGCGGCGTGCAGAACACCGCGCTCGAGTGCGCGCAGACGACGAGCGCCGCCGGCACCGCGCTCGCCGCCTGCCTGCACCGCTACGGCTCGTGCCTGGGCGAGGGCAACATCTGCGACCCGTGCTTCAAGAAGGCGGACTGCGCGAAGAGCAACTCGACGTGCGTCACGAACGTCGGCACCGGCGAGCGCTTCTGCACGAAGAGCTGCAGCAGCGACGCCAGCTGCAAGCCGGCGGGGAGCGTCGCGTCGGCGTGCGACAACACCGACATCGCGACGAGCGCGAACCCGAACGGCATGTCGAACGGGATCTGCAACGGCGACACGACGCACCAGAACCCCGGCCTCTTCTCCTGCTGGAACCCGCTGTAGCCGCGGGTCGCCTCTCCTACCGATAGCGCTCGTAGAGCGGCGTCGGGTGGCGTCCATCGTCGAGCAGCTCGCAGAGCGCGAGCCTGAGGTCGAGCGTCGGGCCGAGCGCGCCGAGCACGGTCAAAAAGGCGATGCGCTGCCGCCACAGCACGATCGCCTCCGCCGAGAGCGTGATCGCGCCGGCGCGCACCAGGCGCGAGAAGCTCCCCGCGAGCGCCGCGGCCTCGGGGGGGCCGAAGCGCCGCGCGCCGCGGGTGAGGAACGGCGCGCCGAGCGCGCGCTCGAAGTCGCGCCAGGCGGCGCGATCGAAGACCCCCGCGCGCGGGATCAGGCCCTCCTCGTAGGCGGCGAAGCGGAGGGCCTCGCCGTCGCGGTGGACGAGCGCGAGGAGGAGGCGGCGATCGACATCCGCGAGCGCGCCGAGCTCGACGGCGAGCCCGAAGTCGACGAAGCCGACGCGCAGCGGCGGCCCCCGCTCGACGAGATAGTTCCCCGGGTGCGGATCGCCGTTCACGATCCCGTGGCGCAGCGGCGAGCCCAGCGCGAACCGCAGCATCGCCGCCCCGGCCTCGGCCCGCTCGGCGTCGCTGGCGTCGGCCATGAAGCGCGGGAGCGGGACGCCGGGCAGGCGCGTCATCGTGAGCACGTGCACGCTCGAGCGCTCGGCGATCGCGCGCGGGATCGCGATGGCGGGATCGCCGAGGTGCGCCGCGGCGAAGCGCGCCATCCACCTCAGCTCGGCGACGTAGTCGACCTCGCGCGCGATCGCATCCCTGAGCGCGGCGAGCGCCGCCTTCGCCGCGCCCTCGCCGAGGCCGGGCCCCACGAGCTCGCGCAGCACCGCGCGTGACGACAGGTCCTCGAGCAGCGCCGGGCCGATGCCGGGGTACTGCACCTTCACCGCGACCTCGGTGCCGTCGACGAGCCGCGCCGCGTGCACCTGGCCGAGCGAGGCCGCGGCGATCGGCGCGTCGTCCCAGGCCGCGAACAGGCGCTCGGGCGGCGCGCCGAGATCGGCCTCGATCACCGCGCGGATCGCGTGCGGCGGATCCGGCGGCGCGTGGTCCCACAGCGATGCGAGCTGCGTGCGCGCGTCCTGCCCGAGCCCGCCGTCGAGCGCGAGGTACGCGCGCAGCTGCGCGGCCTTGGCGGGCCCGCCGCGCAGGCGGCCCGCCGTGCGGATGACCTCCTCGGCCTCCGCGCGATCGGCCTCGGCGCGCTGCTGGGCGCCGTCGGGCGTGTCGGAGGTGAGCGCGTCGCGCACCGCGGCCGCGAGGCGCCGCGCCTTCGCGCGCGCCGCCCCGAGCAGCCGCTCGGTCGCGCGGCTCACGCGCCGAGCGCCTCGGCGAGCGCGAACAGCGTGAGCGGGGCGCACCCCTCGGCCTTGTTGTTGGCGATGACGAAGGTGTCGCGCGCGGCGTCGATCGCGCGCCGGATGATCGCGAGCGCGTCGGTGCGCATGCGCGGCTGCGGCGCGGCGAGGCGATCGAAGGGCGCGTAGCGGGCCTTCAGCGCCTCGTAGTCGGCGCCCGGCGGCAACATGAGCCGCAGGACGACGCGGGCCCCCACCGCGTCCGCGCCGAGCGCCGCCTGCTCGGCGAGCGATGGCATCGCGCCCCAGAAGTTGAGCACGTGGCTGGCGCCGCGCCGCGCGAGCACCTCGAGGTAGCGCGGCGTGAAGAGCTGCGGCGTGCGCAGCTCGACGGCGACGGCGAGCTCCCGCGGCATCGCCGCGAGCAGCCGGTCGAGCCCGAGCGCGAAGCCGCGCTCGTCGGGGACTCGGCGCGGCGGGATCGGCGGCAGCGCGAAGACGAGCGGCCCGGCGCGGTCGCCCAGGCCGGCGAGGTACGGGCGCGCGACCTCGTCGAGCGCGAGGCGCGGGTCGAGGAAGCGCGGATTCGGGCGGCCCGCGCGCGCACCGAGGCGCGGGTGATCGGGGAAGACCGCCGTCGTGACCTCGCTCGTCGCCTTCGCGACGACGCGGAAGCCTTCGGGCAGCTGCGCCGCGTAGCCGCGCCACTCCTCGGCGCGGAGCGAGGCGTAGTAGCTGCGATCGACCCCGACGGTGCGGAGGAGCGGATGCCGCGCGTAGGCCTCGAGCCCGCGGTCGACGAGGCGCTCCTTCGACGGGCGGCCGGCGTAGACGAGCCCGGCCCAGCCGGGGAACGTCCAGCTCGAGGTCCCGAGGTGGAGCCGCGGCGAGAGCCGCGCCGCGAGCGCGCGCTGCGCGGGCGTCACCACCGCGCCGGGTCCGGCAGGATCGGGCCCCGCGGCGCCACCGAAGAGCGAGAGCTGCGGGGCGTCCGACACGTGCCCACTATGGGGTACGCTCGGGCGATCGAAAAGGAGGCCTCCTCATGAACCGTAGAGAGCTGCTGATCGGCGCGGGGCTCGCGCTCACCGCCACCGCGCGGGCGCTCGCCGACAAGCCGACGATGTCGCCGGCGGCGGCGGCCGCGGCGCGCCTCGCCGGCGTCGCCGCGGCGGCGAGCCACTGCGTGCCGGTCGCGCGCGCGTGCCTCAACCACTGCCTCGAGATGTTCGCGGGCGGCAACGCGTCGATGAGCGGCTGCGCGCGCGCGGTGATGGACCTCGCGCCCGCCGTCGAGGCGCTGGCCGCGATCGCGTCGACGCCCTCGCGGCACGCCGCGCCGCTCGCCAAGGTCGTCGCCGAGATCGCGAAGGACTGCAAGGCGGAGTGCGACAAGCACCTCGCGATGGGCCCGTGCAAGGCGTGCGCGGACAGCTGCGCCGCGCTCCTCGCCGAGATCGCGAAGATCTGAGCCCGGCTACTCGGCGCGGAGCGGCCCGAGCTCGATCAAGCGGTTGATGCGGTACTGCGTCATGCAGGCCGCGATCGTCCACAGGATCGGGATCGAGATCATCCCGAGGTACGGGATCACCGTCAGGATCGCCGCAGTGAGCGTGAGCGCCTTCGGCGCCTCCTCGCGGCGGCCGCGCAGGGCGTACTGGAACGTGACGCGGTCGCACAGGCGCAGCGGCGAGAAGAACAGCCAGTAGTAGTTGAAGAACGGGATGAACTGGAAGCCGATCGCCTGACCGGTACTCGGGTCGTTTTGCGCCGCGCGCGGCAGGCGCCCCTGCTGGATCCCGAAGAAGATGAGCGAGAACAGCCCGAACGTGAAAAAGTGCAGGACGCCGACGGCCCAGGTCGGGAAGCGCATGAGGTCGTGCGCGGCGAAGGCCGCCTTCTCACCGGGTCCGAGGTTGATGCCGAAGCGGTAGGGGTTCCCGGTCGGGGTCTGCGAGAGCGCCCGGCGCAGCTCGAGGATCTCTTCGCGCATGTGCTGCGCGGCCTCGTGCTCCTTCGAGAGCTCGTCGAGCCGCAGCGCCATCGCGTTCTGGTCGTCCCTGTACATGGGACGATGATACGTAAAAAACCGGTCGTGCTACCCTCAAATTCGCATGGCGACGGATCTGGACGGCTGGTACTTCGAGCGCGAGGGCCAGAAGGTCGGTCCGCTCACCCTCGGCGAGCTGAAGCAGCGGGTCACCCGCCGGGAGCTCGATCGGCTCACGAAGGTGTGGGCGACGGGGATGGGCGACTGGGTCGAGGCGCGCACCTTGCCGATGCTCTTCCCGTCCGGCGCCAGCCTGGGCATGCAGATGCTGCTCCCGGTCGGGCGCAGCGCACACGCCATCGCCGCCGGCTACCTCGGCCTGCTCTCGTTCATCCCGTTCGTGGGCTACCTGGCGATCGTGTTCTCGGTGCTCGCGATCCTCGACCTTCGCAAGCACCGGGAGAAGTCGGGCTGGGGCCGCGTCGTGGTGGGCCTGCTCATGGGCGGCATCTTCAGCGCGATGTACACGTTCATGTACTTTCGCTGACGCCGACCGACGACGGTCGTGTGCAGCGCGCGCCCCCCGGACGGGTGGGGGCCGCTCCCCCGAAAGACGACACGTTCGCCGGCGCCCGCGGCCAACCCCGCGCGACTCCGGCCGAAGCCGCGTTGGTACTCCGCGTGCCTTGAGGAACGGGCATGGCGAACCGGACGCTCCTCCCCGCGACGCTCCTCCTCGCCGGCTGCCTCGGGTCGGCGGGCGATCCGACCAGCCCGGGTGGACCGATGGGCGGCCCGGAGGGGCAGCCGACCGGCCCCGCGGGCACCGCAGACCTCGCCGGCAGCTCGACGCCGACGGGGGGAGCGGACCTCGGCGGCGGCGATGCGGCGCCCGGCACCGGCCCGTTCGACCTCGGACCGATCCAGGCCGGCGTCCCGGGCTTTGCGGACTCGTCGCACGGCACGGGCGGCGCGCGGCCGGTGAACGGCACGCTGCAGTCGCTCGGCGGGATCTCGTACTACCTCCTCGCGCCCCCGGCGTCCGGGCAGGGTCCGCTCCCCCTGCTCGTCTTCATCTGCGGGGTGACCGGCTGCGCGCCGATGGTCGCGACGCTCGACGCCGCCGGCGGTCTGCCCGGGCTCGATCGGTCGGTGCGGGTGCTCTTCGAGCACACCTGCGCCGCCACGCAGATCGCGTCGGTCATGGACGATCTGCGCGCCCACTACGACATCGACAACGACCGCACCTACCTCGAGAGCGAGTCCGCGGGGACGATCACCGGCATCGACCTCGGCTTCGGGCTGCGGCAAGGGTGGTTCGCCGCCTACTGGTTGAACGACCTCGTCACGTCGGGCGCGCCGGCCAAGACGGCCGCGCAGATCGGCTTCCAGCCCTGGGGCTCGGCCGGGCCCGGCGGCAACGTCGGCGCGGCGCAGGCGGTGGTCGCGGCGATGGAGAGCGCGGGCTACCGCCTGCCGACGCCGAAGTACTACGACGGCCCCGGCTACGACATGCACGGGAGCTCCCAGCAGGGGCTCGCGTCGCTGATGTTCTTCGGCGGGAAGAGCCGGCGCTAGCGGAGCAGCTCGACGCGGCTGACGTCGTCGCCGCAGGCGTCGCCGTCGCGGTCGATCGACCCGACGGCAAGCGCGCCGTAGCCGACGACGAGCGCGAAGCAGAGCAGCAGCGCGAGGCTCGGTCGGATCAGGATCGCGATCGGGTTGCCCATCGAGACGCTCCTACCGTTCGTTCAGTCTAACACTTCTACGCGCCGGCCCCGTCCCGCCTCCCCGCGCGCGGCGCGAAACATCCGGCCGGGCGTGCTGCCGAACGTGCGGCGGAAGGCCGAGACGAAGGCGCTGAGGCTGTCGTAGCCGACCTCCAGCGCGACGCTCGTCACCGGCTCGCCGAGCGCGAGCAAGCGGAGCGCGTGGGTGAGGCGCAGCTGCTGGCGCCAGCGGCCGACGCTGAGGCCGGTCTCGTCGCGGAACAGGCGCTCGATCGTCCGCGGGCTCGCGCCGACGCCGGCCACCACCTCGGCGAGCGGCCGCGCATCGCCGGGCTCCCGCAGGAGGCGCTCGGCGAGGCGGCGCGCGCGCGGATCGCGCGGGTGCGCGAGCGCCGACGTGGCGGCCGGCAGCACCTCGAGCTGATCGAGGATCACCGCGAGGAGCCGCGCCTCCGCCGGCGCGCGGCGATCGAGGCCGCCGCGCTCGACCGCGTGCAGGATGAGCTCGCGGAGGAGCGGCGAGACGCCGAGCAGGCGGCAGCCGTCGGGGAGCGCGCGCGGCGCCGGGCCGCCGAGGTAGAGCGTGCGCATGGCCACCGGTCCCGAGATCTCGATGGCGTGGGTGACGTCGCGCGGGATCCACACCGCGCGGTGCGGCGGGACCACCCAGGTGCCGTCGGGCGTCTGCACGGTCATGACGCCCGAGCGGGCGTAGACGAGCTGGTGGCGGTCGTGGTGGTGCGGCTTGATGCGATGCCCGCTCGGGTAGTCGTGGGCGAGCACCTCGACGGTCCGTCGAGGCGCTTGGCGGGATCTCGACATTACTTGGCATCCTATCGCAAGTATGCGGAGGCGGGGATCGCTAGATCCGCGTGCAGGAGGCCTTCCATGTCCCAGCACCCTTCCGTCAGCGGCGCCACCGCCTGCTCGCCCTACCTCTTCTACGACGACGTCGCGGCCGCGGTCGCGTTCCTCACGCACGCGTTCGGCTTCGCCGAGCGGTTCGTCGATCGCGACGACAAGGGGCACGCGCACCACGCGCAGGTCGCGCACGGCGCCGCGGTGGTGATGATGGGCGAGAGCTACCCGGCGACCGACAAGTTCAAGGCCCGCAAGAGCCCGCGCTCGATCGACGCGGTGCACGCCGGCGTCTACCTCTTCGTCGACGACGTCGACGCGCACGCGCGGCGGGCGCGCGAGGCAGGTGCGGAGATCCTCATGGAGCCGGCCGACATGCACTGGGGCGATCGCCTCTACTGCGCGGCGGACCCGGAGGGTCAGATGTGGATGTTCGCCACCCCGGTGCGCAAGGTGCCCGACGACCAGCGCTGAAAAGCGCTCGCCGGCGCGGCCTCACCGCCGTCGCGCCGGCGGACGGAGCACGGTCACGATCACCTCGCCCTGACGCTCGAGGGGCGCGAGCTTCAGCGCCTCCTTGTCGCCGGAGTCGACGACCAGATCCTCGGGACCGAGCACGCCGTCGGGCTGACCGCCGGGCCCGCGATCCTCGACGAACGCGACGATGTGATCGAACGCGCGCGGCAGCTCGTCGGCGTGGACGTAGTCGAGCGCGAGCAGATCTCCCGCGACCACGTCGACGCCCACGCGCAAGGACGTGCGCGGGGCGTCCGGCGCGCCCACGCGGACCGGCCCGGCGACGCGCAAAAGGGTGCGCGTGAGGCCCTCGACGCTCGAGTACGCGAGGTCGAGCCGTCCCGCCCGGCGGTACGCGGCGACGAGCACGTCCGCGCAGTCGGCGCCGACGTAGCGCTCGGCCTGCGAGCGCGCGCCCTTCCCCGCCGAGCCGAAGAGATAGGGCACGTTCAGGAACGAGCCGAGCCAGCCGAGGAACGTGTCGTCCGCGCGGAACGTGTAGCGGAACACGCGCGG
>FTFF01000935.1_pt1 | contig 11017 bp, 4 predicted proteins | sample 1640361 | NCBI WGS metagenome assembly FTFF01 (sample SAMEA3914816, study PRJEB12502) | metagenome | biome: forest; material: soil | place: USA | collected 2011-09-16 | depth 0.3 m | reverse complement strand
TGCTCGCGCGCGAGCACCGCGGCGTCTTGCGCGACCTCCCGCTCGGGTGCGGCGCGGCGTGGATCGCGCCCTACGCGGCGCTCGCGCTCGTCTTCTTCGGCGCCGACAGCGAGCGCTGGATCTTCGTCCTGCCCGCGCTGTGGATCGTCGCCGCCCTCCTCATCGACGCGCTGCCCGCGCGTCGCCTCGTCGCCGCCGCCGTCGTCGGTGCGATCGCGGTCGTCAACCTCGTCACCGCGATCGCGCCGGCCCGCGGCGACGCCGGGCCGCGGCGCAAGGCCGAGCTGGCCGCGGCGCCGCTCGCCGACGGCGACCTCCTCGTCTTCCCCGGCCACTCGTGGGACGAGTACGTCTCGTTCTACGGGGGGCGACGCGTCGAGCCGTTCCCGATCGCGTACTACGCCGCGCGCGACGGCCTCCCGCAGATGTGGGACCGCCTCGACCGCGAGGCCGGCGCGGCCCGCGCGCGGGGCCACCGCGTCTTCTCGGTCCGGATCTTCGACGAGGACGCCGCGCTCGACGACGATCCCGCCGGCTACGCGGAGCTGCGCGCGCTCGGCCTGCCGCGCGGAGCGCTGCGCGCGCGGCTGAAGGCGCGCTTCTCCGTGGTGCCGACGCCCGCCGCCGAGGGCGGCTCGCCGGAGGCGCCGGTGGCGCGGCTCGATCCCGCCGCGGCCCCGTGATAAACGGGTGGCCCGCATGGCCCCCGTCGAGTACACGGTCGACCTCGCCGATCGCAACGCGCACCTGTACCGCGTCGAGGCGCGCTTCGCGCGGCCGCCCGGCGAGCTCGTGGTGCGCCTCCCGGTGTGGACGCCGGGCTCGTACCTCGTGCGCGAGTTCGAGCGGCACCTCCAGGAGGTCCGCGCCACCGACGACGCCGGCAACCCGCTCGCGGTCCGCAAGATCGACAAGGCGAGCTGGCTCGTCGAGGCGGGCGACACGCCGGTGGTCGTGCGCTACCGCGCCTACGCCTACGACCTCACGGTCCGCGCCGCGCACCTCGACGACACGCACGGGTACTGGAACGGCGCCTCGCTCTTCCTCTACGCCGACGCGCTGACGAAGGAGCGCTGCCGCGTGCGGGTCGTCGCGCCGGCCGGATGGCGCGCCACCGTCGCGCTGCCCGAGGTCGCGCCCGCCACGTTCGAGGCGGTCGACTACGACGAGCTCATCGACTCGCCCTTCGAGTGCGGCACGCACGAGGTCGTGCCGTTCACCGCGCAGGGCAAGCCGCACCGCCTGGCCATCTGGGGCGAGGTGCCCGCGGCGCGCGACCTCATCACCGCCGACCTCGCGAAGATCGTCGACGCCGCGGCGGAGGTCTTCGACAAGGGCGTGCCCTACGACGAGTACCTCTTCATCCTCCACGCCTCGCCCGGCGGCTACGGGGGCCTCGAGCACCGCCGCTCGACGACGGTGCTCACCTCGCCGTTCGGCTTTCAGCCACGGAAGAAGTACGAGGAGTTCCTCGAGCTGTGCTCGCACGAGTTCTTCCACCTGTGGCACGTGAAGCGCATCCACCCGGCGGCGCTCGGACCCTTCGACTACCAGCGCGAGGCGTACACGCGATCGATCTGGGTCATGGAGGGCGTGACCAGCTACTACGACCGCCTGCTGCTCGTGCGGGCCGGCCTGAAGTCGCCCGCGCGCTACCTCGCCAGCCTCGGCGAGGACCTCGGCAAGCTCGCGCTCACCCCGGGTCGCCTGGTGCACAGCCTCGAGGACGCGAGCTTCGACGCCTGGATCAAGTTCTACCGCCCCGACGAGAACTCGGCGAACTCGACGGTCTCCTACTACCTCAAGGGCGGCCTCGTCGCGATGATGCTGGACCTCAACATCCGCGCGCGGTCGGAGACGGGGCGGACGCTCGACGACGTGATGCGCCTCTTGTGGCGCCGCTACGGCGCCCGCGGCGTCGGGTTCGCCGACGGCGACGTGCAGGCGATCTGCGAGGAGGCGTCGGGGCTGTCCCTGCGCGACTTCTTCGATCGCTACGTGCGCGGGACCGGCGAGCTCGAGCTCCAGCCGCTGCTCCGCTCCGTCGGCCTGCGCCTCGAGGCCGGCCGCGGCGACGGCGCCCCGTGGCTCGGCGTCACCACCCGCGAGGTCGGCGACGCCGCGGTGGTCGCCGCCACGCTCTCGGGTGGGCCCGCCGAGGCGGCGGGGCTGTTCGCCAACGACGAGCTCGTCGCCATCGACGGGTTCCGCGTCGGCGAACGCGGCCTCAAGGCCCGGCTGCGCCAGCGTCGCGTCGGCGAACGCATCGCGGTGACGGTCTTCCGCCGCGATCGCCTGCACACGCTCGAGCTCACGCTCGGCCAGCGTCCCGCCGACGAGATCGAGCTCGAGCCGGTCGACGATCCGACCGCCGCCGAGGGCGCCGCGTTCGAGCGCTGGATGGGCGCCCCGCTCTCGTCGCTGACCGCGGACGCTGACGCGGACTGACGGACCGCCGCTACGGCACGACGGCGCCGGCCGCGCGGTGGAGGCCGATCGCCTCGAACGGGATCGGCTCGAAGCCGGGGACGCGCTCGTAGACCGGCGAGCCGGGGGGCAGCCGCAGGTCGAGCGCGGCCGCGTCGACGAACACCGAGAGATCGGCGCCCGCGTCGAAGTGGCGCTCGACCGGCCGGCGCACCATGCGCTCGCCGTCGAAGACCGCGTAGAGCGACGGGTACGCGCCGAGGAACGGATCGCGCGCGATGTCGACCGCCTCGAAGCAGCGGCGGTGACCGAGCGCGTCGCGCATGAACTGACGGACGCCCGCGCTCTCGACGGGGAGCGGGCCGGGGTCGGCGCCCGGCGGCGGCGTGAGCGCGGTGATGCTGTTGACGATCGGGCTGTCGCCTCCGCCGTTGTAGCGGAGCGCGCCCGCGCTGCCGACGCGGAGGAAGACGTTCCCGAAGACCGTCCCGCCGAAGACCGAGCGATCGTCGAAGAAGTACGCGGAGACGGGGAACCCACCCGGGTGCGGGTTCGCCACGTCGTGGAAGAAGTCGTACCGGAACACGTGACCCTCCTCGCTCGGATCGCGGCCCATGTAGATCGCGCCCATGTCGGAGGCGTCGGTGAGGACGTGATCGATCTCGTCGTACGCGATGAGGTGGTCGTTGCCGTGGAGCACGATCGCCGGGCCCTGCACGTCGTGGAGGTGGGCGCCGCGCACCGCGTTGCCGACGCCGTCGAGGTAGATCGCCGGTCGGTGATCGAGGCGATCGACATGGTGCACGTCGCACGCCTCGACGAAGTTGTCGCCGCGCGTGAGGGTCGCGCGGTCGCCGCCGCCGAGGATGATCCCGCCCGCACCGGTGTCGTGGATCTCGCAGCCGACGACGCCGTTGTCGTGCCCCGCCAGCCGGTCCCAGGCCGACGAGGCGTAGAGGTACTCCGTGTAGCTGCCGGGTGCGCCCGCCCGTGGCCCCCAGCTCAGGCCGGCGTCGAGGTCGCCGTGGCCGTCGTGCCTGCCGTCGGGGAGCGGCGTCGCGCCGCGACCCAGCTGCACCGCCGCGAGGCCGAGGTTGCGCAGCGTGCAGTCGGCGACGCGGTTGCCCTCGCCGCGCTCGAGGTACACGCCGAGCCCGCGCGCGTCCTCGAGCGTCAACCCCTTCAGGTGCACGTGCGACGCGCCGTCGAGCACCACCAGGGGCTCGGCGAGCACCGAGACCTGGATCTGCGCACCCGCGAGATCGTCGGGCGCGTAGAAGTAGAGCGCGGCGCCCGCGCGATCGACGTAGTACTCGCCCGGTCGGTCGAGCTCCTCGAGCAGGTTGAGCACGTGCCACCCGGTGAACGGCGCGGCCGCCAGACCGTAGCAGTGCGGCTCGGCGGTCGTGACCGTGCGGGCGACCGGGTCGACCGCGGCGACGCGCAGCGTGTCGAACGCCCAGCCGAAGTGGAAGATGCCGGCGACGTCGGCGTCGGGCGCGCGCGCCCAGCGCGCGGCGCGATCGTCGGCGTACCGGAAGACCGCGCCGCGCTGCGTGAAGTCGCCGCTGCGCGGCACGCTGCCGGCGTCGACCACCTCGACGAGGGGCAGCGCCGCCTCGCCCGCGTCGGGCCAGCGGGCCACCGTCGCCGGCGCGCCGTCGAGGAAGAGCTCGACCTGCGAGGGCCCGAGCGCGCGGTGGGCGCCGTGCGGCCCGTACGCGCCCGCGTCGTCGACGCCGAGCGCGCGCAGATCGATGCGGCGGACGTGCGCGCGCGCCTCGGCGGGGAGGCGGGCGAGGATGCGCGGATCGGCGACCGGCTCGCAGCGCTCGGGCGCGACGACGCGACCGCCGTCGAGGACGACCGCGGCGCCCGGCGCGGCGGCGTAGATCACCGGCGCGTCGGCCGTGCCCGAGTCGCGCTCGTCGAGCACGAACGAGGCGTCCCGTGCGTAGCGCCCGGCCAGCAGCCAGACCGTCGCGCCGCCGGCGCCCTTCGCGATCCGTACGGCGTCGCGCGCCGCCTCGAGCGTCCGCAGCGGCCGCGACGCGGTGCCGGGCGCGCCGTCGTCGCCGTCGGGCGCGACGAAGAGCTCCGGCCCGCGTGCGGGCGGCGCGGACTCGCAGCCGGCGAGCACGCAGCTCGCCACCAGGAGCGGCCTCAGCATGCGCGGCCGATCAGCCCGTGCGCCGACGCCGCCGCGCGACCAGCCACGCGGCGGCCGCGACCAGCAGCCAGAGGCCCTGCTCCGACGCGGGGCGACCGCCGACCGATGCCACGTCGCAGGCGAAGCCGCCCCCGCCCGCGCCGACGATCTTCTCGGAGGCGCTGGCCACGCAGGCCGGATCGCAGGCGCTCGTGAGGACGCAGGTCGCGCCGGCCGGGCAGGAGACGCCCGCGCACGGATCCTCGATGCACGCCCCTCCGCAGCACGTCGCGCCGGGGTTGCAACCGATGCCGCTGCAGATGTCGGCGACGCACACGCCGACGCCGCTCGAGACCATGCACGTCTGTCCCGCGAGGCACTTCGTCGTGGAGCAGGGGTCGCTCACGCACATGCCGTCGATGCACTCCTCGCCGTTCGGGCACGGCCCGACGCAGGCGAAGACGCAGTTGCCCGTCTGGGGGCTGCAGTACTGGCCGGCATCGCAGGTCACGTTGAAGCATGGATCGGGTTTGCACTCGGTGCCGATGCAGAGCTCGCCGTCGGGGCAGCCGAACGTCTTGCACGAGTCGTCGACGCAGAGGCCCTCCCGGCAGCGGAAGCTCTGCGGGCACGTGACCCCGGCGCAGGGATCGTTGCACGAGGCCATGCCTTGGTCGTCGAGGTGGCAGAACGAGCCCGCCGGACAGGTGATCTTCGTGCACGCGTCGGACACGCAGAAGTCCAGGTTCGAGGTCGCGTCGCGCTTGCAGATGAAGCCGCCCGGGCAGGGGAACTCGCCGCCGCCGCAGGGCGCGGCGCAGGTGCCCTCGAAGCACATGAACCCCGACGGGCAGTTGCCGTTGAACACGCCCGCCGTCTGGCAGTCGCGTGAGGCCTCACCGCAGACGTTCGGCTGCGGCGTGACCGCGCCGTTGCACACGACCTGGCCGTTCTGGCAGGCGGTCTTGCCGGGCTTGCAGGGCGGCAGATCCGCGGGTGCGACCGGCGCGTCGCAGTCCTTGTTGATGCGGCTGTCGTTGCCGTTCAAGTCCGGATCGTTCTCTTCGACCAGGCCGTCGCAGTCGTTGTCGATGCCGTCGCAGATCTCGGGCGACGGCGCGTCGGGGATGCAGTCGAGCGTGTGCGCCGTCGTGTTGCACACGAAGTGCCCGCCGCAGGTGCCGCCCGCGGGCGTGCAGGCGTTCCCCTTGCCGGGGACGTCGTCGATCATGTTGTTGCAGTCGTTGTCGAGCCCGTCGCAGATCTCCTGCGCGGGCAGGACCTCGCCGACGCACTGGATGCCACCGCCCGAGCACCGGTTCGTCCCGGCCACGCAGATGCCGACGCCGCACTTACCGCTCGTGCAACACATCCCGCCCGTGCCAGCGACGTTGTCCGTGGTGCCGTCGCAGTTGTCGTCCTTGCCGTTGCAGACCTCGGTGGTGGGCTCGATCTCGCCGACGCAGGTGTCCCAGCTCGCGGTGCCGCTGCCCAGCACGGCGTTGCAGTTCTGCTGGCCGTCGATGCACACCCCGACGTTGCGCATCGCGCCGGGGAACATGCCCGAGACCATCGTGAACTTGTCGAAGCACGCGCGCGTCATGCCGTCGACGACGCCATCGCAGTTGTTGTCCTTGCCGTCGCACACCTCGGCGACCGGCCCCTGACCGCCGACGCAGACGATGCGATCGGTGGCGTTGGGGAACACGCCCATCGTGGGCTGGCAGGCCGTCATGCCCACCGAGCATTCGCCCTCGTCGGTGCCGCAGGGCAGGCCGGTGTCGACGAGGTTGTTGTCGCGCGTGCCGTTGCAGTCGTCGTCGATGCCGTTGCAGGTCTCCACGGTCGGCTGGCAGGTCTGGCAGACGTTGCCCTCGTCGATCTGCCCGTTGCAGTTGTCGTCGAGGGAGTTGCAGACCTCCGTGCCCGGCATACCCGCGTTGAGCGTGGTGCAAGCGGGCAGGCCGTCGTTCACGCAGCAGGTGCCGCCACACTTGCGGACGCCGTTCCGCAGGCACTGACCGACCCCGACGGTGCAGGTCGGCACGCAGAAGCCGGCGCCCGCGGCCACGTTGCAGGTGAACCCAGGGTCGCACTGGCCCGCCATGCCGCCGGTGCAGGGGCACCGACCCGAGGCCGGGCACGCGCCGGCGAGGCACGCGGCCAGGGGCACGCACTCCTCGTAGACGCCGAGGCCCTCGTCGACGAGCCCGTTGCACGTATCGTCCAGGCCGTTGCACTGCTCGTAGAGAACCGACGAGGCGACGATGTCCGCCAGCGCGGCCTCGATGTCGGCCTGGTTGTTGGCGAGCCGCGCGGTGCCGGTGCCCCCGAAGTGCGCCATCGAATCGAGCAGCGCGTTGGTCAGGTTGAGACCGATGACATAGACCTTGTTCAGGTTGGTGGCCGACGCGGACGCGGCGACGAAGCCCTGCACCGCGGCGACCGGTCCGGCGTTGGCATCGGTGTCGCAGGTGTCGTCACCATCGGTGAGGAGGACCGTGATGTACGGACGGCAGGCCTTCTGCGCGTCGCCGGCGACGCCGTTGTACCAGGCGGTCGCCTCGCGGGCCGCCGCCGCCAGGGGCGTGAACCCGACGGCGCGAAGCTCCGGGTTCGTGGGTCCGGTTCCGGCCGCGCCCCAGATCTCCTTGCCGTCGACCCACGGCAAGGCGGCGATCGACGCGTCGCCCGCCGCCGGGTTGACGAGGATGTTCTCGATCGTGTTGCTCGCCTTGCACTGCGTGTTGTAGTAGCAGCGATTCGCGGTCAGCCCCGCGGCGGGCGGGCTGTTGCTGCACAGGTAGGTCCCGGGGCAGGTCCCCACTCCGTTGCACTGGCAGGCCTTGACGTTGCCGGTGGTGACGCAGCTGCCGGCGGTCCCGTTGGCGCAGTCGGCGTCGGCGAGGCAGGTCTGCAGCGTCTTGCAGCGCGCGTCGGTCGCGACCCGCGTGGTGTTGCAGCTGCCCTCGTACGAGACGTAGAGGTTGTCGGAGCCGCCGTTGCAGGTCGCCGCCGCGCCCACGCCCGCGCGCGTGCTGCGCCCATACTCGTAGAGGTTGCTGCCGTAGTTGGGCTGGACGCACAAGTTGTTCGGGCGCGCGCAGACCGTCGCCGGCGAGCCCACGGCGCGGGTCAGGCAGAACATGTCGTCGTTGCAATCGAAGTCGTCGTTGCAGGCCTTGGTCGGCGACTGCAGGGTGAGCGTGTTGAGCCGAGGACAGAGCGTCAACGCGCTGTAGCGCATGAGGCCCCACTCGATGTCGCCGGAGCCGTTGATGACGTTGGCGACGGCGCGCTTGGCGTTCGCCATGCGCGAGTCGAAGCCGCGACCCGTATCGGTGGTGAGCGGGCAGCACGCCATGCTGGCGAGGCAGCCGGCCGCCGTCGATCCGAGCCCGGTGTAGGCGGTCAGGATCCCCGTCGTCAGCGACGGATCGAAGTAGTACGTCGAGCCGTCGCCGTTGGTGCGCGCGTTGTCGCTCACCCGCTGCAGCATCGACCCCGAGGTGTCGACCATGAGCATGACGCGCGGCTTGATCTGCTGCTGCGCGCCGGCGGCGCCGGCGAGCGAGATCAGCAGCGCCGCACCCATCGCCGAGCGCACATTCCAACCTGTTCCTCGCGGCATGATCGGCTCGACCTTCTTCGTCATGGCGTGAAGTCCGCGCAGCACCGGAAGCCGACGTTCGCGTTCGCGAAGCCGTTCGGCAGGATGTTGAAGTCGAACTCACACGAGGTGCCGTCGGGCGCCGTGCCGTCGGACGGCGAGTTGTAGGCGCCGCCGCGCACCTTGTGGTACGTGGTCATGCCGACGGTGACCGGGTCGGACGTCCACTCCATCAAGTTGCCCGACATATCGTAGACCTTGCCCGCCGCGGTCCAGTCCGCGTAGCACTTCTTGGCGACGCCGCTGTCGAAGCCGGTCACCCACAGGCCCAGGTTGCGCGTGAGGTCGTTGCAGGCGTTGGCCAGGTATGCCGTGTTGCCGGACGAGTAGGAGTAGGCATTGGTCTGCGGGCCGCCCGGGCCCTCGCAGCCGATCTGCCACTCGGCCTGCGTGCAGAGGCGGGCGAACCTCGCGGTCCCCGGGGGGCTGTCCTGCAGACGGACCGCCTCGCAGGCGTCCTTCGCCTGTTGCCAGGTCACGCTGCCCCACGGCGGTACGCTCGGCTTGCTGCAGGCGCGGCCGTTCGAGGCGGTGCCGGCCTTGGCCGGCGTGCCGCCGACGGGCGGGGGCGGCACCGCCGGCCGCGAGTCGATGCGGCTCGCCTCGTAGGCGTAGACCCAGAGCGCGGGCGCGTTGCGCACCTTGACGAAGCGATCGATGTAGCCGGCCGCGTACACCGTCGGCGGCAACGTCACCGGCGGCGTGTTCGGGATCCGCTCGTCGACCTGGCCGTCGCAGTTGTCGTCGACGCCGTTGCACTCCTCGGCGACCGAGTTGCCCGGCACCGGCGCCGCGTCGCAACACACGCCGGGGGCCGACTGGCCGGCCGTGATCGGCGTGCAGGTCGTGCCCGAGAGCGTGCCGCACTTGAAGGTCGACGTGCCGGCACACAGGCCATTGCCGTTCGCGCACACGTTGCCCTTGGTGGGGAACGCGTCGTCGACGCCGTTGCGACAGTCGCCGTCGATGTTGTCGCACTTGGTCTCGGCGAAGACGAGGGTGCCCGCGTTGCGAACGACGCCGCCGGGAACGGTCTTGCACGTGTACGGGACCATCTCCTGGATCTCGATGCCCGCGTTCACCGACCGGTAATCGCAGAGCCAGCCCGAGGCGCCGCAACAGACCGGCTGCGCGCCCGAGCAGATCGTGCCCTGCTGGCAGAAGTTGGTGCTGAGCGGCGCGACGAAGCTCGGGCTGGTGCCGGGCGCGCCTTGCAGCTCGTCGATGGAGCCGTCGCAGTCGTCGTCCAGGCCGTTGCAGACCTCGACGGTGGTCGGGTAGACCGGGCAGGTGTACTCGCAGCCGTTGGCGATGCCGCCGTGGAACGCGCCGGTGTCGTTGTTCTTGAACCCCGGCTGGCAGGCCGAGATACCGCAGATGCCCGCGCTGCAGCTGTACGCCAGGACCGAGCTCGCCGCGCTCGCGGGCATGTTGGTCTCGGCCGAGCACTTGTGCCCGCAGCTGCCGCAGTTGAGCGGATCGGTCTGGGTGTTGAAGCCCTCGTCGATGCGGCCGTCGCAGTTGTTGTCGGCGCCGTCGCAGGCCTCGATCGCAGGGCGGACGCCCGGCTGGCAGACGACCACGCCGCCCGAGCAGACGGTCATGCCCTGCGTGCACTGACCGCAGCAGCCGTTGGTGCAGCTCGACTTCGTCGCGGGGGCGCAGCTGCCGGCGCCGGGCATCGCCCAGCAGGCGTTGGCCGTGCCGCAGAAGTTGTTGCAGCTCGCGCCCACGTCCGTCGGCGCGTTGTCCTTCACGCCGTCGCAATCCTGATCGATGCCGTCGCAGATCTCGGGCTGCGTCGGGAAGACCGGGCAGTGGTACTCGCAGCCGTTGTTCGGCTGACCGTCGAGATCCTTGTAGCCGGCCGCGCAGCTCGTGATGTCGCACGCGCCCATCGTGCACGTGCCCGTCGTGTTCGGGCGCGCGCACGACGTTCCGCACGTGCCGCAGTTCGCCGGGTCGTTCATCTTGTCGAAGCCCTCGTCGATCTGCTTGTCGCAGTCGTTGTCGAGGCCGTCGCAGATCTCGACGCCGTTGTTGGTCGGCGTGCACTGATAGTCGCAGCCGTTGGCCGGGTTCCCGTCGGTGTCGACGAAGCCCGGGAGGCACGCGCCCGGCTTGCAGGTCGGCGTGCCGCTCGACGTGTCGCAGGTGCCGAACTGCTTCTGCGCGGTGAAGTTGCAGGCGTTGCCGCACGCGCCGCAGTTGTTGGGATCGGCGAGCTTCGCGGGCGCGACGTCGTCGGTGATGCCGTTGCAGTCGTTGTCGAGCGCGTCGCAGATCTCGACGCCGCCGTTCGAGATCTGGCACGGCTGCCCCGCGAGGTCGGGGTGGGTCGCGAAGTCGGCGCCCGCCAGATCGCCCGTCGGGCCGACCGGCCCGTCGCTGCCGGTGCCCGAGAGGTCGACGTCGCTCGAGGTGCAGTTGAGGCAGTAGGGGTTCGACTTGCAGCCCGCGCCGGCGAGCACGCCGGCGAGCGCGAAGAGCGCCAGCACGCCGCGCAGGCCCGGCGCCGCGCCGCCACCGACTCTCTCATCCCAGGAACGAGCTGCGTTCAACCTTCACCTCTTGCGTGTGGACGCACGGCGCTGCGATGGGGCGCCACGCGCAGCTACTCCTGCGGCGCCTCGGTCGGCGCTTCCTCCGGCTCCTCGGCCGGGGTCGCGCCGTCCTTCGGCTTCGGCTTGGCCTTGGCGTCCTCGACGATGTGGAACTCGACGCGGCGGTTCGCCTCACGGCCGGCGGCGGACTTGTTGTCGGCGACCGGC
>FTFF01001122.1_pt1 | contig 11043 bp, 9 predicted proteins | sample 1640361 | NCBI WGS metagenome assembly FTFF01 (sample SAMEA3914816, study PRJEB12502) | metagenome | biome: forest; material: soil | place: USA | collected 2011-09-16 | depth 0.3 m | reverse complement strand
GGGTCGGTGGTCTTCATCTCGGGCAACATGCCGCTCAAGACCGAGATCGTGCCGCTCCTCATCGTCACGCGCCTCGAGCAGTTCGACTACGCGGGCGCCACGGCGGTCGCGGCGGTGATGCTCGCCGCCTCGTTCACGACGCTGCTCCTCATCAACATGTTGCAGGCGCGCGGGCGCCGCCGTCGCGAGGGCCGGTGAGCGCGCCCCTGCCCGGCGACGCCGTCGCCTGGCGCGCGCGACCGCTCGCGCCGGCCGCGCGCGAGCCCGCTTTCGTCCGGCGGCTGCTCATCGGCGCCGCGGTCGCGTTCCTCGGCGTCTTCGTGGCGCTGCCGCTCGCGATCGTCTTCTCCTCCGCCTTCAGCGAGGGCGTCGGCCGTTACCTCGACGCGGTCGTGCAGGCGGAGACGCTCTCCGCGATCCGGCTGACGCTGCTGACCGTCGCCGTGGCGGTGCCGCTCAACACCGCCTTCGGCATCGCCGCGGCGTGGCTCATCTCGCGGTACGACTTCGCCGGGCGGAGCCTGCTCGTGACCCTCATCGACCTGCCGTTCTCGGTGTCGCCGGTGATCGCGGGCCTCCTCTTCGTGCTCCTCTTCGGCGCGAATGGACTCTTCGGCCCGTGGCTTTCCGCGCATGATGTAAAGATCATCTTCGCCGTGCCCGGGATCGCGCTCGCCACCACGTTCGTCACCTTCCCCTTCGTCGCGCGCGAGGTGCTGCCCCTCATGGAGTCTCAGGGCGGCGACGAGGAGGAGGCCGCGCTCACCCTCGGCGCGAGCGGCTGGCAGCTCTTTTCCCGCGTGACGCTGCCCAAGATCAAGCTGAGCCTCCTCACCGGCGTCATCCTGTGCGCCGCCCGCGCGCTCGGCGAGTTCGGCGCGGTCTCGGTGGTCTCGGGCCACATCCGCGGGCTGACCGCGACGCTCCCCTTGCATGTCGAGATCCTCTACAACGAGTACAACTTCGTGGGCGCGTTCGCCGCGGCGTCGCTCCTCACCCTCGTGGCGCTCGTGACGCTCCTCCTCAAGTACGCGCTCCAGCGCCGGCAGGCCGCCGCGTGAGCGTCGTCGTCGAATCGCTCGAGAAGCGCTTCGTGCGCGGCGGCGCGCCGGCGGTGCGCGGCGCCAGCTTCGTCGCCGCGACCGGCTCGATCACGACGCTGCTCGGGCCCTCCGGGTCGGGCAAGACGACGGTGCTGCGCCTGATCGCCGGCCTCGAGGAGCCCGACGGTGGCTCGATCAAGATCCACGGGCTCGAGCAGACCGACACGCCCGTGCGCGAGCGCGGCATCGGCTTCGTCTTCCAGGGCTACGCGCTGTTCGGGCACCTGACCGTGCACGAGAACATCGCGTTCGGCCTGCGCGTGCAACGGCGCCCGCGCGCCGAGATCGAGACCCGCGTCGCCGAGCTCCTCGAGCTCGTCCAGCTCGGCGCCCTCGGCGCGCGCATGCCGTCGCAGCTGTCGGGCGGCCAGCGGCAACGCGTGGCCTTCGCGCGCGCGCTCGCCACGAGCCCGAAGGTGCTCCTCCTCGACGAGCCCTTCGGCGCGCTCGACGCGCGCGTACGCCTCGAGCTCCGCCAGTGGCTGCACGAGCTCCACGAGCGGACGCACGTGACGACGCTGCTCGTCACCCACGACCAGGACGAGGCCCTCGAGCTCTCCGACCAGATCGTGCTCATGCAGGAGGGTCGGGTCGTGCAGAAGGGCGCGCCGCACGAGCTCTACGACCACCCGGCCACGCCGTTCGTGGCGTCGTTCATCGGCAACGCCAGCGTCTTGAAGGGCCACGTGAAGGACGGCCGCGCCGCCCTCGGGACGGTTTCGCTGTCGGCCCCGGAGGGCGCGCCGAACGGCGCCGCGGTGTCCGCGTACGTGCGGCCGAGCGACGTCAAGATCGCGCGGGCCGCGGCGGACGCCTCGCCGGTGTCGCTCGCGGTCGTCCAGGCGCTCACGCGCGTCGGAGGCTACGTGAAGGTCGATCTGAAGCTGTCGAGCGAGGAAGAGATGACCGTGCAGATGCCGCGCGCGGAGGCCGACGCGCTCGGGCTCATCGAGGGCGAGCGCGTCATGGTCGACCTCGGCGAGGCCAAGGTCTTCCTGGGAGACTACGCGATATGATCGCGCGCTCGGTCGCCGAGACCGTCGGGGGCACGCCGCTCGTCGAGCTGCGCCGGCTGACGCAGGGCCTGAAGGGGCGCGTCGCGGTGAAGCTCGAGTCGCACAACCCGTGCGGCAGCGTGAAGGACCGCATCGGCGTCGCGATGATCGAGGACGCGGAGCGCCGCGGCACGCTCGGCCCCGGCGGCACGATCGTCGAGGCCACCTCCGGCAACACCGGCATCGCGCTCGCCTTCGCGGCGGCCGCGCGGGGCTACCGCCTCATCCTCACCATGCCCGAGCGCATGTCGAAGGAGCGCGTGCTGCTCCTCCAGTACCTCGGCGCCGAGGTGGTCGTCACCGAGGGGCTGCTCATGCAGTCGGCGGTGGAGCGGGCGCGCGAGATCGCGAGCAAGCTGCCGGGCGCCGTCGAGCTGCGCCAGTTCGACAACCCCGCCAACCCCGACGTCCACCGGCGCGTCACCGCCGCCGAGATCTGGGACGACACGGCCGGCGCCGTCGACGTGTTCGTCGCGGGGGTCGGCACCGGCGGCACGATCACCGGCGTCGGCGAGGCGCTGAAGGCGAAGAAGCCCGCGGTCCGCGTGGTGGCCGTCGAGCCGCAGAAGGCGGCGGTGCTCTCGGGCGGCCGGCCCGGCCCCCACCTCATCCAGGGGATCGGCGCCGGCTTCATCCCGCGCGTCCTCAACCGCGGCGTCCTCGACGAGGTCATCGCCGTGAGCGAGGACGACGCGTTCGCGTTCGCGCGGCGCCTCGCGCGCGAGGAGGGGATCTCCGCCGGCATCTCGTCGGGCGCGACGGTGGCCGCGGCGTGCGTCCTCGCGGCGCGCCCCGAGCTCGCCGAGCGGTTGATCGTCGCGATGGTCTGCGACAGCGGCGAGCGCTACGTGTCGACGCCGCTGTTCAGCGAGCTCAACCCCCTCCGCCCCTGAGGCGTGCCGCTCGGGCACCGCGTGTCCATGTCCCCTCGCACCGCCGCGCGCGCGCTCGCGCTCGTGTGCGCGTCGTCGCTCGTCGCGCGCGCCCACGACGAAGATCCGCCGCCGGACCCGTACCAGTCCACCGTGCAGGGGCGCGGGCCGACGAGCGCGGCCTCGTCGAGCACGATCCGCGACCTCGACTTCGAGCTCCGGCCGAGGACATCGCCGAGCGACCTCCTGCGCGTGGTGCCGGGCCTCCTCACGGCTCAGCACCAGGGTGGCGGCAAGGCCGATCAGCTCTTCCTGCGCGGCTTCGACGCCGATCACGGCACCGACGTCGGCATCTTCGTCGACGGGATCCCGGTCAACTTGCCGTCCCACGCGCACGGGCAAGGCTACGCGGACCTCCACTGGCTCATCCCCGAGGCGGTCGAGCGCATCGAGGTGACGAAGGGCCCGTACGACGTGCGCTACGGCGACTTCTCGACCGCGGGCGCGATCAACCTCGTCACGCGCAAGGACTTCGATCGCTCCTTCGTCTCCTCCACCGTCGGCGGCTTCCCCACGCTCGGCTGCGCGGGCGGTCTCGGCGGTTGTAAGCTCGTCGCGCAGGAGCGCCTCGCCGCGGTCGTTGCACCGAAGCCGTCCGGCCGGGCCGACCGGCTCCACGTCTGGTTGGCCGGCGAGCTCGCGCGCGACGAGGGCCCGTTCCAGACGCCGGAGGGCCTGCGCCGCTACAACGTGCTCGCCAAGCTCGGCTGGGACCTCACCCCGCGCACCACGGTGGGCCTCTTCTTCCAGGCGTACGGCTCGAGGTGGACCGGCTCCGGCCAGATCCCGTCGCGCGAGGTCGACGCCGGTCGGCTCGATCGCTTCGGCTCGATCGATCCCACCGAGGGCGGCGTCACCGAGCGACAAGGGCTCCACCTCTTCTTCAAGCACAAGGATCCGAAGAACGAGCTCGACGCGACGATCTACTTCACGCGCTACCGCCTCGTCCTGTGGAACGACTTCACCTTCTTCCGTGGCGATCCGGTGCACGGCGACGCGATCGAGCAAGACGACGCGCGCTCCGTGGCCGGCGCGCAGGTTGCGTACCACCGCCACGACCGCTGGCGCGGTGTCTCGTTCCGCACCACCGTCGGGGTGCAGGCGCGCTACGACGCCGCGCACGTCGACGTCTGGAACGTCACCTCCGCCGACGGCCAGCTCCACGAGCGCCTCGGCCGCCGCACCGATCCGTCCTCGTTCCACTTCGGCAACGACGCGGACGTCGACGTCCTCACCATCGGCGCGTTCGTCGAAGAGGACGTGGTCTGGCGGCGCTGGCTCCGGACGATCGCGGCGGTCCGCGTCGACGGATTCGGCTGGAGCGTCGACGATCGGGCGCTCGGCACCGGCAACCCGGCCACCTCGGGCGCGGCGCGACAGGTGCGCACGAGCCCGAAGGCGAGCGTCGTCCTGTCGCCGCACCGCTTCGTCGACCTCTACCTCAACTTCGGGATGGGCTTCCATTCGAACGATGGCCGCATCGCGGTGCAGAGCGGCCACACGACCCCCGACGGGCCGGTGCGGAGCGTGCTGCCGGCGATCTACGCCGGCGAGGTGGGCGTGCGCTTCACCTGGGAGCGGTACCTGTCGATCGCGGCGGCGCTGTGGGCGAGCTACCTCGAGTCGGAGACGGTCTTCGTGGCCGACGACGCCGCGTTCGAGCCCTCGGCGCCGACCCGGCGCATCGGCGTCGACGTCGGGCTACGCGCGCAGCTGGCGAGGTGGATCGACCTCGACCTCGACGTCGCGCAGGCGAACGCGACGACGGTGCCGGAGACCGGCCACGGCGGCGCGCTCGCGCTCGCGCCGCGGCTCTACGTGACGGGCGGCGTGACCGGGCGCTGGCGTGGCCTGCGCGCGGGGCTGCGCTTCCGCTACGTCGGCGCGCGGCCGGCGTTCGACACCGCGTCGGCCGAGTACCTGACCTACGCCGCCACCGACCCGCGGCGCGTGAACACCGAGCCCTCGTTCGTCGTCGACCTCTACGGCGCGTACCGCTACCGCGCCATCGAGGTCGGCTTCGCCATCCAGAACCTCTTCGACAGCCGCTGGCGCGAGGCGCAGCTCGGCGACGCCAGCTGCACCGCCGACGAGGCACGCAACCCGATGCACGCCCACTACGGCGTGTGCGGGCGGACGCTGCCGACGGCGCAGCGTACGGGGGCGCCCGACGTGCACTTCACGCCGGGCATCCCCTTCAACCTATCGCTGACGGTGAAGGCCTACCTCTAGAACAGCGGGAGGCGGACCTTGTGGAGCTGCTCGTGGTTGATGAGGTTGAACGAGCGGACGTAGGCGGTGTTGCCCGCGAGGCCCTTGATCTGCACCTTCGGGATGTACGCGATCTCCGAGGTGTCGATCCCGTGGAAGATGATGAGCTTCCGGAACTCGCTCGGGTGCGCCGCGAGCGCCTTGTTGAAGGTCATGAAGGTGGAGCGCGGCGACGCGGACTGCTTCACCAGCCGGCCGGGGTTGTTCATGATGTAGTTCTTGAGGGTGCCGGGCGCGGGCGCGACGAGGCCCTTGGCGGTGGCGTGCGCGACGCTCCCGAGGCCACAGAGCGCGAGCGCGACGATCAGCTTGTTCATGATGTTCTCCTTGTTTGACGCAGGGTGTCGTGCAGCCTGCGCGCCAAGCAAAGATCGAGTCTGATCCGGTGTTTCTGCGACGGCAGGCCCGGCCGCTCCACGCGCCAGATGACCAGGCCCGTGGCCGGTCGGCTAGGGGGCCAGCGGCTCGAGGCGGGCCAGCACGCAGGTGATGTTGTCGACGCCGCCGTTCTGGTTCGCGCGCGCGATGAGCGCCTCGCACGCGCGGTCGAGGTCGCCTTCGGCCTTCAGCACGTCGGCGAGACCGCCGTCGTCGATCATCCCGGAGAGGCCGTCCGAGCACATGAGGTAGACGTCGCCGAGCTTGAAGTGATCGGCCATGACGTCGACCTGCACCGACTCCTTCATGCCGAGCGCGCGCACGATGACGTTCTTGTGCTGGAACTTGCCGATCTCTTCCTCCGACATCTTCTTCATCTTGATGTAGTCGTTGAGGAGCGAGTGGTCTTCGGTGAGCTGGAGCAGCTTGCCGTCGCGCAGGCGGTAGACGCGGCTGTCCCCGACGTGGCCGATGACGACATGGTCGTCGCAGAAGATGGTCGCGACGATCGTGGTGCCCATGCCGTGGCACTTCTCGTCGGTCTGCGCACGGTCGTAGATCTTGAGGTTGGCGAGCTGGATCCCGTTGATGAGGCGCGTGGTCTCGTAGCGATCGCCCGGGTCGAGCCGATAAGGCCAGGTGACCTCCGCCTCGTCGCGCGTGTTGCGGAAGTGCTCGGCCACGGTCTCGACCGCCATCTTGCTGGCGACCTCGCCCGAGGCGTGACCGCCCATCCCGTCGGCGACGATGGCCAGGCGCTCCACCTCGGGGAGGTAGAGGCTGTCCTCGTTGTGCTGACGCTTCATGCCGATGTGCGTTTCGCCGGAGAAGCGCACCTTGAGCGCGCGCATGCTGAAGGTCGAGCCCATGTGCCGGCCTACGTTATCACCGACGGGCTATCGGCACCAAGCGGCGGAAGTTGCTCCTCGCCGCGGGCGTCCCCGGAGAGCCGGATCAGCTCGACGCTCGGTCCGAGGCCGATCTCGAGGCGCCCGCGACAGGTATAGGTGTCGCCGTCGATGGTGTAGCCGAGCTCCTCGTCGGACTCGAGGACGACCTGGCGGGCCAGCGCGTCGATGACCTTGTCCCGGCGCATCGGCGCGCCGGCGAAGATGCGCGGCAGCTCGGCGATGAAGCCGACCACGTCGGTGTGGATGCCGAGGATCTGGAAGGCGGCGGGACGATCGTGCAGACGGTAGAACGGGCGGAACCCGAGGCCGATCTGCTCGACGACCGCGGCCGCGATCACCCCGAAGTCCGTTCGCGCCCAGGTCTCGCCATCGACGGTCACGCGCGCTTGGACCCTTCGATAGAGGCGCCGCGCGAGCGGCCCGCCGACGACCGCCGATGCGCTGCCCTGTGCGACGAGGCGCGCGGCCACCGCCGGCGACGGGTGCGGCGTGTCGTAGTAGGCCTCGAGGAAGTTGTAGATGAGGCCGTTGCCGAAGATGAAGCCGAAGGCGTCGCCGATCTTGAGGAGTGGGCGAGTGAAGACGTCGAACGCCTGGCCGCGGCGGTGCTTGTCGATGAGCTCGAACAAGAGCCGCGGAGTCTCGCCGCGGATGCCGAACGACGCGGCGACCGTGTTCATCGTCCCGCCGCGGAGGATCGCCACCTTGGGCAGCGGGTCGTCGCCATAGGCCCTGACCATCGCGGTCAGCGTGTGGTGCAGCGTGCCATCGCCGCCGGAGATCCCGAGGATCTCGATGCGCTCCTTGTGGAACTCCTGGCAGACCCGGTGGAGATCGTCGAGCGACTGCGTGGCCTCCGCCGACCCGTGCGCTCCGATGAGGTAACCGAGCCGGCGGATGCGCTCCGGATAACGGCGGTTGACCCGCGACCGTGGGTTGGTGATGAGGCCGATCCCGGGCACGGAGCGAGCTTACCCGAGCGCTGCGTCCGGTGGATGGCCGAGCCCCGTCCGGATCGGCCACTGTAGCCACCCGCACGTCGTTTCGATCGGTTGGGGTGCAACCAGCTGTGGTCAACTGACCCGGCGTAAAGGTAGGGAATGTGGGTCTCGGGTGGCTCGAAAGACCCCAGCCGGCGATCTAACGGGCCAAAACCGTTGCTCTCTCGCCGTGGCATGTGGTCTGCACCAGTCCTCGGTATCCACGGAGGATGAAGATGCGGCCCATTCGACTCTCGGTTTTTGGCTCCCTCGCGCTGGCCGGAATGCTCGCGGCGGGTGGCTGTTCCAAGAGCACGGCGAGTGGCGACTTCCCGGACGATCCGGCTCCGTCGACGCCGAACACGCCGACGCCCAACACCCCCAACACGCCGAACAACCCGGGTCAGCCGAAGGCCAACTACGCGGGCGTCTACCAGGCGAACGCGCCGGTCGACTTCACGCAGAACGGCGTCCTGCCCGGCCTGACCTCGCCACTCCTCGGCTCGCTCGCCATCATCCACGACGACCCGGGCCACGCGATCGTCAACTTCGCGAAGGCTGCGAACGTGCCGGTCATCAAGAGCATGCCTGACTTCCTGCTGACCGTGCTCGCGGCGCTCATCACCCAGCAGATGAATGGCCTGCTCGCGTCGCACCCCGAGTTCGACCAGATCCTCGACACGATCATGAACATCTTCGAGATCACGAAGACGGGCATCCTCGCGAACAAGCTGACCGTCCACACGCCGGCCGCGGACGGCTCGGTCGCGCTCGCCATCGAGACGAACGGCGTCAGCTTCCAGTTCCTCGGCAACAAGGTCGACACCCTGATCCCGGCCGCCGCCCAGGCGAACGCCCGCAGCAGCATGACGGGCGTCCTCAAGCCGCGCCCGAACGCGCCGGTCGCCGATGCCGATCTCACCCTCACGGGAGGCTCGATCGAGCTGCCCATCGGTGATGTGGTCATCCAGGCGATGGGCCCGCTGCTCTTCCAGCCCGTCTTCGGCGTGAACGACCTCAAGTCGACGCTCCTCAAGCTCGTCCCCTGCGACGACCTCGCGGTGTACGTGGCCGACGCGGCCCGTGGCAACGCGGCGCTGTCGGCCTTCATCAACGAGGGCACCATGAAGGCCATCTGCACCGCCGCGGTCGGGTTCGCCGCGGACAAGGCCATCAGCGAGATCCAGCAGCTCAAGCTCTCGGGCGTCACCATCATGAACGGCCGCGCGGTGCTCTACGACACCTCGCAGCTCAAGCCGACCATGGACCACCAGTCGGACCGTGTGGCCGACGGCACCTGGACCTGGAGCTTCGGCTCCATCGACGTGCCCTCGACCCTCGTCGGCGACCGCGTCGCGACCTCGAACTAGCCCTCTTCTCCCCTCTCCGAAGCCGGCCTGCCCCCGCAGGCCGGCTTCTTCGTTTTCGACGGGCGGCGATTTCGTGCATTGACCCGCGCGCGGTTGGCGGACGAAAATCTCCCCTTGTCGTCCGCCGTCGACATGAGCGCCTACCCCTCACCCGCGCAGGGCGCGATCCCGTTCGCGAGCAACGTCACGGCGCTGCCGTTGCCGGTGGCGCTCGAGCGGCTCTTCCAGGCGCGCGCGACCGGGATCATGACGCTCGAGGCGCGCCAGGGCCGCCACACGGTCTACGTGCGCGACGGATACCCGGTCGCCGTCGAGCTGCCCGGGTCGTTCGAGCTCCTCGGGAAGGTGCTCGTCGAGATGAAGATCCTCGACGACGTGACCTATCAATCCACGCTCGAGGCGCCCCCGCCGGCCGGGATGCGCTACGGCGAGATGCTGCTCGGCCGCGGCCTCGTCACCGAGGATCAGCTGCGCCAGGCGCTGAAGGCGCAGGTCCGACGCAAGCTGCACCGCCTCTACTTCCTGACCGACGCGACCATCACGTTCGCCGCGCAGGAGCACCACGAGGGCCTGCAGCGCAACGAGTCGCTGCGCGTGCACCCGTGGCGCGCCAACTACCACGGCGTGCGCAGCGCGTGGAACGCCGACCGGCTGCGCCAGGCGCTCGGCACGCTCGCGGGTCGCCCGCTGCACACCGGGCTGTCGGCGGACGACCTCGCGCGCTTCGGGCTCGGTGTCGAGGACGGGCGGGTCGGATCGCTGCTGCGCGCCGACCCGCGCACGCTCGACGCGCTGAGCGCCGACAGCGGCCTGCCGGTCCAGCCGGTGAGCGCGCTCGTGTACGCGATCTACGTGGCGGCCGGCCTCGACGACGGCGCGGCACCCGCCCCCACGCCCTCCACGAAGCCGGCGGCGGCGTCCGCGCCGTCAGCGACCGCGGGCTCGCCGACCTCGAGCTCCTCGCCGTCGTCCGCGGCCGCCAACGTGCCGCCGCTCAGCCAGACGGCGCTCGAGCTCGTGCAGGTGGTGAGCGCGCGCACCGCGACGATCGAGAAGGACGATCTCTTCACGGTGCTCGGCGTCGCGCGCACCGCCACCACCGATCAGATCAAGCTCGCGTACCTCGAGTCGGCGAAGCGCTTCCACCCCGATCGCCTGGCCGCGATGGGCCTCGAGCGTCTCCGCGGCGACCTCGAGAAGATCTTTCGTCGCGTCTCCGAGGCGCAAGCCACGCTCCTCGACGACACGCGGCGCGCGCAGTACCTCGCGCAGCTCGAGAAGCCGCACAGCGCCGAGGACTCGGCCGCGCACAGCAAGGCCGTGGCGATCCTGCAAGCCGAGATGGCCTTCCGCCGCGGACAGCACCTCCTCAAGAAGAACGACCTCGCCGGCGCGCTCCGCGACTTCGAGGCGGCGCTGCGCGATCACCCCGAGGAGGGTGAGTACATCGTGCACGTGGCGTGGACGCTCTACTGCTCGCAGAAGCTCGCGCTGGCCGAGGCCAAGTCGGAGGTGCAGCGCGGCCTCAGGCTCGCCCCGAAGTGCGCCGCCGCGCACTACTTCCTCGGCATGTTCCAGAAGGAGGAGGGCGCCGACGATGCCGCGCTCTCGTCGTTCCGCAAGGCCGCCACGCTCGACACCCGCCAGTTCGACGCCGAGCAGGAGATCCGCGTGCTCGAGACGCGCCGCGCGAAGCACGGCGAGAAGCGTGGCCTCTTCGATCGCTTCCGCCGACCCGGGAAGTGACCGCGGCACGCCGGCGGGCGTCGCTCAATCGTCGTCGACTTCGGTCTCGCTCGCCGGCGCCGCGTCGGCCTTGGCCATCTCGGGCAGCCACTTCTGCATCACCTCCATGAGCTGCCGCGCCTGCTTCTCCGACGAGATCGCGAAGCTCGACTGCTTGCGGAAGGTGCCCTGCCATTTCTTGTAGCGGACCACCGCCATCTTCGGCATGCCGAAGGCGCCGGTCTTCCGGTTGAGCTCCTCGTACAGGAACATGATGGTCGACCACCCGCCGCGCGTCAGGACCTCTTTCTTCAGCGT
>FTFF01000616.1_pt1 | contig 11098 bp, 8 predicted proteins | sample 1640361 | NCBI WGS metagenome assembly FTFF01 (sample SAMEA3914816, study PRJEB12502) | metagenome | biome: forest; material: soil | place: USA | collected 2011-09-16 | depth 0.3 m | reverse complement strand
GTCGTCGGCCGCGCCCGCCGCGCCGCGCAACGGCACCGCCGATCGCCAGCGCGTGCAGGGGACGATCGACACCTCGAACGGCCGTGAGTTCTGGGAGGCGTGGGTGGACTCGAAGAACGGGGTCGTCCAGGCCGAGCCCGCCGAGCCCCTCGAGGCGCCGCGGCCCGCGCCGACCGCGGCCCGCGCCGACGAGCCCGCCCCGCCGCGCGGCGATCGCCCGCGGCGCGAGCGGCGCCCGCGCGGCGCTCCCGAGGTCCCCGCCGGGCAGGCGCGGCTCTACCTCAACCTCGGCCGCCGCGACGGCGCCGACGAGGATCAGGTCCGCGCGATCCTCACCGAGCACCGGGTCGAGCCGCACACGCTCGATGTGATGTCGTCGCACTCCTACCTGAACGTCGACGAGGCCACCGCCGAGCAGGCGATGACCTCGTTGTCGACGGCGCGCTTCGGCGAGCGCGAGCTCAAGTGCGAGCGGGCCCGGCCGTAGCCGGCTACTCGACGACCACCTTCAGCTCGCCGTCGGCCAGCACGACGTAGCGACCCTCCCAGCGGACGATCTTGCCGAGCACCACGATCGGCACCTCGTACTCGAGGGCGCGCGCCACGAGGAGCTTGTGCGCGCCCGCGGGGAGCGCCGCCAGCTTCGTGTTGGTCGTGTTGCCGGTGAACGCGAGCGTGTTCCAGCCCTTCGACTCGTCGTTGACGTCGGACAGGATGCTCATGCTCTGATCCTTGCCGTCACCCCAGGAGACGCGCGTGCGGATCTTGTGGTTGCGGCTCTCGCCGACTCCCGCCACCGCATCGCCCTCGGTGCAGGTGAAGTACGAGCGGCCGAACCACTCCTCTGGCGGGCTGCCCTTCTTGAAGCGGAGCTCCGTGACGAGGTTCGGCGGCTTCGGCGCGTCGTTCGGGATGAAGTCCTTGCTGAAAACGAAGTTCCCTACGACGCCCTTGCCCTGACAGGTCCCGATGCCGTCGACCTTCTTGGTCACGACGGCGACGTGCGCGCCTTGATCGGCGAGCGCGGGCGAAGCGGCGAGGAGCAGCAGCGAAGCGATCGAGACGGTTCTCATCTTGGGTCTCCAAAGGTCGAAAAGAGAGGCCCCGCGCGCCATCATCGGCGGCGGAGGCCTGCGGTGGGTCCGGTGTCGGGGCTACGCCGCGCGCGCGTAGACCGCGCTCGTGGTGATCGTCGCGAGCGCCTTCTTCTTCATGTTGCCGCCGACGACGGCGCCGACGATGCCGCCCACCGCCGCGACGACGAAGTTCACGAAGGCGACGATGACGCCGCCGATCGCGCCCGCGACCGCGCCCGCGCCCTCGCTGAGCGCGACGTGGCCGTTCTGCGCGCCGGCCGCGTCCTTGAGGTCGATCCCCTTCGTCGCCGCCGCCGCCACGATCATCGAGGTGACGAGGTAGCTGCCGATCGCGAGGAGCGCCGCCGACACGAACGAGGCGCCGATGCCGAGGCCCTTGCCCGCCTTGGTGAGGAAGACCGAGGCGTACGCCGCGCCGCCGAAGAGCGCGAGGTACGCGAGGTACAGCACCTTGCCCGGGATGCTCACCTTCAGCGAGAGGAACGCGAGCGCGGTCCCCCCCAGCGCCGCGGCGATCATGAACAGCCACGCGTTGCCCGTCTCCATCTGCCCAGCCTTGTCGCTCATCGTTCGTCCCCCCAAAAGGATGTGTGTTGTCGAAGCCGCTCAACCTACGGCGGTCGACACGCTTCCTTCCGGGGATCGGCGACGACCGCGGATGCCAGCGCCGTCGCGCGCGGTCTACGTCGCGAGCGGGAGCGAGCGCGGCGGTCCGGTCAAGGACGCGAGCATGCCGCAGGCGGCGTCGACGTCCTTGCCGCCCGAGTAGCGGCGGACGATGCTCGCGCCGATCTTGCCGAGCGCGTCGCGGAAGACGCGCCACTCCTCGGCGCTGGGCGGCAAGAAGCGGCCCGAGGCGTCGTTCACCTCGATGAGGTTGAGGCGCAAAGGGATGCCCGCGAAGAGCCGCCCGAGCGCCTCGGCGTCGGCGGGCGCGCAGTTGACGCCCGAGATCGCCACGTACTCGACGGTGACGCGCTCGCGTCGATCGAGCGCGTGCGCCCGCAGCGCGTCGACGAGGTCGGGCAGGGGGTAGGTGCGCTCGACCGGCATGAGCGTCCGGCGCAGCTCGGAGGTGGCCGCGGTGACCGAGACCGCGAGCCGGAACGGCCAACCCTCGGCGGTGTAGCGACGGATCGCGGGGACGATCCCCGCGGTCGAGATGGTGATCGCCTTGCCGGAGATGGCGAGCCCCGTCGGGGCGGAGAGGATCCGCGCGGCGCGGACGACCTCGTCGTAGTTGAGGAAGGGCTCGCCCATCCCCATGAAGACGATCCCGCGGACCGGGCGATCGGCCTCGCGGCGCACGACGCGCACCTGCTCGACGATCTCCCAGGCGGCGAGGCTGCGCGCGAGGCCCAGGCGCCCGGTCGCGCAGAAGGCGCAGGCGAGCGGGCACCCCGCCTGCGACGAGATGCACACCGTGTACTTGTCGTCGAAGATCGGGATGCGCACGGCCTCGACCGTGAGGCCGTCATGGAGCCGGAAGAGGTACTTCTGGAAGCCATCGGTCGGCGAGCGGCGGCGGTCGAGCACCTCGAGCGTCGGGGTGGCGACGAGCGCGCGGGCCCGTTCGAGCTTGACGCGCGCCACGTGGGGCACGTCGAACGGCGGCCGATCGTGGAGCATCGCGTGCGCGTGCGCGCGGCGGACGTCGCGCTCGACGAGGCCGGCCGGGGCGAGGCGCGCCGTCAGCTCGTCGAGGAGCAGCCCCTGCAGCGGCGGCGGCCCCGCCAGCGCCGGCGCGGGGCGCGGCGCCGGCAGGCGCCCCTCGCGATCGACGGATCGCGCTTCAGGGGTGGCGGGCGGCGGCATGGCGGTCCAGATAGCACAGGAAGTTCTCGCCGAGGAGCTTCTCGAGCCGGCGGCGAGACCAGCCGCGGCGCCGCAGCACCTCGGTGAGGCGCGGCAGATCGGCCACGTCCCGCATGCCGCGCACGAGCGGCACGAACCCGTCGAAGTCGGAGCCGAGCGCGACGAGGTCCTCGCCACCGACGTCGACCGCGTGCTCGAGGTGCGCCGCCAGGGTCTCGAGCGAGGCGGTGAACGTCCCGCCGAGGAAGTTCGACGCGAAGATGACGCCGACCACGCCGCCGCGATCGGCGATGGCCCGCAGCTGCGCGTCGTCGAGGTTGCGGTGGTGGCGGTGCACGGCGAGGCAGCCCGAGTGCGACGAGAAGACGGGCGTGCGCGCCGCCGCGAGCAGATCGTCGACGGTGCGCGGCGAGGCGTGGCTGACGTCGATCGCCACGCCTCGCGCCTCGAGCCGCGCCACGAGCGCGCGCCCGAGCTCGCTCAGGCCGCCGTCGTTCTTGCGGTCGGCGGACGAGACGCCGGCGCGGTTCGTGCGGTTCCAGCACGGCCCGAAGAACATCACGCCGGCATCGGCCAATCGATCGACCACCGCGAGGTCGTCCTCGACCGGCAACGCGCCCTCGACGCCGAGCCAGAGCGCGATCTTGCCCTCGGCCTTGACGCGCCGGATGTCCGCCGCGCTGCGCGCCTGGACGAGCTCCGGGTGCGCACGGAGGAGCCCCTGGAAGCGATCGAGCTGCGCCCAGAAGCGCTTCCTCGCCATGAACCCGAAGCCGGCGAAGAGGAGGCAGCCGAGCCCGTCGACGCCGCCCTCGCGGAGCTTCGGCAGATCGATGTCGAACGCGAGCGGATCGTAGACCCACTGCGCGCCATGGCGCCGGCCGAGGTCGCCGCCGCGCAGCACGAGCTTCGTGAGGAGGTCGTTGTGGAGATCGAGGACGAGCGCCTGGCGGTGGAGCGCGTCCGTCTCGGCGGAGACCTCGACGGCCCCGCCGATCAATTCCCGCTCGGCGGCATCGCGGGGAACGGATCCATGAGGTCGCGCTGCTGCCGCTTCTTCGGCGGCTCGGGCTTCGGCGGCTCGGGCTTCGGCGGCTCGGCGGGCTTCACGACCGGCCTCGACTCGGGCGCCGGCGACGCGACGACCCGGCGCACGACCGGCGGCGGTCCGCGCTTCGGCAGGAGCTCGAGCTTCGGCTTGTACTCGCCGTCGTGATCGGGCGTGACGATGAGCGGTCGCTCGCGGAAGCCGCGCTTTCGGATCGTGAGCGTGATCTTCTTCGAGGAGTGATCGAACCAGTACTTCCCGCGCACGCGGGAGATCTGCTCGTCCCCCACGAAGACCTCGGCGCCGGGCGGCTCGCTCTCGATCGTGAGGCCGTGCGACGTCGGCGCCGCGGGCACCGTCGCCGGCGGCTCGACGGCCGCGGGCAGCTCGGCGGCGCGCATCGGCTCGGCCGCGTGGGCCGGCAGCACGGCCGGGGGCGGCCCTGGGTGCGCGCGTGGCCAGAGCACGATCGTCGTCGCGATCGTCGCCATGGCGACGGCGACGGCGACCCACACCACCGTGCGGCTCCGCGGCGGCTCCACCGCGAGGTCCACCGCGCTCCCCTGCATCGCGACGCGCGTCGGCGTGTGCTGCACGTCGCGGTGCGGCCCCGAGCTCTCGTTGCCCCACACCGCCGCGGTGTCGACGCCGCTGCACATCGCGAGCGCCACCGCGAACTCGCGCATCGACTGGTAGCGCTCGTCGCGGTTCTTCGCCAGCGCGCGCATCACGACCGCCTCGACCGCGGGCGGGATCTGCGCCTGCGGCGCGCGCGCGCGCGGCAGATCCGGCGTCTCGAACATGTGCTTCGTGAGGATGCCCATGAACGTCTCGGCGTGGAACGGGACGTCCCCCGTCAGCATCTCGTACAGGATGCAGCCGAGCGCGTAGATGTCGACGCGATGATCGGGGCGATCGCCGCGCGCCTGCTCCGGCGACATGTACTCGGGCGTGCCGAAGATCATCCCCGTCCGCGTGAGGCGCTCGTTCGCGTCGTCGAGCGAGCTCATCTTCGCGATGCCGAAGTCGAGGATCTTCACGAAGTCCTGCCGGCCGTCGCGCTCGATGAGGAAGATGTTCTCCGGCTTCATGTCGCGGTGGATGATGCCCTTGCCGTGCGCGGCGCCGAGCGCGCGGCAGATCTGGTTCACGATCCCCTGCACGCGGCCGATCGGCATCGGGCTGTGCTGACGGATGATGGTCGCGAGATCGCTCCCCTCGAGGTACTCCATCGCGAAGAAGACGCTCTTGGCGTCGGTCTGCCCGAAGTCGGTGATGTCGACGATGTTCTCGTGGCCGATGCGCGAGGCGGCCTTGGCCTCCTGCATGAAGCGGGTGACGAGGTCGCCCTTGCGCGCGAGATCCTCGGAGAGGATCTTGATCGCGACCTTCTTCTCGATGAGCACGTGCTCGGCGAGGTAGACGGTGCCCATCCCGCCCTCGCCGATCTTGCGGAGGATCCGGTAACGGTCGGACAGGACCTTGCCAACGTAGGCGTCCACCTCGTCGGCAGGCTCGTCGCCGAGCTTGGTGGGATCCAGCTCGAGCGACTCGTGGCTCCGGACGCGCGCGCGGGTGTTGTGCGTCGGCGGATCGGTGCCGACCTGGCTCGAGGGACGCTCCGCGGGCAACGCGACCGTCAGATCGGTCGTGTCCCCACCCCCGGAGCGACCGGCGAGAGGTCCCGCGCCCGGCCGATTTGGCTTAGGCGACCCTGTGCTCAAGGCAGATCCAAGGTGCAGTCCAGATCGACTTTTAAGGTATCACGCCGACGGGGAAGCGACCAGGCGCGCCGAGACCGCGCGCATTTTTTCGATCGTTACTTTGGTGGGTCGTCGAACGGATTTCTCAGCTCGGACGTCCGCGGGCGAGGCGTGGGGCGGGCCGCGTCCTTGCTCGGTGCGCCCGCCTTGCCGGCGTCCTTCGCGAGGGCCGGATGGGGCGCGGCCCACGGCGACGACGGGCCGCCGGGGATCGGACGGCGCGGCGGTGTAGGCTCACGTGGGAGCACGACCTCGACGTAGGCGTCCTTGTCGGCCACGAGGCGGTGCACGGTGTCCTTGAAGCCGGTCTTGCGGAAGACCAGGCTGAGCGGCTGTCCGCTGCGCGCACGCGCGGCGCTGAACGGCGTCGATCCGAGCAGCTCGTCGTCGAGGAAGACGGCGGCGCCGCTCGGCTGCGACGAGAGCGAGAGCTTGACGCTCTCGCCGCTCGCGGCCGGCGCCGGGGCGGGGCGCACCGCCGGGGCGACGATCGTGCCGACCGGTGGGACGACCGGCGGTGCGGACACCGGAGGGATCGGCCGCGCCGCCGCCAGCGCGGGCGGACGGACGAACGACCGCAGCGCGAGCGTCGCGACCGCGCTCGTCCCCGTGACCGCGGCGATCGCGGCGACCCACATCGCGCGCCGTCGGCGGCGGATGATCGGACCGAGGAGGGAGGCGTCCGACGGCGACACCGACGACGCGGCGGACACCGCCGGCCGCGCCGAGAGTGGCACCTCGATGCCGCGCAGCGACGGCTCGATCGCCAGGAGCGCCCGCATCATCGCGTCGAGATCGGGGAAGCGCGCCTCGCGCCGCTTGTCGAGGGAGCGGACGACGATCGCCTCGAGCGACGACGGGATGACGAGGTCGGGGCGCGCCTGCGACGGCGGCACGAGCGGGTCGAAGACGTGCTTCGACAGCGTCTGCATCGGGTTCTCGCCGCGGAACGGAGTGCGGCCGGTCAACATCTCGTAGACGATGCAGCCGAGCGAGTACTGATCGACGCGGGGGTCGGTCTCCTGCCCCGACGCCTGCTCCGGGGCCATGTACTCGGGGGTGCCCATCACCATGCCGGCGACGGTGAGCCGCTTGGTGGAGCTCTTGTCGCGCGCGATGCCGAAGTCGACGATCTTCACGAAGTCGGCCACGCCGTCGCGCTCGAGCACGAAGACGTTCTCGGGCTTGAGGTCGCGGTGGACGATGCCCTTTGCGTGCGCGGCGTTCAGGCCCTTGCACACCTGCGCCGCGATCGCGACGACGCGGGCGGGCGGCAGCGGTCCGCACGTGGCCATGAGCTTGCCGAGCGTCGGGCCGTCGAGGAACTCCATCACGAAGTAGGCGTAGCCGCCGGAGAGCACGCCGAAGTCGGTGATGTCGACGATGTGCTGCTGGCCGATCTTCGAGGCGGCCTTCGCCTCGGCGAGGAACCGCTCTGCGGACGCCTCGTCGGCGGCGGCCTCCTTGCGCAGGACCTTGACCGCCACGCGCTTGTCGATGATGGCGTGACGGGCGGCGTAGACGACGCCCATGCCGCCCTCGCCGAGCACCGACTCCACGTGGTAGCGGCCGTCGATCGTGGTGCCGAGGATCGGATCGCGCAGCGTCTCGAAGCCGCCGGTCAGGGGCGGGAGACGGTCGCCGTCGCTCGGGCAATATTCGAGCGCATCGGGGTAGTCGACCTGGCACCGAGCGCAGCGCCGCACGCGCACAGCGTATCACAGCGGGCGCCCGTCGCCCGTGCGACGGGAGTCACCGCGAGGCCCCGGCAGGTCACAGCAGCTCGAGGGCGCGCAGCATCGCCGAGCAGGAGTGCTGGATGAAGTCGATCCGCACGTGGCGGTCCACGTCGCTGCCGGGGAGGCCGCCGCGCGCCGCCTCCGGGTCGGCGGCGAGGTACGCGCCGTCGTCGTCGAGCTGCCGGGCGAGCAGGAAACGCATCCCGTCGAGCACCTGCTCGCGGGGGCGGACCACGCGCGGGTCGGTCGCCGGCAGGCCGCGGTGGCGCGCGATGCGCCACATGGAGACCGTCGTCTCCGAGCGGCTGCCGACCGGCGTCGTGCGCGGCGCCAGCGCCGCCGTGATTCCGTACGCCCCGAGGAGGTGCGGCTCGGCCTCGACGAGCGCGTCCCCGGCGCGCAGCTGGGTCCGGCGCAGGAAGCCGGCGAAGGCGTCGCAGAAGGCGGCGTAGCGGTCGCGGTGCGCGGGCGGCAGGCGCGACCACCCCGCGTCGACCGCCATGCAGGTCCAGTGATCCTCGCCGACGTAGAACTGGCCGGCGAAGGTCGCGTAGGAGCTCTCGGTGAGGTAGCGCAGCGCGCGGTCGAGCGCGTCGGCCATGCGCCGCGTCTCGGGATCGTCGCGCGACGGCGCCGCGAGCGCCAGGCGACGGGCGAGCCCGTAGGCGGCCTCGCCCGTGTAGTAGAGCAGCTGCGTCTTCTCGTCCCTGGCCCGCGCGCGGGGGGTGTAGAGGTGGCAGAAGTCGCCGTCGGCCTTCTGCATGGAGAGGATGAACTCGGTGAGCCCGCGCGCGAATGGCTCGTAGCGCGCGTCGCCGGTGGTGCGCTGGTACTCGGCGGCGGCGACGAGGGACAGCGCGCTCGCGCCGAGATCCACGATGAGGTCCGCCGGCTCGCCGACGCAGATGCGCTCGCCGTCGCAGCCGACCGGCCGCATGCGCCCGAGCTCGTCGAGCGCGCGCTCGGCGCCGCCGCGCACCGCGGGATCGCGGTCGAGTGCGTAGAGCTGCGCGAGGAACGACGCCGCGCCCGCGTGCCGCGGGATCGAGTAGCCCGCCGTCGAGCGCAGGCCCTCGGGCAGGTAGTACTCGTAGTCGAAGCGCCCCACCTCGTCGAGGTGGGCGAGGAGGTAGCGCCCGCCCGCCCGCGCGCCGCTCGCGAGCGCCTCGCGCGTGGGCGCGGGGCCTGGCGGGTGCCCGGCCACGATCGGCACGGCCACTCGAGGTGTCGCCGTCGGCGTCGGGTCGCGCGGGGCGGCGGCCTCGACGTGCTCCTCGGCGCGGAAGCGGAAGACCTTCGCGGGCGTCCGGCCCGGCTGATCGAGGGCGGCGGCGAGCGCGCGGAGGAGCCGCCCCGGATCGAGGCCGAGCTCGAGCTCGATCGAAGGGATCGACTGGTACCCACCGATGAGCCGCTCGCGCACGAGATCGTCCGCGGTGAGGTACGCCGTGCGGCCGCCCCCCTCCGCCCCGACGCCGTCCAGCGCCGGGACGACGCCGAGCGCGAGGAGCGGCGCGATGCGCGCGGAGAGGTAGCCGCGGCCGACCACGCGATCGAGCTTCCAGCGGCCGCGCGCGAGCCGCGCCGGATCGATCCCCGCGGCGGGCGCCGCGCCGCGCAGGTCGCCGACCGCGTCCTCGAGCGCGGCGCCGAACGTCTCGCCGACGCCGACGCCGCGCGCGACCGGCGTCGCGGCGTCGTACAGCGTGAGGAGCACGGGCAGCCCGCGCTGCGGGGTCTGCCCCCACGCCGCGGGCCGCGCCGGCGCGCCCGCGACGGCGGCGCGCACGAAGGCCAGGGCCTGCGTGGCCGCGCCGTCGGGGAGCGGCGGAAGGAGCGGCATCCGCACGATCGACCACACGACCATCGCCGCGGTCGCGCCGAGCAGAGCGGTCGCGGCGACGATGCGACCGATCATCGATCTCGCAGGTGGAAGCGCAGCTGGAAGAGCGGCAGGAGGCCGCAGAGCTCGACGACGAGCGCCGCGACGACGAGCGAGAGCAGCCCGATGCCGCGCCCGATCGCGCCGTACACCCCGAAGAGGAAGGCGCACGACATGCACAGGAGGACGACGACCGCGGCGGTGAACACGAGGAGGACCGCGCAGGCGGCGATGCCGAGCCGCCGCGCCCCGGCGCCACCGCGCACGATGAGCGCGAGGCCGGCGAGCCCGAGCAGGGCGGCGACGGCGCCGACGGCGAGCTGGAACACCGGCGATCGGCTCGGCGCGACGACGAAGCCGAGGTAGGCGTAGAGCGCGGCGAACCCGAGGTCGAGGATCCCGTAGCCGCGCGCGCCCATGCTCAGCCGAGGCTCGTCCCGACGATGCGGCGGAGCTCGGGGAGCTCTTCGCCGACGCAGAAGAGGGCGAGCTCGCGCGCGGCGTCGGACAGCCCCATGCGCTCGAGCATCGCGAGCGCGGGCCCGGGCGCACCGGCGGCGAGCAGCCCGGCGCGGTCGGCCGTGGCGGCGAGCCCCGCCGAGATGGCGAGCAGGTCCGCGCTCGGCGCGGCGCACTCGAGCGCGAACGGGTGCAGCTCCGCGTGGAGCTTCTTCGGGAGCACGCGCTGGACGCGCTGTGCCTCGGCGGCGACGGCGGCGCGATCGAGCGTGGCCGGCTCGAAGTCGGGGACGAACTGCCGCACGATGCCGGCGATCAACGCCGCGAGCCCGGCGGGCGGGAGCCGCAACGCGAGCGCGAGGTGCGACTGCGCCATCTTGAAGAACCGCGCGAACAGGAAGCGCAGGGCGTGCTCGTGCATCCCCTCGAGGAGCTCGCTGCCGAGGCAGATGGAGAGCGGATCGGCGAGCTCGAGGAACGCCTTCTTTCCGAGCGCGGGCGAGACGTAGACGTCGAAGTCGCGGACGCCCAGGTCCGCGGCCACGCGGTTGGCCACGTCGCGCACCGCGTGCCCGTTGCGCGGGAGGCGATCGGCGCGCCCCACGCCGGCCTGTTTCAGATCGACGCGGAACGCCTTGAGCAGCGGCTCCTCGATGAACCGCATGAGGTTGCGGAAGCTCGTCGGCACGCGCGCGTCGAAGAGCAGCTCGTCGACGGCGGGATCGGTGAGCGCCCCGCCGGGGTACTGCTCGCGCGTGCGCAGCCGATCGAGGGCGCGCTTCTCGTCGGCGTCGGCGGCGCCCATCCAGTCGAGCACGCCGGCGGCGATCGCGGCGCGGTCGCCGGCCCGCCGCAGCGTGAAGATCCGGAAGAGCGAGTGGAACGGTCCCGGCTCGAGCGGGCCGCTCGCCAGGCCGGTGCGGAGCCGGCGCGCGGTGGTGTCGCAGAGCACCCGCAGCGACTGCACGTCGCTCTGTCGATCGAAGAACTGGCCGAGGGCCTCGACGGCGGGGATGTGCAGCGGATCGAGCTCGAGCGCGGCGCGGTAGAGCTGGAGCGCGTGGCGCGGCTCCTTGACGCCCTCCTCCTGGATGCGCGCCGCGCGGTGAAAGAGCACGACGCGGCGGTGGGGATCGGTCTCGATCGAGACGAGGCGCTGGAGCGCGGCGAGGGCGCCCTTCCAGTCCCACTCCTTCGCGTACGCCTCGGCGATGAGCTCGATGGCCTCCTTGTGGCCGGGGTCGACCTGCAGGACGCGGGTGAAGCAGGCGATCGCGCGCTTGGCGTCGTCGAGG
>FTFF01001240.1_pt1 | contig 11146 bp, 8 predicted proteins | sample 1640361 | NCBI WGS metagenome assembly FTFF01 (sample SAMEA3914816, study PRJEB12502) | metagenome | biome: forest; material: soil | place: USA | collected 2011-09-16 | depth 0.3 m | reverse complement strand
GTGGTCACGTCGGCGGCGGCCCCGACGGTCACCCTGCGACGGGCGCAGACGCTGCGGCCATCGCGCCGCTCCCCAACGATCCGATCCATCGCCGCCTGCGGCGACAGTTCAACCTGCGCGCGTTCCGCCCCGGACAGGAGCAGGTGATCCGCGACCTGCTCGCGGGCCGCGATGTGCTCGCGGTCATGCCGACCGGCGCGGGCAAGTCGCTCACCTACCAGCTCACGGCGTTCGAGCTCCCCGGCGTGACCGTGGTCGTCTCGCCGCTGCTCGCGCTCATGAGCGATCAGCTGCAGAAGCTGCGCCGCACCGGCGTCGTCGGCGCGCGCCTCGACTCGACGGAGACGGCGAAGGAGAAGCGCGCCACGCTCGAGCGCATCGACGAGGGCCGCCACAAGATCATCTACGCGACGCCCGAGCGGGCCGCCTCCGGCGCGCTCGTCGAGCAGCTCGGCCAGCAGAAGGTCGGCCTCTTCGTCGTCGACGAGGCGCACTGCGTCTCCGAGTGGGGCCACGACTTCCGTCCGGCGTACCTGTCGCTCAAGCAATGCATCCAGGCGCTGCCGTCGGCGTACCCCGATCGCCGCCCGCCGGTGCTCGCGCTCACCGCGACCGCCACGCCGCAGGTCGCCGCCGACATCCTCCAGCAGCTCGACCTCAAGGACGCGGATCGCGTCCACACCGGCTTCAACCGCCCGTCGCTGACGTTCGACGTGCGGTTCGCGAACGATCTCAAGCAGCAGGTGCGGCGCCTCATCCGCCTCATCCGCCGCATCAAGGGGCCGGGCATCGTCTACTGCTCGACGGTGCGCGACACCGAGGCGCTGTTCGGCGCGCTGCCGAGGCTCGGCATCAAGGTCGGCATCTACAACGGCAAGATGGCGACGAAGGAGCGCGAGGAGTCGCAGCGCTCGTTCATGCGCAACACCCCGCGCATCATGATCGCGACGAACGCGTTCGGCCTCGGCGTCGACAAGCCGGACATCCGCTTCGTCATCCACTGGAACATCCCCGGCTCGATCGAGAGCTACTACCAGGAGGCGGGTCGCGCCGGCCGCGATGGGCGGCCCTCGCGCTGCATCCTCCTCTACAACCCCAACGACGAGGCGGTGCAGGAGTTCTTCCTCGGCGGCAAGTACCCGACCAAGACCGAGATGCGCCAGGTGATCTTCGCGCTCTCGACGGGCGAAGGGTCGCTGAAGGACATCGCGCTGCGCGCCGCCTGCTCGCAGGCCAAGGCGCGGGTGGTCCTCTCCGTCCTCAAGGATCGCGGGATGGCGGAGGAGCTGCCGGGGACGATCTTCGTCGCGACCGGCGAGACGCCGGACGAGCTCACCATCGGGCGCGCCGCCGAGGAGTACCGGAAGCGCCGCGAGGGCGATCGCCACAAGCTCGAGTGGATGATCCGCTACGCGCGCTCGACGAAGTGCCGCATGCGCATGTTCCTCGAGTACTTCGGCGAGACGGAGCTGCCGCTCTGCGGCCGCTGCGACAACTGCAAGAAGTACGGCACCGACGCGGACAAGGAGAAGACCGTCGATCTCATGTCGCCGGTCGAGATCGAGGAGATGGAAGAGGACCTCGGCGTGAACGAGGAGCCGCACTTCCCGGAGCTCCCCGCGCCGCCGCGCAAGGACCCGACGACGATGTTCTAGAAGTTGAAGGTGCCGCCGGTGGCGTCGGCGGGGAACGGCACGAAGACGACGTTCGACCGCTCCTTCAGGCTGGAGAAGCCGTTGTTGCGCGAGTCGCCCTGGGTGACCATGAAGCCGACCATCTCGCCGACGGGCGGCACGCGGTTCGCCAGCACGCCCCAGCGACCCGCGTCGTAGAACCCGCCGGTCGCGAGCGCCGACGGCGCGGCGGGGTAGCGGTCGAGGCCGCACCAGAACTCGAGATCGGCCGAGGCGTACCACTTGCCGTTGACGCGCTCGATCATCCAGAACGTGTACTCGATGCTGCCGCCGGCGGTGCCGTAGGGCACGTCGGGCCAGCTGCCCGGGCTCGTCGTCGTCGGATCGAGCGGCGTGGTCGCGCAGGTGGTGCCCTTCTTGTTGAAGTTGAACTTGATGCCGTTCGAGTGGAGGTCGACCTGCGTGATCGTGGTCGTGATCGGCCAGCTCGCGACGTCGGCGGGCGCGTTGAGGATGGTCGTCGTCGCGAGGCTGAACGGCGCCTCGAGATCAGGCGTCGGCTGCGCCATGTCGGTGACCCCCATCGTCGCCATGTCTCCGCCGACGACCGGGACCGCCATGTCGACGTTCGGGCCGTCCGGGCCGGTGGCGGACAGCACGGTCCACTGCGCGGAGCAGCTCCCGCTCATGCCGCCGCGGGTAACGGTGACGAGCGCGCGGTGCACGCCCGCGCCGAGCTGGCTCCCGCTCGACGAGAACAGCTTCGAGTCGCACGCGACCGCCTTCGCCGCGCCGCTGTCCATCGCGATCGCGCACGAGGCGCCCGAGCTCGCGGCGACGCTGCCGTCGAACACGGTGTCCATCGAGCCGACCTGCGGCTCGACGAGGATCCCGCAGCTCGGCGGCCCGACGATGCTGCTGCCGTCGAGGCACGCCGCCAGCAACAGGCAAGGGAGGAGGAGGGCTCGCATCTCCCCCCATCGTAGAGCAAGCGGTGCGCCGCCGGCTAGTGTCCATTATTTCAGACACCTGGACAGGGCGGAGTGGGGAAGAACCCCCCGAATTGGGGAGACTTTACATCGCTACTTGAGGTCGAAGACGGCCACCGTCGCGCAGAGGTCGGGCTCCTGCGCGATCGCCGAGGTGCTGCCTTCCGGCGGGTAGGCGTAGCCGCCGATCATGCACATCTCCTCCGCGCTCGACGGGCCCTCGTCGATCTCGCGATCCGTGTCGTTGCGGTAGCTGCACGAGAACGAGATCCCGGTGCCCTGGGAGAGGTCCACCGGCGTGTCGAACTCCACCCACGTGCCCTTCTCCGGGTTGTACCCGGGCGACTCGAGGAAGCGCGTCCCGTCCATCGCTCCGCCGACGAAGCGGGCCGCGACGTCGATCCCGCGCGCGTGCGTGTGCGGGAGCATCGTGACGATCTTCATCGGGCGGTCGATCGTGCACGTCGTCTGCACCGTCGTTTCCTGCATCGGCGGGAGCGTGAACGGGCGATAGATCCACAGGAACGGCGCGATCTCCTGCGTCACGTCGGCCTCGGGGATCGTGTACCACTGGTAGTGCGGCTCGACGGTGAGCGGCGCCGGCGTGGTGTTCACGTAGTGCATGCGCGCGACGATCTCGTAGCCGTCGTCGAGCCGGAACGCCATGCCCGGCGGGAAGCTCAGCCACTCGGTGCTCTTCGCCTGCGTCGACGATCCGAACAGCAGCGTGCCGCCGTCGGCCACGTCCAGCACCTCGGAGCCCTGCTTGTCGGACGGGCACTCGCGCAGCCCATCGCCGGTCTTCTTCCGCGTGAGCACGTTGCCGTGGTGCAGGCCGCTGCCCACCGCGACGGTGCCGCCCGCGACCATGCGCGAGCCGCCCTCGATCTCGATCGGCACGAGGAAGCACGGCCACACCTCCTCGCCGGGCGGCACCGTGACCGGCGGCAGATCGGCGCGGAAGCCGCCGCTCGCGTTCGGCGGCGGCGCCTGGGCGGGGACGTGGCCGGTCGCCTGCTCCGCGGCGTTGTTGCCGCAGCCGAGCATCGTCGCTGTCCAGAGCATCATCATCGAGATCCGCATCGGCACTCCTCCGAAGGATCACTGGTTCAATGGTCGGACCATCGTTCCAGGTGCGATCTTTGTCAACGATATTCAGGCGGCCTCGCCGGGAGCGCTGCTACGATCGCGCCCGCCATGGCCGATCGCGCCGAGCCGGGGACCGTCATCGCCGGCCGCTACGAGCTCGTCCGGCTCCTCGGCGAAGGCGGGATGGGCGCCGTCTATCAGGCGCGCCAGCTCTCGATGGAGCGCATGGTCGCGCTCAAGCTCATCCACGCGCACATCGCGAGCCGGCCCGAGGTCGCGGCGCGCTTTCACCGCGAGATGCAGGCCTGCAGCCGCATCGAGCACCCGAGCACGATCCAGGTCTTCGACTACGGCGAGGCCGAGGGCGGGCGGCTCTTCCTCGCGATGGAGTACCTCGAGGGACGCTCGCTCGCCGCGATCCTGAAGGCGGACGGGCCGCTGCCGCCCGAGCGCGCGCTGCACGTCGCGCGGCAGATCGCGCGCGCGCTCGGCGCGGCGCACCACGAGGGCATCGCGCACCGCGACCTCAAGCCCGACAACGTGATGCTGCTCGATCGCTACGGCGAGCGCGACGTCGTGAAGGTGCTCGACTTCGGGATCGCCCGGTTCTTCGACGGGGACGCCGGCGGGCAGATGACGCAGGAGGGCGCGCTGCTCGGCACTCCGGCGTACATGTCGCCCGAGCAGGCGCTCGGCCGCGCCGTCGATCACCGCACCGACCTCTACTCGCTCGGCGTCATGCTCTACGAGCTCACCGTCGGCAGGCTGCCGTTCCAGGCCGACTCCCTCGCCGGTTACCTCGTCGCGCATGCCTCCGAGGCACCGCCGCTGCCGTCGCTTTTGGCGCCGGGCCGCGTGCCCGCGCCGCTCGAGGCGCTGATCCTCCGCCTGCTCGCGAAGGCGCCCGACGAGCGGCCGGCGAGCGCCGAGGCGCTCCTCGCCGAGCTCGACGCCTGCGGCGCGCGGAGCACGCCCGTCGGGAACGCGGCGGTGGAGACCGCGTCGCGCACGGCGGTCGCGGAGGCCGTGGCGCCGCCGGCGCCGCCGCGCGGGCAGGCCCGCTGGTTCGTCGCGGCCGCGGCGATCGCGCTGGGCGGGGTCGCGGCCGCGGCGCTCGTCTACACGCGCGCCGCGCCGGCGGCGGACCGCACGCGCCTCGACGCGCTCCTCGGCGGCGAGGGCGATCCGCTCCCGCCCTCGCCCTGCCGCACGCACGACGCCGCGCTCGTCGATCGGCTGACGCGCGCGGCCTCCGCGCTGCGCGGCGGCGTCATCGGCGCGCCCCGCGCGCAGGACCGCGAGGCGCTCGCGCAGCTGGCGGCGGCCGACGGTGGGGCCGCGGCGGAGCGCCGGGCGCTGCTCGCGCGCGCGCGCCTCATCGTCGAGCCGAACGCCGACGGCGCGCTCGCCGACGCGCAGGCCGCGCTCGCGCTGTGCCCGGGCTACGCGCTCGCGCACAACCTCGCCGGCAACGCGCAGTCGCGCGCGGGCCGCTTCGACGACGCCGCGACCGAGTATCGCGCGGCGCTCGCCGCCGAGCCCGGCTACGTCGATCCGCGCGTCAACCTCGGCGTGCTCGCGCTCCAGCGCGGCGATCACGCCGGCGCGGCCGCGATCCTCGACGAGGCGCTGCAGCGCAGCCCGACGAACGCGCGGGCCCATGCCGCCCGCGCGAGCGCGCGCATCCCGCTCAAGCGCTTCGACGAGGCCGCGCAGGACCTCGAGCAGGCGCTCGCGCAGGACCCCGACGACGCCGACGTGTGGGTGCTGCTCGGGCAGCTGCGCAGCCACCTCGGCAAGCGGGAGGCGGCGCGCGACGCCTTCTGCCGCGCCGCCAAGCTCGGCCACCCGGTCGCGAAGCGCGAGTGCCCGTCGCCCTGAACGCCAGGACCGTCAGTGCATCAGGCGATCGAGGTCGAGCATCGCGAGCTTGAAGTCGGGCTGCTCCTTCACCACCTGCGTCAGCTCCTTCTTCGCGCGCGGCTTGTCCTTCTTGTCGATCGCGTCGAGCGCGCGGGAGTAGGCGAGCGCGGTGGGCAGCTTGAGCTGCGCCGGTGGCGCCGGGCGGGCGGGCGGCTTGGTCGTCGGCGCGGCCGCCGGCGCGGCCTGGGGCCCGAGCGCGGTCAGCTGCTCGGTGAGCCCGCGCGCGAGCTGCTGCTCGACCTCGAGGAAGTCCCCCGGCGCGCCGATCCCCTTGGCGTGCCCGACCTGGGCGCCGGTCTGCGTGTCGACCACGCGGGCGTTGGCCTGCAGCCGCCCGGCGAGCACGAAGTAGTGCCCGAGCACGAGGTAGCGCGCCTGCAGGACCTTGCCGATCTTGATCGCGGTCTCGGGGTCGATGGTGATCTGATCGGCGAGGTGCTGCTCGGCGATGATCGCCTCCAGCCGCTCCCGCTCGACGAGGCGGATCCTGTCGACGGGCGAGAGGTCGGTGATGAGCATGCTCGCCAGGCCCTTGCGGAGCACCGCCATCTCGTCGTCGCGGTCGTAGCCGAAGTAGATGACCGCGACGATCGGACGCGGGTCGCCGCCGGCGCGCGCCGGTCGCGCGAGGAGGAGCGCGAGGGCGACGCCGACGAGCCACGCCGAGCGCGAGCGAGGTGAGGACATCTGCGAAGTGTAGTACGACTCCCCGATCCGATCGCCCTCCCGAGGAGAGTCCATGTCCCGACGTCCGCTGCTGCGCTCGACCGTGCTCGCGCTCGCCTGTCTCTTCGCCAAAGGGGCGCGCGCCGAGGTGAAGCCGCTCCGGCTCGCGGTGCTCGACTTCAAACCGGCGGCGACCGCGCCCGACCTCTCGCCGCTCGGGGCCGGGCTGCAGGCGATGCTCACGACCGATCTCGGGCAGGTGGCCGCGTTCGTCCTGCTCGAGCGCGCACGCATCAACGACATCCTCGCCGAGCAGAAGCTCCAGCAGTCGGGCCTCGTCGACAAGGAGACGGCGGTGAAGATCGGCGCCTTGCTCGGGGCGTCGCACCTGCTCATCGGGACCTTCACGGTCCACGGCGGGCGCATGCGCCTCGACGCCGGCCTGCTCGCGGTGGCGACGAACGAGTACGTGCTGCAGGAGAAGATCGAGGGCGCCGAGACCGCGTTCTTCGAGCTCGAGGGCGCGCTGGTGAAGAAGATCGTCACGTCGGTGAGCGTGCGCCTCAACCGGAAGGAGCGCGCCGAGCTCGCCAAGCCGCAGACGAAGGACTGGGAGGCGTTCCAGTCCTTCTCGAAGGGCATCGCCGAGTTCGACGCGAAGAAGACGGAGCTCGCGATCGCCTCCATGAAGGCGGCGGTCGCGCGCGACGCGTCGTTCGCGCTCGCCGCGCAGCTCCTCGCCACCTACGAGGCCGCGGCGGCGAAGGCGCCAGAGGTGCCGAAGGCGGGCAGCTGCCAGCAGAACCCGCTCACCACCCCGTCGTGCCAGTCGCCCGACTCGGTCGAGCCGCCGCGCGCGCCGACGATCTTCACCGGCGACGGCAAGCGGCCGTACAGCATCATCGTGCGCCAGGGCGGCACCGAGGCGCCGTGCGTGACGCCGTGTCAGCTGCAGCTGCCGAAGGGCCCGTTCGAGGTGGAGGTCCTCTCGCCGGGCCACTACAAGCAGAAGCTCGACGCCCCGGGCGGTCCGGTGGCGATCGAGGTCTCGCACCTCAACAAGACGAACATCATCATCGGCGGCGTGCTCGCCGGGCTCACGATCGCGATGGTCGGCGCGACGGCGGGGATGCACGAGCTCAACGCGAGCACCAACAACGCGCAGCAGTACTGGGAGGTCCCGCTCACGCTGGCGACGGGGATGGCGTTCCCGGCCGTCTACTATCTGCTGCAGATGGGGAAGAACAAGGCGAAGGTCGCGACGCGGTAGCTACTGGAGCTGGAACGGGAACGTGACCACGCTCGCGCCGCCCGAGGGCGGGAAACGCAGGCCGGCGATCTTGCCCTTCATGCAGGCGTAGAGGCCGTTGCGCACGAGCAGCTGCGGCGCGGCGAGCCGCACCTTGTGCACCGCGCCGTCGCGCTCGATGCGGTAGCTCACCTCGATCTTGCCGCTCTCGAGCGGCCAGTCGCCGACGGCGTCCGAGACGCAGCGCGAGAGCGCCGGCTCGACGCCCGCCCACACGCGGTCGATGTCGCCCTGCGCGAGCTCCTTCTCGTCGCCGCCCTTCGAGAGGTCGATCCGCTCCGGTCGCCCGAGCGCGTCACCGGCGGTGGTGATCCGCTCGTCGCCGGGCAGGAGCTTCTTCTCCGGCTCGGTGGCGCCGATGCCGTTGTTGGAGAGCGCCGGCCGGCGGCGGTGCCGGCCCTTGCCCTCGGTCGGCGCCGGCGCGGGCACGACGTTCACGAGGCAGCGCGCGTTCAGGCAGCGCGTCCCGTCGCCGCAGCGGCCGAGGCAGGCGTCTTGGATCGCCGACCTGCCGAGGTAGAGATAGGCGGCGGCGGCGACGGAGGCACAGGCGAGGAGGAAGCCGAGGAGGAAGCGGAGCACGGACGATACCGTAACCCTCGGATCGGATTTTCGGAAACAGGGGACAGGGAGCGGGCAACGGGCAACCGGCGTTGGCGGAAGCGGACGCTCTGTCATTGCCCGTTGCCGGTTGCCCGTCCCCTGTTCCCGGTTTCCGCCTCGGACGACACCCGCTCGAGTAATCTCGAATCCCATGGCAAAGGTCCTCCTCCCTCTCCCCGACACCGACTTCGACACCACCGAGGTCGCCGTCCCCTGGCACGTGCTCACTCGCGCCGGTCATGAGGTCGTCTTCGCCACCGAGCGCGGTCCCGCGGGTCCTGTGCCCGCGTGCGATCCGCTGCTCCTGTCGGGCGTGCTGTTCGGCAAGCTCGGCGCGGCGCCGGATGCGAAGGCGCAGTACGCGCGGCTCGTCGAGGATCGCGCGTTCCGCGCGCCGATCGCGTGGGGGACGCTGGCCCCCGACGACTACGCGGCGGTGCTCCTACCCGGCGGTCATGCCCCGGGGATGAAGCAGATGCTCGGCTCGGCGGAGCTGCAGGCGAAGGTCGCCGCCGCGTGGGCGCTCGATCGGCCGTTCGCCGCGATCTGCCACGGTGTCCTCCTCGCCGCGCGCGCGATCGATCCAGCGACGGGGAAGAGCATCCTCCACCGCGCGCGCACGACCTGCCTGCCCGCGTACATGGAGCGCGGCGCTTACTACATGACCGCGTGGAAGCTCGGTCGGTACTACCGCACGTACCCGGCCTACGTCGAGGCGGAGGTCGGCGCCGCGCTCGCGGATCCCGGTGCCCAGCTCGCGCGCGGTCCGCTCACGATGAGCGCGCGGGGCACCGACGACGATGACGGCCCGGCGTTCGTGATCGAGGACGGCCGCTACGTCTCGGCGCGCTGGCCCGGCGACGCCTGGGCGTTCGCGAAGGCGCTGCTACGCCGCATCGACCCCGCGTGAGCACCGGCGGGGAACCCTTTTAGGGTTCCGATCAAATCAGTAAGCGGGACGGTCACTTTTTGCTGGAGTTTTGCGCGGCCGCGCCCGCAAATAGTCGCGAACGAGGCGATCGTGGCGGGCCCGACCGACGACGACGGCAAAGAGGCGCCCTTCCCGACATCGTCGACGGTGCCGGGCTTCCCCGCGATGGCGCGCGCCGCGGGAGAGCCACCCGCCGAGTTCGAGGAGGACGCCTTCCTGCCCTCCGAGCTCGATGAGGTCTGGACCTTCCTCTCGATCGAGGAGCGCGTCGAGGGCTTCTGCATCCTCAGCCGGTCCGACGCCGAGGATCTCTTCGATCGCCTGAACGCCACCGACCAGGCGCGCCTCATCCTCGCCTTGCCGCAGGCCGACCGGCGCTCCTGGATGCGCTTCCTCGAGCCGGACGACGCCGCCGACGTGGTGCAGTCCGCCGAGCCCGAGGACAGGGACCCGCTCCTCAACCTCCTCGACGAGGGCACGCGCAAGGAGGTCGGCGCGCTGCTCGCCTATGCCGAGGACGAGGCGGGCGGGCTCATGAACCCGCGCTACGTCCGCGTGCGGCCGGGCATGACCGTCGACGAGGCGATCAGCTACCTCCGCAAGCAGGCGCGCGAGCGCGTCGAGACGCTGCACTACTCCTACGTGCTCGACGCCGATCAGCGGCTCCTCGGCGTCGTCTCGTTCCGCGATCTCTTCGCCGCGCAGCCCGGCAAGACCGTCGCCGAGGTCATGCAGACCGAGCTCGTGCACGCCACCGAGGAGACCGATCAAGAGGCGCTGTCGCAGCTCTTCGGCCAGCACGGCCTCGTCGCGATCCCCGTCCTCGACGGCGCCGGCCGCATGAAGGGCGTGGTCACCGTCGACGACATCGTCGACGTCGTCCAGGAGGAGGCCACCGAGGACATCCAGAAGATGGGCGCCGTGGCTGCCCTCGAGGCGCCGTACCTCAACGTCGGCTTCTTCGAGATGATGAAGAAGCGTGCCGGCTGGCTCGCGGTCCTCTTCCTCGGGGAGATGCTCACCGCCACCGCGATGGGCTACTACGAGCACGAGCTCGGCAAGGCGCTCGTGCTCACGCTCTTCATCCCGCTCATCGTCTCCGCGGGCGGCAACGCCGGCTCGCAGGCGACGACGCTCGTCATCCGCGCGATCGCGCTGTCGGAGGTGCGCCTGCGCGACTGGTGGCGCGTCGCCGCGCGCGAGCTGATGATGGGCCTCGCGCTCGGCGGCCTGCTCGGCGCGATCGGCCTCATCCGCATCCTCCTTTGGCCGTGGCGCATGACGCAGTACGGCCCGCACTTCGCGATCATCGGCGTCACCGTCGCGTTCTCGGTCCTCGGCGTCGTGCTGTTCGGTACGTTGGCCGGCGCGATGCTGCCGATGGTGCTCCGCCGCCTCGGCCTCGATCCGGCGAGCGCGTCGGCGCCGTTCGTCGCGACGCTGGTCGACGTGACCGGGCTCGTCATCTACTTCACGGTCGCGAGCCTGCTCCTGTCGGGTACGCTGCTGTAGGACAGACGGGAACGCGGGGCGCCCCGGCCGCGGTGCTCGCGAAGCACGCGTCCTGATCTGGTAACGCGCGCCGCGCGAACCTCCCGGAATCGTGTCGCGGGGGCATGGCGCAGGCGTTGCTTAAGCGCGTCCCTACATGCTCTCCGCCCAGAACGAGCCCGCCCGAAACGATGCGCGCTCGACCTATGTGGCACTGGGGGTGGGGCTCGGGGCGCTGATCGGCGTGCCGATGTTGTTCGCCGCACCGCAGTGGGCGGCGCTCTGCTTCTTCACCGCCGCGATCGTGCTCGGGCTCGTGGGGCTCTACGTCGCGCGGCGCGAGGAGCGGCTCCGCGCGTCCACGCTCACCGACGCCGCGACCGGGCTGCCCAACGGGCAGCTCTTCATGCAGCGGCTGGCCGAGGAGGTCCACGCGGCGACCCGCCACCGCGCGCCGCTCGCGCTGTCGTTCGTGAGCGTCGAGGACGGCGGCGACGGCGAGGGCGAGGGC
>FTFF01000502.1_pt1 | contig 11198 bp, 10 predicted proteins | sample 1640361 | NCBI WGS metagenome assembly FTFF01 (sample SAMEA3914816, study PRJEB12502) | metagenome | biome: forest; material: soil | place: USA | collected 2011-09-16 | depth 0.3 m | reverse complement strand
CTAGTTACGCGTGGGCGCGAGCGGCCGCGACGGCGACTCGCCCGCGGCCCGCGGCACCGCGCGCGCCTGGTGCTCGACGAGCGCGCGCACGAAGCGCTTGAAGAGCGGGTGCGCGGCCATCGGCCGGCTCTTGAACTCGGGGTGGAACTGGCAGGCCACGAAGTAGGGGTGATCGCGCAGCTCGATCATCTCGACCAGCTGCTTGTCGGGCGAGAGCCCGGAGAGCAGGAGCCCGTGCGACTCGAGGTCCGCGCGGAAGGCGTTGTTCACCTCGTAGCGGTGGCGGTGACGCTCGACGATCTCGGCCTGGCCGTAGGCCTCGAGCGCGCGCGTCCCATCCGCGACCACGCACGGGTAGCTCCCGAGGCGCATCGTGCCGCCCTTGTCGGTGACCTGGCGCTGCGCGTCCATGAGCGCGACCACGGGGAACTTCGTCTCCGGGTCGATCTCCGTCGAGTTGGCGCCGGCCATGCCGGCGACGTGGCGCGCGAACTCGACCACCGCGAGCTGCATGCCGAAGCAGATGCCGAAGAACGGCACGCGCCGCTCGCGGGCGTGGCGGATCGCGGCGATCTTGCCCTCGGTGCCGCGCGCGCCGAAGCCAGGCGCGACGAGGATGCCGTCGACGTCGGCGCACAGCGCCTCGGCCCCGCCGCGCTCGACCTCCTCGGAGTCGATGTAGCGGATGGTGACCCGCGCGTCGCACGCGATGCCGCCGTGCGTGAGCGCCTCGTTGAGCGACTTGTAGCTCTCCTTGAGCTCGACGTACTTGCCGACGAAGCCGATCACGACCTGGTGCGCCGGGTTCTTGATCTTGTCGACGAGCTTCTGCCAGCTCTCGAGGCTGGGCGCGCGCGACCAGATGTTGAGCAGCTCGCAGATCTTGTCGTCGAGCCCCTCGGCCTGCAGGCGGAGCGGGCACTCGTAGATCGTCGGCACGTCCTCCGACGTGAAGACCGCGTCGGCGGCGACGTTGGAGAAGAGCGCGATCTTCTTCTTGATGGCGCTGTCGAGCGGGCGCTCGGTGCGGCAGATGAGGATGTCGGGCTGGATGCCGAACTCGCGCAGCTTCTGCACCGAGTGCTGCGTGGGCTTCGTCTTGAGCTCGCCCGCGGCGGCGATGTACGGCACGAGCGTGAGGTGCACCGAGCAGACGTTGTGCGGCCCCTGCTCGATGCGCAGCTGGCGGAGCGCCTCGATGAACGGGAGCGACTCGATGTCGCCGACGGTACCGCCGACCTCGACGATGAGCACGTCGTGGCCCGTCGCGCACTCGAGGATGCGCGTCTTGATCGCGTCGGTGATGTGCGGGATGACCTGCACCGTGCCGCCGAGGTAGTCGCCGCGGCGCTCGCGCGACAGCACGTCCCAGTAGATCTGGCCGGTGGTGAAGTTGTTGAGGCGCGACATGCGCGCGGTGATGAAGCGCTCGTAGTGCCCGAGGTCGAGGTCGGTCTCGGCGCCGTCGTCGGTGACGAAGACCTCGCCGTGCTGAGTCGGGTTCATCGTGCCCGGATCGACGTTGATGTACGGATCGAGCTTCTGGATCGTGACCTTGAGCCCACGATTCTCCAGCAAGGCGCCGATCGAGGCCGACGCCAGGCCCTTGCCGAGCGAGCTCACCACGCCGCCCGTCACGAAGATGTACTTCGTCTGCTTCCCGTTCGGCTTCGCGCTCGGCATCGATCTCACCTCGGTGGCGGCCGCCTGAAAAACTCAGGCGATTCGCGCTGTTACAAAGCGCCGTACGGAAGAACACGCTACGCGGCGCGCTCGCGACTGTCAATCGCGATCGGGCGGAAATCTCACGTGCGACGCGTGCTATACGGCGTCCTCGTGGACGCCGCCGCCGATCCCGCCACGATCGAGCTCGACCGGCTCACGGTGCGTGCGCTCAAGCGCACGTGGCAGGAGCTCAACCAGTCGCACTTCCGCGGCGCGCTGCGGGCCCCCACGATCGTGCTCGGCGCGAGCGAGGCCCACCTCGGCCAGTGGCAGCCGGCGCAGCGCACGATCGCCATCTCGCGCGCGGCGCTGCGGCACGGCTGGGGCGTCGCCGTCGAGGTGCTGAAGCACGAGATGGCGCACCAGCACGTCGAGGAGGGCCTGGGCCTCGTCGGCGAGGCGCACGGCCCCGCATTCCGCGCGGTCTGCGATCGGCTCGCGATCGACGGCCGTCCGGCCGGCCTCCCGACGGCCGGGAGCGAGACCCCCACCGGCCGGCTCATCGCCAAGGTCGGCAAGCTGCTCTCGCTCGCGCAGAGCGGCAACGAGCACGAGGCGCAGTCGGCGATGCGCGCGGCGCAGCGGCTCATGCTGCGCCACAACCTCGACGCGATGACCGCCGAGGGCGCCGACGCGCGCCGGTACCTCTTCCGCCACCTCGGGCGGCCGAAGGGCCGGACCACCGAGTCCGAGCGCCGCCTCGCCACCCTCCTCGGCGAGTTCTTCTTCGTCGACGTGATCTGGGTCCCGGTGTGGCGGCCGGCGGAGGGCAAGCGCGGGACCGTGCTCGAGATCTGCGGGACGCCGGAGAACGTCGAGCTCGCCGCCTACGTGCACGCCTTCCTCGGCGACACCGCCGAGCGCCTCTACCGCGCCTACAAGCGCGGCGAGCGTCTCTCGAGCGACGCCGAGCGGCAGAGCTACCTCGCGGGCGTCATCACCGGGTTCCACGACAAGCTGGCCGCCGAGCGGCGCCTCGAGGAGAAGGAGGCGCTGGTGTGGGTCGGCGATCCCGCGCTCGCGCGCTACCTGCGCCGCCGTCACCCGCACGTGCGCCACGCCTACCACCAGGGCCGCGACCACGGCCGCGCGGGCGAGGCGGGACGCGCCGCCGGCCGCGCGATCGTGCTGCAGCGCGCGGTGGGCGACCGCGGCCGCGGCGGGCCCAAGCTGCTGCCGGCCGGGCGGTGACCGCGACGCGGCGCTGGGACGTCGTCGGCTTCGGCGAGGCGTCGCTCGACGAGGTCTGGCGACTGCCACCGGGCTTCGTCCTCGGCGACAAGGCCCGCGCGGTCGCCCGCGATCGCCTCGGTGGCGGGCAGATCGCGACCGCGCTCGTCGCGGCGAGCCGCCTCGGCGCGCGCGCCGCGTTCCTCGGCCCGCTCGGCGACGATCCGCGCGGCGACGAGATCGCGCGCGGCCTCGCCGAGGACCGCGTCGCGATGATCGGGCCGCGCGCGATCGGCGCGCGGTCGCGGACGGCGCTCGTCCTCGTCGACGCGCAGGGCGGCCGCACCGTCCTCGACGAGGGGGGCGCCGCCGCGGCGGATCCGCCGGCGCTGGCCGCGGCGATCGGGGACGCGCGCGCGCTCCACCTCGACGCGACCCATCCCGCCGCCGCGCTCGCGCTGGCGCGGATCGCGCGCGCGGCGGGCACGCTCGTCTCGATCGACGTCGACCACGTGCCCGCGGATCTCCACGCCGCGCGCGACGTGTCGGCGCTCCTCGGGCTCGCCGACGCCTGCGTGCTCGCGACCGGCGTGGCGACGCGCGCGACCGGGCGCGACGACGCCGACGCGGCGCTGGCCGCGCTCGTCGAGGCCGGACCGCGCGGCGCCCTCGTGGTCGAGACCCGCGGCGCCGCCGGCGCACGCGCACACCGCGGCGCCGAGCGCTTCGCCGTCCCGGCCTTCGCCGTCGAGGTCGTCGACACGACGGCCTGCGGCGACACCTTCCGCGGCGCGCTCCTCGTCGCGCTGCTCGAGGGGCGGCCGGCGCAGGAGGCGCTGCGCTTCGCGTCCGCCGCGGCCGCGCTCAAGTGCCGCGCGCTCGGTCGCCACGGCTGCCCCACGCGCGCGGAGCTCGAGGCGCTGCTGGCGCGTCGCGCCTAACCTAGGCAGTGCGGTAGGAGCGCGTGCGCGCGGGGCGGCCGATGAGGTAGCCCTGCAGGAGGTCGCACCCGAGCTCCGCGGCCGCCGCGCGCTCGCCCATCGTCTCGATGCCCTCCGCCACCACCCTCGCGCCGAGATCGTGCGAGAGCGCGGCGACCATGCGCACGAGCTTCTGCTTCACCGCGTCGGTGTCGAGGCCGCGGATGAGCGACATGTCGAGCTTCACGATGTCGGGAGAGACGCGCGCGAGCGTGGCGAGACCCGCATAGCCGGCGCCGAGGTCGTCGACGGCCACCTCGTACCCGAGATCGCGCAGCGCTCGGATGCGCGCCTCGGCGTCGGGTAGCTCGTCGAGCGCGGCGCGCTCGGTGATCTCGAAGATCACCGCGCTCGCGTGGGGCGCGAGCGGATCGTCGGTGGCGTACAGCGCGTCGTCGAGGAGATCGAGCGGGTGCAGGTTCACGAAGGTCCGCGCCTCGTCGCCGCGCATCGACAGCGTGTCGCGGACCGCGCGCCGGATGCGGCGCCCGAGGTCGTGGACGCGCTTCAGCCGATCGGCGGCGTCGAGCAGCGCGAGCGGGTTGGCCATCGTCGCCTCGTCGCTGCGGACCAGCGCCTCGTACCCGTAGAGCGCGCCGTCGACCGTCACGATCGGTTGGTAGGCCATCCACAGCAGCGACAGCGCACGATCGAAGCGTTCGTCGAGCGGCTCCTCGCCCGAGGCCTGCGCCTCGGGCGCCTGCGTGGACGGCACCGCGCGCCGCTGCCGGCCGATGCGCGTCGCGTCGGTGATCGTCGCGAGCAGGACGTCGGGCGCCATCGGCTTCACGAGGTAGCGCACGGCGCCGAGCTCCATCGCCCGCACCGCGGTCTCGACGGTCGGCGCTCCGGTCATGAGGATGACGGGGAGCGAGGGCTCCTGATCGCGGACGTGGGCCGCCACCTCGAGCCCCCCCACCTCGGGCATGCTCAGGTCGGCGAGCACGACATCGAAGCAGCGCACCTTCAGCATCTGGGCCGCGACGTGGCCGTTGGCCGCGTGCGTGACGATCGCGCCGCTGGCCCGGAGGAGGCGCGCGAGCGATCGCGCCAGGAGCGCGTCGTCCTCCACGACGAGGACCCGCGGCGCGAGCGACGCGGCGGGACGCGCGATGGAGTGGATGGGGGCGATCGCGGCTTCGGTCGACATGCCCTAGGCGTCGTGCACCCGCCGTTCCAGCGCGGATCTGCCGAGAACCATGCGTCGCGGGCGTCCCCCGCGGTCGCGCCCGTCGGCTCCGTCAAGCGACGCGACGGCGGCGGCTGGCGGAGCGTCATCGCGCTGACGATCCCGCGCCGCGCCGCCCGTCTCATCGGGTGATGGGCCGGGGCACGGCGCTTGCTTTGCCCCTCGGCATGCGCACCGCGCCGCTCGCTCCGTCGTCTAACGTCGAGACCTCCATCGTGACCTTGGTCGTGGACGCCGACCCGGCGCGCGGCCGCGCGCTCGCGGCGGCCCTGCCCGGCGTCGCCGCGGTGGTGCACGTCGCCGAGGTCGAGCGGGCGATCGCCGCCGCCCGCGAGGTCGGGCCCGCGCTCGTCTGCGTCCAGCGCGACCTCGCCTCGGCGCTCTTCTTGCGCCGGCTGCGGGACGAGGCGTGCCGCCGCGCGCGGATCGTCGCGTACGGCGCCGCCGAGCTCCCCGCGCAGATCGATCAGATCGACGAGGTGGTCGCCGGCCCGCCCGTCGACCAGCTCGGGCGCGGCCGCCTCGCCCGGCTCGTCGAGCTCGCCGTCCTCGAGCAACGCGTCGAGCGCGAGGAGCTCGCGATACACGAGCTCTCGCGCGCGCAGGACGACCTCACGCGGCTCCTCGTCCACGATCTCAACGGCCCGCTCGGCGTCCTCCTCACCAACCTCGAGATGGCCCGCGAGACCGACGGCCTGCCGGAGGCCGCGGCGCCGCTCGTCGCCGACTCGATCACGGCGACGCTCCGCCTGAGCCGCGTGGTCCGCGGGATCGCCGAGCTGAAGCGGCTGGAGGAGCGTCGCGCGGAGCCCCGCGCGCTCGACGTCGGCCTCCTCGCCACCGTCGAGACGATGCTCGCCCCGTCCCGCGACACCTTCGCCCGCCGCGGGATCGCCCTCGACGTCGCGATCCCCGCCGACGCGCGCGTCGCCGCCGATCTCGATCTGCTCCGCAGCGTGCTCGGCAACCTCGTCGACAACGCGCTCCGGCACACGCCGCGCGGCGGGCGCTTCCGCGCCTGGACGTCGGCCGACGACCCCAACACGCTGCGCGTCGGCAACAGCGGCCCGCCGGTGCCCCTCGCCGGCCGCGGATCGATCTTCGAGAAGTACGGACAGACCGCCGAGACGGGCCGCGCGCACCTCGGCCTCGGGCTCTACTACTGCCGCCTGGCGATGGAGCGCATCGGCGGACGGCTCTGGTACGAGGAGTCGGCGGAGCTGCCCGCGGTGTTCGCGCTGCGCTTCCCGGCGGCTATCCGGCGGTCGGCGGCGGCCGCCGCTTGAGCTTCTCGACGAGCGTCGTGCGGTTGATGCCGAGGAGGCGCGCGGCCTGCGCCTTGTTGCCCTCGGAGCGTCGCAGGGCCTCGTCGATCAGACGCCGCTCCGTCTGCTCGAGCGTCTGCTCGAGGTCGAGCCCGGTCTCCGCCAGGCTCGGGATCTCGGCGGCGACGGGCGCGTTCGGCAGCGACGGGGCGCGGACCTCGGCGGGCAGATCGTCCGGCGTGATCATGCCCGAGCGGCTGAGGATGACGAGCCGCTCCGCCAGGTTCTCCAGCTCCCGCACGTTGCCGGGCCAGCGATAGCGCCGGAGGTGCTCGAGCGCCTCGGGCGAGATGCCGATCGTGCGCCCGAGCAGCGCCGCGCTGCGCTCGAGGAAGGTGCCGAAGAGGAGCTCGACGTCGTCGCCGCGCTCGCGCAGGGCCGGCAGCTCGAGGTGCACCACGTTGAGGCGGTAGAACAGGTCCTCGCGGAACTGGCCGCCCTTGACCATCGCGGCGAGGTCGCGGTTCGTCGCCGCGATCACGCGGATGTCGACGTGCTGGGGCTTGGCCTCGCCGATGGCGACCACCTCGCGCGTCTGCAGCACGCGCAGGAGGCGCACCTGCATGTGCAGCGGCAGCTCGCCGATCTCGTCGAGGAACAGGCTGCCGCCGTCGGCCTGGGCGAAGCGGCCGATGCGGCGATCGGTGGCGCCGGTGAAGGCGCCGCGCGCGTGCCCGAAGAGCTCGCTCTCGATGAGGTTCTCGGGGACGGCGCCGCAGTTCACCGCGACGAACGGGCCGCTCGAGCGCGGCGAGGTGCCGTGGATGAGCCGCGCCACGACCTCCTTGCCGGTCCCGGTCTCGCCGGTGACGAGCACCGTCGCCTGCGCCGGCGCCACGCGCTCGATGAGCCCGTAGAGCTCGCGGATGACCGGCGACGTGCCGAGCAAGGACGCCGCGGGCGCGGGCGCCGCGACGCGCGGTTTGCCGTCGGTGCGCGCGGGCGGGGCCGGGCGCAAGAGCCGCATGTTCTCGACCGCGTTGCGGATCGCCTCGGCGAGCGCGTCGGGGTGGAAGGGCTTCGTCACGAAGTCGTTGGCGCCGGCGCGCATGGCCTCGACGCAGTCGCTGACCGCGCCCTGGCCGGTCAACATGATCGTGGCGGTGGTCGGCTGCTTCTGCCGCACCGCACGCACGACCTCGTGGCCGTCGGCGCCGGGCGGCATGCGCAGGTCGGTGACCACGACGTCGAAGCGGTGCTCGCCCAGACGCGCGATCGCCTCGATGGCGCCCGAAGCCTCGATGGTCCGGTACCCCAGCCGCTCGAGCAGGCGGCACACGCTGCGCCGGAGATCGGCGTCGTCGTCGACGGCGAGCGCGAGTGGGGGCTGGGCCGACACGGATCCCTCACGAACCTACACAGGTATAGGCATTTTCACAAGTTAGTGGAGATTTGGCGCCGCCCGTCAACCGCCTGGCGTGCGTCGCTTGACGCGTCGGCGCCGCGACGGCCCGCCCGCGGCTTCAAGCCCGCGGGACGGCGATGGGCAGGCGTCGAGAACGAAGTGGCGTGCGCCGTGCATCGACCTCGTGCATGGACAACAAGCCCCGGCGCCGCACGAAGCGAATCGAGTGCAACCTCCCGGTTCAGTGGATCCGCCGCGGCATCGCACAGCCCGCGGTCGCGCGTGACCTCAACGCCCACGGCCTGTTCATCGCGACGGAGCTGGACGCCCAGCCGATGGAGCTGCTCCAGATCGTGATCCAGCTGCCCGACGGGCCGATCACCGCGTGCGTCATCGCGCGCTTCGTGGGCAAGTCGGAGAGCGGCAAGGGCGTGGGCGCCGAGCTGTTCACGCTCAGCGAGGCCGACCGCCGCCGCTGGAACCGCTTCTACCGCGCGGCGCTCCGCAGCATGGGCGCGCCCATCGAGTTCGAGCTCAACGCGGCCTAGCTCTCCTGGCGCTGCCAGGCGGACCGCTCGGCGTCGCGCGCGTCGGCGTCGGTCGCCGGCTGCGGCGCCTGGGTGAAGGCCTGGATGGCGGTCGCGGCGAGCGCGGCGTCGAGCGCCTCGTCCCCTTCGACGAGCTCGAGGGGCCGCAGCAGCTCCGCCTTCTCCCGCTCGATGTAGGACGTGTCGTACCGCCCCTCCCGGAAGGCCGCGTTGCGCATGACGCGGCGGTGGAACTGAAGGTTCGTCTTGATCCCGCCGACCCGGTACTCGGAGAGCGCGCGCTGCATGCGGTCGATCGCCTCGCCTCGCGTCGCGCCCCAGGTGATGAGCTTCGAGATCATCGGGTCGTAGTAGACCGAGATCTCCGCGCCCTCGTACACGCCCGAGTCGTCGCGCACGTACGGCCCCGACGGCTGGCGGAGGCGCGTGATCTTGCCGGGCGACGGCAGGAAGCGCAGCGGATCCTCGGCGTAGATGCGGCACTCGATCGCCGCGCCTTGCAGGCGCAGATCCTCTTGCTTGAACGGCAGCGGCTCGCCGTTCGCGACCGCGATCTGCAGGCGGACGAGATCGAGCTGCGTCACCATCTCGGTGACCGGGTGCTCGACCTGGAGCCGCGTGTTCATCTCGAGGAAGTAGAAGCTCTTGTCCTCGGCCAGCAGGAACTCGCAGGTGCCGGCGCCGACGTAGCCGACCGCGCTCGCGGCGCGGACCGCCACCTCGCCCATCTTGCGCCGCGTCGCCTCGTCGAGCGCGGGCGACGGCGCCTCCTCGATGACCTTCTGGTGCCGGCGCTGGATCGAGCAGTCGCGCTCGAACAGGTACACGCAGTGGCCGTGGGTGTCGGCGAAGACCTGGATCTCGACGTGGCGCGGGCGGACGACCGCCTTCTCGAGGTAGACCGCGTCGTCGCCGAACGCGCTCTTGGCCTCGCGCTGCGCGCCCTCGTAGGCCGCGACGAACTTCTTCTCGTCCTCGACGAGGCGCATGCCCTTGCCGCCGCCCCCGGCCGAGGCCTTGAGCATCACCGGCAGCCCGAGCTTGCGGGCCGACTCGAGCGCGGCCTCGGCCGACGGGAAGCCGCGGCCGCCCTGGTACGATCCGTTGTCGCCGGGCACCACCGGGACGCCGGCGTCCATCATCTTCTTGCGCGCGCGGGTCTTGTCGCCCATCGCGTCGATCGCCTCGGCGGGCGGGCCGATGAAGATGACGCCGGCCGCGGCGCACGCGCGCGCGAGCTCGGCCTTCTCGGAGAGGAAGCCGTAGCCGGGGTGGATCGCGTCGGCGCCGCTCTTCTTGGCGGCGTCGATGATCTTGCCGATGTCGAGGTACGACTCGCGCGGCGGCGGCGGCCCGATCGGGTACGCCTCGTCGGCGGAGCGCACGTGCAGCGCCTCGCGGTCGGCGTCCGAGTAGACGGCGACGGTGCGGATGCCGAGGTCGCGGCAGGCGCGCATGACACGCACGGCGATCTCGCCGCGGTTGGCGATGAGGATCTTCTGGATGGGGCGAGGCGGCATGGGGGGAAATATACAGAAACAGGGAACAGGGGGCGGGCAACCGGCAACGGGCATTGTCAGATCGGCTTCGGCTTCCGCTTCTTCCGACCATTGCCAGTTGCTCGCTGCCCGTCCCCTGTCCCCTGTTTCCGATCTTGCGCGCCAGGATCTTTAGACGTAGTCTAATTCCGTGGACGTAACGACCCTCCTCGAGTCCAAGGGCATCCAGCCGTCGTCGCAGCGTGTCGCCGTGGCGGAGGTCGTGCTCACGACCGACGCGCACCCGACCGCGGAGCAGGTCCGTGCCAAGGTGCAGCGCCGGCACCCGTCGATCTCGCGAGCGACCGTCTACAACTCGCTCAACCTCTTCGTGAAGAAGGGCCTGCTGCGGCAGCTCACGCTCGACGAAGGGCGCGTCGTGTTCGATCCCATGACGGCGCGCCACCACCACTTCGTCGACGAGCAGACCGGGGCCGTCTACGACATCCCCTGGGAGGCGTTCGACGTGCAGCGCAAGGCCGAGCTGTCGCGGTTCGACGTGCGCGAGTACCAGGTGGTGCTCCGCGGCCGCGCGCGGCGGGGTTGAGTTTTTTTCGTTCGTGATTAGACAACGTCTAAACAAGGAGTGCGCCATGTTGACCGTCGGTGACCAGCTCCCCCACTTCGCCCTCCAGGCCGTCGTCGGCACCGATCCCGGCCGGGAGTTCGCCACGCTCGAGCCGGGCTCGTTCGCGGGCAAGTGGCTCGTCCTCTTCGCCTGGCCCATGGACTTCACGTTCGTCTGCCCGACGGAGATCGCCAGCTTCGGGAAGCGCAACGGCGACTTCGCCGTCCGCGGCGCGCAGGTCCTCGGTTTCTCGACCGACACGCACTACGTCCACCTCGCGTGGCGCAGGGATCATCCGCAGCTGCGCGAGTTGCCGTTCCCCATGCTGGCCGACACCCGCCGCGAGCTGTCAGGGGCGCTCGGGATCCTGCACAAGACCGACGGCGTCTGTCTGCGCGCGACGTTCATCGTCGACCCGGCCGGCGTCATCCGCTGGGCGAGCGTGAACGACCTGTCGGTGGGCCGGAACGTCGACGAGGTCCTGCGCACGCTCGACGCGCTGCAGACCGACGAGCTCACGCCCTGCGACTGGCACCCGGGCGAGCGGACGCTCAGCGCGGCGTGACCGCGGGCTCCCGCGGATCCGGGACCCCGAACAAGGCGGCGGCGTTCTTCCAGTACACCTTCTCGAGGATCGCGCGCGGAAGCCCGATGCCGTCGATCGTCCAGCGGCCCTGGATCGGCGTCGGCGTCGGGATCCCGCGGTCGGTGGTCTCGAGCCAGCGGTAGCAGCCCTCGAAGAAGCGCGCCTCCTCGGGCGGGCCGGGCGGCGTCGCGCCGGTCGAGCCGAACATGAGCGCGCGCGGATCG
>FTFF01000952.1_pt1 | contig 11201 bp, 12 predicted proteins | sample 1640361 | NCBI WGS metagenome assembly FTFF01 (sample SAMEA3914816, study PRJEB12502) | metagenome | biome: forest; material: soil | place: USA | collected 2011-09-16 | depth 0.3 m | reverse complement strand
GCCGCCCGACGATCGCCACCCCGAGTCCGCGGGGTACGGCGGCGCGATCTGGGACCGGGACGAGATCGACGCGTTGCTGGCCGCGGAGGCTGCGGGCGTGACGCCCGCAGTCGCGGTGACGGAGCGGGACGTCGACGGCCACGGGACGCACGTCGCGTCGATCGCGGCGGGCGGCGGGCTCGCCACCGGCCGCGGCTTCCCGGCGGGCCGCTACGTCGGGATCGCGCCCGGCGCCGAGCTGGTCGTCGCGCAGACCGGCGCCGCGGACGGCATCACCGACGTGAGCGTGCTCGCCGCGTGCCGCTTCATGATCGATCGCGCGCGCTCTCTCGGCCGCCCGATCGCGGTCAACGTGTCGCTCGGCGCCGACGGCGGGCCGCACGACGGCACCACCAACTTCGAGGCCGCCCTCGACGAGCTGTTCCCGGCCGACGCGCCCGGCCGCGCGGTGGTCGTCGCCGCAGGCAACGGCGGCGGCCAGGATCGGCACGCGGGCGGGTGGGCGCTCGACGGCGAGGCGATCGTGCCCTTCGCACTGGCGGCCGGCGACGGCGCGAGCGCGTCGATCGAGCTCTGGTACCGCGGCGACGTCGCGATCGCGGTCGAGTCGCCGGCCGGGCGGCGCACGCCCCTCGCCGACGCGGGCGGCTCGGTCGACGTGGCGCTCGACGGCGAGGCGCGCGTCACGATCGACAACGCCGGCGCGCCGGCGGCGAGCGGGCGCCGCGACGCGGGGCTGGTGATCTCGGCGCCGTCCGACCGCGCCGCGCCCGCGGCCGGACGGTGGCGCCTCGTGGTCAGCGGCCGCGCGATCCGCTGGGACGCCTGGGTCGCCGCCGCGCCCAGGCCGGGGAACCTCGCGTTCACCGATCGGGTGGTGCCGGACGACCAGCTCTCGATCCCCGCCACGGCAAAGAACGCGATCGCGGTCGGGGCGACGGTCTCGCGCCTCGACTGGGCCACCGTCGACGATCGCGCGTTCGTGGTCCCGACCGCGGATCCCATCCTCCTCGGCGAGGTCGCGTTCTTCTCGTCGGCGGGCCCGACCGCGGACGGGCGCTTCGTGCCCGACGTCGCCGCGCCCGGCGAGTACACGATCGGCGCCCTGTCGCAGGACGCCACGCCGGACCACGCGGCCTCGGTCTTCCACACCGACGGCGACGATCCGCACCTCCTCTGGGCCGACGACGGCGTGCACGGGGTCCTGCGCGGCACCTCGCAGGCGGCGCCGATCGTGACCGGCGCCCTCGCGCTCCTCTTCGAGGCCGCGCCGACGCTCACCGCGTCGGCCGCGCGCGAGGTCCTGCGCGCGACCGCGGCGCCGGTGCCCGACGGCGCGGGCTGGTCGCCACGCAGCGGGTTCGGCCGGCTCGACGTCGGCCGCGCGCTGGCCTTCGTCGCGGGCGAGCGCGGCCAGGCGCCGAGCGCCTCCGCCTCACGCGTCGGCCTCTTGCGCGATCAGCTGCCGCCCGACAGCGACGAGACCACGCTCGTCACCGTCACGCCGTGCGACGCGCTCGGCCGTCCGCTCGGCCGCGGCCGCCGGGTCTCGATCGCGCTCTCCGCGGGCGCGCCGGTGGGCGGCGTCGTCGAGCGCGGCGACGGGCGCTACGAGCGCGCGTTCGTCGCGCACGCGCCGCGCGGCGCGGTCGGCGAGGTCGCGGTCACCGTCGACGGCGTCCCGCTCGACGCGCACCCGCGCGTCGCCTTCGTCCCCTCGCGCGCGGAGATCGGCGGCGCGCTCGTCGCGGGCGGTGGGTGCTCCGCCGCCGGCGCCGCCGCCCCCGTCGGCCCGTGCGTCCTCTGGCTCGCGCTGCTGCTGCTGCCGATGGCGGGCCGCCGCCGGCTCTTCTAGGATACGGGCCATGCGCGCGATCGTGATCCGGGAGGCCGGGGGCCTCGACAAGCTCGAGCTCGCCGACGTCGAGCCCGCGGTGCCGGGCGCCGGCCAGGTGCTCCTGAAGGTGGCGGCGTGCGGCGTCTGCTACCGCGACATCGTCGATCGGCAGGGCGGCTACCCGTTCATGCGCCGGCCCGTGATCACCGGCCACGAGGTCTCCGGCACGATCGAGGCGCTCGGCCCGGGCGTGACCGGCTTCGCCGTCGGCGATCGCGTGGTGGTCACCCACCAGCACGCCTGCGGCGAGTGCGCGACCTGCAAGGCGGGGGACGAGAAGCGCTGCCAGACGCAGAAGGTCTACGGGCTCACCATCGACGGTGGGTACGCCGAGCGCTGCGTCGCGTACGCGGGCTCGCTCGTGCACGTGCCGGCGCAGGTTCCGCTCGAGGAGGCGTCGTTCCTCCACTGCACCGCCGCGGTCGCGCTGCGCGCGCTGCGCCGCTTCGGCCGCGTGGCCGCCGGGCAGACCGTGCTCGTGACCGGCGCCACCGGTGGGGTGGGCGTGCACGCGGTGCAGGTGGCGCGGCTCCTCGGCGCGCGCGTCATCGCGGTCACCGGCAGCCCGCAGAAGCGGGACGCTCTCGCCGCGCTCGGCGTCGACGAGGTGATCGTGGCGGCCGATCGCAGCTGGGTCCACGCCGTGCAGAAGGCGGGCGGCGTCGACGTCGCGCTCGAGCTCGTCGGCGAGCCGACCTTCGCCGCGTCGCTGCGCGCGCTCAAGCCGGGCGGCCAGATGGTGATCGTCGGCAACGTGACCCAGTCGCGCGTCGAGGTGAACCCCGGGTACCTCATCTTCAACGAGGTGGGCGTGCACGGCTCCGCCGGCGCCACGCGGTCCGAGCTCCGCGACGTGCTGGCCTGGGCCGCGGAGGGAAAGCTCCGGCCGATCGTGGCCGACCGGCTGCCGCTCGAGAAGGCGCGCGACGCCCAGGCGAAGCTCGTCGACCGCGGCGTCTTCGGCCGACAGATCCTCGTCCCCTAGCCGCGCGGCGCGGATCCGCGTTATACGTGCGTCGCCGATGTCGCGCCTCGCGCCGCTCGTCCTCTTGTCCTTCGTGCTCGCCGCCTTCGGCTGCAGCCACGCGATCGGCGACTCGTGCGGTAACAACGTCGACTGCAGCGTCGCCGGCGACCGCTTCTGCGACACCGCGCCACCGGGCGGCTACTGCACCGTCGAGGGCTGCGACGTCGACACCTGCCCCGGCGACTCGGTCTGCATCCGCTTCTACACGCTGCTCGAGACCGTCCCGTGCACGTACGACCCGCTGGCGCCGCGCGGCACGTGCGCGCCCGATCAGCGCTGCGTCTGCGACGCCTCGGCCGACGTGAGCGGCTGCGCTGGACCCGCGCACTGCGCGCCCGAGAACTCGGAGCGTCGCTGGTGCATGAAGCGCTGCGGCGACAACGGCGACTGCCGCAATCAGTACGAGTGCCGCTCGACCGGCACCCTCGGCGCCGAGCCCGTCCCCTCGCTCGCGAAGCCGCAGGGCGAGAGCGCCAAGTTCTGCGTCTCGTCGGGGCTGTAGCGGGAGGGACGTGGGCGCGGCCTTCCTCCGCCGGCGGATCCTCTCCAGCCTCGTCGCGGTCGTCGGGGTCACGCTCCTCGTCTTCCTGCTCGTCCACCTCATCCCCGGTGATCCCGTCGAGAACCTGCTCGGCGAGCGCGCCGATCCGGGCGACGTGGCGGCGATGCGCGCGTGCATGGACCTCGATCAGCCGATGTGGATCCAGCTCGGGCGCTTCTTCCGCCACGTCCTCGACGGCACGCTCGGCCTCACCTGCCCCGACCGCGCGCGCACCGTGGCCTCGCTCATCTGGGCCGCGTTGCCCTCGACCGTCTCCCTCGCGCTGGCCGCGATGCTCGTGGCGCTCGTCCTCGCGCTGCCGCTCGGGATCCTCGCCGCGATCCGCCCCGGCTCCGCGCTCGACGCCGGCGCGTCGGCGATCTCGCTCGCGGGGATCTCGATGCCGGCGATGTGGCTCGGGCCGCTCCTCCTGTCGATCTTCTACGTCCGCCTCGGCTGGCTGCCCGGGCCCGCCGATCCGCTCGGGCCCGCCGCGCTCGTGCTCCCGGCGATCATGCTCGGGACGCACCTCATGGCGATGCTCGCGCGCATGACGCGCAGCTCGCTCCTCGAGGTCCTCTCCGAGGACTACGTGCGCACCGCCCGCATGAAGGGCCTCTCGGGCGCGGCCGTGATCGTGCGCCACGCCCTGCGCAACGCGCTCGTGCCGGTGATCACCGTCGCCGGCATCCAGTTCGGCGCGCTGCTCGCCGGCGCGGTGGTGACGGAGAAGGTCTTCGCGCGCCCCGGCATCGGCACGCTGCTCCTCGAGGCGATCAGCGAGCGCAACTACCGGGTGGTGCAGGGCTGCACGCTCGTCATCGCGGTGTCGTACGTGACGGTGAACCTGCTCGTCGATCTCGCCTACGGCCTCGTCGACCCGCGCATCCGGGTGCGCTCGTGAGGCGGCTCTCGCTCGGCGCGTGGCTCGGCGCCGCGCTCCTCGGGGTCTTCGTCCTCGTCGCGATCTTCGGCCCGTTCCTCGCCCCGTACGCGCCCGAGGCCCAGTCGCTCGATCACCTGCTCGAGCCGTCGAGCCGCGCCCACCTCCTTGGCACCGACGAGAACGGCTGCGATCTCCTCTCGCAGCTCCTGTGGGGCGCGCGTCTCGCCGCCGGCATCTCGATCGTCACCGTCGCGCTCTGCGCGCTCCTCGGCACCGCGCTCGGCGTGGTCGCGGGCTACCTCGGCGGCTGGGTCGACGAGGCGGTGATGCGCGTCGTCGACGTCCTTCTGGCGTTCCCCGGGATCCTCCTCAACCTGGCCATCGTCGCGCTCGTGCCGTCCGCCGGCGTCGGCGTCTTCATCTTCGCGCTCGCCGTGAACGGCTGGGTCGGCTACGCGCGCATCGCCCGCGGCCAGGTGCTGCAGCTCCGGGAGCGCGAGTTCGTGCAGGCGGCGCGCGCGATCGGTGCGTCCTCCCACCGCATCATGCTGCGCCACGTCGCGCCGAACATTCTCTCGCCGCTCATCGTGCAGGCGACCTTCGGCTTGTCGGGCGTGATCCTCATCGAGGCGAGCCTGTCCTTCCTCGGGCTCGGCCGGCTGCACGCCTACTCCTGGGGCGCGCTGCTCGCGCAGGGGACGACGTACCTGTGGCGCACCTCGCACCTCGCGCTCGTGCCCGGCGTCGCGATCGCGGTCGTGGTGCTCGGGTGCAACCTGCTCGGCGACGCGCTGCGCGACCGGCTCGATCCGAAGCGGGCTAGTTCGCGACCGTGAGGTCGCGCGTCGCCGCGGCGACGTAGGGTCCGGCCTCGCGCGCGTTCAAGAGGACGACCATGCGGCGCACGCGCACCGACAGCCGCGCGCCGGCGAACGCGCGCCACACCTCGTCGGACGCGCGCCACCGCTGCAGCGTGGTGAGCACGCGGTGCCGGAGCGCCCCGGCGGCAGAGAGCTGCAGATCGAAGACGGTGCCCGACACCGGCGGCAGGTGCAGCGTCGAGAAGCCCGGGCTCCACTGCGAGCAGCTCATCGCGACGTCGCCGGCCGGCGCGCCGTCGACCGTCGGCGAGGCGTGCCAGACGAAGTCGGGCGGCGTCGCGCCGAGCGCCGCCTCCGGCGAGGGGTCGATCAGCACTGGCGCGTCGGCGTCGGAGACGATCTCGCGCGCGCCGTCGAACGTCTCCCACAGCTCGTCGGTCGCGCAGCCGGTGTACTCGTCGGGCTCGCGCGGGAGCGCGGCGCCGTCGTGGCAGCCGACGAGGAGCGCGGTGCAGAGGAGGAGCGCGGTGCGCGGCGGCATTGATCGGGACCTCGAGGTCAGAGGAAGTCGTAGCTGACGGTGAAGACGCCCTGCGGCCCGACCGACTGCGCGCCGCGCAGCGCCTGGTACACCGGCACCTCGACCGCGGCGCGGAGCAAGAGGTCGCGCCAGGGGTTCACGAGGAGCCCCGGCACGACGCCGGCCACGAGGCCGCCGGTGCTCGGCGCGGCGGCGCCGTTCGCCATCTCGTCGGCGAAGGCGTAGCGCAGGTCGGCACCGAGCTGGAACGCCACGCGCGTGAACGGTTGCAGCTGGGCCACCGTCGAGGAGAGCAGCGATGGACCGAAGCGGTAGCCGCGCGGTCCGGACGTGGGGTGGCGGTAGAGGAGCGTGCTGGAGACCGACACGAGGTCGCCGAACCAGGCGTACGTCGCGCCCGCGGAGGGATCCCACGATCCGCTCCCCGGCTGCTCGTCGTCGGGGTACGGGAAGCCTGCGTCGTCGCGCACCCGCGGCGCCGTCGGGGTCTTCAGGCCCGCGCTCAGCCAGAAGAGGTGCCGCGGGGAGAACGCGCGGTCGCGCGCGACGACCACGCGCGCCTGCAGGTCGAGGTCGCCGAGGCCGACGATCCGCGCCGCGCGCCCGGCCGGGCCGTGGACGGAGCTCGCGACGAGCGGCAGCACCGCCACGAGCGTGACGCGCGCGTGCGGCGAGTAGCTCACGCCGAGCTGCGAGCGCAGGACGAGCTGGCGCGCGAGCGCGACGTCGCTCCCGCTCGAGCGGGCGCCCACGCGCTCCTCGACGGCGATGCGGAGTCGGTTTTGGTACGGCTTCTCGACGCCCACCGCGGTGAGGGTGGGATCGCCGCAGCCGCAGCTGGCGCAGGCCACGGCGCGCACGGGCGTCGCCGCAATGCCGATCGCGGTGAGCGCCCAGGCGAGCCGCGCGCACGCCCGGGGACGGGGCATGGCTCCTCCATGGCAAGAGACGCGCGAGGCGCGCTTCGCTAGGGAGGAGGCCGGGCCGGATCGAGCGAGATCGTCGGCGGGCGGCGCGCGACGCCGGCGACGAGCGCGACGCCCGCTTCGCGCGCGGGGGCGCGCGGCGCGGCGGGCAGGACGGCGGCGACGCGCAGCGCGTCCGCCTCGACGGCGCCGCCCGGACACGCGTCGGCGGCGCCGAGGCGGGCGTCGTCGTGGGGGTGGCCGTGGCGCAAGCGGAGCGGGCAGCTCAGGCAGCGGCAGGCCCGCGCGACCGAGTGCGCGCCGCAGCAGCAGTGGACCAGCGATGAGGCGCCGCGCGCCCGCGCGATCCCCGCGCTCTCGCCGACGACGAGCACGCACAGGAGCAGCGCCAGCGCCGCGCGCGCGATCGTCGAGCTCACGAACGATCTCCTACCGGCGGGACGGCGCCTGCGCTAGCGCGCAGCGTACGCCACGCCTCGTGCCGGCCGAGACGCGCGAGCGCCTGCTCGGTGAGCGCCTTGCCCGGCTCGGTGCGGTACCAGGTCGACGCGCCCGACGGGTGCGGCAAGGGGAGCACCGGCAGCGTCACCCCACCCACCACCGCCGTGTGGATGCGGCCGATCTGCTCGACCAAGGGCGCCGCCGGGAGCAGCTGCGCGATCGCGAGCCGCCCGATGGGCAGGAGCAGCTTCGGGCGCACGAGCTCGATCTCGCGCTCGAGGAACGGACGGCAGCGCGCGATCTCTTCATCGTCGGGGACGCGGTCGCCGCCCTTGGGGTTCTTGCCGGGGAAGCAGCGGCACACCGCCGCCATGTAGACGTTGGCGCGGAAGGTCGCCTCGTCGACGCCGAGCCCGGCGAACCACTTGAAGAGGTTCTTGCCGGCCGTCCAGGCGAACGGACGCCCGAGCTTCGGCTCCTTGTCGCCGGGCGCCTGCCCGATGAGGAAGATCTCGGAGAGCGTGAGCGCGCCGACGACGGGGGGCCCGATCATGTTCGGGCAGCGGTCGCACGCGCGCAGCTGCACCTGGTGCGTGCGCAGCTGCTGCAGACGAAGAGAGGCCGCCACGCGCCGAGCTTAGCGCGGGCGGCCTCTCGAGCGGGTTGCTTTCTACCCGACGTGGAAGAGGAAGGTCGAGACGACCATCCAGACGCCGACGCAGACCGCGACGAGGCCGAGGCGGCCCTGGTGCGGCGCCAGCTTCGCGAGCGTCTGATCCATCTTCGCCTGCGCCGTCGGATCCTTGATGAACGTCTTCAAGGTGCCGATGCCGAGGATGAGGCCGAGCGCGGCGAGGAGGACGGAGTCCGCCAGCCACGTCGCCCAGAAGATCGGCCAGCTCGTGAGCCAGCCGATGTGCAGCACCGCCTGAATGATCCCCCATACACCCCAGAGCGCAGAGATCGCGCCCATCCAGCCCTGGAAAGGCTGAATCTTGGCGAGCATCTCCTTGGCATCAGGACGCTTCGACAGCAGAAGACTGGGCACTGCCAAGATCCCGAGGAGAGCGAGCCAAATACCGTTGACCATCGTGGGCCTCCATGTTGTACGCCGCCAGGCGCACGAGCATATCTCAAGTACGTCTTTGTCTACGAGTTCTTCTGTGACGCAGGGAGTCGATTTTCTCGGCCGGTCTTCTTTGTGCGGGCGTCGGTGACGGTCGACAAGTTAGCTTTGTGACATGGCTTTCGATCCCGGCGCCGCGGCAACAGCAGATTCGGGGGTGTACGGACTCTCGTCGACGCCAGACGAGGCGCGCGTGATTCTTCTCGCCGTGCCGTGGGACGCGACCACTTCCTACCGCCCGGGCACCGCGGACGGCCCGGCGGCGATCCTGGCGGCGTCGCGGCAGGTCGATCTGTTCGACGTGGAGACCGGCCGGCCGTACCAGGCCGGCATCGCGTTGATCGACGCGGGGCCCGAGGTGGTGGCTTGGGCGAAGGAGGCCCGCGCGCTCGCCGAGCCGATCATCGCGGCCGGCGGCGTCGAGGCGCTCCTCGAAGGAGCGGGGGGCGCGTCGCGGGCCCGCGCGGTCGACGCGCTCTCGGCTCGGCTCAACGAGCGGGTCGCGGCGGAGGCGCGGCGCTGGCTCGAGCGCGACAAGATCGTCGGCGTCGTCGGCGGCGATCACGCGACGCCGTTCGGGCTCCTGCAGGCGATCGCGGAGCGCCACCCGGGCGTGGGTGTCCTCCACCTCGACGCGCACGCGGACCTCCGGCAGGCGTACGAGGGCTTCGCCGACTCGCACGCCTCGATCATGTACAACGTCGCCGAGCGGCTGCGGTCGATCGCGCGCATCGTGCAGGTCGGCGTGCGCGACCTCAGCGAGGCGGAGCACGACTACGCGCAGAAGAGCGGCGGGCGCGTCGTCCAGCTCCACGACGCGGCGATGGCGGCGCGGCGCGGACGGGGCGCGAGCTGGGCCTCGCTCTGCGACGAGATCGTCGGGCACCTGCCGAAGGAGGTGTACCTCTCGTTCGACATCGACGGCCTCGATCCGGCGCTCTGCCCGCACACCGGCACGCCGGTGCCAGGCGGGCTCTCGTGGGCGGACGTGTGCCTGCTCCTGCGCGCGGTGGTCGAGTCGAAGCGGACGATCGTCGGCTTCGATCTCGTCGAGGTCGCGCCCGGTCCCGACGGCGACGAGTGGGACGCCAACGTGGGCGCGCGGCTGCTCTACAAGATGATCGGGTGGACGCTGCGCTCGCGCGGGTAGGCGCGCGCGCTACAGCTTGCGCAGCTCGAACTTGCCGTCGACGAGGACCTCTCGGCCCCACGGGAACGCGACCTTGTCGGCGGCCGAGGCGGTGCGGGCGCACAGGTCGGGCCGAAACCCCGGCTCGCGGCGCACGAGCGCGCAGGTGGTGACGCTGCGCGCGCCGACGCGGCGCAGCTCGTGCAGCGCGATCTTGAACGTCTCGCCGGTGCGCGACAGATCGTCGACGAGGAGCACGTGCTTGTCGGCGAGGTCGCGCGTGGGGGGCACCAGCACGCGGACGACGCCGCCGCGCTTGGCGAGGCGGATCGGGAAGTACTCGTAGTTCAGCATGAACGCGAGCGTGGTGCCGACGATCGCGCCGCCACGCGCGATGCCGACGACGGCCTCGAAGCGCCCGCCGGGGAGGTCGAGCTTGTGCGCGAGCGCGTGCGCGTCGAGCGCGAGGCGCTTGCAGAGCTCACCGAACTCGGACCAGCTGATCTGCCAGCGCGGCGGCTCGATCGCCATCGCCCCATCATGCGGCGCGGCTCCGGCCGCTGTCAAAAGACGCGTCGCCGCGACGCGGCTACTTCTTCTTCTTTTTCTTCGAGCCCTTGGCCGGCTTGCCGGCGTCGAGGAGATCGTCGCCGCCGGCCGCCGGCTTGGCGGCGTCGGCCGGCTTCTTCTCGTCGCCGGGTGCGCTCGTCGTCGACGGCGGACCCGGTGCGTTGCCGGCGGCGCCGGACGTTGCCGCCGGCGCGCCAGGGGCGGCGCCGGGCGCGCCCGTCTCCGGCGCGGTGCTCGGCGGCAGCGCCTGCAGCTGCACCGCGTACTCGGCGGGGATCGAGCGATCGAGCAGCTCGGCGCGGCCGAGCTTCGGGTACTTCGCGAGCAGCTGCTGCTTGATCGCCTTCTTGTCGAGCGGCGTGATCTTCTGCGCGGCGCCGGGCTTCACGCGCTCGGCGACGACGTCGTGGAAGAACTTGAGGTACCCGAGCGTGTCGTCGAGGAGCTCGGGGCCGCCGGGTTTGCCGTGCCCCGGGTAGACCCACTTCGGCGAGAGCGCCTTGAGCTCGTTGATCCGGTCCTGCCACACGACCGAGCGGCCCCAGGTGAGGTCGAGGTGATCGCCGCCCGCGACGACGTCGCCGGCGATGAGCTCGCTCGTCTTCGGCAAGAAGACCGCGAGCGAGGTGTCGGACTCGGCCGGGCCGAGCGGGAGGAGCTCGACCTCGACCTCGCCGAGCATCGCGTGCGTGCGCTCCTCCACCGTCGGCGAGGGCGGCGTGATCTCGCCCGGGACGTCGGTGCCGGCGCGCTTGCGCGTCGCCGCGAGCCGGTTGCCGCCGTAGTCCTTGATCTCGGTGGCCACCGCCGGCGTGGTCGCGGCGATGACGTCGCCGTCGCGCATCACGTCGAGCGAGGCGAAGCGCTCGGCGCGCGCGGCGGTGATGAAGATGCGATACGGCTGCTCGAGGCCCTTGCGCAGCGACTTGGCCTCGGACCTCGTGGCCGGGACGTCGACGACGATCGGGCCCGACTGCGTCTGGAACCAGTAGATGTTGGCGTGGTCCCCGGCGCGTCCGGTCTCGTAGCGGTGCACGACGCCGCCCGGTCTCGGCGCCTCACCAACGGTGGCGCAGCCGACCACGAGGGTGGAGGCGGCGAAGAGCGGGACGAAGGCGGCGAGGGCTCTCATGAGCGGCCACTTTATCCGCCGCGCGCGCCGAGGGCAAACCGCCAGAGCCGCATCTAGATGCGCTCTCTCACGATCCTACACATCTGCCGAGCCCGAGCCCGCGTGCGAGCCCGAGCCCGAAACCGTGAAAATGCAGCGCCTTCCGCCGGGGCCGCCGCCGACAT
>FTFF01000775.1_pt1 | contig 11204 bp, 11 predicted proteins | sample 1640361 | NCBI WGS metagenome assembly FTFF01 (sample SAMEA3914816, study PRJEB12502) | metagenome | biome: forest; material: soil | place: USA | collected 2011-09-16 | depth 0.3 m | reverse complement strand
GCCGCGGCCGTACCCGCCGCACCTCGCGGCCTTCCGCGGCGACGGGCCGCTCCTGCGCCGCGTGACCGGCTACGCGGTGGGCGACCTGCCGCGCTCGCGGCATGTCTCGTACGTCGACCTCGGCGCGGTCGATCCCGTCCTCAGCGACGCGCTGCGCGCTGGCGAGAAGAGCCTGGCCTCGATCATGTCCGATCCGCGCCTGTGCAAGCAGGGCTTCGAGTGGGGTGACGAGGGATCCGCGGACGCGCCGGCGCGCGCGCTCGCCGCCGAGCAACCGGCGCTGCGGCCCTACCTGTGGCGGCGCTACTTCGTCGCCGCCGGCGACGTGCCGTGGTTCTTCGTGATGGAGCTCGTCTCGCTCGCCGACCTGGCCCGACCGGCCGGTGGATCGTCGGGTCCGTGATATGGTGCCGCTCCCATGGGCCTCCTCCGCGAGCTGACCTCGCCTGCGCCAACGGGTGGACCGGACGACGCACGCCCGCTGCGAGATCTGATCTCGGCGATCGTCACCGCCGACGGAGGGGTGGACGTCGCGGAGCACATCACCGTCGAGGCGCTGTACGAGGCGGTGCCGCAGCTGCGCGACGCGCCCGAGGAGATGCGCCCGCCGGCGTCGCGGAAGGCGCTCCTCCAGGCGCTCGGCAAGCTCGACGACGAGCGGCTGCGCCGGCAGCTCTACGTGCTCGCCGTCGACCTCGCGCTCGCGTCCGAGGGCGCCACCGAGCGCGAGGACGCGTTCGTCGAGGAGCTGCGCGCGGCGCTGCGGCTCGACGAGGGCTTCGCGCGACAGGCGATCGCGGTCCTCTCGTACAAGTACGCACGAGCGCGTTGAGATGGGCCTCATCGACGACGTCCGCGGCCGGGTCGATCGCTTGCAGATCCCGTTCTCGCCGGCGGGCATCGATCCGTACGGGATCGCCAAGCGCGACCTCGTCGGGTTCTTCACCTTCCTCGGCACGCTCTACCGCCACTACTTCGAGATGGAGCACCACGGCATCGAGCACGTGCCGACGCGCGGGCGCGCGATGCTCATCGGCAACCACTCGGGCGGCGTCGCGCTCGACGCGGGCATGGTGATCGCGACGGTCTTCTTCGAGCTCGATCCGCCGCGGCTCTGCCACTCGATGGTGGAGAAGTTCATCTCGCGGATGCCGTTCGCGGGCCTGTGGACGAGCCGCTGCGGCCAGATGGTCGGGCTGCCCGAGCACGCGATCCGGCTCCTCAACGAGGATCGCCTCGTGCTGGTCTTTCCCGAGGGCGCGCACGGGACCGAGAAGCTCTACGCGCAGCGCCACAGCCTCGTCGACTTCGGCTCGGGCTTCATGCGCCTCGCCCTGCAGACGAAGACGCCGATCGTGCCGTTCGCGTTCGTGGGCGGCGGCGAGGCGATCCCGACGATCTTCAACGCGTACCGGCTCGGGCGCCTGCTCGGCGCGCCGTACATCCCGTTCACGCCGTGGATCCTGCCGCTGCCGATCCCGGTCCGCCTCGACGTCGTCTTCGACGCGCCGATGGTCTTCACCGGCACGGGCGCCGAGGAGGACGACGTGATCGAGGGCTACGTCGCCGAGGTGAAGGGCAAGATCGCGCAGCTCATCGATCGCGGCCGTCGCATCCGCGGCGAGCTGCCGCGGCTCGAGACGTAGGGGGAGGGACCATGCGGGTGCTCGTCCCAGGGATCACCGGCCAGCTCGGGCGGCTCGTCGCCACGCAGCTCGACGAGGCGGGCCACGAGGTCATCGGGATCGATCGTCGCCCCTGGTACGGCGCGCCGAAGCGCGTGCAGGTGTACCAGGTGGACATCCGCAAGCGCGGCGCGGAGGACGTGTTCCGCAAGCACCGCCCCGAGGCGGTGATCCACATGGCGACCGTCACGCACGTGTGGTCGAAGAGCGACGATCGCTACCGCATCAACCTCGGCGGTACGCGCGCGGTCTTCGACAACGCGGTGAAGCACGGGGTCAAGCGGGTGCTCTTCGTCGGGCGCCACACCTTCTACGGCGCCGGCGCGGACTCGCCGCTCTACCACACCGAGGACGAGCCGCCGATCGCGTCGTCGCCGTTCCCCGAGCTCGCCGATCTCGTCGCCGCCGATCTCTACGCCGGCTCGGCGCTGTGGCGCCACCCCGACCTCGACACCGCGGTGCTGCGCGTCTGCTACACGCTCGGCCCGTCGAAGCACGGCACGCTCGCGACGTTCCTCGATCCGCCGCGCGTGCCGGTGGTGCTCGGGTTCGATCCGCTCTTCCACTTCATGCACGAAGACGACGTCGCGGGCGCAATCCGCCTCGCGCTGGAGAAGGGGCTGCGCGGCGTCTTCAACGTCGCCGGGCCGGCACCGCTGCCGCTGTCGGTGATCATCCGGAAGGCGCACCGCACGCCGCTGCCGCTGCCGGAGTTCGTCTTCGGTTCGGTGCTCGGCCGCTTCGGCCTGCCTCGCCTGACCGCCGGCGCCGTCTCGCACATCAAGTACCCGGTCGTGATCGACGCGAAGCTGTTCAAGGAGGCGACCGGCTTCCAGGCCGTCAAGACGGCCGAGGAGACGATCGAAGAGTTCCGGGTCAGCCGCGCGTCGAGCCGCGGCGCGTAGCACTCGGCCCCGTCGCGTACGGAAGCGTCCCAACGTGACAATATGCCGCGCGACCTGCGCGCGGCCGACGGCGCGCAAGCAACGGCGGCGCTTTGCGTTTCCGCCGCGCGCCGGCGCTGGCCGCGCACGTGCAGTGGGCATCGCCATGCTCAAGCGATGCGTGTACCTCCTGGCGCTGGCGCTCGGCTGCGGGAACGGGACGTCGAGCGCCCCCGTCGGCCCCACGACGGAGCCCGGGCCGGGCCCCGATGGCGGCGCCTCGGGCGTGACCGATCTCGGGCTCGGCGACGACGCGGGCGTCGTCGGATCGGACGACGCGGGCGTGGTCGGCCCGGACGACGCGGGCGTCGGTGGCCTCGACGTGGGGCTGCCGCCGCCCCCGGCCGACATGGCCGGCCCGCACGACCTTGCGATGCGCGCGTATGACTTTTCCGCGCCGCCCTATGACGCCGGCCCCGCGACCGACACGCCGGTCATCGTCCCGCGCACCAACATCAACGCGAGCCTCGCGCCCGGCGCGCAGACCGGCGCGGACATCGCGGTCGATCCCACGAACACGCCGTACTTCAACCACCTCCTTGCCGCCTCCGACGACGCGGCGACGGGTCAGGTGAGCGTCTACGAGACGAACGACGGCGCGACCAACTGGCGCACCCACAAGCTCATCCTCCCGCTCGGCGGGTTCGCCGGCGCGACGCGCCAGCCCACCGTCGCGTACGACTCGCAGGGCAACGCGCTCGTCTCCTTCATCGTCTCCGACGCCGCGGGCACCGACAATCGCATCGCGGTGGCGCGGCGGCTCGCCGGCGCCGGCAGCTTCGCCCGCGCGCAGGTGGTCACGAGCGTCGCGGCGGAGCGGCAGCGCCTCGCGGTCGACCGCCACGCACAGAGCCCGTACCTCGACACCGTGTACCTCGCCTGGACCGCGGGCGCCGGCGTCTTCGTCGCCGTCTCCACCGATGGCGGCGCGAGCTTCGGCCAGGGCGTGCAAGTGAACGACGACGGCACCGCCGCGACGAGCCCGTACCTCACCACCGCGCGGGACGGCGCGGTCTACCTGGCGTGGCTCGACGTGGGTCGCGGGCAGCTGCGCATCGATCGCTCGAGCGACCGCGGCGCGACGTGGGGCACCGACCACGTGATGCACCAGCTCACCGCGAGCGGCACCGCCGCGTCCACGATCGCCTCGCCGCAGAGCGGCGCGCGCCTGGGCGTCTTCTGCGACGTCGACCGCACGACCCTGTCGCGCCGCGGCTGGGTGTACTGCGCCTACCACGACGCCACCGCCGGCAACGGCCTCGACGTCTTCCTGCGCCACTCGGGCGACGGCGGGGCGACCTGGTCGCCGCCGCAGCGGCTCAACGACGACGCGCCGGGCGTGGCGGTCGATCAGTTCCTGCCGCGCGTGCAGATCGACGACGGCAACGCGAAGGTCAACGTCGCCTGGTACGACACGCGCGACGACGCCGCGCACGTGAGGACGAACGTCTACTTCACGCGCGCCAACGACGGCGCGAGGTTCGCGCCGGCGGCGAAGGTGACCACCGCGCTCACCGACGAGAGCCGCGCCGGCGCGAGCGCGGCCGGCTTCGGCGAGTCGCTGGGCCTCGAGGCGTTCCTCGGCCGCTGCCGCGTCCTGTGGGTGGACAGCCGCACCGGCGACGAGGACCTCTTCTCGGCGATCATCGACTTCGCGCACTTCAACTTCTTCATCGCCGGCTCGAGCACGCTCACGACGACGGGCGGTGGCGCCGCGCAGATGAGCATCACCGTGCAATCGGTCAGCGGCTACACCGCGGCGACCACGCTGTCGCTCCTCGGGTTGCCCGCCGGCGCGTCGGCCGGCTTCTCGACGAACCCGGTCCCGCCCGACGGCACGAGCACGCTCACGGTGGTCGGCGGCAGCGCGGCGCCGGGGACGTACACGGTCGGGCTCCACGGCCAGGGCGCCGGCGAGCAAGACACCCGCAACTTCCAGCTCGTCGTGCAGTAGCGCGGAGGCATGAACATGGGTCTCGACGCTCGCACCTCGGCCTTCCTGCTGCTCGCGGCCTGCTCGTCGGCGCCGCCGGGCGCGGGGGCGCTGCCGCCCGATCTGCGCGGCGCACCGGTGCCCGAGATGGGGGCGACGCTCAAGGTCATCGGCACGGACAAGGACGGGCTCGCGCAGCCGCGCGGGCTGCAGTTCGCGCCCGACCACCCCGACGAGCTGTGGGCGGTGAACCAGCGCACCAACGGCGTCGTGATCTTCTTCGATCCGGGCACGCCGCAGCAGCGCGCCGAGGCGCGCGTCGATCGCTACGCGCAGCACTTCATGGCGACGGTGAGCGGGCTCGCGTTCGGCACGCAGAACCGCTTCGCGACCTGCCAGGAGTCGCGCGACCCGTGGAACGACTCCCCGCAGGCGCCCGACGACTTCATGGGCCCGACCCTGTGGCTGGCCGACCTCGACGTCTTCGCGAGCGTCGGGCAGGACTACCCGCTGCGCGCGGGCGCGCCCGAGGGCAGCCACATCGACATGCTGCACGAGAGCCCGCTCTGCATGGGGATCGCGCACGAGGCCGACAACGTCTTCTGGGCGTTCGACGGCCTGAACGGCCACGTCGTGCGCTACGACTTCGTGCAGGACCACGGGCCGGGCGGCAGCAACCACAAGGACGGCCGGGTGCGCCGCTACGTCGAGGCGACGGTGACGCGCCTCGAGGAGACCGCGTCGCAGCTCGCGTACGACGCCGACAGCGGCCTGCTCTACGTCGCCGACACCGGCGCGGGCCGCGTGACGCGCCTCGACACGAAGAGCGGCCACGTCGCCGCGACGAAGACGCCGCCGCAGATGGAGTCGCTGGCGGAGTACGCGCAGGTGACCGACACGACCTACGACGTGTTCGCAGGCGGGCTCGTCCGCCCGTCGGGGCTGGCGCTGCACGACCGGCGGCTGTTCGTGTCCGACGCGGGCACGGGCGAGATCGTCGCGTTCGATCTGCTGGGGCACGAGCTGGGGCGGGTCTCGACGGGGGCGCGCGCCATCATGGGCCTGACCGTCGGTCCGGAAGGGAAGCTCTACTTCGTCGATCGCGACAACAACTCCATTGTGAGGGTGGACCCATGAAGACCAAGGCGTTCTGGAAGGCGGTCGCGGTGCTCGGGGCGGTAGGCCTCGGCGGGTGCGAGGCGGGCCAGACCGGCCCGGTGAGCGTGACCGACGACGCGGTCACGATCACGATCGCGCCGTTCGACGTGGCGCCGGGGCAGGAGGTGCAGAACTGTCACTACTTCAAGCTGCCCTCGGACGTCGACATCGACGTCAACCACGTGACGATGGACTTCTCGCTCGGCACGCACCACGCGCACATCTACTACGGCGCGGAGGCTCACCCCGACGGGATCGAGGAGTGCTTCACCGCGGTCGACTTCGAGAAGTGGCACCTCCTCGCCGCGACGCAGCGCGAGAAGCTCGAGTGGCAGCTGCCGCCGGGCCAGGCGCTGCGCCTGAAGGCCCACCAGCAGCTGCTCGTGCAGGTGCACTACACGAACGCGCAGCTGCTCGTCACCGAGGCGAACCGCGCGCACGGGACGATGGTGCTCGACCGCGTCGAGCCCACGAAGGTGAAGGGCCACCTCGGCACCGTGTTCGGCCAGCAGCGCACGATCCACGTCGCGCCGCACAGCACCTACTCGATCACCGGCCTGTGCCAGCTGCCGCGGGCGGCGGACCTCGCCGCGTTCGCCGGGCACTACCACTTCCGTGGCCAGGACTTCATCGGCTACAAGACCGACACGACCGGCGTCCGCCAGGACGAGTTCTACCGCAGCGACAACTTCGCGGAGCCGAAGTTCACCATCTACGACGCCTCGAACCCGATGCACTTCGCGCAGAACGAGCGGATCATGTGGCACTGCGACTACGACAACCAGACCGATCTCGACATCCCGTTCGGCCCGCATGAGGTCAACCAGGAGCACTGCAACATGTTCGTCTTCTACTACCCGGCGGCGGGCGAGCAGGAGTTCACGCCGTGCGTCTCGTGGGGACGCTGCCCGGTCCAGTGCGCGGCGGGCCAGACGTGCTCGACCGCGGGCACCTGCGTCGCGCAGTAGCCGCTACTTCTTGTGCGGCCGGGTGAGCCGATCGAGGCCAGCCCGGTCGCGCGCGCCGACGTCCTCGAGCGCGCGGCCCGGTGCGGCCGCGTCGACGCCCGCGTCGCGGCCGAGGAGGCGCCCGGCGACCTTCATCGCCTCGGCCTTGGTCCCCTCGGCCAGCTCCTTCGCCTCCTGGGTGCCGGAGATCGCGCGCAGGTGGCCCCACAGCGTGCGGCTGCCGAGCGGGACCATCGTCGCGAACCAGATCACGACCGCGCAGACGAAGAGCGAGACCACGAGCCTGAGGAGCGCGAACATCGCTCAGCCGCCGATCGCGTCTTCGCGGCCCGGCGCGCCCAGGCAGACGAGCGCGCGCGGGCCCTCCTCGGCGGCGATGGTGCGCAGCGCCTCCTCGCAGGCGGGCTCGCCGAGGCGCGCGGTGAGGTAGGGCACGCCGAGCGCGCGCAGCTGCGCGTCGATGAGCGAGCCGAGCGTCGCGCCCGCGACGTTGATCCCGACCGGCTCCACCTCGCGCACGAGGATCACGTGGAGCACGTCACGGCGCTGCGCGTGGTTGTCGACGAGCCCGAGCAACGACGACTGGAAGAGGTTGAGGTCGCCGAGGAGCGCGACCGCCAGCGGCCGGCCGGGGACCTCCTCGATCTCGCTCGCCTCGGCGAGCGCGCCGGCGATCGACGGCGCGAGCCCGAAGCCGGCCTTGACGTCGATGAGCTTGTCGCGGAAGCCGAGGAGCGCGACCCCGCTCGGATCGGCCACGACCATCGTCGGGCGCGGCAGCGCGCGGATCGCACCGAGGAGCTGCGCGCGGCGATCGGTCGGCGAGAAGCCCCAGAGCTTGCCGCGGGTGCGCGCGAGGTACAGCGGCCACGGCTCGATGTCGACGGGGCCGAGGGGGGCGAGCGTGTCGGCGACCGCGCGCCAGGCGACGGCATCCCGCTCGGCGGGGCGGACCTCCTCGACGGCGGCGCCGAGGCGCCGGAGCACCACGTCGAGGCGCTCGTCGTCGAGGCGGATGGGCCGGCGATCGTCGAGGCCGCGCACGCGGCAGCCGAGGCCGGCGTTCTGCGCGATGGCCTGCAGCTCGCGCTCGAGGAATGGCTCGCCCTCCTCGAGCACCAGCACCTCGCGCTTGTCGCGCAGGAACTCGACGAGCGCGCGGCGGGGGAGCGGCCAGGCCGCGCCGAGCCGCAGCGTCGGCACGCGGCGCGAGGCGACCTTGGCCTGCGCGCGCGGGCCGAGGTGACCGGCGAGCACGACGCCGGCCGCGCCCGCGGCGCCAGTGCGGGTGACGAGCGCGGTCGCGAGGCCCTGCAGCTGCGCGAGGCGGAGCTCGCGCTTGTCGACGTGGTAGCGGTACGTGGCCGACGAGAGCACGAAGGGCCCCGCGGCGCGTGCGTAGGTCGGCGCGCCGGCCTCGGCCGGATCGGCGGTGGCCTCGCGCACCTCCGCGGTCGCGTCGAGCACGCGGCTCGAGACCCGCACGACGACCGGCGCACCGGCCGCGCGCGACGCCGTCACCGCGAGCCGGGTCATGTGGTAGAGCTCGTCGGGCGAGCCGGGGTCGAGCTGGAGGAAGTGGCAGACGCGCGCGAGCGTCGCGCGATCGTCCTGGGCGGTGGCGGCGCTGACCGGGCCGGGGTCGAAGCCGGCGACGATCACCAGCGGCGAGCGGAGCTCGTTCACGAGGCCGAGCGTGGCGAGCGCCTCGAGCGCGACGTTGAGCCCACCGGCGCGGAGGAGCAGGCACGCGCCGTTGCCGGAGAGGAGCGCGCCGCCGAGCGCGAGCCCCGCCGCGGCGAGGTCGCTCGAGGCGGGGCGGTGGACGAGCGGCGCCGGCGGCTTGGCCGTCACGCCGTCGACGAAGCGGTGCAGCGGCACGCCGACGAAGCCGTGGCTCGTCCGCAGCCGGCTCGCGCCCAGCGCGCGCGCGAGCGCCTCGTTCCCGCTCAGCAAGGTCTCACCCGATCGGAGAGTGTCGCGGCCTCGGCCCGCCGAGTCAACGAACGCGTCCGCCGCGGGCCGCTACCGCGCGGCGACGGGGGCGCTGATCGCGACCTTCTCGATGAGGCAGCGCTCGGCGTCGCAGGCCGAGAACGCGAGGGTCCCGCCGGCGCGGCTGCTCGTCACCGACGGCGTGAACGCGACCGGCACGCGCGCGCGACAGGCGTGGCCGCCCGCGGCGCAGGGGGTGAGCCCGACGTCCTTGCGGTCGATCCGCGCGCGCGGGAAGGCGACGCCCGGTGCCGGCTGCACGTCGAAGTGGATGGGGTAGTCGTCGTTGAGGTGGAACCCGGCGCGCGTCTCGACGACGATCTCCAGCGTGGCCGGCGTGTCGCGCGCCACCGTGCCGACCACCGCCGCGCGCACCTTCCACGCGGGGGCTTCGGCCGCCTCGCGCGGCGGCTCCGCGCGGGCGACGGGCGCGAGCGCGAGCGCCGCGATCAGTACTTGACGGTGCACCCGTACGCCTTCGTGCGCGAGACCTTCACCGCGCGGCCCGCCGCGAGGTCGCCGACCGCCTGCTCGACGTAGTTGACGAGCTTGCCGCCCTGCAGCGAGCCGCCCTCGCCGTCGGGCGAGTTGTCGATGGCGCCCTGGTAGGCGAGCGCGCCGTCCTTGCCGATCACGAAGAGGTGCGGCGTGTTGGTCGCGCCGTAGAGCTTCCCGACGGCGCCCGACTCGTCGAGGAGCACCGGGTGCTTCAGCTGGTACGCGGCGACGCCGGCGCGGTTCCGCTCGACCCCGTTGCCCTGCTTGCCGGCCGCCCCCGAGTTCACCGCGAGCCAGACCACGCCGTTCTTCTGCAGGCGGTCGGCGAGCCCGACGAGCGAGCCCTTCGTGTGCGCGTTGCGGACGAACGGACACTCGGGGTTGAACCACTCGAGCACCACGACCTTGCCCTTCAGATCGGCGAGGTGGACCCGCTTGCCGTCGAGGTCCTTGAGGGTGAAGTCCGGCGCCGCGGCGCCGGGCTCGGCGGCGGCGGCGATCGCGGGGACGAGGAGGCCGAGGCAGAGGGAGCCCCGAAGCAGGCGGGATCGGAGGGTCGGCATGCCGTCCGAGATAAGCGGGGGGACCGCCGGCGTCAAGGCGGGCGCGCCGCCCCCTGGTCGTGTACCCTGCCGTGCGATGTCCGAGCCGCTCGACCTGCTCGTGCGCGCGATCGCGCCCGACGAGGACCTGCGAATCGTCGCCGCGGTGACGACGGGCGTCGTGCGCGAGGCCGCGGAGCGGCACGCGCTGTCGCCCGCGGCGAGCGTCGGCATCGGCCGCGCGATCACCTCGGGCCTCCTCCTCGCGACGATGACGAAGGGGGACGAGCGGGTCACCCTGCAGATCGTCGGCGACGGACCGCTCGGGGCGGTGACCGTCGACGCGAACTCGGCGGGCCACGTCCGCGCGTACGTGCGCCACCCGGCGGCGGCGGTCCCGCTCGGCGCACCAGGGCTCCGTCCGCGCATCGGCGGTCTGCTCGGCAAGGACGGCGTGGTCAACGTCGTGCGCGACCTCGGCTTGCGTGAGCTGTACCAGGGACAGGTGGAGCTCACGAGCGGCGAGATCGACGAGGACGTCGAGCGCTACCTGCGTGGCAGCGAGCAGGTGCCGTCCGCGCTCTCGTGCGACGTGGTGCTCGACGGCGAGGGGCGCGTGCTGCGCTCGGGCGGCGTCCTCATCCAGGCGTTGCCCGGCGGGGCGGCGGAGGCGGTGGGACGGGCCGACGAGCGCCTGCGTGCCGGCGCGCTCTTCGAGCTCCTCGCCGCCGAGGCCCTCGGCGCGCGTGCGATCGCCGCGCAGCTCGCGCCGTCGCACCCGATCGAGTTCCTGGCCGACCGGACCGTCCGCTTCCAGTGCACCTGCTCGGCGGAGCGCATCCGCGACACGCTGCGCATGCTCGGGCCCGCCGACCTCGACGAGATGATCGCGGAGGGCCAACCCGCGTCGGTGACGTGCAACTTCTGCAACGCGGCGTACGCGGTCGAGGTCGACGAGCTCCGCCTGCTCCGCGAGGCGGCGGGCCTGCCGAGGCCGACGAACTGATGGACGATCCGCGCTTCCGCGTGCAGCCGGAGGTGGCCGATGCGCTCGCGGCCGGGCGCGCCGTCGTCGCGCTGGAGTCGACGCTCGTGGCGCACGGCCTGCCCTGGCCGGAGAGCTACGAGGTCGGGCGCGCGCTCGAGTCGGCGGTGCGCGAGCGCGGCGCGGTGCCGGCCACGATCGCGATCGTCGATGGCCTGATCGCGGTCGGGCTCGAGCCGGACGAGCTGGAGCGCATGGCGCACGCGCAGGTGGGGCAGGGCGCGCCGTGGCCGAAGACGAGCGCCGCGGACCTCGCGGCGCGGCTGGCCCGCGGCGGCAGCGGCGCGACGACGGTCTCGGCCACCGCCTACGTCGCGGCGCGCGCCGGGATCCGGCTGTTCGCGACGGGAGGCATCGGCGGCGTGCACCGGGGCGACGCCGCCGACACCTCGAGCGACCTCACGACGCTCGCGAGGACGCCGATCGCGGTCGTCTC
>FTFF01000872.1_pt1 | contig 11263 bp, 11 predicted proteins | sample 1640361 | NCBI WGS metagenome assembly FTFF01 (sample SAMEA3914816, study PRJEB12502) | metagenome | biome: forest; material: soil | place: USA | collected 2011-09-16 | depth 0.3 m | reverse complement strand
TGCTCGTCGACATGGCGCTCACCGGCGATGACGTAGCGGCCCTTGAGCCAGCTCCCGAGATCGGCGAGGCGACAGCGCTCGGAGCAGAACGGGAACGCCGCAGTGTTCTTCGCGACCGCCGCGCGGCAGGTCGGGCAAGGCGATCGTCGCTCGGACATCGGCATGGACAGCTCCGAACCTCGCGCGAGCAACGCGCGGTGGGGGGAGGCTCGCTCGGGCTCTGCCCGAGCGAGGGGGGACGGGAACGTCCCCCCTCTACGACGGAAGGTTCTCGTCGGGAGCGTCGTCGTTGAGGTACGCGAAGGTCCGCACGAGGCGCAGCATCTCCTCGCGCTGGGCCGCGGTGAGGTCGTGGAACTGGACGCCCATCCCGGGGTTACGACCCTCGGCGTCGTCGATGCGCGGCGGGTTGATCCAGATCACCTCGCCCTCGACCTCCATGAGCTCGCCGCCCGCCACGCGGAAGCGCAGGTTGAGCTTCGTGCCCTTCGGCGCCGGGTTCTCCGTGCAGATGAAGATCCCCATCGCGCTGATGTCGGTGATGTACGCGAACAAGAACGTGTCCGCGGCGCGGTAGTCGACCTCGACGTCGTCGACGGCGACACGCTCGTGCACACGCCGATCGGAGCCGCGACGATCGTCGTCGACTGGCTGCGGATCCTGGCGCCGATCACTCTTCGACCTCGACTTCATCAAGTGGTGCTCCTCCCCCCGGCCACGGCGCGCCACTCCGATACCAAGCGGGACGATCTCGAACAAGCGAAAAGCACCGGGCCGCGATCACGCGCTGCGTCAGGTGGCATCACTTGATGCGCGTGGTGCCGAGGCGGACGCGGTTCTCTCCGTCGGAGGGACCGTCCTTCACCTTGAGGCGCCGATCGCCCGCGAAGAGCCCGAAGTAGAGCTGGAAGACGCCCGACGGCTGCGTCGCGCGGTCGGGCTTGAGGAAGTGCTCGTCGGTGACGTAGGTCCCGGCGGTCCAGTACTGCGTCGGGAAGCGTCCGTCGAGCGGCACGTGATCGCCGTTCACGCGGGTGCCGGGCCCATCGAAGTGGAGGAACACCTTGTAGGAGCCGCCGACCGGCGCGAGCACCTTGAAGAAGAGGCGCACGCGCACGTCCTCGCCGCGTCGCGCCTCGGCCGGCAGGTCGTAGCCGAGGAGCTGCAGCTTGTCCTCGAAGTTCACCTGCAGCGGGAACGGGACGGCGGGCGGCGTCGTGCCGACGAAGCGCTTGAGCGGGTTCGCGTCGGCCTCGTTCGGACCCATCCGGTTCGAGAGGATGAGGAAGCGGGAGTTGGAGTCGTCGATGACGAAGTACGGCGCGGGCGGCGGCGGCTCGGGCGCGGGCTGGATCTGCCCGGCCTGCGCGCCGCGCGTCGCCTGATCGATCGACGCCAGCTCCTCGCTGCCGGCGAAGACGAAGACCCGCTCGGGGCGGCGGAGGAACGCGAGCACGTCGTCGAGCGTGCCGAGCTGCGTGGCGACGCGCCCGCCGAGGTAGTACGACGCGCCGATCGCGTTGAAGTGGTACTGGCCGACGGCGGCCTTCGGGTCGAGCTGCTTGGTGCGGCCGTAGAGGTCCTTCGGGGACAGGTGCTTCGACGCCGCCGGCAGCAGCCACTGCACGAGCACCACCGCGAAGACCAGCTGCAGCCCGATCGCGGCGGCGAGGAGCGCCGCGCGCGCCCGCACCGTCGGTGGCGCCGGCGCGCCCTCGGGACCCGCCTCGGCGGCCCGATCCGAGCCGAGCAGGAACGCCGGCAAGGCGAGCGCGCCGAGCACGAGCGCGCCGAAGCCGGAGAGCAGGCCGAAGAGCACGTTCCCCGTCGCGAACAGCTGCGTCGGCCAGCGCACCTGCTCGGTCGACTGCACCGAGACGAAGGCGTCGGTCGTGAGCATGACGTCGTGCCCGAAGATCACCGCGAGCACCGCGATCGCCACGCCCTCGAGCACGCGCAGCTCGGGCGCGTCGAGGAGATCTCCGAGGTACGCGCCGCACAGGAGCGCGAGGATCGCGCCCGCCGGCACCACCAGCTCGGCGACGGCCGCGGCCTGGATCGTCGCGCCGAGGTAGAGGAGCGCGAGCGCCGCGGGCAGGAGCACGCGCGAGAACGTGGCGCGGGCATCGTCGTCGTCCTCGCGCGGGCGCTGCGTCCCGTCGAGCGCGCGCAGGAGCGAGAACGGCACGATCGCGAGCCACGGCGCCGCGGCGAAGCCGAGCTGGTGCAGCAGCGACGTGACGACCGTCTGGTACTGCGGGGGGCGCGGGATGCCGCCGAGGATCGCCGAGTACATGCCCGTCTTGCGCCAGAGCAGGCACGCCCAGCCGGCGAGCGCGACGGACGCCGCGCCGAACGCGAGCGATCGCAGCCTTGCCCGACCGGTGGCGGCGAGCGCCACGCCGATCGCGCCGAGCGGGACGACGGCGCCCACGAGGAGGCCGCTCGCGCGCACGCCGAGGGCGAGCCCGGCGCCGGCGACGACGACGGCGAAGAGGCGCGCCGCGGGCCCACGCCCGGCGGGCGGCCACGCGGCGTGCGCGAGCCCGCCGAGGGCGAGCACGAGGCCGAGCAGCGCGGGCGCGCCGCTCGTGAGCTGACGCGCGCCGAGCAGGAACGACGGCATGGTGAGGAGCGCGAGGGCGCCGACGAGCGCCGCGCGCGGCCGCATCACCGCGCGCCCCGCGTAGTAGGTGAAGAGCAGCGCCAGCAACGAGACGAGCGCCAGCGGCAGCCGACCGCCGAGCTCCCCGACGCCGAGCGCGCGGAAGCCCTGGGCGACGAGCAGCACCGCGAGCGGCTGCGGCAGCGGGCTCGGGTGGCCCGCCGCTTCGACGACGCTGCGCGCCGCGTCGGCGACGCGGACCTCGGTCGGGTCCCACAGCCCGAAGCGGCCGAGCCGCGGCAGGAGCATCGCGGCGCCCGCGACGAGGAGGATGAGCGGCGCGAGGCGCGAGAGCAGGCGCTCCTGGCGATCGTCGTGGGCGGGGGTCACGCGGCGTCGGACCTTAGCGATGGCGCCCGCGCGTTGCAAGACGTCCTCTCACCGTGGAGAACGACTACGCGCGGGAAAAAGTTCCGGGTACGATGCGCCGCCGGTGGCCCCTCCCACGCGTCCGATCGCCGCGCTCCTGTGCCTTTGGCTCCTCGCCCCCGACGCACGGGCGCGCGCCGACGCCCCACCGCGCGACGAGCCCGAGCCGAAGGTCGGGTGGGCGACGGTGGGCGGCGCGCTGACCGCGATCGTGCCGCTGGCGATCGGCAGCTCGATCATCGCCTCGACCGAGGACGTGGGACGGCGCCGGGCCGGGAGCGTCACGATCGCCGCGGGGCTCGCGCTCGCGCCGATCGTCTCGCACCTCGCCGCGCGGGAGTGGACGCGCGCGGCGATCTTCGGCGCGATCCCGGTCGCGTGCTTCGCCGGGATGGTCGCGCTCCTCGAGGTGCAGCCCACCGCCGACGTCTACGGCACCCGCTCGGGGCGACTGACCTACGGCCTCGTGCTCTCGTTCGGGGTGCTCTCCGCCGGGCTCGGCATCATCGACACGCTCGGCGCCGCCCGTCGCACCGCGGAGCGCCGTCCGCGCCTGCTGATCCGGAGCCCGCCATGAAGCCGCTCGCCCGCCTCGTCCTCGTCCTCGTCTGCGCGCTCGCGCCGGGGTGCGTCGTCGTCCCGCAGACCCGCCGCGGTCGCCTCGCCGATCGGATCATGCAGCTCGACGAGGACGCGCTCGAGACCTACCGCAAGACGAAGCTGTACTCGACGCGCGAGGCCGCCGCGGGCGGCGATGGCGCCGCGGCGGGCGGAGGGTGCGGCTGCCAGTGAAGCTCGCGCTCCTCGCGCTCGCGGTCGCCTGCGCCCTCGGAGCCGACGCGCGTGCCGATGCGCTCGCCGAGTCCGGCGTGCTGGATCGGCCGCGGCCGTTCCGCATCGAGTCCGCGCGCCTTCGCTTCACCTTCTTCGATCAGGCGGGCCGCGGCTTCCAGTCGCTGGCCGGCGGCCCCGCGCTCGGCCCGGGCTCCGAGGAGATGTGGGTCGCGCAGCCGCAGCTCGAGATCGTCGCCAAGCAGGGCGAGCGCCTCACCCACCGCATCTGGGTCCCGGTCGACGTGATCAGCGCCGCCTCCCCCGACGCGGTCGACGCGATCTCGAGCGCGTCGCGCTACCAGGAGGCCGGCTCGATCGACGTGGCGAGCACCTACAAGGCGACGCCCGTCGACGAGGTCTCGACGCGCTTCGCGGTCCACCTCGAGGAGAACTTTCGCTCCTACAACCTCGGCCTCGGCTGGACGCGCCACCTCGCCGACGACAACGCCGTCGTGCAGGCGAGCCTCAACCAGGGCTACGATTGGTTCGACGGCTATCTGCTCGGCGGCGCCGTCAGCGCGCGCCAGGGCCGCGCGACGACGAACCTCAACCTCGCGTTCACGCAGATCCTCTCGCCCACCACCGTCGGACACCTCAACTACGGCCTCACCGTGCAGACGGGCACGCTCGGCAACACCTGGAACACGGTGCCGGTCGTCGACGGGCGCCGTGGCGAGGAGATCCTGCCGCGGCTGCGCCACCGCCACGCGCTGGTCGCGCGCCTCGTGCAGGGGCTGCCGTGGAACGGCTCGCTCAAGCTCGCCTACCGCTTCTACGTCGACAGCTGGGGCGCGCTCGCGCAGACGATCGAGCTCTTCCTCTACCAGCGCATCACGCGCTTCCTCTACGCGCGCGCGACGTACCGCGCCCACCTGCAGAAGGGCGTCGACTTCTACACCGAGCTCGCGCCGCTCGGCGACGGCTACCGCACCGCCGACAGCGACCTCGCCGACTTCAACGCGCACACGTTCGGGGTCAAGCTCGCCCTCGACCTGCCGCTGCGCCGGCTCAAGAACCTCAGCGCGGACCTCTCCTACGAGCGGTATATTCGGTCGAACGATCTGCGCGTGGACGTCTACTCATGCTCGCTCGGCTTCCAGTTCTGATCCTGCTCCTCGCCGCCTGCCATCCCGGGCCGCGCGCCGAGGCCCCGCCCGCGCCGACGCTGGGGGCGCTCGAGGTGCAGACGCTCGAAGGCGAGGCGACCCGGCTCGCGACGCGGCTCGCCGCGCGGCCGACGCTGGTCACGCTGTGGGCGACGTGGTGCGAGAGCTGCGCGGAGGAGTTCCCGGCGCTCGCGCGCCTCGCGCCGAAGGCGGAGGCGCAGGGCGCGTACGTCGTCGCGATCGCCGAGGGCGAGGCGCGCGAGACCGTGGCCGGCTTCGTCCGCGCGCGCGACCTGCGCTACCCGCAGCTCGTCGATGAGCGCTTCACCGTCGCCGACGCGATCGGCGCGCGGCGGATCCCGGCGACGCTCGTGCTCGATCGACGCGGCGCGCTCGTCTACCGCGGCGGCGCGCTCGACCACGACGCGCTCGCCGCGCTCGACGCCGCGATCGCGCGACCGTAGCGCGGGCCCGCTCGCGCCCCGCTACAGCGTGCTCGACTCGCCGTCGATGGGCGGGCAGCCGTACACGATCTGCACGTTCGCCGACGGGTTCGCCTGCAGCGTCTGGCACGACGCGCCGTGGAACGTGACCGACATCGTCGCCGCGTCGTAGCTGAAGCCGTCGACCAGATCGCGGGCGACCGGGGTGCCGTCGAGCGCGGCGGAGACGAGGCCCGGATCGATCGCCGTCGAGGTCACGTTGAACGTGCACGCCGCCACGCCCGCGACGATGTCCGAGAACGCGAGCGCCAGCGCCGCCGCGTCGCCCGCCTGGTAGTACTTCGTCGCGCCCGCGCGCTCGGTGTGGCCGGCGACGGCCCAGTCGTTCAGCATCGCGGGGTCGGTCGCCTGCGACGCGACCGGGTTGGGCGCGGTCTCCGAGCCGAAGCCGATCACGAAGGTGCGCACCGGCGGGCTCTGCGCGTACAGCTGCGCCACGAGCGCGGCGACGCCGGTCTCGGGCGTGCCCGCGCAGTTCGGCATCCCGTCGGTCATGAGGACGACGTAGTTGTTGCGCGCGGTGTCGGCGAGGGAGACGTGATCGATCACGCCTTGGATCGCGGCGGTCGTCGGCGTCTTCCCGTTGTAGGCGAGGAGCTTGCCGCGGTCGTACTTCCCGATCTCGCTCTCGATCGCGGGGATGACCGCGGCCGGCGCGCCGAGCGGCACCGCGATGTCGCCCGCGGTGCACGAGTGGTACGCGGTCGTGGACGGGAACAGCGACATGCCCCACGCGTTCGCCTGATCGCCGTGGTTGTCGAGCAGCGACGTCAACGTCGCGGCGAGATCCTCCCACTTCGCGGTGGCGGTGCCCGCGGGGGCCGCGCCGTCGGCGTCGAGCGACATCGAGCCGGACCGGTCGATGACGAGGTGGATGTTGGGCTTCGTGCGCGAGGCCGCGAGCTGGAACACCTGCTGACCGCAGCTCTGGCCAGGCGGCGGCGGTGTCCACGGCCCGCCCATGTCGGGACCGGCCTCCGGACATTCACCCGGCTCGACGCAGACGCGCGGGCCGTCCATCGGATAGGTCTTTGGATCCGTCGGGTTGCCGTCGGTGATCGGTTGCTCGCGTGTGCACGCGGAGAGCCCGACGGCGAGGAGGAGCACAGGGATCGAAGCGGGGATCTTGCGCATGGCGGCCGGGCAGATTGCGAGCGGCGTGCCACCTCCGGTGGGCAGGGTTGGCGCCCTTCTTCGCACCGTGATATGAGCCGCCGGTGGCGACGCAGCCGCGGGTGGTGATCGTCGGGGGCGGGCTCTGCGGGCTATCCGCGGCGCTGCACCTGTCGCGCGCCGGGGTCGGCTGGTTCCTCCTCGAGAAGGAGGACCGCCCCGGCGGCCACGCGCGCACCGATCAGACGCGCGGCTTCCACTTCGACAAGACCGGGCACTGGCTCCACCTGCGCGATCCCGGCATGCAGGCCCTCATCGGCCAGCTCCTCCCCGATCAGCTCGTCAAGGTCGAGCGCAAGGCGCGCATCTTCTCGCACGGCGCGCTCACGCGGTACCCGTTCCAGGCGAACCTCCACGGGCTCCCGCCCGCGGTCGTCTCCGAGTGCCTGATCTCGTTCCTCGACGCCCAGCGCGCCGCCGAGGGCGCTCCGCCGCCGGCGAACTTCGAGGAGTTCTGCCTGCAGAAGTTCGGCGCCGGGATCTCGCGCCACTTCATGATCCCGTACAACGAGAAGCTCTGGGGCGTGCACCCCCGCGAGATCACCGCCGAGTGGTGCTCGCGCTTCGTGCCCATCCCGAAGCGCGACGACGTCGTGCGCGGCGCCGTCGGCGACGTGCCGCCGGAGATGGGCTACAACATCGCCTTCCTCTACCCGCGCGAGGGCGGCATCGAGACGCTGACCCGGGCGCTCGTCGCGCGCGTGCAGGCGGAGCGCGGCGCCTCCGAGCTGCACGTGGGCACCGGCTTCGATCGGATCGATCCGGTCAAAAAGACGATCACGCTCGGCGGCGAGACCGTCGGCTACCAGGCGCTCGTCGCGACGCTGCCGCTCCCCGAGCTCTGCGCGCGCCTGGTCGACGCGCCGCGCGAGATCGAGGCGGCGGCGGCGAAGCTCCGCTGCACGCCGGTGCGCTACCTCAACGTCGCGACGCGGACGCCGCCGCGCGCCGACTTCCACTGGATCTACGTCCCCGAGGAGCGGTACCCGTTCTACCGCGTCGGCATCTACACGAACGCGGTCCCGAAGATGGCGCCGCCGGGGCACGGCTCCTTGTACGTCGAGCTCTCCGATCGCCGCCCGGGCCTGCAGCTCGGCGACGTGCTGCCCGACGTCGCGCAGGCGCTCGCGGCGGCCGGCGCGATCAACGGCGCGGACGACGTCCTCTTCGCCGAGCTGAAGGAGCTCAAGTACGCCTACGTCGTCTTCGACGAGCACTACTACGCCGCGGTCGGCACGATCACCCGCTGGCTCGAGTCGCACGCGATCTATCCCCGCGGCCGCTACGGCAGCTGGATTTACAACTCGATGGAGGACTCGCTCATGGCCGGCCGCGACGTGGCTGCGCTCATCGCCTCCCGGAAGGCCGCATGACGCCGCTCTCATCGATCCCCGACGAGTCGCACCCGAAGGTCAGCATCGTCATCCCCGTCTACAACGAGGAGGGGATCCTGCACTCGTCGGTGGTGGATCTCATCGAGCGGCTCGAGGCGTTCCCGTTCCGCTACGAGATCCTCCTGGCGGAGAACGGCTCGCGCGACCGCACCGTCGAGATCGGCGAGGAGCTGGCCGACAAGTACGCGCAGGTGCACGTGCACTCGCTCGGCGAGCCGAACTACGGCAAGGCGTTGAAGCAGGGGATCCTGCGCGCCCGCGGCGAGCTGGTCGTCTGCGACGAGATCGATCTGTGCGACACCGACTTCTACGCGCGCGCCTTCGAGCGGCTCGATCGGCGTGACGCCGAGATGGTCGTCGGCAGCAAGGTCATGCACGGGGCCGACGATCGGCGCGGCCTGTTCCGCCACACCGCGACGCTCGTCATCAACGGGATGCTGCGCGTGCTCGTCGGCTTCCACGGGACCGACACGCACGGCCTCAAGGCCTTCCGGCGCGAGGCGCTGCTCGAGACCGCGCGCCGGTGCGAGCTCGACCGCGACCTGTTCGCGTCCGAGTTCGTGATCCGCGCCGAGCGCGAGGGCAAGCGCGTCCAGGAGATCCCGATCCACATCGTCGAGAAGCGCCCGCCGTCGGTGAACCTGATGAAGCGCGTGCCGAAGGTGCTGCGCGATCTCGCCCAGCTCACCTACAACATCCGCGTCCGCGGATAGCCCGGCGTCCCCAATGGCTGGCGCCAGGCGTCGGCGGTGATCGGGTCGCCCCGCCGCCTCGATCCAGTCGCGCTCGGGACTTGACCGGGGTCGACGGCTGGCGCGCCGCTTGCTGCGTGGAGGCCGCGGTCGCGTCGACCCAGCTGGAGGACCCCGGTGAGAACGTTCGTCGTATCGCTGCTGCTCGTGCTGTGCTCCGCGGGAGCGCACGCCGCGCCGGTGCTGACCCAGAAGGTCTATGCGACCCCGGTCGCGGCCGCGCGCAACATCACCGTCGCGAAGCTGTATTCGTCCTGGGGCGGCCACCTCATCGCGCTCGGCCACGTGAAGTTCGCCACGCGGCTGCTCGGCGCCAACGGTCCGGTCCGCCGGTACGAGGTGTCGAACGCGAAGCTCGGTCTCTCGCGCACGGCGACCGTGGTCAAGGTGCCCGGCGGGTGGAAGGCGTTCCGATAGCCGGGCGGGCGCCGAGACGCCGTCCTCCTGATCTGCGTCGGCGCCGGATCATGGCAAGCTGTGCGGGTGCCGAAGCGCCCGCGGTACCATCACGGTGACCTCCGCCGCGTGGTGCTCGACGCCAGCCTCGCGCTGATCGCCGAGGAGGGCGTCGCCGCGCTGAGCCTGCGCGAGGTGGCGCGCCGCGCCGGCGTGACCCACGGGGCTCCCTACCACCACTTCGCCGATCGCGGGGCGATCCTCGCCGCGATCGCGGAGGAGGGGTTCGCGCTCCTGCGCGGCGAGATGCTCGCGCAGATCGAGGCGGCCGGCCCGCTCGCGCGCGATCGCTTCGAGGCGTCCGGCCGCGGCTACTTCGGCTTCGCGGTCGCGCACCCCGCCCACTTCCGCGTGATGTTCCGCCCCGAGCTGAGCGATCCGGCGTCGCACCCGGCGGTCGATCGCGCGGCCAGCGCCGCCTTGCAGGTGCTCGTCGACGTGGTCGCCGACGGCAAGGCCCGCGGTGCCGCGCCGCTCGTCGATCCGCTCGCGCTCGTGGTCACCGGCTGGTCGTCGGCGCACGGGCTCGCCGCGCTCTGGATCGACGGTCCGCTGTCGCGCGGCATGAGCGGGTTGCCGGCGAACCCGCTCGAGATGGCGATCATGGTCTCGCGCACGCTCGGCGTCCTGTTCGCGGCGGCACGTCGCACGGAGGCTGCGCAGACCTGAGCGGGTGGCGACTCCAGCCACACCGTCAGCGCCGCCCGAGAGGTCTAGGTCACTTAAATTCCAGTGATCCAAGCTGGTCTCTACCTTGCTATACACTGTCTAGTAGACAGTGTATAGATAGGGAGACCCGCCATGAAGACCTCGATCAAGTCGCTCCTCGCCGTCTGGCTGCTCGGCTCCGCGGCGATCGCCGCCGCGGGCCGGATGCCCGCCCGACCGCTCGATCTGCGCGCGAAGATCTCGCCCGCGCTCTCGCCCCAGGTCCGTCGGATCGTCGACGAGCTGCAGCGGACCCAGGATCCGAACCGCGTGCACGAGCGGCTGCGCAGCTTCTCCATGCGCATCCGCTTCGACGGCGTGCTGTTCCGGAAGTTCGCCCACTCGCCGGGGATGTACGCCGATCGGGACTTCGCGGTGACGAGCTACCCGAAGGACCAGACGTCGATCTGGCACGACTTCCCGACGCCGGGACACGCCGTCGTCTACTCGCGGCTGCCCACCGGCGAGGAGAAGCTGGTCTTCGTCCGGCTCGAGCACGGCCGCGTCGTCGTCGAGCGCCATGTCGACGAGCCGCTCGACAACCTGGCCGTTCAGTACGAGCGCGGGGCCACGGTCCAGCAGCTCAAGATCTTGAAGGAGCTCGGCGGGCGCGCGGCGCGGCGCAAGGGCGCGACGTTGACCGCGATGTTCGAGGGCGCGCGCGCGGTCGATCGCACCTTCGGCACCGGCTTCGCCCCGAAGAAGGGACACGAGGTCTCCTGGAGCACGAGCGACGTGGCGGCGTTCTTCGGCCAGGCGCTCAACAAGTACGACCTCGGCGCGTACGACATGACCTCGCCGGCGGCGACGCGCGTCGCCCTCGTGCGGAAGCGTCGCCTCGGCAAGGGCACGCCCAAGCGCGACGCGCTCGAGGTGACCTACGCCGAGGGGATGCGCGTGAACCCGGGCAAGGGCGGCAAGATGATCCACTTCCAGGATCGCGACGCGGCGGGCGGGCTGCGCACCGGGACGCTCCACTACGCGGTGCCGTTCATGACCGGCGGCGACCAGTTCCTGCGCGCGCACCAGACCGTGAGCGACTACCGGCCCGTCGCGGACGGCGACGGCTTCCAGTTCCCGCACCGCCGACAGATCCAGTTCTACTTCAAGGGCGACAAGGAGGGCGTGCGCTTCCCGGGCCAGGTCGAGCTCGACGCGCCCTACGGGATCGACGCGACGTTCGCGGACGTCCGCGCGAGCCTCGAGGGCGCGCCGCGCACCATCTGGGACGACCTCGTGCAGGCCCTCCAGCGCGGCGAGCTCGCGCTGGAGGGCCTGCACGAGGTCGTCCCAGACGGTGCGC
>FTFF01001009.1_pt1 | contig 11322 bp, 10 predicted proteins | sample 1640361 | NCBI WGS metagenome assembly FTFF01 (sample SAMEA3914816, study PRJEB12502) | metagenome | biome: forest; material: soil | place: USA | collected 2011-09-16 | depth 0.3 m | reverse complement strand
GCCGGTGCCGGGCCACGGCCACATCTTCCTCGGCGCGCCGGGGCCCATCCTCGCCTACCCCATCAACGCTCGAGACGCGCGCAGCGTCATCGATCTGCCGTCGGACATGGACCGCGGCAAGGAGGCGGTGAAGCGCGCGATCCTGGAGCGGTACCTCGACGTGCTGCCGGCCGTGGTGCGCCCGTCGTTCGACCGCGCGCTCGCCGACGAGGAGCTGGAGATCGCGGCGAACTATGCGATCTACACCGACGAGTGCACGGTGCCCGGGCTCGCGCTCGTGGGCGACGCCTGCGGCTGCTCGCACCCGCTCACCGCGACCGGGATGACGATCGCGCAGAACGACGTCCGCGAGCTCGCGCGGGCGCTCGCCGGCTGCGAACTCGCCGATCCCGCGCGGCTCGACGCGGCGCTCGCGCGCTACCAGCAGCAGCGCTACCGCTTCGTGCGCGCGCGCGAGATCCTCGCCGACGCGCTCTACGAGGTCTTCCTCGGCGCGGAGGACGGCACGCGCGCGATCCGCGAGGGCATCTTCCGCTACTGGCGGGGCTCGGCGACCGCGCGCGCGCGATCGATGGCGCTCCTGTCGGGCCACGAGAGCCGGCTGCCGAGCTTCATCCGCGAGTACGTGACCGTCGTCGCGATGTCGACGAGCAGCGCGCTCCTCGGCCAGGTGAACGACGCCTCGCTGCGCGGGCGGTGGAGCTCGCTCGTCGGGCTCGGCCGGAAGACCGTCGAGAAGGTCGGCATCGTGGCCCGCAGCGTCCGCGAGGGCTATCTGACCTAGGCGGGCATCCAAGCCAGTGTGCCCATCGGCCGCCGGTGATCCCGCGCACGCGCGGCCCCTGAAGAGTCGGGGTATGCTCACCGTATCAGCTCTATTCCAGCGTCCTTAGAGGAGGTCGCGATGCGTCCCTCGATCTTGTCATTGCTTGCGCTCTGTCCGGTCATCGCGCTCGGCGTCTCGTCCACCGGCTGCATCGTCGTCCACGATCACCCGGTCGACGGGCGGCCCGTCCTGCCGGCCACCTGCTCGGTCCCGAGCCCGGTCACTTACACGGCGAGCTTCCCGGCGTACCACGTCCAGGCGGGACAGTCGGTCGGCGTCGTCGCCGGCGACGGTGCGTACTACATCACCTCGAATGGCATGGGCACCTACAGCGTCACCTGGACCAACGACGTCAACATCGGCGACTGCTTCTCGGGCCGCATCACCGGGATCGACAACTTCAACCAGAGCCAGGTCACCGGCTTCTCCGGCCTCGAGACGGTGTCGCTGATCGCGCCCAACCAGATCGGCTTCGCGTCGACGCCCGGCACGGCGATCGACGGGGTCAACTTCTTCGCCCAGCAGGATCCGGTCTACCTCGACGTCTACATCAACGCCTCGCCGTCGGTGAACATCTACTACCCCGACGGCACGACCGGCCTCGACACCGCGACCGGCGCGAACCCGGCGGCGTTCCTGTCGCCGTAGCCGCGGGAACGCGATGCGGACGCGCCCCACGAGCGTCCTGTGCCTGGCGGCGCTCCTCGTCGCCGCCGAGGTGCGCGCGCAGGATCTCCCGGTCATGGATCCGCAGGCCAAGGAGCGCCTCGATCGCGGCGTCCTGCGCTACACGGCCAAGGAGTACGACGCGGCGATCGTCGAGTTCCGCGCCGGCTACGCGATCGAGCCCCGCCGCGAGTTCTTGTTCGCGTGGGCGCAAGCGGAACGGCTGCGCGGCAACTGCGCGGCGGCGACGCCGCTGTACCGCAAGGTCCTCGCGGGCCAGCCGTCGGTCCAGCAGCGCGAGATCACGCGCCTGCACCTCGAGCGCTGCCGCCAGCTCCTGCCCCGCCCCTGGTACACCGACGTCGTGGGCGACGTGCTGACGCTGTCCGGCGCGGGCGCGCTCGCGGCCGGCATCGGCCTCTACGTCGTCTCCGCGCGCGCCGAGCAGGACGCCGCGGGCGCGACGATCTACGACGACTACGCGGCGCGGGTGCACACCGCGAGGGTGGAGCGCGCCGTCGGGATCACCGGCCTCGTGCTCGGCGGCGCGCTGATCGTCGGCGGCGTCGTGCGCTACGCGCTGCGCGGCCGCGGCGGCCGGGCGCGCGCCGCGCTCTCCATCTCCCCAGGGGGGCTCGTGCTCGGCGGCTCGTTCTGATGCGGACGTGGCTCCTCGCGCTCGCGAGCGCGCTCGCCGCGGCGGGCTGCGTCGCGCCGGGCGGCTTCCGCTGCACCGCGAGCGCGCAGTGCGCCAACGCCGGCGACGACGCGCGCTGCGAGCCCGACGATCTCACGCGCCCCGCCGGCGCCGACAACGGCGGCTTCTGTGGCTACGCCGACGCGAGCTGCGACTCGGGACGGCGCTTCGTCGAGCTCGCCGGGGGTCAAGGCGACGCGTGCCTGCCCTGCGCCGGCACCTGGCAGCGCTGCTGCGGCGCCGCGGCGCGGTGCGACGCCGACCTCACCTGCGCGGGAGAGGCGTGCACGTGCCTGGCCGAGGTGAAGGCCGCGATGAGCCGGGCCTGCGCCCGCAAGGAGGACGGCACCGTCTGGTGCTGGGGCTCGACCCCGTACGCGATGCTGCTCGGCGGCACCGACATGTCGTCACCGGTCCCGCGGCCGATCGCCGGGCTCGAGGGCGTCGTCGAGCTGGCCCTCGGCACCTTTCACAGCTGCGCGCGCAAGCGGGACGGCACCGTCTGGTGCTGGGGCGTGAACGCCGCGGGCGAGACCGGGGGGCCCGCGATCGACCAGCCGCTGCCCGCGCCCGTCGCTGGCCTCGCCAGCGTCGCGCAGATCGCGGCCGGCGGCTACAGCTGCGCGCGCAAGCAGGACGGTAGCGTCTGGTGCTGGGGCGGCGACAACGTCGGGCAGCTCGGCGGCGCACCGATGTCGGGCGCGATGAGCGCGCCGGTGCAGGTGCCGGCCGTGTCCCCCGCCCTCGACCTCTCCGTCGGCGTCTACCACGCGTGCGCGGTCCGGCAGGACCATTCGCTCTGGTGCTGGGGCTACAACGCGTACGGCGCGCTCGGCGATGGAACGACCACGCAGCCCGCCGGCCCGGTGCAGGTCGGCGGGCTGACCGACGTGCGGCAGGTGGTCGCTGGCGCCGACCGCACCTGCGCGCGCAACGGCGACGGCGCGGTCTGGTGCTGGGGCCGGGGCGCCGCGGGGGTTCCCGACAGCGGGGTGCCGGCCCTGGTCGCTGGCTTGCCGAAGGCGACCTGGATCGGCCTCTACGACTCCACCAGCTGCGCGCAGACAGAGGGCGGCATCTGGTGCTGGAACCCGGGGAGCAGCGCCGCCCGCGTGCCGATGGAGCTCGCGCTGGGCCAGGTCACGCTCGGGCGATCGTTCGCCTGCGGGATCGCGATCGACGGCTTCGTCTGGTGCTGGGGCACCGCGGACGACACCGGCCAGTTCGGCGACGGGGTGATGACCGTCAACCCGAAGAACGACTTCCTGCCGCCGCGCCGCGCCGCGCTCACCTGTCCCTAGGCGCCGCGCGTAGATCGCTCAGCTGCATCCCGCGACCGCGAACCCGTCCGCGGGCGACAGCTTCACGCGCGCCTCGGTCTGCGGGCCGTAGACGCCGTCCTCGTCGATCGGGTCCTCGGGGTGGTTCTCGTTCCAGAGCTGCTGGAAGGCGAACACGTCGAGCCCGCGCTGATCCGGCGACGCCGTGTGGTCGAAGTGCACGTCGTCGCCCGGGACGTCGTGCGCCCAGCCGTGCGTCCCGAGCACCGCCGTGCGCGCGCTCCAGTCCTGCGCGTCGACGGCGCGGCCGCTCTCGTGGTTCGACTTGCCCGGCGTCGCCGCCGCGGCGATGCCGCAGCGGCCCGCCAGCTTCCACTGGTAGAGCAGGTACTGCTGCGGCACCGTGCGGAAGATGCTCGTGATGTGGATCGACCCGGCGGCGTGCGCGGCCGCGCGGAGATCGGCGAGGCCCGCCTGATCGAGGTACGGCAGGATCGCCGTCCCCACGAAGATCAGCTCGGCGTCCGCGCTGAAATGGACGAACCCGCTCGACGGCGCGCAGGCCATCCGATCGGCGATCTGCTGGGCCAGCCCGAGCACGACCGTCGTGGTGCACAACGTGGAGCCGACCAGGTCGCCCACCTTCGTCCCGGCCGCCGGCATCATCGCGCTCATGCCGTCGGGCGCGGTGAACGGCGCCTCTTCATCGGGCCCGAGCGGCGCCGCGGGCTGCGCGCACCCGAAGAGCCCGACGGTGACGACGAGCAGCGCGGCGGACGCGACGGACGGACGGTTCTTCATCCGCCTGCAGCATATCCCGCGCCTCTCGCGCGCGGCGCTACTTCTTCTTGTTCTTGGCGGCCTTCTTGCGGCGGCGGCGCGTCACGCCGTTGCGGACGTTCGCGCGCGCCTTGATGCGCCGGCTGCGGCCCTTCTTCACGTGCTTGCGGTGCGCCTTGCTGCGCTGCTTGACCTTGCGCTTCGATCGAGTCGCCATGTCTTTTTCATATCACAGCGCCGGCGCCGCCGCGCGATCGCAGACGAAGATCATGGAGCCCGCCGTGGGGCGGACGTCGCGGAGCGGCACCGCGCCGACCGGGCCGTCGAGCGCGAGCTTGAGCGGACCGGCCTTCTCGGCGCCGGTCACGAGCACGACGATCGCCCTCGCCGCGTCGAGCGCGCCGTAGGTGAGCGTCACCCGCCGGTGCCCGGCGTGCGCCTCCGGCGTCGCCGCGACGATCCCGCCCGCGGTCAGCACCGGCGAGCCGGGGAAGAGCGAGGCGGTGTGCCCGTCGGCGCCCATCCCGAGGAGCACGAGGTCGAGCCGCGGCACCGCGCCGTGGCCCGGCAGCGCCGCGAGGCGGGCCGCGTAGCGCCGGGCCGCCTCGTCGGGGTCGAGCTCGCCCTCGATCCGCAGGACCTCGCGCGGGGCGCGCGCCTGCGCCGCGAGCGGATCGAGCAGCGCGCGCTTCACCATGAGGTGGTTCGAGTCCGCGTGATCGGGCGGCACGCAGCGCTCGTCGCCGAAGACGAGCGTGACGCGCGCCCAGTCGACCTCGGGGGCGTGCGTGCCGCCGAGCAGCGCGTACGCGGCCTTCGGCGTCGAGCCGCCCGCCAGCGCGATCGCCAAGGTGCCGCTCGTCGCGCCCACCGCCGCCACGAACCGGCGCGCGGCCTCCGCGGCCACCGCCGCCGCGTCCGGCAGCACGACGAGCTCCGGCCGCCGCGTCACTCGCTCACCGCCCCCGCGAGCGCCGCGGCGAACGCCAGCGCCGGGCGGTAGTTCGCGTCGCGACCCCGCGCGCCGAGCGCCTGCGCCAGCCGCTCCCCGACGGTGTGGCTGCGCGCGGGCTGGTAGCGCGGCGGCAGCCCCGGCGCCATCGCGGCGATCTTCTCGTTGTCGCGCTCGAGCGCCCAGCGGCGTTCGCCGGCGGTGAGCTCGAGGCGGCGCACGCCGTGGCGCGCGCCGGAGAGATCGGTCTCGATGCGCAGCCGCACCACCCCGCCGTCGGGCCGCGTGGCGCGGAACAGCCGCTGCCCCGGCCGCGTGGCCCGCTCCTGGCTCGGCTCTCGCCAGTCGAGCCGCGCGCCCAGCCAGCCGAGCATGAGCAAGCCGCGCACCTGCACGCCGTCCACGCCCGACACCACGAGGACCTCGTCGAGCGCGGCGAGCGGCGACGGATCGGCGTCGAAGAGCGCCGCGCACTGCCCGCGCAGCGGCGAGATGCCGAGCCACGCCAGGTCCACGAGCTCGAGCGACGGGTGCCGCTCGCCGAGCGCGAGGATGCCGCCGAGGCCGCGCTCGCCGTCCGGCTCGACCGGCAGGCGCCGCGTGTCGAGGATGAGGCGGTCGACCTCGTCGACGAACTGGCGCGTCACGTGATCGCGCGGCGGCGGCGCGTCGATCCACACGAGCGCGGTCAGCGCGTCGGGGACCAGCGCCGAGCGGACGATCGACGGCAGGCGCGCGACCGCGGCGCGCGCGACCTCGTCGGTCCCGCCGATCTCGATCGTGACCTCGTCGGAGCCGACCGCGTGCGGCCCGCTCCGCTGCAGGTTCGTCTCGACGTAGGCGCGGAGGTCCCCGTCGCCCGCCGCCGGGCGCGAGACGACGATCGCGCGCGCGGGCAGCTCGGCGGCGAGCTGGTCGACGAGCCGCGGCAGCTGCTCGGCCGGGCCGCTCACGATGAGGTTCCACAGGAACGCGCGCGTCACCGGCGGCGCGTGCCTCGCCTGCGCCTCCTCGGCGATCTGCCGCCATCGGAGCGCCAGCGCGGCCTCGATCCGGTGCGGCTCGACCTCGGACCGCGCCGAGAAGTCGGCGCCGCTCACAGCCGCCGCCAGGCGCGGCCGTCCCGCGCGATGAGCTCGTCCGCCTCCTCGGGGCCCCAGGTGCCGGCGGCGTAGTTCGGGAAGTCGGCCGACGGCGCCGCGGCGAACGCCTGCTCGATCCGATCGATGAACCGCCAGGAGGCCTCGACCTCGTCGCCACGCGTGAACAGCGTGCCGTCGCCGAGCATGCAGTCGAGGATCAGGCGCTCGTACGCCTCGGGGGGCTCGGCGCCGAACGAGGTGCCGTAGCGGAACTCCATCGGCACCGGCACCGACTCCATCGTCGGGCCCGGCACCTTGGAGAGGAACTTGAGCGAGATCCCCTCGTCGGGCTGGATGCGGATCGTGAGCACGTTCGGGTCGTGGCCGTGCCGTCCCCGCTGCGGGAAGAGCGTGTGCGGCGGCGTCTTGAAGTGGATCGCGATCTCGCTCACGCGCTTCGGCAGCGCCTTGCCGGCGCGCAGGTAGAACGGCACCCCCGCCCAGCGCCAGTTGTCGATGTAGAAGCGCATCGCGACGAACGTCTCCGTGCGCGAGTGCGGTGCGACGCCCTTCTCCTCGCGGTAGCCGATGCGGGCCTGCCCCGCCACCGAGCCGGGGCCGTACTGCCCGCGCACCACCTCGCGCAGCACGCGCGCGGGATCGTTGGGCAGCGGGCGCAGCGAGCGCAGGACCTTCAGCTTCTCGTCGCGCACCGCGTCGGCCTCGAACGCGACCGGCGGCTCCATCGCCATCATGCTGAGGAACTGGAACATGTGGTTCTGCACCATGTCCCGTAGGATGCCGGAGCCCTCGAAGTAGCCGCCTCGGCCCTCCACGCCGATCGCCTCGGCGACGGTGAGCTGCACGTGGTCGACGTAGCGGCCGTTCCACAGGGGCTCCCAGATCCCGTTCGCGAACCGGAAGACGAGGATGTTCTGGACCGTCTCCTTGCCGAGGTAGTGATCGATCCGGTAGGTCTGGTCCTCGCGCAGCGTCGCGTGGACCTCGCGGTTGAGCGCCTGCGCGGACTCGAGGTCGTGCCCGAACGGCTTCTCGATGATGACGCGCGTCGACGGGCCGCCCCCCTGATTGATGAGGCCGGCCTTGCCGAGCGCCGCGATGATGACCGGGTACTCGTCCGGCGGCACCGAGAGGTAGAAGACGCGGTTGCCGAGCGTACCGCGCTGCGCGTCGAGCTCGTCGAGGCGGCGCTTGAGGCCGTCGTAGGTGGCCGCGTCGTTGAAGTTGCCCTGGTGGTAGAAGAGGCCGTCCTGGAAGGTCTTCCAGAGCGCGTCCTCGACGGGGCGGCGGCGCGCGAACTCGTCGCACGCCTGCTTCATCTGATCGCGGAAGCCCTGATCGCCGATGTCGCGGCGCGCCACGCCGACCACGCTGAAGCTCGACGGCAGCAGGCGATCGCGCGCGAGCGAGTAGAGCGCGGGGACGAGCTTGCGCTTCGTGAGGTCGCCCGAGGCGCCGAAGATGACCATGGCGCATGGCGCCGGGACGCGCTCGCCGGCGAGCCCCTCGCGGAGCGGGTTCTGGATCTCTTGGGTCACGCTTGGCTCCTTTCTCGTCGGAACCCTCAGAGGGTTCCGCTCCTCCCGCGAAGATCATCGCCGGGCACAGCCCGTCGATGATCGCGCGATTCGCCGCACGTCGGGCAGGCGCCGCCGGCCTTGTCGAGGTAGGCGCGCACGACCTCGATGACGGTCGCGTGGCTCCAGGTGAGCGGCGAGACCGACATCGGCGCGTTCGAGAACGGGTGGACCTGCTCGGCGAGGACGCCCGACGGGAGCTTGCGCGAGTCCACCCACTCGAGGATCTCGCGCGCGTCCTTGAGCTCCGCCGGCGTCTTGGCGCGCTCGATCGCGTACAGCGCGAGCCACATCGTGCAGATGAACCACGGGTTGCCGGGCACGCGCGTCTTGTCGTCGGCGACCGCGTGGTAGTAGTCGCCCTCGTACCGCGCGATGCCGCCCACGTCGGTGCGCACGGTCAGCTTCTCGCGCACGGCGGCCATCGTGGCCTCGACGCGCGGGTCGTCCGCCGGGTACGCGCCGAACGCGAACAGCCCGAACAACGAGGCGTCGACCACCGGATCGACCTCGAGGCTCCCGTCGCCGCGCACGTTCACCATCCGGCAGAAGCGGCCGAGCTCGGTGCGGTACAGGTGCTTGTCCATCGCCGCGCGGATCTCGTCGGCCGCCTTCGTGTAGCGGACCGCGTGGTCGTCGTCGCCGAAGAGCCCGGCGAAGCCGGCGGCGGCGCGCAGCCCGGCGACGACCGCGGCGGTGGTGAAGGTGAGGACGCCGCGCCGCTCCTCCCACAGATCGTACGATGGCGCCGGCAGCCCGGTCGTCGGCTCGCGGTAGCCGACCATGAAGTCGGCCGCCTTGCGCACCAGGCGGCCGTAGAGCGGCTTCATGGCGTCGAGGTCGCGGTTCCGCCGGTAGTGCTCCCACATCGCCCACAAGACGAGCGCGGTCTCGTCCTCCTGGATCGGCAGCTGCGCGGGCCCCGGGCCGTCGGAGCCGGGACGCGGCGGCGCGGCCCACGGGTGCCACGACGAGGCGAGCGAGCGATCGGGGTTGTACTTGTGCAGGAGGTAGCCCTGCGGCGAGAGCACGTCCGCGCAGAACTCGAAGAAGCGCCGCGGCGGCTCGGGGTAGCCCGCGCGGTCCAGCGCGTGGGCGACGAGCGCGCCGTCGCGCGGCCAGACGTACGAGTACGTGTCGCGCGCGAACTGCATGATGTCGGAGTCGTTCGCCGCGAGGATGCCGCCGCCCTCGTCGATGTGCGTGCGCACGACCAGGAGCGAGCGGCGGTACAGCTCGGCGATCGACGGCGACAGGTCGGCGAAGTCGATCTGCTCCTTGTCGACCCAGCGCTGGAAGTAGGCGCGCGTCCGCGCGAAGAACGCGTCGGGACCGCGCGCGACGATCTTGGCGTTGACCTCGCGCGCGCCGTCCCAGCTGCCCTCCCAGCGCTTCGCGCAGACGAGCCAGTAGTAGAGCGCCTTCTCGGCGCCGGCGGCCACCGTGAGGCGGCCGGAGACCACCGAGTCGACCGCGCCCTGCGCGATCGGGTTCATGCCGAGGACGCCGTCCTCGGCGTCGCGCCAGGTGCCGTCGCGGCCGTGGCCCTTCTGCCCGATCGCGAACGACTCGACGCCGACGCGCCCGTCGATCGAGAGGTTGGCGAGGAAGTACCGGTAGCCCTTGTAGTGGACCAGCGTCCGCGTCGAGGGGTCGTACGCGGCGGTGTCGCCGACGTCGCTCTCGGAGATCCGGAAGTCGTGGTGGAAGAAGAGCCGCACCTCGCGCGGCCCGGCGGCGTGGTTGTGCACGAGGAAGCGCCTGAGGAGCACCGTCTCGTGGAAGTCGACGCAGTCGCTGCAGGTGAGCGTGAGGCCGAGGTCGGCGTGGACGAGCGAGACCTGCGTGACGAGCGTGTCGGGCTCGAACCGGCGGTCGATCTTCCACCCGCTCTGCTCGCCCACCCACGAGAAGCGGCCGTCGACCCACACGCCGAAGCGGAACGGGTAGCCGCCCGCGTGGTTCTCCTTGCCGACGTTCGGGTAGTAGAGGTCGCGGAGCTGGTAGTCGGCGTCGAAGAGGACGAGCAGACGTTCGTTGCCGATCGGGAGGTCGCGCGGCATGGGGACGCCTCTGGCGGGCCCGCAGCTTACCGGATTATCGCGCCTCGCTTCTTGGTAACATCGAAGGGCGGAGGCCCGATGGCGAACGACAAGGAAAAGGAAGCTCGGCACGGCCAGGAGCCGGGGCATCCGCTGGCGTTCGAGTTCCCCCACAAGTTCGCGCCGAGCACGACGGCCTTGGCGGGCGACGCCGCGCTCAAGCGGATGGCGGTGCGACCGAAAGCCGCGGGCGAGATCGGGTGCACCCTCACCCATGCGGCGAACACGGTGATGGATGTGCCCGGCGCCGCGGGTGCAATCCTCCCCAACCACAACGCCGACGTGACCACCCACAACCCCTTCAGCGTCGGTGGCGGCGTGACGCACACGCCCGCGCACCAGCTCGTGACGCGCCTGCCGCCGGGGTACTGGCTGCGCTTCGTCAGGAACGAGGACGCGGATCACGGCGTCTTCGAAGACCCGTACGGCACCCACTACCGGATCGCGTACGCCGACTGGGCGCCGGCCACGCCACCGTCCGGCATCGTGTTCCACGGGCGCTGATCGCGGCCGACGTGGTGAAGCGGACCCTCGCGCTCCTCGTCGCGTCGCTCGTCGCGGGCGCGCTGTACGCCGATCACCGTGAGCGCCGCGCGCCGCCGAGCGCCACGGGGGCGCTCGCGTACGAGGTGCGCGACGGCGACACGCACGCGCTCATCCCGTGCAAGCTCACGCTCGTGGGCGTCGACGGCACGCCGCCGCCCGCGTTCACGCGCAACGACATCGGCCGGCAGGAGGGCGACGCCGTCGTCGCCTACGATCGCGTGATGTCGCTCCGCGGCGTGGGCGTCGTGCCGGTGCCGGTCGGCACGTACGACGTCTACGTCAGCCGCGGGCCCGAGTGGGACCTGCACGTCGAGCGCGGCGTGCGCATCTCGCCGGCGGGCGCGGAGCTGCGCGCCTCGCTGCGGCACGTGGTCGACACCGCCGGGTGGATCTCCGGCGACTTCCACGTCCACGCCGCGGCCTCGCCGGACTCCCACGTCCCCATGCAGGACCGCATCTACGAGTTCGTCTCCGATGGCGTCGAGTACATCGTCTCGACGGATCACAACGTCGTCTCCGACTACGGCCCGATCATCGACGAGCTCGGCGCGCGCGCGCTCATCAACAGCGCGACCGGCGACGAGCTGACCACCAACGGCTGGGGGCACTTCGGCGCGTTCCCGCTGCCGCGCGAGCTCGGGCGCGCGGGCGGCGGCGCCGTCCTCGTGCACGGGCGGGCCGCGGCCGACTTCTTCGCGGACGTAGTTCCGCGGGTAGCCGCCGATGTTGTAGTCGAGGTGGTGCGTGTCCGAGTTGCCGGTCGCCGTGACGAGGTGGCCGTGGTTGAGGAGCG
>FTFF01001296.1_pt1 | contig 11343 bp, 9 predicted proteins | sample 1640361 | NCBI WGS metagenome assembly FTFF01 (sample SAMEA3914816, study PRJEB12502) | metagenome | biome: forest; material: soil | place: USA | collected 2011-09-16 | depth 0.3 m | reverse complement strand
GCCGAGTACGAGGCCGAGGCCTAGCGCGGCGGCCCGCTCCCCGCCGACGGGCCGCCGCGCTAGGCCTCGGCCTCGTACTCGGCGTCGTCGCGCTGACGGCGACGGCGGCGCTCGTGTTCTTCGCCGGTCGCGAGGACCGCGCCGTCCGTGCCGAGGTGCGTGCGATCGAGGCCGCGCTCGATCGCGGGGCGCTGGTCTCGCCGACGGCGGACGCGGCGCTGCCCCGCTGGCGATCGGCCCGCGCGCGCCACCCGCGACGCGCCGAGCTGTCGCCACTCGGCCGCCGTCGGCGAGACCAGCGCCCCGCGATCGAGCGCGGCCTCGATCGCACGCACCTCGGCACGGGCGGCGCGGTCCTCGCGACCGGCGAAGAACACGAGCGCCGCCGTCGCCGTCAGCGCGACGACGCCGAGTACGAGGCCGAGGCCGAGCGCGGCGGCCCGTCGGCGGGGAGCGGGCGGCGAGCTCGGCGCGAGCGGACGCCCGGGAGACACGCCGACGTCGCCGAACGCCTGCGCGAAGGCGTCCGCGAGCTCGCGCGCGCTCTCGTAACGGGCGGCGCGATCGACGGACAGCGCGCGCAGGAGGACGTCGTCCAGCGCCGCCGGCAGCGCCGCGTCGGGGCGGCGCTCCGAAGGCCGCAGCGGCGGGCCGCGCAGCTGCGCGAGGAGGATCTGCGCCGGGCTCTCTCCGTCGAACGGCAGCGCACCGGTCAGGACCTCGTACAGGACCACCCCGAGGGAGAACAGGTCGAACCCGCGGTCGGGCGGCTCGCCGCGGAGCTGGCCGGGCGACATGTACGGCGGCGTGCCGGAGGGCGATCCGTCCCCGCTCAGGCGCCGCTCCCCGTGCGCGCGTACGGTCGCGACCCCGAAGTCGAGGACCTTCACGTAGTCCGACTGCCCCTCGCGATCGACGAGGTAGATGTTCTCGGGCTTGAGGTCGCGGTGGATGACGCCGTGGGCATGCGCCGCCTCGACGGCCGAGAAGAGCTGATCGGCGATCCGACGCACGCGCGACAGCGTCATGGGCTCGCCGCCGCCGTAGATGACCTCGAAGAGCGTCTGGCCCTCGAGATACTCCATCACGAAGAAGAGCTGCCCCGACTCCGCGACCCCGATGTCGGTGATGTCGACGACGTGCGGGTGGCGGATGCGTGCCGCCGTCTTCGCCTCGCGCTCCATGCTCTCGGCGAAGCCGGGCTGCTGCGCGTAGCGGTCGGCGATCACCTTCACGGCCACCAGCTTGTTCAGCTGGAGGTGCTCCGCGAGGTAGATGAGCCCCATCCCGCCCTCGCCGATCTTGCGCAGGATCTGGTAGCGCCCGGCCAGCAGCTGACCGACGAACGCGTCCGCGGTGGGGCTCGCGGGCTGAGTCGGATCCGGCACGACCCAAGCGTATCACTCGGGCGCCGCGGACCGGCGCGCGTTCTTGACCGAGATCGCGCGATCGTCGTACCGTCGGACGCGGATGTCTGTCTCGAGTCGATGGAGTCGATGCTCTGGGCCTCGTCGACGATGGGCCGCCGCGGCGCTGCTCCTCGCGCTGTGCGCAGGCCAGGCGTGGGCCGCCCCTGAAGACCCGGCGACCACGGAGGCGAAGCGGCACTTCGAGGAAGGGTCCAAGGCCTTCGCGCTCGGCGAGTTCCCGCGCGCGATCCAGGAGTACCGCGCGGCGTTCAACGCCAAGCCCGATCCGGTCTTCCTCTACAACATCGCGCAGGCCTACCGCCTCTCGAACGACCTCCGTCAGGCCCTCTTCTTCTACAAGTCCTTCCTGTCCAACATGCCCGACGCGCCGAACCGACGCGCCGTCGAGCAGCGGATCCGCGACACCGAGGCCCAGCTCGCGAAGCAGCGCGAGATCACCGAGGCCCCGCCGAACGTGCCGGTCACACCGGCGGTCGTGGCGAGCGCCCACCCCGCGCCGGCCGTCACGACTCCACCCGCGATCAGCGAGCCACCCGCGGTGACGCCGCCGCCCGCGCCGCCGCCGGCCGAGCCCGCCCCCGCGGTGGCCGCGACGTCCGCCGTCGAGATCACGCGCGCGCCTCCGCGGCGAACGCCCGTCTACAAGAAGTGGTGGCTCTGGACGGCGGTGGGCGCCGGCGCGGTCGCGATCGGGCTCGGCGTCGGCCTCGGCCTCGGCCTGCGCGCGCACACGACGGTGCCCCAGGCGCACTTCGGCGTCGACAAGGTCTTCCAGTGAGCCGCGCGCTCTGCCTGTTCACCCTCTGTCTCGGCGCCTGCGCCGGCTCGGACGCAACCTATGTCGTCGTGCAGCTCGAGCGGGGCATGGCGCCGGACGGGATCACGACCGTCCAGCTCGATCTGAAGCTGGCCGGGAAGAACGCGCAGAGCACGCTCCACGAGACGGGCGGTGCACCGATCGTCTTTCCGACCGCGGTCGCGCTGCAGATCGAGAACGGGGACGGCCCGATGATCGTGGCCGCGACCGCCCTCAACGCGCTCGGAAAGACGATCGCGCAGGGCGCGGGCACGATCCCGGTCGTGCGCGGCAAGACCAGCACCCTCGCGCTGACCCTCGGGCCGGGCGCGCCCGGCGACCTGGCGATGGTCGGCGACCTCGCCGGCGCAGCTGACCTCAGCGACGGCGGCGCGCAGGATCTCATGGTGCCCTCCGATCTCGGCGGCGACATGTTGATCAACAACAGTCCGCTGCTCGGCGACACGAACGTCGAGGCCAACGTCGATCCGCACAGCAACGGCCTGGCCGACGCCTCGAACTTCGTGGCGAACCGGACGGGCCCGGTCGGTCACCTCACCGTCTATTACGACTCGGGCAACGCGACCCAGCTCAACATCGGGCTCTACGACGATCTGGGCGGCCACCCGCATACCCTCCTGGCGCAGGGAACGATCGCCTCGCCGGCGGTATCGACGATCAACAGCGTGAACATCACGCCCGTCACCGTCACCGGCGGGGTCACCTACTGGATCGCGCTCCTCGGCCCCACCGGGATGGGAACGACGTTCGCGTTCCGTTACGGGACGGGCGCGGCCGCGCCGACGACCACGGAGCACAGCTCCCAGTCGAACCTCGCGACGCTGCCGCCGACCTGGTCGAGCGGGACGACGTTCCCCGGCACGTTCTGCACCTTCTACGCGCGGCCGTAGCTCGGCTCGCCGCCAGCGCCAGCCTCGGCGCGCGCCCCGGTCGCGCTCGCTTGACGCTCGTGTAGCGATGCTTACGTTGCACGGGTCCCGCGGAGAGAGCCCCCATGCGACTCGATAAGATCACCGTCAAGACACGCGAAGCGCTCGTCGCCGCGCAGGCCCTGGCCGCCGAGAAGGGCCAACCCGAGCTGCACCCCGAGCACATCCTCCACGCGCTCGTCGGCCAGCCGGAGGGGCTCGTGCCCGCCCTCCTCCAGAAGGCGGGCGCCGATCCGGGAGCCGTGAGCGCCGCGCTCGATCGCGAGATCGATCGTCTGCCGCGCCAGTCGGGGGCGCTCGACGTCGGGTTCTCGCGCAAGGCCAAGGACCTCCTCGAGCGCGCCGAGCGCGAGGCGCAGCGCTTCAAGGACGAGTTCACCTCCACGGAGCACGTCCTGCTCGCGCTGCTCGCGCACGACTTCGGCGCCGCGTCCCGCGCGCTCAAGGACGCCGGGCTCACCCACGACGGCCTCCTCGCCTCCCTCACCGAGGTGCGCGGGAGCCAGCGCGTCACCGACGAGAACCCCGAGGGCAAGTACCAGGCCCTCGAGAAGTACACGCGCGACCTCACCGAGCAGGCGAGGAAGGGCAAGCTCGACCCGGTCATCGGGCGCGACGAGGAGATCCGCCGCGCGATCCAGGTCCTCTCGCGGCGCACCAAGAACAACCCGCTCCTCATCGGCGAGCCCGGGGTCGGCAAGACGGCGATCGCCGAGGGCATCGCGCAGCGCATCGTCGATCGCGACGTCCCGACCAGCCTCGCCGACAAGCGCGTCCTCGCGCTGGATCTCGGCGCGCTCGTCGCCGGCACGAAGTACCGCGGCGAGTTCGAGGACCGCCTGAAGGCGCTGCTCAAGGAGATCGAGACGGCGGCCGGCAAGGTCATCCTCTTCATCGACGAGCTGCACACGCTCGTCGGCGCCGGGGCGGCCGAGGGCGCGCAGGACGCCGCCAACCTCATGAAGCCGGCGCTCGCGCGCGGCGAGCTGCGCTGCATCGGCGCGACCACGCTCGCCGAGTACCGGAAGTACGTCGAGAAGGACAAGGCGCTCGAGCGCCGCTTCCAGCCGGTCTACGTCGGCGAGCCGTCGGTGCCGGACACGATCGCGATCCTCCGCGGCCTCAAGGAGAAGTACGAGGTCCACCACGGCATCCAGATCCGCGACGGCGCGCTCGTCGCCGCGGCGCGCCTGTCGGACCGCTACATCCAGGATCGCTTCCTCCCCGACAAGGCGATCGATCTCGTCGACGAGGCGGCGTCGCGCCTCAAGATGGAGATCGAATCCTTGCCGTCGCCCATCGACACGATCCAGCGCAAGATCGTCTCGCTCCAGATCGAGCAGCAGGCGCTGTCGAAGGAGAAGGACGAGGCGTCCAAGTCGCGGCGCAAGATCGTCGACCGCGAGATCGCCGAGCTCGAGGAGCGCGCCGACGCGATGAAGGCGCGCTGGCAGCGCGAGAAGAGCCTCATCGACGAGGTGCGCCGCTCGCAAGAAGCGATCGACCAGGCCAAGACCGACGCCGAGCTCGCGCAGCGGCGCGGCGATCTGAACGCCGCGGCCGAGCTGCGCTACGGCAAGATCCCCGAGCTGGAGCGGAAGCTGAAGGAGGCGTCGAGCGCGCTCGAGGCCGAGCGCAAGGACGGGCTCTCGTTCCTGCGCCAGGAGGTCACCGAGGCCGACGTGGCCGCGGTCATCGCCAAGTGGACCGGCATCCCCACAGAGAAGATGCTCGAGGGCGAGGCCGAGCGGCTCACCAAGATGGAGGCCCGGCTGCACGCGCGCGTCGTCGGGCAGGACCAGGCCGTCGAGGCGGTCGCGAACGCGGTGCGCCGCGCCCGCGCCGGGCTGCAGGACCCGAACCGGCCGATCGGCTCGTTCATCTTCCTCGGCCCCACCGGCGTCGGGAAGACCGAGCTCGCGCGCGCCCTCGCCGACTTCCTCTTCGACGACGAGTCGCACATGGTCCGCATCGACATGGGCGAGTACATGGAGAAGCACTCGGTCTCGCGCCTCCTCGGCGCCCCGCCCGGCTACATCGGCCACGACGAGGGCGGCCAGCTCACCGAGGCGGTGCGGCGGCGCCCGTACTCGGTGGTCCTCTTCGACGAGATCGAGAAGGCGCACCCGGACGTCTGGAACACGCTCCTCCAGGTGCTCGACGACGGCCGGCTCACCGACGGCCAGGGCCGCACGGTCGACTTCAAGAACACCGTCGTCATCATGACGTCCAACGTGGGCTCGCAGTTCCTGCGCGAGGTGGACGACGTCGAGGATCCGAACGTGAAGCGTCAGATCGACGAGGCGCTGCGCCAGGCGTTCAAGCCCGAGTTCCTCAACCGCGTCGACGACATCATCGTCTTCCACCGGCTCGGCAAGGACGAGCTGCGGGTCGTGGTCGAGATCCAGCTGCAGCGCCTGAAGAAGCTCGTCGAGGAGCGCGGCTACACGCTCGATCTCTCGCCGCGGGCGATCGACCTGCTGGTCGAGCGCGGCTACGACCCGGCCTACGGCGCGCGGCCGCTCAAGCGCGCGATCCAGCGCTACGTCCAGGACCCGCTGGCGAAGGCGATCGTGGGCGGCCAGTTCAAGGTCGGCGATCACATCGCCGCCGAGCCGGCGCCGGACGGCGGCGGGCTCGTGTTCGGCGTGCCCGTCTTCGACAAGTCGAGTGCAGGGGACGACCGCGCGGCGTAGACTCGCCGCGAACCCGACATGGCGACCCAGAACCACTACCAGACCCTCGGCGTGGCGGAGGGCGCGACCGCCGAGGAGATGAAGAAGGCCTACCGGAAGCTCGCCAAGAAGTACCACCCCGACGCCAACGCCGGGGACAAGGCGAAGGAGGCCAAGTTCAAGGAGATCACCGAGGCGTACGAGGTGCTCTCCGACGAGAAGAAGCGGCGCGAGTACGACGCCGCGCGCAGGAACCCCTTCGCCGGCGCGCGCGGCGGCGGGTTTCCCGGCGGCGGGTTCCCCGGCGATGCCACGGGCGGCATCAACCTCGACGAGCTGTTCGCGCAGTTCGGCGGCGCGCGCGGCCGCGGAGGCGCGCGGGTGCGCGTCGATCCCGGCGCCGCCGGCGGCGGCTTCGGCGACATCTTCGGCAACATGTTCGGCGGCGAGGCGCGCGGCCGCGCACAGGCGTCGCGCGGCGAGGACGTGCGCGCGCGGCTCGAGGTCGACCTGCCCGACGCCGCGCTCGGCGCCGAGCAGACCATCTCCGTCGACGGTCACCGCTCGCTCAAGATCAAGATCCCGGCCGGCGTCACCTCGGGCAAGACGATCCGCCTCGCGGGCCAGGGCGGCCCGGCGCCGCGCGGCGGACAGCCCGGCGACCTCCTCGTCGAGATCGTCGAGCGCCCGCACCCGCGCTTCCGCCGGCACCCCGACGCGCCGCAGGACATCGACGTCGAGGTGCCGGTGCCGCTCGACGTCGCGATCCTCGGCGGCAAGGCCGACGTGCCGACCCTCGAGGGGACGACGGTCTCGCTCACGATCCCGCCGCACACCACGTCGGGGAAGAAGCTCCGGCTGCGCGGCAAGGGCGCGGTGAACCCCGACCACAAGGAGAAGGGCGCCCGCGGCGACCTCTACGCCTCGACCTCGGTGCAGCTGCCCGAGACGCTGACGCCCGAGGCCAAGCAGGCGCTCGAGGCGTTCGCGAAGCTCCTCAAGCGCTGACCTCGGCGCCTCATGGCGCCTCCAGCGGCGCGAGCGAGACGACCTCGAGCTCCTCCTCGCCGCGCGGCGAGCGGATCGTGACGACGTCGCCGACGCGCGCCCCTTGCAGCGCCCGCGCGACGGGCGACAGCCAGCTCACGCGCCCGCGCGCGGCGTCGACCTCGTCGATCCCGACGACCGCGTAGCGGCGCAGACCGCCCGCGCCGTCGCGAGCTGCGACCTCGATGCCGAACTGCACCCGGTCGCAGCCCGGCGGCGCGACCACCACCTCCGCGGCGTCGAGGTGCGCGTCGAGCACGGCGAGGCGGCGCCGCGCCTCCGGCGACGCGTCCGGGCCGCGGGCCGCGAGCTCGCGCACCGCCTCGTCGCGGGCGCGGCGCAGCTCCGCGAGGCCGCCCGGCGTCACGTAGTTGCGCGCCCCGGCCGGCCACGGCGGCTGGTACGGCGGCAACGCCTCGTCAGCGCCCGCGTCCTCCTTGGTGAACGCCTTGCTCACCCTGAAAAGCGTAGCACCGCGCCGTCGGAGCGAGAGGCGCGTTGCAACTCTTTTGCCGCCGTCTTACGTTCGCTTTCATGGCGAACAAGACGCGCGGCAACGGTGCCCTCCCCGTCCTGCCCCTCCGCAACCTCGTCCTCTTCCCCGGCGCGGTGCTCACCGCCGAGGTCGGCCGGCCCTCGTCGGTCAAGCTGATCGAGGACGTGCTGGCGCAGAGCCCGTCGCGCCTCCTCACGGTCACGCAGCGCTCGCCCGAGACGGAGGACCCGGGGCCCGCCGATCTGCACGCGGTCGCCGTCGAGGCGGAGGTGCTGAAGGTCGTGCGCCTCTCGTCGACGCGGCTGTCGGTGGTCCTGCGCGGCCTCGAGCGCCGCCGCCCGACGACCTTCACCCAGACGGAGCCGTTCCTCGTCGCCGACAGCGAGAAGCTCGTCGAGACGAACCCCGCCACGCCGAAGACCGAGACCCTCGCCACCGCGCTGCGCGACGCGCACAAGCGCCTGCAGGAGGCCTCGCCGTCGGCCGGCGACGACGTGACCCGCATCCTCGAGAGCACGCGCGAGGCCGGCCGCCTCGCCGATCTCTGCGCGGCGCCGCTCGACCTCGGCGTCCCCGAGCGCGTCCTCCTCGTCGAGGAGCTCGACGTCGAGAAGCGCCTGCAGGCGGTGCTGTCGGCGCTGCAGCACCGCCTCGAGGTCCTCGAGGTCCGGGCGAAGATCGACACCCAGGTCCGCGACGAGCTGTCGAAGCAGCAGCGCGAGGTCGTGCTCCGCCAGCGGATGAAGGCGATCCAGGAGGAGCTGGGCGAGGGCGAGGAGTCGACCGAGCTCGACGAGCTCGAGGAGCGCCTGCGCGCCGCGGGCCTGCCCGAGGAGGCCGAGAAGGCCGCCCGGCGCCAGCTCTCGCGGCTGCGCAACATGCCGCCGCAGGCCGGCGAGTACACGGTCGCCCGCACCTACCTCGAGTGGATCCTCGACCTGCCCTGGTCGAAGCGCTCGGAGGATCGGCTCGACATCGCCGAGGCGCGCAAGATCCTCGAGGCGGACCACTACGGCCTCGAGAAGGTGAAGAAGCGCATCCTCGAGTTCCTCGGCGTGCGCAAGCTCGCCAAGTCGAAGAAGGGGCCGATCCTGTGCCTCGCCGGCCCGCCCGGCGTCGGCAAGACGTCGCTCGGCAAGTCGATCGCGCGCGCGCTCGGGCGCGAGTTCGTGCGCATGTCGCTCGGCGGCGTGCGCGACGAGGCGGAGATCCGCGGCCACCGCCGCACGTACATCGGCGCGCTGCCGGGCCGCATGATCCAGGCGATGAAGAAGGCCGGCGTGAAGAACCCGGTCGTGATGCTCGACGAGATCGACAAGCTCTCCTCGGACTTCCGCGGCGACCCGTCCTCCGCGCTGCTCGAGGTGCTCGACCCCGAGCAGAACAGCAACTTCTCCGACCACTACCTCGAGGTCGTGTTCGATCTGTCGGAGGTCATCTTCATCGCGACCGCGAACGATCTCGGCACCGTCCCGGGGCCGCTCCGCGACCGCATGGAGATCATCGAGATCCCGTCGTACACGCGCGAGGAGAAGGTCGCGATCGCGACCACCCACCTCGTGCCGAAGCAGCTCCGCGAGCACGGGCTGCCCGAGCAGTCGGTCACCTTCGGCAAGGAGGTGCTCTCCGCCCTCGTCGAGAGCTACACGCGCGAGGCCGGCGTCCGCAACCTCGAGCGCGAGATCGCGAGCGTCGTGCGCGGCCTGGCGGTGAAGGTCGCGTCCGGCGAGCTCCTGCCGGGCGAGGTCACGCCGAGCGAGCTCGGCGACTACCTCGGCCCGCCGAAGGCCTACCCCGAGATCGCCGAGCGCCTCGACGAGCCGGGGGTGGCGACGGGCCTCGCCTGGACGCCGGTCGGGGGCGAGATCCTCTTCATCGAGGTCACCCAGATGTCCGGCAAGGGCAACCTGGTCCTCACCGGGCAGCTCGGCAACGTGATGAAGGAGTCGGCGCAGGCAGCCCTCTCCTACATCCGCTCGCACACCGGCGAGCTGGGCATCCAGATGGACTTCCTGGCCAACATCGACCTCCACCTGCACGTCCCGCAGGGCGCCACGCCGAAGGACGGCCCGTCGGCGGGCAACGCGATCGTCTCCGCGATGGTCTCGCTCCTCACCGGGCGCAAGGTCCGCTCCGACGTCGCGATGACCGGCGAGATCACGCTGCGCGGCGCGGTGCTCCCCGTCGGCGGCATCAAGGAGAAGGTGCTGGCGGCGCACCGCGCGGGCGTGAAGCGCGTCGTCTTGCCGGAGCGCAACAGGAAGGACGTCGTCGAGATCCCGCAGTCGGTGCGCGACGAGCTCGAGATCATCTTCTCGAGCAAGATCGACGAGACGCTGCGCGCGACGCTCGAGCCGCAGGCCGTGCCGACATTCATCGGGCCGGGCCCACAGGGCGCGGAGGCGCAGCGGGCAGCGAGCTGAGCGTGCCGGCCGACATCGAAGCGGTGCGCGAGGCGCTGCTCGCGCTCCACAAGTCGCTCATCGAGCTCGAGCGCGGCGATCGTGAGCGCACCCACGGACGCCGGCTCTCGCCTGGGGAGCTGTTGCAGCTGCTCACCGGCGATCCGTCGCTCGACTGGCTGCATCCGTTCTCGCGCTTGATCGTCGCGATCGACGAGCTCCTCGAGCGCGAGGAGCCGCCGTCGGAGCGCGACGCTGCCGCGGTCCGCCTCGAGGTGTCCTTGCTGCTCGACGGTGCCCGCTACGGCGCCGCCGTCGAGCGCGCGCCGGATGTCGCGTTCGAGCACGGCCGCACGATCGAGGCGCTCGAGCGACTGCCCAACGCAGCCGCCGAGGAGCACGAGGCGCTGCGCGCGCTCCGCGCCGGTTGGTCGGGACCACGGCGCCGGCGACGGCCCCAGCGCGGCTGAGCGCCGCGCCCGCGGAGGGGCCGGGCGCGCGTCGCGGATCTCGAAACTGGTCCGCGACGGTTCATGCTTGACGGCCGCGGCTGCGAGCAGTATTGGGGACGGGTCGCCCGGTCTCGTGCCGGGCGTTTTTTTTTGGCGCCGGGGTCTCTGACCCCGGCGTTTTTTTTTGGCGGAGGAGCCGATGGACCCGACCCGAGCGCCCGACCCGATCATCGACCCGATCATCGATCTGTTCCTGGCCGGCCGCATGCCAGGCATGAGCCACGCCCGCCACGTCGCGGTCGCGCGCTTGCTGCGCGGCCTGCCGCACGGCCGCGAGCTCATGCACCTCGGCCTGCAGATCACCGCGATCCGGCATGGCGTGCCGGAGAAGTACAGCCGTGAGATCACCGACCGTTGCTGGGACGAAGTCGAAGGCCCACCGTCGCTGGCCGACTTCGCGGACGTCCTCTCGTCTTAGGGCGCCCGATGCTCGCGATCGCAGCCCTACGGCGCGACGCGCTCCCAGTCGCGGCGGATCTCCTCCTGGCCGTTCGCGCGGATCTCGACGGTGATCTTCTCCCGCTTGTGGATCTGATCGTTCACGAGCTCGACCACGTGGAGGCCCGCGGTCATCATCTGCGAGTCGAGCGGCGTCTGCCGGATCTTGGCGCCGTCGATGTAGACGATCGCCCACGGCCGCACGCGCACCGACAGGATCCCGGTGCCGGTCATCGCCGGGGCGATCGGCTCCTCCGCGACGGGCGCGGGCCGCTCGCGCGGGGCGCGCGGTTCCTTGCGGCGCACGCGGTCCTCCCGCACCAGCGGCTCGAGCGTCGGCGGCTCGGTCGACGGGGGCGCCGGCGCCGGTGCGACCTCGCGCCGGTCCAGCTTGGTGCGGAACGGGTGCTCCCCTTCGCCGACGTACACGTCGGCCTCCTTGTCGAGGTAGCCGTCGAGCTTGAACCCCACGCGCAGGGTCGCGCCGATCTCGCCGTCGATCAGGATGGGCGTGGCCTGCGGCTGCACCTTGCCGTCGACGGTCACCGTCGCGCCCTCGGGGTCGCTCGAGAGGCGGAGGTGGCCGCGGTTCTTGGC
>FTFF01001107.1_pt1 | contig 11444 bp, 11 predicted proteins | sample 1640361 | NCBI WGS metagenome assembly FTFF01 (sample SAMEA3914816, study PRJEB12502) | metagenome | biome: forest; material: soil | place: USA | collected 2011-09-16 | depth 0.3 m | reverse complement strand
GCGCCGCGACGGCGCGCTGCTCGAGGTCAACGAGCCGGGCTCGCCGTTCCGCGAGGGCGACGTCGTCTACCTGGCCGGCACCGGCGACGCCATCCGCACCGCCATCGAGCTCTTGGCCGGGCCCATCCCGCGCGCCTCCGAGGTCGTCGTCGTGCCCGAGCCCGGCGCCTGAGCTACAACGTCTCGAGGTAGGCGCGGAGCTCGGTGAGCTGCTGGACAGAAAACACCCGGGAAGGCTATGAGAGCGCGCCGGTGGAGGAAACGATGGCTCGGATGGTGAAGTGCGTGAAGCTCGGCCGCGAGGCCGAGGGCATGAAGTGGAAGCCCTTCGCCGACGAGTTCGGGCAGAAGCTCTTCGACAGCGTCTCGGCGGAGGCCTGGAAGGGGTGGATCGAGCACAGCAAGATGCTCATCAACGAGAACCGGCTCGACCTCATGTCGCCGCGTGCCAAGGCGATCCTGCGCGAGCAGTGCAACGCCTACTTCTTCGGCGACGGCGGCGCCGCCCCCCCGCCCGAGTTCGTCCCCCCGAGCGAGGACAAGGCGAAGTAGCCGATGTGGACGCTCCTCGTCTCGCTCGCCGCCGGAGCGCTCGTCAGCGTCGGCCTCCGGACCACGGGCGCGATCCACTCGACGGGCGCGGCGGTCCTGCCCGGAGTGCTCGTCGCGGCCGTCGCGATGGTGCTCCTCTTCCGCCGCGTCGCGGGGCGCATCGGCCCGGTCATCGAGGAGGCGCAGCGGCACCTGCAGGGCGGCCGGCGCGAGCTCGCGATGGCGTCGCTGCGCGGGGGCCTCGAGCTCGGCCGCTGGCACCCGCTGCTCGAGGGCAGCCTGCGCGCGCAGATCGGCGCCTTGCTCTACGACCAGCAGGACTACGACGGCGCCGCGGTCGAGCTGCGACGCGCCGCGAAGCGCCCCTGGGAGTCCCGCGCGTTCCTCGCCTGTTGTTACTTCAGGCAGCGCGACGACGACGGCATGGCGAAGGCCTTCGAGCAGGCGGTGAAGGTCGGCGAGAAGGAAGACCTCGCCTGGACGATGTACGCCTGGTGCCTCAACGCGCAGGGCAAGAAGGACGCGGCCCTCCAGGTCCTCGCCCGCGGCCTCGAGAAGAACCCCGGCAACCAGCGCCTGCGGGGCAGCGTCGAGGCCCTGAAGGAGGGCAAGAAGATCAAGGTCGCGCCCTACGGAGATCGGTGGGCCCGCTTCGGCCTCGACGGCAGCATCGCCACCGGCGGCATGAAGATCCCGAAGGCGATGCGCGGCTTCGCGCAGCGCCCCGGCTTTCGTCAGCGTCCGACCAAGAAGCGCTAGCTACGCCGCCGCGCGGCGCGCCTCGTGGCGCGCGGCGAGCCAGCGATCGCTGAGCGTGAAGGGCGCGATCGCCGGCAGCGACTCGACGACGATCTCGTAGACGTCGCGGCGCGAGATCTTGATGATCGTCGTCGGGTCGAGCGGGTCGATCGCGTCGCGCAGCCGCTGCAGCGTGCCGAGCCCGATCCACAGCGGCCACAGCGCCGCCCAGCGCAGGCGCGGCTGCGCCGCCGGGATCGCGAGCACGTAGGGGAACGCCGCGTCGACGTGCTCCAGCGCCCGCGCGCGCAGCTCCTCGAGGATCGGGCGCGCGCGCAGCCGGCGTGACGGATCGGTCAGGTCGTTGGGCCGCAGGCCGATGCGGTCGAGCTCGCTCTGCGGGAGGTAGCAGCGCCCCTCGCGCAGATCGGCCGGCACGTCGCGCAGGACGTTCACCAGCTGGAGCGCCTTGCCGAGCCGCACGCCGCGCGCGACGAGGTCGGGCCGCGCCAGGCGCTCGAGCCCCGGCACGTGCGCCGCGCAGGTCAGCGTCCAGTACTCGCCGACGCAGCCGGCCGCGTAGTAGGTGTGCTCGTCGAGGTCGGCGAGCGTCGCGAGCGCGACGGGCACCGGCGGCGGATCCGCCGGCTGCGCGTTGGGGAAGCGGTCGAGGTCGCGCTCCATGCCGGTGATGAGCGTCTGCAGCACGCGCGTCGCCCGCGCGCGATCGCCGTCGTCGAAGGCGTCGAGCACGTCGAGGCACGCCTCGAACCGGCCGAGCAGCTCGCGCTCCGCCGCCGACCCCACGTCGCGCACGCTGACCTCGGGCAGGAGCCTGGCCACGCCGTCGATCAGCGCCGCGCGATCGGCGCCGCCGATGGCCTCGCGCAGCGCGCCCAGCAAGTGGAGCCGGCGGCCGGCGGGCACGATGCGGGTGTCGGCGATCGTATCGGCCGCGCGCGCGACGAGGTACGCGGCCTTGAGCTGCGCCCGCACCGAGAGCGGCAGCACCCGCAGGCTCAGGTAGAACGAGCGCGACACGCGGCGAAGGAGCGCGTCGAGATCGGCCGGCAGGCTCGGGCGGTCTGATCCGCGGAGGGCCACGGCCTCCTATACACCAAGCCGCTACGGCGCGGGCGTACACGCCGGCCAGGCGAGCGGCGTCATCGCCGGCGAGCTGTGCAAGAAGACGAGCCCCGCGTACTGCTCGACGAGGTTGCTGCGCTCGTACCAGCCCTCGCCGACCTGCTCCCCGAGCGTGAGGGCCGGTGGAACGCCCGGGTGGGCGAAGTCGACGAGGAGATCGCCCACGCCCAGCGCCTCGAGCGTCGACTCGACCGAGTCGTTGCCGTCGGCCGGCGGCTGCGGGCCGCAGCCCACCCCCGGCCAGTCGATCGCGACCTCGTAGGCGACGAGCGCGATCGGGACGTAGTCCGCGGCCAGCGCGGCGGCGAGGCGGGTCCCCATCGTCACGGCGCCGATCGCCGCCGGGCCGGTCACCGCCGCGCCCTGCTTCCGCAGGTGGTAGTTGTGCGCCCAGACGATCGTCTTCGCCGTCGGGAAGCGCAGCGCGCGCGCGCGGAAGAACATCTCCGCCATCGCGTCATCGCGCACCTGGTACGCGGTCCGGTTGTCGCTGCCGTAGTCGAACATCTCGGTCTGCCAGGCGGCGGCCCCGAGCTGCGCCATGCGCACGAGCTCGACCGCCTCGTGCGACGTCTGCGCCTCGAGGGCTGCGCCGTGCTGCGCGAGGTGCTGCTGGACGAGCGACAGCGCGGCGACACACGGCGCGTAGTCGCCGACGTACGTCGTCCCTCCGCCGCGGTCGCAGCGCTCGAGCGCGCCGCTCACCGACGCCGGATCGGCGATCCCGCTGCCCGGCAGCCACGCCTTCAGCTTGTCGAGATCGATCGACGGCTGTTGCACGTCGAACCCGATGAAGCGCACGCGGTCGTCGGGGTGCGCCTGGTTGAACGTGCACGCCCACTCGAGCATGTGCTGCACCGACGTCGACGCCCAGACCGACAGCTGCTTCGCGGCGTGCTCGCCGCCCCCGACGCAGTCGGCGAGGTACTGATCCACCACGTCGCCGCTCACGCGCTGCCACTCCCAGGCGATCTGGCGGAAGCCCTTCTTCTCGACGAGGTGGCGCACCATCCGCGCCTTCATGTCGTGGAACCCGCCCGACGTGTGGATCGACTCGCCGAGACCGACGACGCGCGCGTCGCCGACGAGGACGTCGAGCGCGGCCAGATCGTCGTCGGGAAGCCCGGGGTCCGCGCCGCGCAGCGGGTGCACGCCGTCGGGGATCGCCGGCCCGAGGTCGGGCGCCGTCGTCGCCAGATCGGGCGGGCCGGCGTCGGGCGCCGCGCCGGGCAGGGACAGGCCGCCGCCGCAGCCGGAGAGGACGGCGCCGAGCACGATCGCGAGTCGAAGGAGCGGAAGGTCCATACGACGATCCGCTTGCGACCCGCGGGCCAGCGCGCGCGGCCGTGTTCACACGCGCTTAGCGCGCCATGGGCGGCGCGGGCGCGCACGGCTCGTTAGAAACGTAACGTCGGCGCGCGCGCGGCGCGCGTCAGCCGACGAGGACCTTGTCGAGCCGGAGCAGCCGGAAGATCGCGAGCGGCTGATCGCGCAGCCCCACCACCGCGACCTTGCCGCCCTGCGCCCGCGCCCGCTTGTACAACGAGACCAGCGCGCCCACGCCCGAGCTGTCGATGAGGCGCAGCGCGGAGAGGTCGACCGTGATCTGCATGCGCTTGTCGTTCACCAGCGTGTCGATCGCCGCGCGCAGCTCCGGCGTGGAGATCGCGTCGAGCGACCCCTCGATGCGGAGCGTCGTCGCGTCGCCCTGATCGGTGCGCGAGAAGTTCATTGCGAGGCCCCCGCAGCGACCGCTTGCAGCTGCTTGGTCATCGACAGCACGTTGGGCGCTCCCGCCTGGTACAGGACCGAGTCCATGAAGGACCGGATGATGAAGAGCCCGAGGCCCGACTCCGGCAGCGAGTCGAGGTCGGGATCGCGGATCTGCGCCAGGTCGAAGCTCTGGCCGTGATCGGAGATGCGGAGGGTGATCGAGCTCGCGTCGACCTCGATGTCGATGTCGACGGTCCCGAGCGGGCGCCCCTTGTAGCTGTGGATCGCGGCGTTGTTGAACGCCTCGCCGAACGCGGAGATCACCTGGTCGTCGAACTCGGCGCGCAACTCCGCCGTCCCGGCGGTGACGAGCTTGCAGGCCGCGGCGACGACGCGGATGGCGAGATCGCGGAACTTGAGCGACCCCGGCACCTGGAGGTGGATCAGCGACACCGACCCGCAATCTAACAGAAGTTCCGACCGGTCGCTCATTCTCGCCGCGTCGCGATATGCTCCCCGGCCATGCGCCACATCCTCCGCCTCCGCTCCATCCCGTTCGCCCTCTGCGCGCTCCTCACCTGCTGCGGGAGCGACGGGCCCGGCGGCACGACCGACATCCCGACCGGCGGCGTGACCTGCGACGCCTTGCCGCTCAAGACGCCGCGCGCGCCGCGCCTCCTGTGGAGCTGCGAGCGGCAGGCGTTCCTCACGAAGCTCCACGACATGAACCACCCGATGTGGCAGGAGCTCGTCGGGTTCGCCGATCGATCGGCGACGAGCAGCGCGCGCGGGGTCGACGTCGGCGGGTACGCGGCCCTCGTCTACCAGATCACCGGCGACGTGAAGTACGCGCAGAAGTCCTACGACCAGGCGATCGGCGAGTACAACAAGCACACGCAGTGGGACGCGAACTACTACCGCGACCTCGGGGCGGAGTACGCCATCGTCTACGACTGGATCCAGGGCGGGCTCTCCGCCAGCGACCGCGCGACCTTCTCGGCGGGCCTGTGGAACTGGGCCGATCAGCTGCACCAGAAGCGGCCGCCCGGCCAGCCGATCCGCTTCGGCGACACCGACCTCACCACCGGCAGCTACTTCGGCGTGACCCTGCTCGCGCTCGCGACGCAGGGCGCCGATCCGCGCGCCGACGACGTGCTCAAGGATTCCTTCTACGGCGGGCTCGACGCGACCGGCGCTGATCTCACGTCGACGATGCGCAACGCGATCAAGCAGTACATCAGCCAGTGGGCCGTCGGCGGCGTGTGGATCGAGGGCGCCTTCTACGACGTCGACACGCTGCAGCTCGTCGGCATGGGCGTCGAGGCCGTGCGCACCGCGACCCAAGAGGACCACTTCCCCGAGTTCCACGACTTCAAGGAGCAGGTGGTGCGCGCGCAGATCGAGCAGCTCGCCCCCGACCTCAAGGCCGAGCCGAAGTGGGGCGACCTCGAGAACGTGCGCGACTCGGAGGGCTACTCGCGCTACCAGACGATCGGGATGTTCACCGGGCTCCTCGACGCCGACTCGCCGCTCCTGCCCGTCGCCACCCAGTTCGTGAACGACTACCACGCGCAGTACGCGAAGGACCTCGTCTACCGGTCGCGCTGGTACTACTACTTCGATCCGACCGCGACCGCGAAGGACTGGCGCTCGACGCTCCCGCTCACCCACTACGCCTCGGGCCAGGGCATGGTCTTCGCGCACGACGGCTGGGACCCGAGCCACAGCATCGTCTTCATGCACCACCGCCGGGCGCCGATGGTCATCGACCACGAGAACTCCCAGTTCGGCGACTTCCAGATCTACCGGAAGGGCGCCTGGGGCGTGACGCACCCGCTCGGGTACGGCGGCGGCTCGGACGACCCGCTGGCGGTGAACTCGATGGTGATCGCCGGTCTCGACTCCATGATCGATCGCAAGGTGGTCGGCTACACCGCCTCGCCCGACGGCACCTACACCTACTTCGCCGGCACGACGCAGGGCCAGCGCTACCTGTCCGACGTCAACAACCCGCCGCCGCCGTTCCTCGACGAGTGGACGCGCTCGTTCGTGTACCTGCCGACGAGCATGCACACCGCGGACACGCTCTTCGTCTGCGATCGGGTAAGCGCGTCGGCGCCGACCAGCGTCGACCGCTACCAGGGCGACGACAAGACCTGGGTGATGAACGCGCCGCACCGCAAGCAGTTCATCGTGCACGCGCTCGTGTCGCCGACGCTGTCGGCGCGCGGCGCCACGTGGCAGAACGGCGGGCAGACGACCGAGGTCACGTCGCTCGCGCCGGCGGCGGTCGTGCTCAACACCGTCGACGAGAAGACGATCGGCTGGCCGGCGAACGCGCCCGAGGACTCGGAGAAGCACTTCTACGTCGCCATCGGCGGGTCGACGGATCAGAAGTGGGACACCTTCGTCGACGTCGTGCAGGTCTCGGACGCCGGCGTGCCGACGAAGCCGACCCGCGTCGCGGCCGCCGACGGCAGCATGGAGGGCGCGCTCGTCGCGCGACCCGGGCAGCCCGACGCGGTCGCGCTCTGCTCCGCCGTCGAGACTTCGCGCCTGCGCACGACCGCGTTCACCTTCACGGTCACGCCGGGCACGAGCGGCTTCGACCTCTACGTGACCGACCTCGACGCGTCGAAGGGCTGGACCTCCTCGGAGGGCGGCGACCTCGCCGTCGACGCGGGCGGACTCTCGCGCGTCACCATCACGGGCGGCGGCGCGCACACCGTGACGATCAGCCCGAAGTAAGGATAGGATCACGACATGACCCCGGGTGTGCGCTTCATGAAGCGCGCCGTGGACCTGGTGGGCTCCGTGGTGGGCCTCGCCGTCGCCGCGCCGCTGTACCCGGTCATCGCCGCGGCCATCTACCTCGACTCGCCCGGGCCGGTCCTCTTCCGGCAGAAGCGCGCGGGTCAGCTCATCGGCCCCGACGGGCAAGGCGGCCGGTTCCGGTTCCACGAGTTCGAGATGCTGAAGTTCCGCACGATGCGGCCCGATGCCGAGCGGCGCACCGGCGCCGTCATCGCGCAGGAGGACGACCCGCGCGTGACGCGCGTGGGCCGGTTCCTCCGCAAGACGCGCCTCGACGAGCTCCCGCAGTTCGTGAACGTGCTGCGCGGCGAGATGAGCCTCGTCGGCCCGCGGCCCGAGCGGCCCGAGCTGCTCGAGAACCTCGCGCTCGCGATCCCGTTCTTCGAGGAGCGCATGCGCAACGTGAAGCCCGGCATCACCGGCCTCGCGCAGATCTCCCTCGGCTACTCCGGCCGCGCCCCCGACGGCAGCCCCATCAACGACTTCCGCGAGGCGCTCACGAACCCCTTCAAGCTCGACGGCGCCGACGACTCCGAGGCCGACGACATGCGCATGAAGATGCTCTTCGACCTCGCCTACAGCGCGACCCTCGAGCACCTCACGAGCTACCTCCCGATGGAGGCGAAGATCATCCTCCAGACGCCGCTCGTGATGCTCCGCGGCCTCGGTCGGTAGCGCTCAGCTGGGCGGGGGCCCGGGCTCGAGCGACGGACGGACGACGTTCCGCAGGTGCTGGTCGAACTTGCGCGCCGCCATCCAGACGAGGCAGTTCCCCGGGCACGCGTTCGGCGTGTAGGAGTAGAGCGCCGCGGTCGCCTCGTTCGCCGGCACCACGGTCGTGTCGTCGTCGGTGCGGAAGGAATGGCCCGGCCGCACGACCGAGGACCCGTCGAGCACCTTGTCGTAGAGCGTGCGCAGCGTGCGGGTGCCGCAGTCGAGCTGCGCCGCGAACGAGGCGACCGACGGATCGAGCCCGTTCGGGTGCTCCGCGGTGACCTTGTGGCAGCCGAACGCGAACTCGCCGTCGCGCCCGGGCGGCAGCGTCGCCGCCGAGACGAGCGACGACTCCACCTGCACGCGTCCGAGGAGCATGAGCGGGTTGAGCCCGTGCTCGAATGACGCCGCGACGATCGCCTCGGAGGCGGGGCGTCCATCGATGACGTAGTCGGCGAGCCAGCACCGGCGGTGCCATGGCGTCGCCTCGAGGAAGGCCTGGATCTCCTCGAGCGAGGCGTAGGAGGGGTCCGTGTAGAACTCGTCGGACATCACGAAGTCCGGATCGAAGTCCGTGGCACCGTCGGCCTTGCCGTCGAGCCAGGCCCCGGGATCGGGGGCCGCGGCGGGAGGCCCCGCGCAGGCCGCGAGCCAGAGTGCCATCCAGGCGACGCGCGACATGCCGCCGGTCCGTTGCAAGCGTCGGCCCGGCCCGGTCCCCGCGGTTTCGACGGGTTCGACGCCGCTCCACGCGACTGCTCCCCCAGGCTGACGACAGCTGACCTCACCGGCGGCGAAGCTCGCGCGGGAGCGCGTCGCGGCGTTCCGCGGACGGCGTGATATCGTCGGTGCGCCCATGCCCCTCGGGATCGCGCACATCCTGCCCACCTTCGGCATGGGCGGGCAGGAGCGCGTCGCGCTCGATCTGGCGGTGGGCCAGCAGGCGCGCGGGCACCGCGTCCTCGCGGTGTCGCTGGCGGAGGGGACGGAGGGCCCGCTCGCCGACGAGTTCCGCGCGCACGGCGTCGCGATCGAGACGCGCACGAAGTGGCCCCGCAAGGTCGGTGTCGACGTGACGCTGCCGCCGCGCCTGGCGGCGCTGTTCCGCCAGCGCGGCGTCGACGTGGTGCACACCCACAACCCGCAGCCGCTCATCTACGGCGCCCCCGCCGGCAAGCTCGCCGGCTGTGCGACGGTGCATACGCGCCACGGCGCGAACATCGACCCGCGCCTGCGCACGCTCCTGCGCCGGCTGTCGGGCACGCTGGCCGACGCCTACGTCGCCGTCTCGGAGGAGACGGCGGAGCTGGCGCGGCGCGAGCGCGACGTGCGCGCCGACAAGATCAGCGTCATCCGCAACGGCATCGACCTGTCGCGCTTCGATCCGGCGCGGCCCGCGCGCGCCGAGGTCCGCCGCGAGCTCGGGATCCCCGACGCCGCGTGGGTGGTCGGCACCGTCGGGCGCGTCGTGCCGGACAAGCACCACGCGCTGCTCGTCGACGCGATGCGCGCGGCGTGCGCGGCGGGCGCGCACCTCGTGATCGCCGGCGACGGCGTCGAGCTCCTCGCCCTGCGCGCGCGCGTCGCCGCGCTGCCCGACGGCGCGCGCGTCCACCTCCTCGGCGTGCGCCGCGACGCGCCGCGGCTCCTGCAGGCCTTCGACGCCTTCGCGATGTCGTCGCGCACCGAGGGCCTGCCGCTCGTGCTGCTCGAGGCCATGGCGACCGCGCTGCCGATCGTCTCGACGGCCGTGGGTGGCATCCCGGACGTGCTCCGCGACGGCGAGACCGGCCTCCTCGTCCCGTCGGAGGACCCGCTGCGGCTGGCCGCGGCCCTCGAGCGCCTGCGCGACGATCGCGCGCTCGCCGGCCGCCTCGCCGCGGCCGGGCGCGCGCTCGCGCTCGCCGAGTACTCCGCGGACGCGATGGTCGAGCGCTACCTCGCGCTCTACGCGAAGCTGCGCGGAGCGAGCTGATGCTGCTCGCCACGCTCCTCGCGCTCTCCGTCCTCGCCTACACCTACTTCGGCTACCCGCTCGTCCTCGGCCTGCTCGCGCGCGCACGGCCGCGCCGCGCCGAGCCGGAGGACCGCGGCTGGACGCCGCTCGTGACCGCGCTCGTCCCGGTGCACAACGCGGCCGCGTACCTGCCCGGCAAGCTCGACAGCCTGCTCGCCCTCGACTGGCCCGGCGATCGACTCGAGGTCCTCGTCTACTCCGACGGCGCCACCGACGAGACCGAGGCGATCGCCGCGGCGTACGCGGCGCGCGATCCGCGCGTGCGCCTCGTCCGCGGCGGCGCGCGCGCGGGCAAGCCGACCGCGGTGAACCGGCTGCGGGCCGAGGCGCGCGGCGAGGTGCTGCTCATGACCGACGTGCGCCAGCCGCTCGAGCGCGGCTGCCTCCGCGCGCTCGCGCGCCGCCTCGCGTCGCCGGCGGTGGGCTGCGTCTCGGGGAACCTCGTCCTCCCGACCACGCTGGGCGCCGGCGTCTACTGGCGCTACGAGAGCTGGCTGCGCGAGGAAGAAGCGCGCTTCCGCTCGATGCTGGGCGTGACCGGCCCGATCTACGTCGTCCGCAAGGCCGATCTGCCCGAGGTCCCCGCCGACACCATCCTCGACGACATGTGGATCCCGATGCGCCTGCGCCTCGCCGGGCGCCTCCTCCTCTTCGCCGAGGACGCGATCGCGCGCGATCAGGCCTTCGACGACGAGCGCGAGTTCGGGCGCAAGGCGCGCACGCTCGCGGGGCAGTACCAGCTCGTCGCGCGGCTCCCCTCGCTGCTCCTGCCGTGGGCCAACCCGTCGTGGTTCGAGTTCGCGTCCCACAAGATCTTGCGCCTCGTCTGCCCGTGGGCGCTCGTCGCGCTCGTCGCGCTGGCGGCGATCGGGTGGGTCCGCGCGACCGGCGCCTCGGACGCGGGCGGCGGCGAGGCGACGATCTTCGGGGTCCTCACGCTCGGGCAGGCCGCGTTCTACGCGCTGGCGCTCGCCGGCGCGCGCGCGGGCAAGCTCGGCCAGGTGGCGCGCACGTTCGTGGTCCTCAACACCGCCGCTGTCGTCGGTCTCTGGCGCTTCCTGCGCGGGGCGCAGCGGATCACCTGGTGAGCGGCGGCGGTTTGACCCCCCCTCCGCCCGTCGGATACGATGCGGCCGCATGGCTCTCTTGAGAGGCAAGCGCGAGCTGCTCGCGAGGGCGCTCGCCCAGCCTCTCCTGCGGCCGGTCGGGCGCTTCCTCGGACAGCCCGGCCTCTTGTGCCTCACCTACCACCGGGTCTGCGACTACGACACGCTCGATCACGGCGTGGTCTCCGCGTCGGTGGAGGAGTTCGAGTGGCAGCTCGGCTTCATCCGCGACACCGTGCGCGTGCTCTCCGGCGACGAGGTCGTCCGCCTGGTCACGGGCGAGCTGCGGCTCGACGAGCCCGCCCTGTGCATCACCTTCGACGACGGCTACGCCGACAACCTCGAGGCCGGCCGCATCCTGCACCGCCACGGCCTGCCCGCGGTCTTCTTCGTCACGACGGGCTTCGTCGGCACCGACACCATCACGCACTGGGACCGCATCGCGTACGCGGTGAGCCACACCGAGCGCGCGCGCCTGACGGTCGAGCCCGTGGCCGGCAAGGGGCCGTGGCAGGTCGACGTGGTGCCGCACGACGTCGCCGCCCGCGCGCTGCGCGACCTCTACCTGCTCCAGGCGCCGTCGCAGCAGGGCGCCTTCGTCGACCGCGTCGAGGCGGCGGCCGGGGTGGCGGCGGTGAACGCGG
>FTFF01001309.1_pt1 | contig 11495 bp, 8 predicted proteins | sample 1640361 | NCBI WGS metagenome assembly FTFF01 (sample SAMEA3914816, study PRJEB12502) | metagenome | biome: forest; material: soil | place: USA | collected 2011-09-16 | depth 0.3 m | reverse complement strand
GCTGCGCACCGCGTACGACTACTTGAAGGCCTGGCGGATCTTCAGCCAACCGCCGCGCGCGGCCCCGGAGCCCTCGCAGGCCGCCGCCCGCTAGCGCCCGCTAGCGCCCGCTAGCGTCGGAAGAACCTCCCAGCTTGACGTAAGCGCTGGAAGAAAATATCCTTTCAAAGGCCGTCACGTCGACGGCGCGGCCTACCGGGCATGTACAAGCTCATCATCGAGGACGACGAGGGCAAGACCACCGTCGTCCCCCTCATCCGGGACGAGATCACGATCGGCCGGAAAGAGGGCAACACGATCCGGCTGACCGAGCGGAACGTGTCGCGCAAGCACGCCCGGCTGCTGAAGCAGAACGGCCACGTCTTCATCGAGGACGTGTCGTCCTACAACGGGATCAAGCTCAACGGCGATCGGATCGAGGGCCGCGCCTCCGTCGGCGAGGGCGACCGCATCCAGATCGGCGACTACCAGCTCGCGCTCAAGCTCGATCGCCAGCCGGGCGCCGGCTCCGCGAACGGGCACGGCGCCGGCGAGGTGCGCGCCCCGGTCCCCGACGAGAAGACCACGCCCTTCATGAAGGACGCGGTGCCCACGCAGCTCATCGAGGCGCCCACCACGCAGACGCCCATGGTGGCGCCGAAGGCCGAGCCGCAGATGCTCGCGCGCCTCGTCGTGGTGTCGTCGAACTTCGCCGGGCAGGAGTTCGTGCTCGACAAGGCCGCCGTCGTGATCGGTCGCACCGACGAGAACGACGTGGTGGTGAACCACCGCTCGATCTCGCGGCACCACGCCAAGGTCGTGCGCGAGAACGGGCACTACCACGTCGTCGATCTGCAGAGCGCCAACGGCGTGCGGGTGAACGGCGAGGAGTACGGCAAGGTCGAGCTCCGGCGCGGCGACCACATCGACCTCGGCCACGTGCGGCTGCGCTTCGTCGCGCCGGGCGAGGACTTCATCTTCGAGCGCGACGCCCAGGTCGTCGACGTCTCGGGCGGATCGGGCGCGCGCACCGGGCTCCTCGTCGGGGTCGTGCTGATCGCGCTCGCCGGCGGCGGCTTCGCCACCTGGCGCCTCCTCGCGACGCCCGGCGGTCCGGCCGTCGCGCCCAAGGCCGCCGTCGACGGTGAGGCCCAGGTCAACAAGCTCCTCATCGACGCCGATCGCGCGATGAAGAGCGAGGAGTGGGAGCTCGCGATCGGCAAGTGCGACGACGCGCTCAAGATCGATCCGACGCAGGAGCTCGCGCGCGACAAGCGCCAGAAGGCGGACGCCGAGCGCAAGAACCGCGCGGCGTACCAGCGCTTCCAGAGCGCGGCGGAGAAGGAGGACCTCGACGCCGCGGTCGCCGCGTACGGCGAGGTCGCCGAGGACTCCACCTACCGCCAGCGCGGCGCGGAGGCGTACCAGCGCGCGAAGAAGGGCTTCGTCCGCACGCACCTCGACGAGGCCCGCCGGCTGAAGGCGCAGAACCAGTGCGACGACGCCCGCCGCCAGGTCGAGGCCGTCATGACGGTCGACGAGGCCAACCAGGAGGCGCTCGACGTCGTGAAGAGCTGCGGCGTCGTGAAGCCGGCGCCGATCGCCAAGGTCGATCGTCCGCTGGTGGCGAAGACCGAGCGCCCCGCGGTGCCGAAGGCCGAGCGCCCGACCCCGAAGGCCGCGGTGCCCGATCGCGAGCCGCGGTCCGATCCGCCGACGCCGAAGCGGCAGATCGATCCGAGCGACACCGACACGCCGCCGACGCCGGGTGTCAGCGCCGAGGCGGAGAAGGCGCTGCAAGAGGCGCAGGACGCCTACGTCCACGGCCAGTACGCGATGGCGATCGACCTCGCGAAGAAGGCGATGAAGTCCCAGCCGGCCAAGGCGTGGCGGCTCATCGGCGCGTCCTATTGCTTCCTCAAGGACCGCGCGGGCGCGGTGTCGGCGTTCGGCAAGCTCGACGCCCAGGGCAAGCAGTTCCTGAAGTACGTCTGCTCGCGCAACACGATCACCGTGCCGTAGGCGCGCCGCCCGCGCTCAGACGTGGAGGCCGCGCGCGATCTCCTCGTCGGTGAGCGCCGGCCACGGACGGAAGCAGCGCGCCGGTGCGCCCGCGAGGTGCTCTTCGATCGCCGCGCGGCCGAGCTCGCCGCGCCCGGGCGGCAGCGCCGCGACCGCGCCGCAGGCGTCGCCCGAGTAGACGAGCGGGCCGCCGGAGAACGCCGCCTTCGTGATCGCGATCGGCTGGAAGCCCATCGCGTCGCCGAGGTGCGCCGCGGGCAGATCGAACAGCGACCGCAGCGGCGCGCCCGCGAAGTCGGCGCGCAGGAGGCCGAGCTCGCGCGGCGAGGGCAGCTCGACGTAGCGCTGCCCGTTCTTGAGGAGGAGCGTGATCCCGAGCTCGTCCGCCGAACGGCAGAGGCGGTCGAGCGCGGCGCGGGCGCGGTCGAGGTGGACGTGCGCGACGGCGTCGCGCGCCGCCTTCATGCGCTGCACGAGCGTGGCGTCGAGGGCGCGGCGCAGGAAGCGGTCGCGCGCGTGGGTCCAGTCGCGGCGCGCGCCCTCGACCCAACCGAGCCGGAGGACGACGAGGCGAGCGCCGACGGCGGCGGCGCGGCGGAGCGTCGCCTCGGCGCGCGCGACCGCGGTGCGCGACTCCTCGCGATCCAGCGCGGCCAGCGCCGCGGCGCCGACCAGGCCGCTCCCGTCCTCGAGCGCGACGACGGGCAGCTCGTCGTGTCGCGCGATGAGCAGCGGCACCAGCTCGGCGAGGCGCTCGGCGTCGAGGTGCGCGTCGAGCACCAGCCCGGAGCCGACCGGCGCGGCCGCACGATCGAGGAGCGCGCGCGCCCGGGCGAGGACCGCCTCCGGCGCGAGCGCGCCCGCATCGGCTGGACGAGCGAAGGTGGTGGCGAGCGCGAGCACGACTGCGCCAGCCTAGCCGCTCGGGGGCAGAAAGGAGCATTTTGACTTGGCGACGCCGCCGGGCGATGATGTAGGTCATTTACCCACCCGAGCGGAGCGCCACCTTGAACGGCCCCTCTTCGATCGAACACCGCGCCCGGCGCCGGTGCGCACGCATGTTGGTCGCGGTCTCCTCGCTCCTCCTCGTGGCGATGCTCGCGCTCCCGCGCGCGGCGTACGCGCAGGACGTCGGCAGCAACGCGTTCGGGTTGCAGCTCTTCCGACCTGCGGTCGACTCGAAGGGCTACATCACGGTCAACGCGTCGCAGATCCTCGGCCACCTCGACTTCTCGATCGGCCTCGTCGGCAGCTACTCGCGCAACAACATGGTCGTCACCGGCGCCGGCAACACGAGGTTCAGCGTGACCGACGTGTTCACGCCGCAGCTGCAGGGCGCGATCGGCTTCTTCAAGTGGGTCGAGCTCGGCGTCTCGTTGCCGGTGCAGATCGTCTTCGGCCACCGCGAGCCCGGCTTCAACTCGACGGTGAACATCAACAACAACAAGGAGCTCACGTTCGCCGGCCAGTTCATCGGCGACATCGGCATCCACCTCAAGGGCCGCTTCCTCAACACGTCGAAGTACCCGGTGGGCCTCGGCCTCCTCGTCTCGATCTACGCGCCGTCGGGCCACAAGAGCGACTTCACCGGGGAGGGCCAGGTCACGATCCGCCCCGAGCTCATCCTCGATCGCGAGTGGGGCCGCTCGCGCCGCTTCAAGACCGCGCTCAACGTCGGCGCGCTCATCCGCCCGAGCACGAAGACGCTGCGCGACGCCGGCACCACGCTCCAGTACATGAACGAGAACGGCAACGTTGCGTTCTGCCAGCCGGCGCAGCTCGGCACCGGTCCCTACCTCGCCGTCGGCGATCCGAGCTGCGGCACGCAGGCGACGCGCTCGCTCGGCACGCAGGTGACCTACGGGCTCGGCATGTCGTACGCGGTCGTCAACCACCGCTTCGACCTGCTCGCAGAGTTCTACGGCGCCGCCGACGTGACCGGGAGCAAGTACGGCCTGCCGCTCGAGGGCATCCTCGCCGCCAAGGTCTACATGGCGCGCAACTCGTACTTCCAGATCGGCGGCGGCGCCGGCATCCTGCAGAAGCACCGCGACGCGCGCTGGTACGACGACGGCAGCATGATCGGCCAGGCGCAGTGGCGCGTCTTCCTCGGCTTCATCTTCGAGCCGTCGATCGGCGACCGCGACGGCGACGGGCTCAAGGACGACGTCGACAAGTGCCCGGACGACCCCGAGGACTTCGACGACTTCGAGGACGAGGACGGCTGCCCCGATCCGGACAACGATCGCGACGGCATCCTCGACAAGGACGACAAGTGCCCGAACGAGCCCGAGACCAAGAACGGGTTCGAGGACGAGGACGGCTGCCCCGACTCGCTCGATCTCGATCGCGACGGCGACGGCATCCCGGACAAGGTCGACAAGTGCCCCGACGATCCCGAGGACAAGGACGGGTTCGAGGACGAGGACGGCTGCCCGGATCCGGACAACGACAAGGACGGCATCCTCGACGTCGACGACCTGTGCCCGAACGATCCGGAGGACAAGGACGGGTTCGAGGATCAGGACGGCTGCCCGGATCCGGACAACGACAAGGACCGCATCCTCGACAAGGACGACAAGTGCCCGAACCAGCCCGAGACCTACAACGGCTTCGAGGACGAGGACGGTTGCCCCGACAAGGGCCGCGTGCTCATCCGTCGCGGCAAGCTCGAGATCCTGGACAAGATCTACTTCGAGACGGCGAAGGCCATCATCAAGCCGATCTCGTACCCGATCCTGGACGCGATCGCGGCCACGCTGAAGGGCAACCCGCAGATCCTCCTCCTCGAGGTGCAGGGGCACGCCGACGAACGCGGTGACGACGACTACAACATGAAGCTCACCGACGACCGCGCGGCAGCGGTCAAGAAGTACCTCATCGACAAGGGCATCGACACCGAGCGCCTGCAGTCGCACGGGTACGGCGAGACGAAGCCCGCCGAGAAGAACGGCAAGCCCTGCACCGCGCACTCCGAGGGCTGCTGGTCGCTCAACCGGCGCGTCGAGTTCGTCATCCTCCGTCGCTCGGACAACCCGGCGCCGGATCCCGCCGAGTAGCGCCTCGCATCAGCCGTCCCCGACGGACCAGGACCCGCACGAGCCTGTGCGGGTCCTGCCCGCGCCTCGTGATCGTTGTTTGTATGTCTCAAACGAGCCCGAGCCCGAGTCCGAGCCCGAGCCCGAAAGCCTCACGAGCATGCCGCGACGTCGCGGATCAGCGCCGCTCGCTCTGACGTGAAGAAGTGTCGACAGCGGCCGCCGCGCGCGAGGCCGCCTCCGTTCAGAGCTTGGACTTGAGCTGCTTGGCCGCGCGGGCGTAGCCGCCGTCGCCGCCGTCGATGAAGTGCACGTGGTTGACGCTGCGATCGAAGACGACGCAGGTCATGAGCGCCTCCTTGGCGGCGTGCACGCCGAAGACGATCTCGCCCGCGGCCTCCATGCGCTCGAAGGTGGCGGTGAGCGTCGCGCGCTGCGCGGGCGTCACGTCGATCACGAAGCGCAGCGTGTCGTCGTACTTCCAGTAATCGCTGTGGCGGGCGATGGAGTCCTTGTACTCGCCCCAGTCCGTGAGCTCGGTGCGCTTGCGCGCGGCCATGAGGTAGCCGCCGAGGAGCGTGACGAGCCAGGTGCGCAGGATCGACGCGACCCGGCCGAAGAAGCGCTCCCCCGGGCGGCGCCGCATGCGTTCCTCGCGGCGGACCGCGGAGAGGCCGAGCGCGATCTTGAGGTTGCCGTCGGTGACCGGGTTCAGCTGATCGTGCGCGCCGACCACGCGTCCGAGCTCGTCGATGACGGCGCGGTAGATCGCCGTGGCATCGGCGCCTGCCCTCGGCGTCGCGCGGATGAGGACGGACAGGATCTCGCCGCGCTCCGACTGCAGCGGCTGCCAGCGGCACTCGAGCCCCTCGAGGTCCGGCGGGGTGGCTGCGGCGGCGTCGTAGAGGTAGCGCGCGTCACCCTTCACCTTCTCCTCGGCCGCGGCCAGCCCGCCGCCGGAGAACATGGCGAGGCAGACGCCGGGCGCGATCTGCAGCTTCGCGATCCGCACCGTGGTGCCGGTGCCCCGGAGCTCGTCGATCGCGATCCCGCCCACGCGGAGGCCGAGGTCGAAGCGCTCGCGCGCGATCTGGCGCACGCCGAGGAGCGCGTCGCGCACCGGCGCGAGCTGCGCCGCCGGCACCAGGATCGTCGCACCGTCGCCGCCGAACACGTACGGGAGCTCGAGGGCCGGCGCCGCGTTGCGCGCCGCGGTGATCGTCGCGGCGCCGACGAGGTTCACGTCCTTGTAGCGGCCGGCCTCGATCGCCTTCGTCGATCCCTCGACGTCGGTGATCACCACGACCCAGCCGTCGGGCACCTCGGTGTAGTGGTGCGCGTCGCAGATCTGCCGCGCGTCGCTGAACGCGCGCAGATCACGGTAGAAGGTCTCGATCATGAGGCGGCGCCGCCGCCCTGGGCTATTCGCAGGACTTGTAGGTGTTGGCGTCGAGCACGGCCTGGCAGCCGGTGCCCCCGCCGAAGGCGGCCGACTTGTACGCGGCGACGACGTCGTCGCACGAGGTCTTGGTGTTGGCGTCCTTGCACTTCTTGCACAGGTCGGCGAGCGCGTCGCAGGGGCTGCTGCACCCGGCGAGCATGGAGCCGAGGCACAGCGAGGTGGCGAGAAGCACGGTCCGCAGCATGATCTCTCCTGGGTGCGTTGAGCGGCGCACCACGGTAATGCTTTCTCGCGGTGTCTGTCGACTTCTCGTCAGCGCTTGGGGAACGCGACCCAGGTGTTCCGCCCCTCTCGCCGCACGAGCACCTTCATGAGGTGCCCGGCCGGGACCGCGCGCACGGCCTTCGCGTACTCGTCGAGGGTGCGCACGTCCATCTCGTCCACGCGCTGGATGAGATCGCCGCGCTCGACGCCGGCCTCGAGCGCCGGGCTGTCGGGCTCGACGCCCATCACGACCACGCCGCGCAGCTGCGGGTTGCCGAGCTCGCGCGCGATGCCGGGCGTGATCTCGGAGACGGTCATGCCGAGCGCGGAGCGGTGCGACGGCGCCGCCTTCGGCGGCGGCGGCGTGTCGGCGTCGTCGGGCGCGGGCGCGAGGGTGAGCTCGATCTTCATCGGCGTCCCGTCGCGGCTGAGCTGGATGAGCACCTTGCGGTTCGCGGGCGTGGTCGCCACGAGCCAGGTGAGATCGTCCGCGCGGACGATCTTCTGGCCGTCGAACTCGAAGACGAGATCACCCGTGCGCAGGCCCGCGCGCGCGGCGGGCGAGTCGGGCACCACGTCGGTGAGGAGCGCGCCCGTGTGGGTGCCGGTGCGGAACGCCTTGCGCAGCGCCGGCGTGAGGCCCTGCGGGTAGACGCCGAGCCAGCTGCGCGGCGCGTGCCCGTACGCGCGGAGGAGCGGCACGATCACCTTGGCCATGTTGATCGGGATCGCGAAGCCGATGCCCTGCGCCTGCGCGTTCATGGCGGTGTTGATGCCGATCACCTCGCCGCGCGAGTTGATGAGCGGCCCGCCGGAGTTGCCGGGGTTGATCGAGGCGTCGGTCTGGATGAAGTCGTAGAAGCCGGTGTTGGCGCCGCCGGGGCGCACGTCGCGGCGGCCCTTGGCGCTCACGATCCCGGCGGTGACGGTGTGATCGAGGCCGAACGGGTTGCCGATCGCGACCACCCACTCGCCGATCTGCACGTTGTCGGAGTTCCCGAGCGGCGCGATGGGCAGCGGCGCGCCGGCGTCGATCTCGAGCAGCGCGAGGTCGGTGCGCTCGTCGCGCCCGACGAGCCGCGCCGAGATCTCGCGCTCGTCGGAGAGCCGCACCCGGATGTCGTCGGAGCCGTCGATCACGTGCGCGTTCGTGAGCACGAGGCCCGACTTGTGGATGATGAACCCGGTCCCCTGGCCGCGCCCGTTGTGCGGCTTGCCCTCGGGCGCGAGCTGCCGCTCGATGACGGTGCGCGGGTCCTCGCCGGCCTGGATCGCGACGATGTTCACCACCGCCGGACCGAGCGCGCGGGCGAGCTTCACGAACGCGGGCAGGCTGACCGCGGTCGTCGGAGCGGCCTTGCCGCTGCCCTCGGTCCACGGTTGCCCGGGCCGCTCCGGCTCGGCGGCGGCGGCGAGGCCGACGCCCAGGCACGGGACGAGGCAGAGCGGGAGGAGGCGCACGTCACGATTGTGCCACCGACCGCGCGAGTCGTCGAAGGCGCGCTACCGCGACAGGACGAGGGCGTCGTACGCGCCGAGCACCAAGGGGAGCGTGTTGGCCTTGCCGTCCTTCGGCTGCCCGATCGTGGCGACGACGCCACCGGCGCTCCCCCCGGTGAAGTCCGCGCCGTACGCGACCGATGCGGTGTCGAGCCGCACGCGCCACGCGCCGGCGTCGCCGACGCCGATGTCGTAGCGCGTGTACGCCTTGTTCTTGAGGTTCACCACCACCACCACGTCCTCGCCGGAGGCGCCGTGGCGGCGGTAGGCGATGACCTTGTTGTCGTCGTTGCGGTGCAGGATCTCGACGCCGCCGTCGAGGAGGCCGCCGGTGCCGCCGTCGAGGTTGCGGCGCAGGCGGATGAGGTCGCGGTAGGCGGCCCGCACCGCCTGGCCCGAGGGCGTCGCCACGGCGAGGGCCGCCGGCGGGTTGGCGAAGCCGCCGGCCGCGAGCGCCTCCTCGCCCTGGAAGATCATCGGCACGCCCGGCGCGGTGAGGAGCAGCACCGCGGCGAGGATCGAGCGCTTGCGCGCGGCCCAGCTCGTCGGGTCGGCGGCGTCGATCTTGCTCGCGATGCGCGCGCCGCCGTTGCCGACGGTGTCGTGGTCCTCGACGAAGAGGAGCCGGCCGAACGGGTCGCCGCCGGAGGTGTTGCCGAGCGCCGACGCGATCCGCCCGAGGTCGCGGCTCGCGTCCGCCGCCGGCGCGAGCACCGCGGTCACGTCGTAGCCGAAGCCGTCCCACTGCGCGTCGAAGCCGAAGCCGCCCGCGCTCGCCGGCTGGGTGATCGCGCCGTAGCCCTTCAGGTCCTCGGCGGTGCTGAGCGCGCCGCGCGCGTGCGCGAGGTCGTTGGCCGCGACGAGCAGCTCGCGGCCGCCCGGCGTGGTGCCGTTGCCGTCGAGCGCGCGGATGTTGGAGACCGAGTCCCAGCGCAGCCCGTCGCCGTGCATCTCGTCGAGCCACCACGCGACCGAGTCGAGGAGCATCGCGCGCACGCGCGGCTCGACGTAGTCGGGGCGCGGGCCCCACGGCGTCGTCGCGTAGGCGCCCGGCGCGAAGAAATAGATGCCGGCGCCGCCGTTGGCGCACGCGCCGTCGAAGCAGCGCAGCGGCGCCTTGCTCCAGCCGTCGGTGTGGTTGGCGACGGTGTCGATCCAGACCGCGAGCCCGAGCCCGTGCGCGCGGTCGACGAACGCGCGCAGCTCGTCGGCGGTGCCGTAAGAGGGCTTGGGCGCGAAGAAGAGCTGCGGGTTGTAGCCCCAGGTCGCCGGGCCGCCGCCGAAGCTCTGCACCGGCATGAGCTCCACCACGTTCACGCCGAGCTCGGCCAGCTGCGGCAGCGCGTCGCCGGCGGCGGCGAACGTCCCGGTCGTCGCGCCGGCGGCGACGGCGAAGCTGCCGACGTGCAGCTCGTAGACGACGGAGGCGGTCCGCGCGGGGCGGGCGAACGAGGGCGTCTGCCAGGCGTACGCCGCCGGATCGATCACGCGGCAGCGCCCGCCCTCCAGCTCGCGACAGTACGGATCGATCCGCTCGAGCTCGCCGTCGGGCGTGCCGAGCGCGTAGGCGTAGGCGTCGCCGGCGTGGGCCCCGGGCGCGTGCGCGACGAAGACGCCGCCCGGCTCGGCGGCCATCTCGACGGGCGCGCCCGCGAAGTCGCCGATCACGCGCGCCGCCGTCGCGTGCGGCGCCCAGAGCCGGAACGCGACGCCGCCCGGCTCGACGTGCGCGCCGAAGGCGTCCGCGGGGATCGCGCCGTCGGGACCCGGGCCGCCGTCGGCGCCGCGCGTCGGGTGGTCGACGGGACCGGCGTCGGCGTCCGCGGACGAACCGGCCGGGTCGCAGCCGCCGCCGCAACCCACGACGAGCAGGCAGAGGAGCAGCCGCCGCATGGCCTTGCCATAGCACTTCTGGGCGCGACCCGGCTGTCGCGCGGCCGGCGAAGGTTGCCGCGCGGCCGTCACCACGGCGCCGTCGCGGTATACTGGGCCCGTGCGCGCCTCGACCGCGGCGTTGGTCCTGGTGGTCTCGTTCGTGAGCGGGCGCGTCGCGGCGCAGCCGGTGGTCGACCCGGACACCGCGGCGGCTCGTCGGCACTTCGACGCCGGGCTCGAGCTCTACGGCCTCGACCGTTACGCCGACGCGATCGTCGAGTTCGAGCAGGCCCGTCGGCTGAAGCGCATCCCCGCGTTCGACTACAACATCGGCAAGTGCGAGGAGCGGCTCGAGCGGTGGAGCGAGGCGATCGCCGCCTACGAGCGATTCCTCGCCGCCGCGCCCCCGTTCGCCGAGGAGACCTCCGGGATCCGCGCGCGGATCGGCGTCTTGCGGCAGCGCCTCGCCGGGCGCAAAAAACCGCCCGCGTCGCCGCGCGCGGCGCTCCGCGGCATCGGCATCGCCGCCCTGGCGCTGGGGGGCGGCGCGCTCGTCGCCGGCACCGGCGCCTACCTCTCGGCCTATCCCGACTACGCCGATCTCCGGGCCGCGTGCGGACCGCGCTGCGAGCCCGCGCAGGTGGTTGGCGTGTGGAACCGCGTGCAGCGCGCCGAGGGCGCGGCGATCGGGCTGTGGAGCGTCGCCGCCGTCGCGGCGGCGGTCGGGATCCCGCTCGTCGTGCTCTCACGCCCGCGCGGCGAGCGGCTGTGGATCTCGCCGGCATCGGGCGGCGCGGCCCTCGGGGCCATCTTTTGACGCGCGCCGTCCTCCTCGCGCTCGCCCTCGCGCTCGGCGCCTGCTACCGCCTCGGCGACCTCGAGACGGCCGGGGGCGCCCGCGTGGTGACGCGCGTCGGCGCCGCGCAGACGACCGCGGACACGACGCTGCTCTTGCCGAGCGGCCTGCAGTCGGGCGACGTGCTCCTGCTCACCGTGCCGGTCAAGTTCACGGCCGATCTCGCGGGCTGGACCACCGAGGGGCACCTCACGAGCGAGTGTGGCGTCACGGGGGTCGCGCTGCGCCGCGTCGTCGACGGCAGCGAAGGCGGCTCGCTCGATCTGTCCCCGCTGCCGACGACCGGCGGCGCCGCGGTCGTCGGCTACCGCGGCGCGGCGTCGTTCGGCGCCATCTACCCGCGCGTGTTCCAGCAGGGGCTCGCCAACAGCTTCGACGCGCCGATCGCCGCGGCGCCCGGCGACCTCGTCTTCATCCGCGTCTTCGCGGACCAGAGCGCCGGGGCGACCTGGACCGCCTCCGACGCGTTCGCCGTGCGGGCGCAGGTCGGCTCGCTCGCCATGTTCGACGGCGCCGTCGACACCGCGCTCTCGGGCGTCCACCTGACCGCGAGCACGGC
>FTFF01000792.1_pt1 | contig 11629 bp, 8 predicted proteins | sample 1640361 | NCBI WGS metagenome assembly FTFF01 (sample SAMEA3914816, study PRJEB12502) | metagenome | biome: forest; material: soil | place: USA | collected 2011-09-16 | depth 0.3 m | reverse complement strand
CTTCCCCTCGACGAGCGCGTGTAGGCTTTTTTTGTACCCGCCGAGGCGGTCCTCGATCGCGCGAGCGCGGCAAGGCGGAGCAGATCGAGGGCGTCCTCGGCCGCGCGCGCGCGATCGAGCACCGCCTCGGCGGGGACAAAAAGCGCATCGACGCGCTCGTCGAGGAGAAGCTCGGGCCCATCCGCGCGGCGATCGACGAGGAGAAGACCCGCATCGCCGGCTTCCACGAGACGCTCTCGGGCTACGTCGGCGACTCCTCCGACGTGGGCGGCGACGTGATGGCCGACGGGCTGCGCACCGTCGCGACGCGGTTCTACAACGTGGTGGTCCGCGCGGACGTCGGCATCATCGACGTCGCCTGGGCGCTCAAGGACTCGGTCACGAAGGAGACGAACCGCCTCATCTCCGAGCGCAAGCGCGAGCTCAAGCTCCTCGATGACGAGTTCAAAGAAGTGCTGAAGGATCGACCGTGACGCGCGGACTCTCGATCGCCCTCGCGCTCCTCTTCGCCGCGCCCGCGCTGGCCGACTCGGGCACGCCGCCCGGCCGCCCGCTCGACGCCAAGACCGAGCTCGACGGGATCGCGGCCGAGGTGAAGCGCTTCGAGGACGCGACCGCCGAGTACCGCGGCACCGTCACGCACGTCGTCCAGCAGGAGTACCAGAAGAAGCGCAAGGAGCTCCTGGCCCGCTACCAGGGCAACATCGATCAGAACGAGAAGGACGAGAAGAGCCGCCGCGAGGCCGCGATCCTGCTCTTCGAGAACTTCCTCGCCAAGTACCCGACCGACGACCGCTGGACGCCGGACGCGATGTTCCGCTTGGCCGAGCTCTACTTCGAGAAGTCGAACGACGAGTATCTGACCGCGACGCAGAACGGCCAGGCCGACGTCAAGCCCGACTACAACAAGACGATCGAGCTGTACCGCGGGCTCATCGCGCGCTTCCCCGCTTACCGCCTCATCGACGGCGCGTACTACCTCATGGGCTGGTGCCTCGGCGAGATGGGTAAAGAGGGCGAGGCGCTCGTGGCGATGCAGGCGCTCACCTGCTCGAACAAGCACCAGCCGCTCGACGCGCCGCCGACGCCGCAGCCCCAAGGCGGTAAGGCGGCCGGCAAGGGCGAGAAGTTCGACGATCCGTACAAGGACTGTGTCCCCATCAAGAAGGACTCGCGCTTCCTCCCCGAGGCGTGGACGCGCGTCGGCGAGTACCACTTCGACAACAACGAGCTCGACCTCGCGATCACCGCCTACGCGCACGTGCTCGAGTTCAAGGACTCGCCGTACTTCGACAAGGCGCTCTACAAGCTCGCCTGGTCGTACTACCGCGCCGATCGCTACCCGGAGGCGATCAAGCGCTTCGACGAGCTGGTCGTCTTCTCCGACAAGAAGAAGGCGGAGTCGGGCGCCGAGGGGTCTGATCTACGCACTGAAGCGATCCAGTACCTCGGCATCTCCTTCGCCGAGAAGGACTGGAACGGCGATCAGGTCGACGACGTCGAGAGCGGCCTCGAGCGCGCGCAGAAGTTCTACCGCGGGCGCGAGCAGGAGCCGCACGTGCGCGAGATCTTCGCGAAGCTCGGCGACATCTACTTCGACGAGACCGAGTTCTTCCGCGCGATCGCCGTCTACAAGTGGACGCTCGACAAGTGGCCGTACCACCCCGACAACCCGAAGGTGCAGGACCGGATCGTCATGGCCTTCGAGCGCCAGCGCGACTTCACCAACGCGCTGCGCGAGCGCGAGGTCCTCGCGAAGAACTACCTCAAGGGCTCGGACTGGTACAAGCACAACCGCGACAACAAGGAGGCCACCGACGCGGCGGCCGAGCTCGCGGAGTACGCGCTCATCCAGGCGGCGGTCAACCACCACAAGGCGGCGCAGGACCTGAAGAAGCTCTCCGCGTCGAGAAAGCCCGCCGACGGCAGGATCTTCGAGAACATCGCCAAGGAGTACGCGCTGGCCGCGTCCGCGTACGAGAAGTACCTCGACGCCTACCCGAACTCGAAGAACACCTACGAGTACTCGTACTCCTACGCCGAGACGCTCTACTTCTCGGGCCGCTTCATGGACGCGGCCAAGGCGTACGAGAAGGTCCGCGACTCGGTGCTGGACAACAAGTACGCCGAGGACGCCGCGTTCAACACGATCAAGTCCTACGAGAAGACGCTCGAGCTCGAGACCGCGGCCGGCCGCTACAAGGAGCCGCCCCTGCCCAAGGTGGGCGAGGTGAAGGCGCCGATCGCGCCGACGACGATGCCCGACCTCGTGCAGAAGCTGCAGAGCGCGTACGACACGTTCGTGCGCGTGGTGCCGGCGTCGGGCCGCGTGCCGACGATGGCGTACAAGGCGGCCGAGCTCGACTACCGCTACCTGCACTGGGACACCGCGCGGCCGCGCATGGAGCAGCTGGTCGGCAAGTACTGCAAGGAAGGCGACATCGGCGCCAACGCCGGCAACGCGATCATCGTCAGCTACACCGTCGAGAACAACCTCGACAAGCTCGAGGAGTGGGCGGGCAAGCTGAAGACGATGGCCTGCGGCTCGAAGGAGCTGGCGGCGAAGAACACCGCCGAGCTCGGCAAGCTGTCGCTCGGGATCAAGTTCAAGCGCGCGGACCAGCTCTTCGCCGACAAGAAGTTCGAGGAGGCGGCGGTCCTCTACGTGCAGATCGTCGACGCCGACCCGAAGGGCGAGGACTCCGACAAGGCGCTCAACAACGCCGCGGTCGCGTACGAGAACGTGAAGCGCTTCACCGCGGCGACGAAGCTCTACGAGCGCATCGTGACCGAGTACCCCGACTCGAAGTTCGTCGACGACGCGCTCTTCCGCACCGCGGTCAGCTACCAGAAGGGCTTCGAGTTCGACAAGGCGGTGGTGAGCTACCTGCGCCTCGCGGAGGACAAGCGGCTCGCGAGCTCGACGCACCGCACCGACGCCGTCTACAACGCGGCGGTCATCCTCGAGAACGACCAGAGCTACGGCAAGGCGGCCGACCTCTTCCGCCGCTACTCGCAGGACAAGAGCGTCAAGCGGGAGGACCAGGCCGAGGCGTTCTACCGGATGGCCCTCATCTACGAGAAGATGAAGCAGCCGGACCAGACCATCAAGGCGCTCGGCGAGTACATCAGGACCTACGGCGGCGATCCGAAGCTCGGGCAGCGCAACCTCGAGGCGCAGTTCAAGATCGCGCTGCAGTACGAGGCGAAGAAGGACCGTCGCAAGGCCGACGAGACCTACCGGGCGATCGTCGCGCAGGGCGCCAGCGCGGCCCCGGCGTCGGACCCGGCGGAGTTCCCCGCGCACGCGGCGTTCATCCTGACCGAGCAGAAGCTGCCCGCCATCGAGAAGGCGAAGATCGGCGGCGGCGGCAAGAAGCTCCAGGACTCGATCCTGGCGTTCAAGAAGAGCGTCGGCGACATGGTGACCGAGTACGGCAAGATCCTCGGCTACCGGCGCGCCAACTGGACGCTCGCCGCGTACTTCCGGACCGGCTACGTCTATGAAATCTTTTCGAAGGCGCTCCTGGCCGCGCCCTGTCCCCCCGAGGTCAAGAAGCTCGGGCCCGAGGGCTGCGATCTGTACCGCGAACAGATCGAAAAGACGGTGGCGGGCGTAGATGAGGAAGCGGTGAAGCGGTACGGCGTGACGCTGGAGCAGGCGGGCAAGCTCGGTGTGTCCAACGAGTGGACCCGCCTCGCGCGCCTGCGCGCCAACCAGTACAAGCCGGACCTCTTCCCGCTGGTCAAGGACGAGCACGTCGTCCTGGAGAACCCGTGATGGCGTGGCTGAGGCAGATCGGGCTCGGGCTCGGACTCGGGCTCGGGCTCGGGTTGTTCACCCCTGCCTGGGCCGCGACGGCGTTGCCCGAAGAGAAGAAGGGCGATCCCGCGCCCGACACCAAGGCTGCCAAGGACCTCCTCGGCCGCGGGCGCTACGAGGACGCGATCCGCCAGGCGAAGCTCGCGCTCGGCCGCGACGAGCGCTACGTGCCGGCGATGGTGGTGATGGCGAAGGCCTACTATTACCTGCACAAGTACGAGCTCGCGGGGTCGATCGTCGACATCGCCAAGTCGATCGATGGCAACAACGCCGAGTGCTACAACCTGCTCGGCTTCCTCGCGCTCGCGCGTGAGGACAAGATCTCGGCGACGGCCGCGTTCAAGAAGGCGACCGAGGTCGACGGCAACTTCGGTCCGGGCTGGCTGAACCTGTCGGCGCAGTTCCTCCTCGCCAAGAACTACGACGGCGCGGTGGAGGCGGGCGAGCACGCGGCCAGGCTCATGCCGGGCTCGGCGCGCGCCCAGCTGGATCTCGGCTCGGCGTACCGCGGGAAGTCGCGCTACGCGGACGCGGAGAAGGCGTACAAGCAGGCCGCGCAGCTCGACGGGAGCCTGGCGGACGCGTACTTCAACCTCGGCATCCTGTACCTCGACGCCAAGGAGATGCCGCCCCAGGACCTCATCGGCAAGCTCAACATCGCGATCGGCCACTTCAACCGCTACAAGCAGATGGCGGGCTACAAGATCACCAAGGACGATCCGGTGGACACGTACCTCGCCGACTGCCGCACGCAGATCGATCGCGAGCAGAAGCGGCTCGAGCGCCTGAAGAAGCAGCAGGAGCGCAACAAGCCGAAGGACCCGGGGGCCGCCAAGTGATGCGCAGGGTTTGTGGTCTCGGGGTGACCGCGCTCGTCGCGGCGACCGCGCTCGCGCAGCCGGCGCCCGCGCCGGGGCCGGACGCCGCGCCGAAGGTGAAGGTCGAACGCTCGGCGAGCGGACAGAAGATCTTCCGCATCACCGAGGGCATCGTCGTCGAGGGTCGGATCCAGAAGCCGAACGCCTTCTACGTCCTGCAACGGTCGTCGATGGACTACGACTGGGAGTCGCTCAAGCAAGACTTCCTGCCGAAGATCCTCGAGGCGACGGGGAAGCACCCGTTCTAAGGGAAACCAGATGGCCCAAGCGAAGCCCAGAGCCGCGACCGGTCCCGACGCGCCGAAGATCCTGCGCATCGGGATCATCCAGGGCGAGAAGATCGTCGAGGAGCGGCTCGTGCGAAAGCGCGAGAACGTCACCGTCGGTCAATCGGCGAAGAACACGTTCGTGGTGCCGGCGTCGAACGCGCTGCCGCGGAGCTTCACGCTCTTCGAGCTGACGCCGCAGGGCTACGCGCTCAACTTCACCGACGGCATGGACGGCCGCATCTCGCTCGGCGACAACGTCGTCGCGCTGCCGGCGCTGCGCCAGGCCGGCAAGGCGGAGAAGCGCGACGGCACCTACCACGTCCTCCTCGGGGACAAGTCCCGCGGCAAGGTCGTCATCGGCGACGTGAAGGTGCTGTTCCAGTTCGTCGCGCCGCCGCCGGTGCAGCCGCGGCCGCAGCTGCCCGCCTCGGTCCGCAACTCGATCATCTCGAACCTCGACTGGGTGCTGGTCAGCGTCATCGCGGCGTCGTTCCTCTTCCACTTCGGCTTCGTCATCTACCTCCGCACCATCGACTTCCCGCGCAAGCCCGACGTCGAGGAGCTGCCCGACCGCTTCGTGCAGATGATCGTGCCGAAGAAGGTCGAGGAGCCGAAGAAGACCGAGGAGCTGGCGAAGGAAGAAAAGAAGGAAGAGAAAAAGGCGGAGAAGAAGGCCTCCGCCGAGAAGCGACCGCCCGCGGGCGAGAAGAAGAAGGACCCCGAGGCCGAGGCGCGCGCGGCGGCGGAGAAGCGCGCCCGCTTGCAGAAGGAGGTCGCCGCGATGGGCGTCCTCAAGATCCTCGGCGGGCGCGGCGAGGGCGAGAACGCCGTCGCCGACCTCATCGGCAAGGGCGACGTCTCGGGCGACGCGGACAAGGTCTTCTCGCAGGTCGGCGGCGTCGGCGTCGCCGGCACCGGCGGCGGCGGGCTGCACGCCAAGGGCGCGGGCGGCACTGGCTCCCTCAAGGGCGGCGGCTCGTTGCGCGCGGGCGGCCCCGGCGAGGTCGGCACCGGCGAGCGCGGCGGCGAGCACACCGTGAAGGGCATCGTGAAGGACTCGGCGCCGACGGACGTCGACGGGTCGCTCGATCCGAGCATCATCGCCAAGGAGATCCGCTCGCGCCTCGGCGCGGTGAAGGCCTGCTACGAGGCGGGCCTCAAGCGCAACCCGAACATCGGCGGCAAGATCCAGCTGCGCTTCGAGGTGTCGCAGGTCGGCAAGGTCACCTCCGCCGACATCGAGAACGACACCATGCATGACGACGAGGTGGCGAGCTGCATCAAGGGCAAGGTCCTGTCCTGGCGCTTCCCCGCCCCGTCCGGTGGCTCGGTCCAGTTCTCGTACCCGTTCATCTTCCAGGCCGCGAAGTAGCCCCGCGGTTAGGTTTCGCCCCCCTGCGCGTCGGTAGCAGGGTGAGCGATGCGCCCCTGCCAAGAGGGATCAAGACGGCAGGTTGACAGGGTTTTTTTCGCCGTTGATAATCGGCACCCTGGACGTGGCTCGCGAAGCTCGAGGGCGTGGATGAATACTGTTAAATCAATTACTTGGGTCGCTGTGGGCGGGCTGGTCCTGGCGAGCGGGCTGTCGCTCGCGGGGCCGCGGGGCGCGAGCCCGATGCAGGCGCCGGACAGCATGATCGCCGGCAACGACGATCCGGCCAAGATGTCGGACGAGACGCTCGTCCTCCGCGCGAACCAGATGCGCAACGAGATGAAGCAGGTCGAGTCTCGCGTCGGTGCGCTCCTCAAGCGCGCCGAGAGCAAGAAGGACATGGTCATGATCGATTGCACCCGCGACAAGCAGACGCAGCTCGCGGGTCACGCGGTGGTCGCGGCCACCGCCTTCACGGGGATCCAGAACGCGATCGGCACCCACCAGGGCGAGCTCCGCAACCACTTCTTCGACCGGCAGACGATCATCTACCAGAAGGTCCTCGTGCTCGGCACCCAGGCCGAGGGCTGCGCCGGCGAGGACGCGAGCTACACCGGCGCCACCCGCGTCGACGTCGAGATCGATCCGAACATCCCCGACAACGACCCGACGCTGCCCCCGCCCACGATCACCACCGCGGAACGTCCACCCGAGGGCGATTGTCCGAACAGCTGAGCCCTGCTCAGCGACGGAGAATCGCCCCGCGGCTTGTTGACTGGACGACGAGAACCTCCTAACCTCGCGCTCGCCTCTCTGCCCTCGAATCGACTCTCCTAATCCCTCCATGCGGAGAATCCTCCCCGTCGTCAGCTTGATCGCCTGCGCGCTGTCGCCCGCGATCGCGCGAGCGCAGTCGCTGGCGGTAGGAGCGCCCGGCGGCGCGAAGATCGAGGGGCCGGGCCTCAAGCTCGGCGACCGCGTCGTCTTCCACGCGGGCATCGGCGCGGAGCTCCGCTTCGACTCGAACGTCTTCTACGAGGACAAGAACGAGACGATGGGCCTGGCGCTGCGGCTCACGCCGAACTTCTCGATCGCGAGCCATGGCGGCGCGCGCATCGTGAACCCCGACGGGACCGCGTCGGTGCAGAAGGTGACCTTCCGCATCGGCGCGGGGCTCGACTACCGCGAGTGGCTCTGGTCGAACACCGGGATCCGTCCGCCCCGCCAGTTCAACATCCTGGCGAACGGCAACCTCGTCCTCTTGCCGACGGGGCCGGTCTCGATCGAGATCTTCGACAACTTCGTGCGCTCGTCCCAGCCGCCCTACACCGCGGTCCCCTACAACCTCGACCGCGACGTCAACGACGTCGGGCTCAAGCTGCGCATCAAGCCCGGCGGCGGCCGCCTCGAGCTCCAGCTCACGTACGCGTTCGGGATCGACCTCTGGGAGGTGAAGCAGCTCCAGCTGTACGACAACTTCAACCACCACTCGACGATCCGCCTGCTCTGGAAGTTCCTGCCGAAGACCTCGGTGTACATCCAGGGCGACAACTACGTGTACCAGTACCGGCACACGGCGCCCCTCAACCCGGACGGCTCGAGCACGCGACCGAACGGCTACCCGCTGCGCGTGATCGCGGGGCTCAACGGCCTCCTCACCGCGGAGCTCACGTTCGACCTCTACGCCGGCTACGCGAACGGCTTCTACGAGTCGGGCCCCAGCCCCAACACCGGCATCGCCGGGCTCACGCTCACCTGGCGCGCGTACGCGCTCGGCACGGCGACGCTCGGCTACCGGCACGACTTCCTCAACACGCTGCTCGGCGTCTACGCGGACATCGACAGCGTCCAGGCGTCGTGGACGCAGCAGATCTGGCGCTTCAGCGGCTACCTCCGCCTCGCCTACCAGAACTCGCGATACAAGGGCATCGCCGTGCCGGCCGGTGCGACCGCGACGCCGGACGTCACCGAGCGCACCGACAACGGCTTCACGCTGAACGCACGCATCGACTTCTTCACGTACAGGAACTGGCTCGCGACCAGCCTCGGATACGACTTCAACCTGGTCAGCGCGAACCACAACGCGAGCTCGCTGGCAGGCGTCGGGGTGGTGCCGGTGGACTTCAAAAAGCACGAGCTCTACCTGAGCCTGGCGCTCCTCTACTGAGGCGCGAGGTGGCGCGTCCCTATCGACGGATCGTCCTCGGTGCGACCCTCTGCCTCGTCGCGGCGGGCTGCCCGGGTGCGAACCGCGCGGCGTTCGAGGCGCCGCCGCCCCTCGCCGATACGACCCTCGGCGTGGGCGACGTCTTCGAGGTGAAGGTGTTCGGCGAGCCCGACCTCACGAACCTCTACCGGGTCGGCGGGGATGGCAGCATCACCTTCCCGCTCGCGGGCATCATCCAGGTGGATGGCCTCGAGCCGCAGACCGCGGCGAAGAAGATCGCGGAGCGGCTGGCCGATGGGATCTTGCGGAACCCGCAGGTCACCGTCCTCGTGAAAGACCAGACGTCGAAGAAGGTGGTCGTGATGGGCCAGGTCAGTAAGCCAGGGACGTACCCCTACGTCCCCGCGATGACGATCCTCGAGGCGATCACGCAGGCGGGCGGCTTCACCGCGATCTCGGCGAAGAACGACACCACCGTGACCCGCATCGATCACGGCACCAAGAGCACGACCAAGATCCCCGTCGCCGACATCAGCGAAGGGAAGGCGAAGAACATCTACGTCCGACCCGGAGACATCATCTCGGTGCCGGAGCGCATCTTCTAAGGCGGAGCGGGGGCGGTAGGTCATGGCCGACGACCGCATCGGGCGCTGCGAGCTCGCGCTGTACGCGATCGCGTGGATCGCGGCCTTCGCGATCGGCGCGGTCCACCCGGCGACGCAGGTCGCGGTCGCGGCGGCCTCCCTCGCGCTGTTCGCGGCGGTGGGCATCGGTCCCATCCGGGCGCGCGGCTATCGCCTGAACCCGATCGTCTGGGTCATGATCGCGGCGCTGGGCTGGACCGTGCTGCAGCTGGTGCCGCTGCCGATCTTCGCGCTGCGCGCCCTCAGCCCCCGCGCCGCGGCCCTGCGCGCCGAGCTCGGCCTCGCCTGGGCGCCCATCACCCTCGACGTCCCGGCCACGATCCTCGAGGCGGTGAAGCAGGTGGGCTACCTCGCCGTCTTCCTCGTCGGCGCCGAGCTCCTCCGCAGCCGCGAGGCGACGCGCCGCGCCGCCGGCATGCTCGGCGTGCTCGGGGTCGCGATCGCGGCCGCGATCGTCATCCACCGCGCGACCGGCGCGCAGACGCTGTTCGGCGTGTACGAGCCGCGGGAGCACCCCGGGTCGGGCTACTTCGCGCCGTTCGTGAACGGCAACCACGCGGCCTCCGTCCTCGCCCTCTGCTCGCTCGCCAGCCTGGGGCTCGCGGCCGGGAGCGAGCGGGGAAGGCGCTTCCTCTGGATCGCGCTCGGGACCGTCTCCGCGGTCGCGGTCTTGACGACGATGTCGCGCGGCGGCGCGGTCGCGTTCGCGCTCGGCGGCTTCGTGCTCGGCAGCCTGCTCGCGACGGCCCGCTTCGGGCCCTGGCGCGGGCTCGCGCTCTCGACGGTCGTGCTGGTCTTCGTGGGCGGCGGCGCGCTCGTGCTCTCGGACGGGCTGCGCACGCGCTTCGTGCACCACGCGCAAGGCGAGTCGAACTGGTCGAACCAGAAGACGCGCGGCTGGGTGGTCGCCGCGGAGCTGGCGGCCCGCTACCCGATCGCGGGCGTCGGACGCGGCGCCTTCGAGGCCCCGGCCGCCGAGCTTCGCCCCGAGGCCGAGGGCGTGCGCCTCGTCTACGCGGAGGACGTCGTCCTGCAGATCGGCGCCGAGTGGGGCATCGTCGCCGGCGCGACGCTCCTCGTCGCGGCGCTGATCGTCTTCGGCGGGAGCTTGCGCCGCCTGCCCGTCGAGCCGGAGACGGCGGGCCTCGCCGCCGGCGTGACCGCGGTCGCGGTGCATGGGCTCCTCGACTGCGGGTTCGAGATCCCAGGCGTCTTGACCGCCTGGACCGTCGCGCTCGCGGCCCTCGTCGCGCGCTCCGAGGCGAACCGACGGACTCGTCGGCACGCCCGGCCCCGAGCGACCCAGGGCGCGTTCGTCGTCGGCGCGGCCGTCGCCACCGCCGTCATCCTCCTCGGCATCGGCGCGGTGCCAACGCGGCTCGACGTGGAGACCCACGCCTTGCGCGAGGCGCTGCGCTCGGGCTCGCTCCCGCCTCGCGACGTGGTCGACGGCATCGTCGCGCGCCATCCGGCGTCCGGAGAGCTCGAGACGATCGCCGGCGAGATCGCGATCCGTCGCCGCGATCCGCTCGCGCTGCACCACCTCAGCCGCGCGATGCGGCTCCAGCCCTCGCTCGCGCGGCCGCACCAGCTGGCCGCGCTCGAGCTCCTGCAGCTGCGGCGCGTCGCGCAGGCCGCGCTCGAGTATCGCCTCGCGATCGAGCGCGGGGCGTACGTGCCCGAGGCGGACCGCGTCCGCTACCTCGGGCGGTACGCCGTCGACTCCGCGCCGCAGACCCCGGTCGCCCTGTGCGAGATGGGGCGCGCGCTCGCGGTGGCCAAGCGCTGGGACGACGCCGAGGTGGCCTTCCAGCGCGCCGGCGAGGAGGCGGGCGGCGCGAGCGCGCGCGCGGCGCAGCTCGACGCGTTCGCGCAGGCGCCGCCGGACCGACGCGCGGCGGCGGCCGATCGCCTCGTCGCGCAGGCGACCGGCAGCGACGAGCTGGCGTCCGCGCTCAAGGCCTACAGCGAGATGCGGCGCTTCGATCAGGCCGAGGCGGTCTTCGAGCACGGCACGGAGAAGTTCCCGCCGTCGGCGCTCCTCGTCGCCGAGGCGGCCCGCTCGCGCGCCGCGCGCGGCGATCTCGACGGCGCGCGCAAGCTCGTCGCCAAGACCGGTCGCTTCGACGCGCTCGGGCGCCTCCGGCTCGGGGAGCTCGCGATCGACCTGGCGCAGCGCGCCGGCGACGTCGAGGGGGCGAGCGCGGCCAAGGCGCGGCTCCGCCTCTTGCGGGCCAAGGCCGATCTGGAGCAGCCTGCCGGGGACGCTCGATGAACCTCTTGGTCACCGGTGGCGCCGGCTTCATCGGCTCGAACTTCGTGCGCCGGCGCCGCGCCGCACGCCCCTCCGAGCGCATCGTCGTGCTCGACGCGCTCACCTACGCGGGGCACGTCGGCTCGATCGCCGACGTCCCCGACGTGACGTTCCTCCGCGCCGACATCTGCGATGGGCCGGCCGTCGAGCGCGCGCTCGACG
>FTFF01000861.1_pt1 | contig 11673 bp, 6 predicted proteins | sample 1640361 | NCBI WGS metagenome assembly FTFF01 (sample SAMEA3914816, study PRJEB12502) | metagenome | biome: forest; material: soil | place: USA | collected 2011-09-16 | depth 0.3 m | reverse complement strand
CGCCGACGGCGATCGGACCGAACCCGGCGACGATCCCGGTGCCGAGGGCCCCGATCGTCACCTCGCCCTCCGCCTCGCCGTACGCAGCCGCCCGTCCATCGCCCTCCTATCGTACGTTGGGGGCCGGGCGGGGCCACTTCTTGACCGTCCGGAGGGGCCTTGCCGGCCGCCCTCGCCGCGGGTGATGATGGACGCCCGCATGGCCTATCCCCGCCGCACGGCCTATCCCCACCGCGCCGCCCTCCTCCTCCTCGTCCTGTCGGCGTGCAACAACGACCGCGTCGACGCGAACCTCGACATGAGCCGCCCGCCCGACGCGGACCTCCCGCCCGACGCGCCGCGCACCTGCGCCGTCTCGGGCCCGGCGCACCAGCTCTCGAACCTCACCGGCCAGCACGCCTACCCGCGCATCGCCTCGAACGGCGCGGGCTACGTCGTCGCCTGGCTGAGCGGGATCCCGGGCACGCCGCCGACCTTCCGCATCGACGCCACGCTCACCGACAACCTCGGCAACAAGCTCGGGCCGAACCTGCCGATGTCGCAGCTCGCGATCGCCGAGCAGGATCCGCCGTCGGTGGCGCCGATCGTCGGCGGCACCACGATCGCGTGGACGCGCCGCGCCGGCGCCGCCACCGACATCGCGCTCACCACGCTCGACGCGAGCGGCCAGAAGCTCGACCCGAGCGGCAAGCCCTGCGACCCCGCCGACCTCGGCTGCGGCATCTTCGTCGTGACCACGTCGGGCACCGCGCGCGCGCCCTACCTCGAGCGGCCCTTCGGCGACGTCCACACCACCGGCGCCACCGAGAACCAGCTGGGGCTCACCTTCGTCGACAGCCGCGGCTACCCGTCGCCCGCCCAGAACGACGTCTACTGGAAGCGCGTGCAGACGAACGGCACCGAGCTCCTCTACGAGAAGAAGCTCACCTCGATGATGGGCTCGCGCTTCGCGTCGCCGCGGCTCGCCTTCGACGGCTTCCACCAGGCGGTCGTGTGGCGCGACGTGACCGTGGCCACGACCAGCGACCTCTACTTCACCACCATCGACAACCTAGGGCAGATCTCGTCCCTCGTGCAGAAGATCGGGAGCGCGAGCGGCAACAACGCGCCGTCGACGCCGGACCTCCTGTGGACCGGCGACGAGTACGCGCTCGTCTCCGCCACCGGCACCGACGCGACCGCGGCCGTGCTCTTCCAGCGGCAGAGCCCGACCGGCACGAGCACGCTCGCGCCGAAGGGCGTCACCTTCGAGGGCTCGGCCTGCGCGCCGGCGATCGCCTTCGACGGCCAGAGCTACGCCATCGTCTACCAGCTCGACTGCGGCAAGGTCGGCTCCGATCTCGCGTTCATCCGCGTCGATCCGAACGGCACCCGCCGCCAGCTCGACGGCACCAGCTGCGCCGACTCCGTCGACCCCATGTGCGGGCGGCTCGTGTTGACGAGCCAGGCCGAGCGCGGCGGCGCCAGCCGGCCCGAGATGGTCTACGGCGGCGACGGCAGCTTCGCGATCGTCTGGATGCAGGGGCCGGCCGGCCCGAACCTCGATCCCGGCACGCCGCTCGAGGTCTACCTCCAGCGCATCGACTGCAAGTAATTCACTTGAGGACGAGCGTGCCGCGCGCCGGCACGCTCACCGTCGGACCGGTGAACGTCGCGCCGGTGAGCTCGTCGGTCAGCGCGCCCGACGGGAGGCCCGAGACCGCGCGCGCCGAGTCGCTGCGGTTGAGCGCGACGTAGACCTTGTCGCTGCCGTCGATCATGCGGTAGGCCCAGCTCTCGTCGTCCTGGAAGAGCGTCGTGCGCTCGCCGCGGCGCAGCGCCGGGTGCGCGGCGCGCGCGGCCCCGAGCGCCTTCGTGCGCGCGAGCAGCCACGCCTGCCCCGTCGAGTAGCCGGTGAACGTCATCATGCGCCGGTTGTCGGGATCGCCCGCGCCGGGCTGCCCGAACTCGTCGCCGTAGTAGATGAGCGGCGCGCCGCGGTTGGTCATGAGGAGGCCCATCGCCAGGCCCATGCGCTCATAGGCGGACGTGCCCGCGACGGTCGCCGGCTGGTTCGTCCATGCGCGGTCCTTGCCGTCGGCCCACACGTCGGTCCAGAGCGGCGCATCGGCGGCGAAGTGGATCGCGCGCGGCACGTCGTGGTTGCCGAGGAACGTCGACATCACGCTCTGCCCGTAGAACGAGGCGTTCCCGTCCATGAACGCGACGAGGTCGCCCATCTTCCCCTGGCGCATGAGCAGCGTGCCGAGCACCTGCGCGCGCAGCGGGAAGTCGAACTGCCCGTCGAGCTGCTGGCACGGCTGGATGAAGCTCTTGATGAGGTTGCGGTCGCCGGTGAACGTCTCGCCGACGAGGTAGACGTGCTGCATGCGCGGCGTCTCCACCTCGGCGAGGAGCCGCGTGCGCAGATCGAGGAGCCACTGCGTCTCGATGTGCTTCACCGCGTCGAGGCGGAACCCGTCGACGCCGTAGGTCTTGATCCAGCTCATCGCGTTGTCGACGGAGAACGCGCGCGCCTGCGCGTTGGCGAAGTTGAAGTCGGGCAGGTAGTCGCGGAACCAGCAGGTCTTCGCCGCCGAGTCCCACGGGCACGTCGCGGTGCCGCAGACGCAGGCCTGGCCGTTCACCATGAGCGGGTTGAACCAGCCGTCGTTCATGTGCGCGGCGTACGTCGGCGAGTCCTTGTGCACGTGGTTCATCGCGTAGTCGAGGATCACCTTCAGGCCCGCGGCGTGCGCGTCGCTCACGAGCCCGGTGAGCTCGGCGGCCGCGCCGAAGCGCGCCTCGGGCTGCGCAAGGTCGCGCGGCCAGTAGCCGTGGTACGCGGTGTAGAGGTGGCCGTCGTCGCCGACGCCGGTCGCGTCGGCGTTGTCCATCGGCACGGTCAGCCACAGCGTGTTCACCCCGAGCGCCTGGAAGTAGCCGGCGGCGATCTTCTGCCGCACACCCGCCCAGTCGCCGCCCTGCCAGTTCGCGGCCGCCGCGACGCCGCTCGCGGTCGACGGCGCGTCGTTGGCCGCGCTGCCGTTCACGAAGCGATCGACGAAGACGAAGTAGAGGACCGCGTCGCGCCAGTCGAACGCCGTCGACGCGAGCGCGGGGCCGCAGGCGATCGCCGTCTGCGCGCAGGTCCACGTCGCGCACGTGGCGCCGGCGAGGACCGAGTTCTTGCCGCCGAAGCCGTCGTTCACCTGCGTCGGGTTGGCGGGATCGGGGATCCACTGCTCGCCGCCGGCGAGGAGCGTGATGCGGAACTTGTACTGCAGCGGCGCGTTCCAGCCGATCGGCACGGTCACGCGCCACACGGCGCCGTCGAAGGTCATCGGCGCGCCGACGGTCCACCCGTCGGCGCTGAAGTCGCCCATGAGGGCGAGCGCCTTCTCGCCGCCGGTCGGCGAGTACGTGAGCTCGCGGGCGCAGCGACGGGCCGCCTCGTCGCACATCGGCGGGCCCGACGCCATGTCGCCGGCGGGGCCGCCGCCCGAGCCGGAGCCGTACGCGCCGAGGTCGCCGCGCTCGCCGGGCGGCTGGAACCCGTCCCACGGCGGTCCGTCGGTGGACGGCGTCCCGCACGCGGCGAGCAAGAAGAAGATCGCGGCTACTCGTGGCATGCGCTCGCCTCCGGCAGGAACACCGCCGCCGAAAGGGCGGACAGGGGCAGCTCGACGGGCGCGTCGCCCGTCGCGGTGATCGTCGCACCCGAGAGCACGTCGCGGTACGTGCCCGCGGGGACGCCCGCGAGCTCGACGACGCCGTCGGTCGCCGCGCGCGAGAGCGCGACCAGCACCTCGCCGCCGTGCAGCGCGACGAGGCGATCGCGATCGGCGAGCAGCGTCACGCGCGCGCCGCCGCGCAGCGCCGTCGAGCAGCGGCGCAGCCGGCCCAGGCGCGCCACCTGCTCGAGCACGCGCGCGGCCTGCGGCGGGAGCGGCGAGAGCACGTCCGGCAGCACGCGACGCGAGTCCGGATCGGTCGCGCCCGCGAGGCCGAGCTCGTCGCCGTAGTAGAGGACGGGCAACCCGGGGAGCGTCAGCGTGAGCGCGAGCGCGAGCACCTGCCGACGGTACGGCTCGTCGGCGGCGGGCTGCGGCGGCGGCGCGGCCCACGGATCGCCGCCCGCGTCGCCGGCGGCCTCGGAGAGGAAGCGCGTCGTGTCGTGGTTGCCGATCGTGTGCGCGATGATCGCGCCCGAGCCGGCGAAGGCGCGATCGCCGGCGGCGATCTCCTGCTCGAGCTCGTCCATGCCGCGCGCGCCGTGCGCGATCGCGTCGCGCGTCGCCCACAGGAGCGGGAAGTCGAACTCGCTGTCGAGCCCGTCGAGGTCGACGCCGAGGTACGAGGCGATCGCGGCGCGGCCGCCGTCGCCCGGCCCGGTGTAGGTCTCGCCGAGGAGCAGCGCCGAGCGGCCGCGCTGCTCGGCCGCGGCGCGCACCGCGTGCACCATACGGCGTAGCGCGGCGCGCGGCATCATCGGCACCGCGTCGATGCGGAAGCCGTCGACGCCGAAGCGCGCCTGCCAGTAGAGGAGGTCGTCGACCGTCGCGTCGATCACCTCCGGATCGCGCAGCTGGAGGTCGGGGAGGTAGGTGTCGAACCAGCAGTCCTCGAGGCGCTGGGCCCAGCCGCAGCCGGGCGCGCCGCAGACGCAGGCGTCGGGGCCGTCGTGGAACCAGCTGCGCTCGCCCACGACCGCCCGCGCGTGGTCGCGGTGGTACGGGTGGTCCTCGTGGACGTGGTTCGGGACCGCGTCGAGGATGACGCGCAGCCCGCGCGCGTGCGCCGTAGCGACGAGGCGATCGAGCGCGGCCTCGCCGCCGAGCGCGGGCTCGACGGTGCGCGGCGCCACCGGCCAGTAGCCGTGGTACGCCTCGTACGGGTGGCCGTCGCGGCCACGCAGTCGGCCCTTCGGGTTCTCGTAGACGGGCGAGAGCCACAGCGTCGTGACCCCGAGCCGCTCGAAGTAGCCGGCGTCGACGAGCGCGGCCACGCCGTCGAGCGTGCCGCCCGCGCGATCGCCCGGCGCCGCCGGCGCGGCGAGCGGACCCGCGCCGCGGAAGCGATCGACCATGATCTGGTAGACGAGCCCGTCCGACGGCGGCACGCGCTGCATCGGCGCGGCGCAGCTCGACAGATCGATCTCCGAGACCTCGACCGCGTACGGATCCGCCGAGGCACCCATGGGATCCGGCACGAAGACGCTGCGCGGGTTGCGCTCGTCGATGCGGAAGGTCGCGCCGTCGTAGAGCGCGTAGCGGTGCACGCCGGCGGGCAAGGAGATCCCGAGCCGGAGCCAGGTGCTGCCGTCGGGCGCCGGGACGCGCTCCCAATCGGTGCGGCCCGGACGGCGGAACCCGTCCCAGCTGCCGAGGAGCGCGGGCGCGGCGGCGCCACGCTGCCACACGACCAGCCCGCCGCAGGGGTCCGGGCTCGCTCCGCAGGCGCCGAGGAGCACGATCGGGAGCGCGAGCCGCAGCGCGCAGCGACCCGGGATCGGCCTCTGTCGTTCGCCTTGCACCGCGATCGGCGCATAGCCCGCGCAAAGTGCGCTGTCAACGACGGTGAACGGGGCGGAATGTCGGCTTGACACCCCGCGTCCGCGAGCGCTATGGCGCGGGAGAAAGGCGGTACGGATGGTCAGCCGCGCAGCCGCGTTCCTCGCGATCGGCGTCATGCTCGCTGGCTGCAGCCAGTACTCCGCCGATCACCCATCGGGCGATCCCGATGGCGGCGGCGTCGAGCTCCCCGACGGGGCGACGTCGTCCGGGGGCGACGGCCCGAGCACGGGCACCCCGCCCGTCCGCGCCTGCACGACCTCCTTCACCTTCGACCCGGGCCACCCGGCCACGACCGTCGGCGTCGCCGGCGAGTGGAACGCCTGGGATCCGAAGATGGGCGCGCTCACCGGGCCCGACGCGACCGGCGCGTTCTCGGGCGCGCTCACGATCCCGACCGGCGATCACGCCTACAAGCTCGTCGTCGACGGCAAGGACTGGGTCCTCGATCCCGCCAACCCGTACTCGAAGTACGTCGGCGGCGTCGAGAACTCGCTCGTCGAGGTCGAGGACTGCGCGCTGCCGCAGCTCGGGTTCGTCAAGCTCGACCGCACGCCCGACGGGACGATGTCGGCGCAGGTGCAATACGTCGACGGCTCGGGCGCCGCCGGGATCGATCCCGACAAGCTCGAGGTCCTGCTCGACGGTGCGCCGGTCGCGGGCGCCCTCACGATGATGGCGCCGAACGGGCTCCTCACGATCGGCGCGAGCGGCCTCGCCAAGGACAAGCACCGCCTCGCCATCCACGCCGCCGACAAGGCGGGGCACCCCGCGCGCGAGCTCACCGTCCCCTTCTGGATCGAGGACCAGCCCTTCGACTTCCGCGACGGCCTCCTCTACTTCGCGTTCACCGATCGGTTCCGCAACGGCGCGCCCGGAAACGACGCGCTCGTCTCCGGCGTCGACGGCCGCGCCAACTACCTCGGCGGCGACTACGCCGGCATCCAGCTCGCGATCGAGTCCGGCTACTTCGACGCGCTCGGCGTGCGCACGCTCTGGCTCTCGCCGCCGAACACGAACCCCGACCACGGCGAGACCGGGACCGGCGGCCACCTCTACACCGGCTACCACGGCTACTGGCCCACGTCCGGGCGCGAGGTGCAGGCGCGCTTCGGCGGCCTGCCCGCGCTGAAGGCGCTCGTCGCCGCCGCCCACAAGCGCGGCCTCCGCGTCATCGTCGACACGGTCCTCAACCACGTGCACAAGGACCACCCCTTCTGGGTGCAGCACAAGAACGACGGCTGGTTCAACGGCACCGGCGGCTGCGTGTGCGGCGGGACCAACTGCGACTGGACGCAGCACGCGCTCGACTGCTGGTTCCAGGACTACCTGCCCGACCTCGACTACACCAACTACGACGCGATGAAGGCGATGATCGACGACGCGCTCTTCTGGGCGCGCGAGGCCGACGTCGACGGCTTCCGCGTCGACGCGGTGAAGCACTTCCTGCACGCCGCGACGCGCCGGCTGCGATCGAAGCTCCACGACGAGCTCGAGCACGTCGGCCCGCTCTTCTACCTCGTCGGCGAGACGTTCGACGGCGACCGCGGCCTCATCAACAGCTACGTCGGGCCGCGCGAGCTGCACGCGCAGTTCGACTTCCCGATCTACTTCGCGGTGCGCGACGCGCTCGCCTCGTACTCGCAGACGCTGCGCGCGCTCGAGACCGCGGTGACCGACTCCAAGGCGGCCTTCGGCGGCGCGCCGATGTCGCCGTTCCTCGGCAACCACGACGTGCCGCGCTTCCTGTCGCAGGCGGCGGGCATGCTCACCAGCGATCCGCAGGGCGAGGCGTGGTCGGCGCCGCCGGCCGCGCCGCCCGACGAGTCCGCCTACTGGAAGCTGCGCCTGGCGCTCACCTTCGTGGCGACGCAGCCGGGCGTGCCGCTCCTCTACTACGGCGACGAGTACGGCCTCGTCGGCGCCGGCGATCCCGACAACCGCCGCTTCATGAAGTGGTCGGGCTACACCGCGTGGGAGCAGTCGACGCTCGACGTCGCGCAGAAGCTCGGCGCGGCGCGGCGCGAGCTCGTGGCGCTGCAGCGCGGCGGTGAGCGCACGCTGTGGATCGACGACGATCTCTACGCCTACGCGCGCACGAGCGGCGCCGCCGCCGCGGTCGTCGTGATCAACCGCGCGTTCAGCCCGCGCACGGTGCAGGTGCCGGTCCCCGCCGGCGTGCCGCTCCCCGACGGCACCGTGCTGAAGGATCGCCTCGGCGGGCCCGACGTCACCGTCGCGGGTGGTCAGCTCCCGCTCGTCCTGCCCGCGCACTTTAGCGCGGTCCTCGCCCCGTGATCCGCGCCCGGATCGCCGTGACCGCCGCGCTCGTCGCGCTGTGGAGCGCCGCCGCCGCCGCGCCACGCACGTGGGGCTACCTCACGACGGGAAACGGGCATGGCTTCCAGGTCTACGACATCAGCCAGAAGAAGGTCACCACCTTCCTCGAGCACCCGTACCGCTACCTCCGGCCGAACGCCGATCCCAAGGCCGAGGGGGTGAGCCGCCGCAACCTGGCGTTCGACTTCTACTTCGGCGTGCGCGGCGCGGGCACCTCGGGCTGGCTCAACGGCGGCGCCGCGGGCGAGCCCGAGTACGTCGACGACACCAACATCATCCACGTGCCGGCGACGCTCGGCGCGGTGCAGGCGGACACCTACTACTTCGCGCCGTTCGGTTACGAGGGCAACGCGATGGTCGCGCTCGTGAAGACGCAGTCGGCGACCGACGTCTTCACGCTCTTCAACTTCCACATGGGCGGCGGCACGCCCGACTCGCCCGATGCCACGGGCGAGGCGATCCACGCGGTCGCCGCGCAGAAGGCCGTCGTCGAGACCGGCCCCGGCGGCGGCGCGATGGTCTACGTCGCGCTCTCCGGCCTCGATCATACGGACTGCCAGGGCGCGTTCGGCAAGGTGCAAGGGACCGGTGACCTCGGCGACAACGCGGCCTGCAGCGGCACCGACGTGGTGCCCGCCTTCCAGCGGAAGCTCCAGGCCACCGACGGCGGCTGGGTCGCGGTCGCGGTGCAGTTCGTCGAGAACGCCGCCGACGCCGATCAGGCGGCCGCGGCGCTGCAGACGTGGGGCGCGGGCCGCGCGCCCGAGCAGATCCTCACCGACGCGCGCGCCGAGTGGACCGCGTGGCGCAAGCCGCCGCCGGCCGACATCCTGTGCACCGATCAAGAGGTGCGGCTGTGGCGGCAGAGCGAGACGGTGCTGCGCATGGGGCAGGTGCGCGAGGCCAACACCGCGTCGCGCAAGAACCACGGCATGATCCTCGCCAGCCTCCCGCCCGGCGAGTGGCACTCCGGCTGGGTGCGCGACGCGACGTACGCGATCGCCGCGCTCGCGCGCTCGGGGCACCACGCGGAGGCCAAGGCCGCGCTCGACTTCTTCCTCGCCGCGGGCCCCGTCGGCAAGTACAAGAGCTACGTCGGGAACCAGGACTACAAGATCTCGGTGGTCCGCTACTTCGGCTCCGGCGAGGAGGAGGCCGACTACTCGGGCCAGCCCACGCCGAACATCGAGATCGACGGCTGGGGCCTCTTCCTGTGGGCGGCGCGGCAGTACGTCGAGGCCTCGGGCGACGCCGCGTGGCTCGCGTCGCCGACGTGGGACGTGATCGTCGCCGGCGTGGCGACGCCGCTCGTCGCCAACCTCGAGACGAATGGCATCGCCAAGGCCGACTCGTCGATCTGGGAGGTGCACGACCAGAACAAGAAGCACTTCGCGTACACGACGATGGCCGCGGCGCGCGGGATCTGCGACCTCGCGGCGCTCGCCAAGAAGAACGGCCAGGCGGCGGCGCAGGCGCAGTACGCGACCCAAGCGCAAAAGACGAAGGCCGCGTTCCTCGCCGCGTTCGTCGATCCGCAGGGCGCGCTCGGCGGCTCGCTCGAGGAGCTCTCGATCAACACCTACCTCGACGCCGCGGTGCTCGAGGCGTTCACCTGGAACCTCGTCGATCCGACCAGCGCGACCGCCAAGCAGACGCTCGATCGCATGGGCGAGCTGCGCGTCGGCTCGGGCGGGTTCAAGCGCAACGACGACGGCCTCAGCTCGTACGACAACAACGAGTGGATCATGGTCGACTTCCGCAGCGCCGACGCGCTCCGCCGGGCCGGCCGCGCCACCGACGCGGACGCGCTCCTCGGCGCGATCGTGGACAAGGCGTCGGCCAACTTCTACCTCCTGCCCGAGCTGTACAACGCGGTGCAGGCCGACGGGCAGATCGGCAAGTACACCGGCTCGATCCCGATGGTGGGCTACGGCGGCGGCGCCTACATCCTCACCGTGCTCGATCGCGCCGGCCAGATCGAGGCGAACGACTGCGGCGATGGGCAGAGCGCGGCGGCGCCCGCGTTCCAGTGCACGACGATGCCGACCGGCGACGGCGGCACGCCGCCCGGTGGGGACGGCGGGGTTGGCACGAGCGGCGACGGCGGCACCGGCACCGACGCGCCGTACACGCGCGCCTGCCTCTGCGACGCCGGCGGCGGCTGCCGCTCCTGGCCCGGTGCCGGGCTCTGCGCCGGCGTGCTGCTCCTCCTCGTCGGCCTCGCGCGCGCGGCGCTGCGCCGATCGACCGGCTCCTCGGCCTCCAAGTGACCCGGCGCGCCTCCGTCCTGCTCCTCCTCGTCGCCGCCGCGCCGCTCGCGCGCGCCCAGGAGAGCTTCCCCGAGCAGAAGCCGCTGCCGACGACCGAGCTCGACGCGATGCCCGCGGAGCCGCCCCTGCCCGAGGGGACGCTGCGCTCCGATCGTCCCGAGGCGCTCCTGCGGCGCCTGCAGGAGTACCTCTTCCCCGGCGGCTTCCGTTTCGCGGCGCACGGCTACCTGCGCGCGCCGCTCCGCATCGGCGTGCGCGACCGCTCGAGCACGATGGACGGGCAGGCCAGCCGCGACGTGCGCACGCCGTGGCTCGTCGACGACGACTACTTCCGCTCCGGGTTCGCGTACACGCGGCTGCAGGAGTCCGACTGGGCCGAGCTGTACCTGTCGGCGGGCAACAAGACCGTCTCCGGCACGATCGCCCTCATGGGCTCGCTCTTCTCCGACTGGGCGCGACCGCTCATCGATCGACAGCTCGGCCTCGCGCAGGCGTACGTGACGCTGCACTGGGAGAAGCAGGTGCGCGGCCGCACGCTCGGCCTCACCGTGAAGGGCGGCTCCTTCTGGGACCGCTTCGGCTGGCTCCGCTACTACGACACCTATATGTACGGCCGCACGCACCAGCTCGGCGCGCAGGTGCGGCTCGACTACCAGGGCCGGAACCTCCGGCTCTGGCTCGTGCACGGCGCCGGCGCGCACCTCGAGGCGATCGACGCGAACCAGGGCTTCACGCTGCTCAACTACCTGCACGCCGGCGCCGGCTGGCGCGACCTCGTGAAGGTGGGCTTCTACTTCCTCGACACGAAGGCGCAGGACCAGCGGCAGCTGAAGGAGATCAAGGACGCGGACATGTGGGTTGTCGGCGTCGACGCGCGCGTCGCGCACCCGGCGACCGGCGAGCTCTACGTCTCGGGCTCGTTCATCCGCGCGAAGAGCGCGACGTACCTGTCGCCCGCGCTCGAGGTCATGCACGCCTACGGCGGCCGCGGCATCACCGAGAACTACCTCGGCACCGATCACAGCGACAACGGCACCGGCGCGCTCTGGAACCTCGGCTTCGAGCACCGCTTCAGCACGGCGGCGCTCCTCAGGCGCTACTGGCCGAGCCGCGCCGGCGCGCTGCGCGGCGGGGACGTGACGCTCGCCTGGTTCGGCCTCGTCACCTACGTGCAGTCGAAGCAGGGCGATCCCGATCCGGCGGTGAACCGCGACCAGCGCACCTACTTCAAGTGGGGCCTCGAGGCGGGGTGGGTCGCGCTGTCGTGGCTCGCCGTCTACCTGCGCTACGACCGCGTGATCCTCGACCGCAGCGACGACGCCAACACCTTCCGCGTCCTCTCGCCGCGCATCAGCCTGCGCACCCACTGGCTCACCGACGTCGAGGTCTTCTTCCAGTACTCGCGCTACTTCTACGGCGACCGCGTGCAGCTGCGCCCCGGGCAGATCCCGCTCGAGACGCGCCCCGACGAGGACGTGCTCAAGCTGCAGGCGCAGATCGTCTTCTGATCG
>FTFF01000546.1_pt1 | contig 11734 bp, 11 predicted proteins | sample 1640361 | NCBI WGS metagenome assembly FTFF01 (sample SAMEA3914816, study PRJEB12502) | metagenome | biome: forest; material: soil | place: USA | collected 2011-09-16 | depth 0.3 m | reverse complement strand
GGACAACGCGGGGTGCGGCGCCGCCACGGCCCCCATCTGCGACCTCATCGATCACGCCTGTCGCGCGTGCGCGGTCGGCGAGTGTACCGGCGCGCGTCCGCGCTGCGCCGCCGACGGGCCGCTCGCGGGCGCCTGCGTCGAGTGTACGAGCGAGGCGCACTGCGCCGCCGCGCGGCAGGTCTGCGGCGCCACCGGGACGTGCGCGCCGTGCACGGCGCACGGGCAGTGCGGCGCCGGCGTGTGCGACGCGGGCGCGTGCGTCCTCCCGACGGAGATCGTCTACGTCGACAACGCGCAGGCGCCGTGCGCGGGCGCGGACGGCACCCGCGCCAAGCCCTTCTGCACCGTCACCGACGGGGTGCAGGCGCTCGGGGCGCGCCGCTACGTCGTCGTCGCGGGGAGCGCCACCCCCTACGGCACCGAGACGGTGGACGCGAGCTGGCCCGCGGACGTGAGCGTCATCGGCCCCGGCGCCGCCGCGACGCCCGCCGCGCGCTTCGCGAGCACCTCGCCCATCTTCTTCCTGGGGAACGCGGTGGCGGGCCACACCCTCACGCTGTCGGGCCTCGACCTCGCCGGCCCCGGGCTCAACGGGACGAGCCCCATCGTCGGCTGCGCCAACGGGAACAAGGTCGTCGTGCTCGACTGCCGGCTGCACGACACCGCGGGCGCGGCGGTCTGGATCAACGGCGGCGACGCGACGCTCATCGGGAACGAGATCAGCGGCGGCCAGGCGGGCAGCGTGACGGTCGTCTCGTCGATGCCGCACACCGGGACGGTCGTCCTCCAGCGCAACCGTATCCACAACAACCCGGGCCCGCTCGACCTCGCGCCCGACCACCTCACCGTCGAGGACAACCTCATCGCGTTGAGTGGCCCGGTGCGCTTCGCGAGCGGCTCGGCGGCGACCTTGCGGTTCAACACGATCGTCCACAACAGCGGGCCGGGCGCCGGGGTCGGCTGTGCCGGCCCGTCGTCGATGAGCGACACGATCGTCTTCGCCAACTCGTCGTTCGCCGGCAGCCAGCTCGACCTCGCCGGCTGCACGCTCGGCGCGAACGTCGTCACCGGGCTCGACGGCGCGCCGGGCGCGGTCTTGCTGTCACCGGTGTTCATGGGCGCGGTCGACTTCCGGCTCGTCCCCGGGAACGCCGACGACCTCGCGTGTTGCATCGACAAGGCGACCGTCGGGCCGGCGCTCGACGTCACCGGCGCGCCGCGGCCGAGGGGCGCCGGCTACGACGTCGGCGCCTACGAGGTGCCTTGACCGCCGCGGCGGGGCGGTCGGCCGACGTGCGGCATCTGATCCGGTGATGCGCCTACACTACGTGCCATGAGGCGCGCGACGGTCATCCGGCTCGTGGTGTTGGCGGCGATCCTCGTGACGCTCGTCGTCGTCGGCGAGACCGTCGGCGTCCGGCGGTGGCTGACGCTGACCAAGCTGCGCGAGCTCACGCTGCACACCGGCGCGCTCGGGATCGTGGCGTTCGTGGCGATCTTCGTCGGGGCGGAGCTGCTCCACATCCCCGGGCTGCTCTTCATCGCCGCCGGCGTGGCGATCTGGGGCCCGCTCGAGGGCGGCCTCATCTCCTGGGTCGCCGGCGTGCTGTCGGTGGTCGCGAGCTTCCTCCTCGTGCGCTCGATCGGCGGGCCGGCGCTGGCGGAGGCGCGGCACCCGCTCATCAAGCGAGCGCTCCGCCACCTCGACGACGCACCGATCCGCACGGTCGCGGTGCTGCGCGCGGTGCTCCTCATCGCGCCGACCGTGACGTACGCGCTCGCGCTCACCCGCGTGCGCTTCGTGCCGTTCCTCGTCGGCTCGGCGATCGGCCTCGTGCCGTCGCTCGCGATCTGCGCGCTCTTCGCTGGGCGCGTGCTCCGCTGGCTCGGCGCTACGGGATGACGATCGCCGTCGGGTCCCACTTTACCTCGGGGTACTTCGGATCGAGCTCCTCGAGCGCCGCGACGAGGACCTCGGCCACCGCGAGGTTGCGGACCCACTTCCGATCGGCGGGGACGACGTACCAGGGCGCCTCCTTGGTCGAGCAGCGCGAGAGCGCCTCCTCGTAGGCCTCCATGAAGTCGTCCCAGCGCGCGCGCATCTTCAGGTCGCCGGGATCGAACTTCCAGTGCTTGCTCGGGTCGGCGAGCCGCTCCTCGAGCCGCCGCTTCTGCTCGTCCTTCGAGATGTGCAGGTAGATCTTCACGACCTTCGTATCGCCGTGCTGGAGGAGCCGCTCCCAGTCGTTGATGAGCTCGTAGCGCGCCCTCCACACCGACTTGTCGACGAGCCCGAGCACGCGCACGACGAGCACGTCCTCGTAGTGCGAGCGGTTGAAGAACGTGATCTCCCCGCGCCGCGGCGTCTTCACGTGACAGCGCCACAGGAAGTCGTGCGCGAGATCCTCGGCGCTCGGCGCCTTCCAGCTGACGACGTGCACGCCGCGGGAGTCGAGCGGCCCGACGACGACGCGGAGGACCCCGTCCTTGCCGCCCGTGTCCATCGCCTGCAGCACCACGAGCAGGGAGCGGCGCTGCTCGGCGTAGAGCTTCTCCTGGAGCTCGTCGAGGCGCTTCGTGAGCTTGGCGAGGCGTGCCTGATAGTCGGCGTCGTCCTTGCCCTCGTAGCGGCCGCGGTCGGCGGGATCGATGTCGGCGAGGCGGAGCTTTTCACCGGGGGAGACGCGATGGGCGAGCATGACCGACCATCCTAGCGAAGGACGATCGACAAAGGTCGGGACGACTGACCCCAGCACGCGGCCGAGCCGGCGCCTTCCGTGGCCACCCTGTGCGCAAGCAGCTGATCGCATGGGCCTGCCGGCATGCGATCGGCTGGCACCTGGGTTGCTCCTGTCCGCTGCATGGCCTGTCGTGTCGCGTCCGCCGTCGTGCTCCTCACCGCGCTCGCCTTCGGGCCGAGCGCACACGCCGGCTGGTTCCCGAAGGCCGATCGGACCGCAGGCGCGAGCGGCTCGATCCTCCGCCGAGGCGCGCAGGTTTCGAGCTTCGCGCGCAAGGGCCTGGCCGCGATGCAGCGCCTCGCGCAGCCCGCCGCGATCCGGCCGCGCTTCGCCCAGGTCGTCCAGCGCACGGGCGCGCGGGTCAACGGTCTCCTCGGCCGCAGCGGCGCGCCGCGTCCCATGCTCTCGTCGCTGCTCGGCACCTCGCGCATGTCCGCGACCGGCACCGTCAGCGCCACCAAGCAGATCCTCATCCGTCGGGCGCCGATGTTCTCGTTCAGCGCGCTGCGCGGCGCCGGCGTCGGTGGTGGCGGGCCGCGCCTCTTCGCGTTCAACAACTAGCGCCCTGATCCAGCGCCGACGACAACTTCACGACCATCGTCGTGACGTCGCGACGACGCGGATCAGCGCCGCACGCTGGGTTCTGATTTGAACCGGAGTGTCGACGACGGCCCCAGCTGAGGGCGGTGCGTTTTCACGGTTTCGGGCTCGGGCTCGGGCTCGCGCGGACTTTTACTTGCCGGTGCGACGCCAGTCGACCAGCGCCGGCCGCCGCGCCGGCTGGCAGTGCGGGCAGAAGTAGCTGTCCTGCCCGTAGACGCCGGCCTTGCGCACCTTGTGGCCGCAGCGCGGGCAGACCTCGCGCAGGCGGATCTGCAGGAAGTCGCGGATCTTCTCCTCCGTCGGCGCCTTGCGGCGCGCGACCTCGTCGACCGCGGCGCGCATCACCCGCGCGAGCTCGTCGTGCAGTCGGTCGATCTCCTCCGGCGTGAGCGCGCGGCACGGCGTCTTCGGGTGCAGCCGCGCCGCGAACAGGACCTCGTCCGCGTAGGCGTTGCCGAGCGCGTCGATCGCCGCCTTGTCCATCAGGAACACGCGCACCTGATCGCGGCGCCCGGCGATCGCCGCCCGGAACGCCGCGCGCGTGAAGCCTGGCCCGAGCACGTACAGCCCCGGCGTCGGCAGCGCGGGGATCTCCCCGCGCTCGCCGCCCGCGACGAGGTAGACCTTCCCCATCTGCCGGTCGTCGAGGTACCGCAGCTCGGCTTCGCCCAGGCGCAGCGCGAAGCCGAGCGCCGCCTCGTCGCGCTCGCCGACCGCCGCCACGCGGAAGCGACCGGCCAGCATCGGGTTCACGCCGAGCTCGTGCGCCCCGCGTGGTCCGTCGAACCGGAAGAAGAGGAAGTGCGCCACGCGCTCGATCTCGACGAGCTCGCTGCCGACGAGCCGCTCGAGCCCGCCCTCGACGAGCGCCCGCAAGAGCACCGGGTTCGCGAGCCGCGCGCCGTCGACGCGTCGTCCGCGCAGCCGCGCGCGCAGCGCGTCCTCGATGTACAGCAGATCGGGCAGCTCGGGCATGGCGCGCTCCGCGGATAGTGGTACCGTCGCCGGCGTTCGAAAAGGGAGGAGAGGACCCCATGCAGAAGAACCCGAGCGGGCTCCAGTTCGAGGACACGAAGGCCGGCGACGGCGCGCAGCCGAAGACCGGCCAGACCTGCGTCATGCACTACACCGGCTGGCTCTGGGAGAACGGCCAGAAGGGGAACAAGTTCGACAGCTCCGTCGACCGCGGCCGACCCTTCGAGTTCCAGATCGGGCGCGGCATGGTCATCAAGGGCTGGGACGAGGGCGTCGCCACGATGGGCATCGGCGGCAAGCGCACGCTGCTCATCCCGCCCGATCTCGGCTACGGCGCGCGCGGCGCAGGCGGCGTCATCCCGCCCAACGCGACGCTCCTCTTCGAGGTCGAGCTCCTGGCGACGAAGTAGTCGCGGCTCCCCGCTCCGCCTACCTCGACGCAGATCCGCCCCCTGAGGGTCCCGCACCCCGCGGTGTGCCCCGAGCGGGGGGCCCGTCCCCCGCGGGCGCCGGAGGTGGCGGCGTGATTCCCGCGCGTTGGCGTTGGCATCGATCCCGCAGCTCCCGTCGGTGGGGGACCCGATCGATGGCGATGAGCGACCGCTACGAGATCGACAAGTCGATGGGCGAGGGCGGCTTCGCCCGGGTCTTCCGCGGCCAGGAGAAGGCCACCGGCCGCGCGGTCGCCTTGAAGGTCCTCAAGAGCGCGTTCTACCAGAACGCGGAGGTGCGCGAGCGCTTCCAGCGCGAGGTCTTCGCCGTCGCGTCGATCCAGAACCCGCACATCGTCGGGATGTACGACTTCAACCTCGCCAGCGACGATCTCTACATCGCGATGGAGTACGTCCCCGGACACACGCTCCGCGAGCGCATCGTCGCGCCGTTCGATCTCGCCACGCGCTTCTCGATCCTCTCGCAGATCGCCGACGCGCTGCGCGCCGCGCACGAGCGCAACGTCGTCCACCGCGACCTCAAGCCCGAGAACGTGAAGGTCATCGAGGACGGCGCCGGCTCGATCACGGTGAAGGTCCTCGACTTCGGCATGGCCAAGCTCAACGAGCTCGAGGAGCGCCTCGAGCTCGAGCCGCTCACCCGCGCCGGCATCTGCTTCGGCACGCCCCAGTACATGTCGCCCGAGCAGATCCGCGGCAAGCTCGACGACAAGTCCATCGACCTCTTCGCCCTCGCGATCATCGCCTACGAGCTCCTCTCCGGCGGCCGCCCCTGGGACGGCGAGCAGCCCTACGAGGTGATGCGCGCCGTGCTCAACCTGCCGGCGCCGCCGATCCAGCGCCTCTTCGGCGTGCGCGACGAGGAGCAGCTCTCCGCCGCGCGCCTGAGCGCGCTCAACGCGTTCTTCGCGCGTGCCCTCGCCAAGCGCCTCGCCGACCGCCCCGAGGACGCGACGACGTTCATCACCGAGCTCGAGGCCGCGCTCTTCGAAGGCGGCTGCGCGCTGCGCGGGGCCGTGCCCGTCCCGAGCCGCGAGCGCCGCTCCGACGACACGGTCGAGGTGTGCTCGCACCTCGCCCCGACGGGACCGCTGCACGGCGTCTCCGCCGTGTCCGATGCCAGCGGCGCGACCGAGGTCGTCGCCGTCGAGGACCGCAGCTGGGAGCACACCACCGAGGTCGCCGAGGTCGCGCCCGAGCCGGTGCGCGTCGAGGTCGACCGCGCCGTCCGCGAGGAGGCCGTACGCGCGGCGAAGGCGTTCTCCGCGTCGCGGCGCGCGGAGCGCTCGTTCGGCAAGATCCTGTTCCCGCTGCTCGTGCTCGCGGCCCTCGGCGGCTCCGTCGGGTACCTCCTCGCCGGCTCGGCGAGCGCGCAGTCGAGCCAGGTGCACGACTTCATCGTCGGCAAGTAGGCGTCCCGCGAGCGCGGTGCTAGCTTCGGCCGATGGCCCGCCGGGACCCGCACTCCACCTGGGACGATCGTCAGCCGCGCATCACCGCGTTCGAGTGGGACCTCGCGGTGGACCTCGGCGCGCGCCGCATCGCGGCCACCGTCACGCACGCGCTCGACCGCGCCGCGCGCCCCGACGAGCCGATCGACCTCGACACCCGCGGCCTCGAGATCGAGGCGGTGTCGCTGCCGAGCGGCGAGCCCTTGCGCCACGAGCTCGGGCCCGACGCTCCCATCCTCGGTCGCCGCCTGCGCGTGACGCTGCCCGAGGGCGCCCGCGCGCTGTCCATCCGCTACCGCACCGCCGCCGACGCGAGCGCGCTCATGTGGCTCGCGGCCGAGCAGACGGTGAGCGGCGAGCCCTTCCTCTTCACGCAGTGCCAGGCCGTGCACGCGCGCTCGCTCCTGCCCATCCAGGACTCGCCGGCGGTGCGCGTGACCTACCGCGCGACCGTCCGCGCCACCCGCGCGCTGCGCTCGCTCATGGCCGCGCGCGCCCTCGGCGAGGAGGAGCGGGGAGGGGAGCGCATCTCGCGCTGGGAGATGCCCGAGCCCATCCCGCCGTACCTCATCGCGCTCGCCGTCGGGAAGCTCGCGTCGGCCGAGCTCGGGCCGCGCTCGCGCGTGTGGGCCGAGCCGTCGGTGCTCGCGCGCGCCGCCGACGAGTTCGCCGAGGTCGACGCGATGGTGCGGGCGGCCGAGGCGCTGTTCGGCCCGTACGACTGGGAGCGCTTCGACCTCCTCATCATGCCGCACTCGTTCCCGTACGGCGGCATGGAGAACCCGCGCCTCACCTTCCTCACGCCGACGCTGATCGCCGGCGACCGCTCGCTCGTCGCGGTGGTGGCGCACGAGCTCGCGCACTCGTGGACCGGCAACCTCGTCTCCGGCGCCTCCGCCGAGCACTTCTGGCTCAACGAGGGCATGACGGTGTGGGCCGAGCGGCGCATCGTGGAGGCGCTCTACGGGCGCGAGCGCGCCGAGCTCGACGCCGCGCTCGGGCACCGCGAGCTCGAGCACGCGGTCGCCGGCTTCGCGAGCCGGCCGCACCTCACGCACCTGCGCACCTCGCTCGACGGCATCGATCCCGACGAGATCTTCTCGGTCGTGCCCTACGAGAAGGGCTACCTCCTCGCGCGCGCGCTCGAGGAGCACGCCGGGCGCGCCGCGTTCGACCGCTTCGTCGCGACCTACGTGCGTGAGCTCCGGTTCCGCTCGATCGCCACCGACGACTTCGTCGCTCTCGTGCGGGCGGAGCTGCCCGGCGCGCTCGAGGCCGTGGGCGCGGCCGCGTACCTCGAGGGGCCGGGGATCCCGCAGACGGCGCCGCGCGCGCGGTCGGCGCGGCTCGACCAGATCGACGCGCTCGGCGGCCGGTTACCCGACGCCGCGCTCGCCGAGCGCATGGGACCGACGGAGTGGCAGATCTACCTCTCGCGGCTGCCGCGCCCGTTCGACGGCGTCGCCGAGCTCGAGCGCCGCTTCCGCCTGCTCGGCCGCGGCAACTTCGAGATCCGCGCCGCGTTCATCGAGCTCGCCCTCGACTCCGGCCTCGCCGGCGCCGAGGACGCGGCGGAGCGCATGCTCGCGGAGGTCGGCCGCATGAAGTACCTGCGTCCGCTCTATGGCGCGCTCGCCCGCCGCGACGCCGCCCGCGCGCGCGCCGCCTTCGCGAAGCTGCGCGGCCAGTACCACCCGATCGCGGTCCAGGTCCTCGGCGCCCAGCTCGGGTAGCGGGGGCTGGCGGGGTCCGATCGTCCTTTGCTACTCTCCGCGGTCGGAGGCGCACCATGACCCGAGTCGCCAACTTCACCGCCGGTCCCGCCGCGTTGCCGCTCCCCGTCCTCGAGGAGGCGCAGCGCGAGCTCACCGACTACCAGGGCACCGGCATGTCGATCATGGAGAACAGCCACCGCAGCAAGACCTACGAGGCGGTGCACAACGAGGCGATCGCACTCCTGAAGGAGCTGCTCGGCGTCCCCGACGGCTACCAGGTGCTGTTCCTCCAGGGCGGCGCCAGCCACCAGTTCGCGATGCTGCCGCTCAACCTCCTGCCCGCCGGCAAGTCGGCCGACTACCTCATCACCGGCCACTGGTCCGAGCGCGCGTTCGACGAGGCGCAGCTCGTCGGCAAGGCGCGCGTCGCCGGCACCGGCAAGCCGAGCGGCTTCATGCGCATCCCCACGGCGAACGAGCTCGAGCTCGATCCGAGCGCCGCGTACGTCCACATCACCAGCAACAACACGATCTACGGGACCGAGTACTTCGCCGAGCCCTCGACGGGCGGCGTGCCGCTCGTCGCCGACATGTCGTCGGACTTCCTCTCGCGCCGCCTCGACGTCGGCAAGTACGGGATGATCTACGCGGGCGCGCAAAAGAACATCGGCCCGTCGGGGGTCCTCGTCGCGATCCTGCGCCAGGAGCTCATCGACGCCGGCCGGAAGGACATCCCCACCATCTTCCGCTACGCGACGCACGCCAAGAACAACTCGCTCTACAACACGCCGCCGACGTTCGCGATCTACCTCGTGCGCGGGGTCCTGCGCTGGGTGAAGGCCCAGGGCGGCCTCGCCAAGATCGAGGCGGTGAACATCGACAAGGCGACGCGCCTCTACGCGACGCTCGACGACGCGGGCGGCTACTACCGCTGCCCGGTCGACGCGGCCAGCCGCTCGCGCATGAACGTCGTCTGGCGGCTGCCGTCGGAGGCGCTCGAGGAGAAGTTCGTCAAGGACTCCGAGAAGGCCGGCCTCGTGGGCCTGAAGGGCCACCGCTCGGTCGGCGGCCTCCGCGCGTCGATCTACAACGCGGTCTCGATCGCGGACGTGCAGAAGCTCTGCGGCTTCATGGACGAGTTCCGCGCCAAGAACCCCGCCTAGCCGGACGTCTCGTAAAGTTGCCGCGCCCGGGCGGGGGCGCGACGATCGGCAGGCTTGCAGCTCGACGTCGCCATCGATCTGTTCCTCGATCACATCCGGGTCGAGCGCGGCCTCGCGCGCAACACGGTGCTCGCCTACGGGCGCGACCTCGTCGCGTTCCGCGGCCAGGCGCGTGCCGCGGGCGTCGACGAGGCCGGCGCGGTCACGCCGCCGGTCGTGCTCGCGCACCTCGTCGCCCTCGCGGCCGCGCGGGCGAGCCTGCGCACCCAGGCGCGTCGCCTCGTCACGCTGCGGCGCTTCTTCCGGCACCTGCGCGCCGAGGGCCACGTCGAGCTCGATCCGACCGCGGACCTCGAGCTGCCGCGGATCGGCCGGCCGCTGCCGAAGATCCTGTCGGAGGCCGAGGTCGCGCGCATCGTCGAGGCGCCGGCCGGCGCCGATCCGCGGATGCTGCGCGACCGCGCGCTCCTCGAGACGCTCTACGCGACGGGGCTGCGCGTGAGCGAGCTCACCGCGCTCAGGCTCGCCGACGTCGACCTCACGAGCGGGCACCTCCTCACCTTCGGCAAGGGCCGCAAGCAGCGCCTCGTGCCGGTCGGTGGGCGCGCGGTGGCGGCGATCGAGGCGTACCTCGCGCGCGGCCGCGCGCAGCACGACCGCGGCCGCGGCTCGCCCACGCTGTTCCTCGGGCCGCGCGGCCGGCCGCTCACGCGGCAGGGCGTGTGGAAGCTCCTCCGCCAGTGGGCCCGCCGCGCCGGGATCGACCGGCCGCTGTCGCCGCACACGCTGCGCCACTCGTTCGCCACGCACCTCCTCGAGAACGGCGCCGATCTGCGCGCGGTGCAGGCGATGCTCGGGCACGCCGACATCGGGACGACGCAGATCTACACCCACCTGTCGCGCAAGAAGCTGCGCGAGACCTTCGCGAAGCACCACCCGCGGGCGTAGCCAGCCCGCGCTCGACGTCACCGGGCTCCCCGGGCATACTCCCCGCGATGTCCGATCCCTCGTTCGCGGTGGCCTTGCGCGACGCGGTCATGTACATGGTCGCGTTGGTGCTCAGCATCTGCGTGCACGAGTTCGGGCACGCCTGGGTGGCCGACAAGCTCGGCGACCCGCTACCCCGGTCGCAGGGTCGGGTGACGCTCAACCCGGTCGCGCACGTCGACCCGATCGGGACCCTCCTCCTGCCGATGGCGCGCTTCTACTTCACCGCGATCGGCTCGGCGTTCGGCGGCTACATCATCGGCTGGGGCAAGCCCGTCCGGGTGAGCCTCTCGCCGCGCTCCATGGACCGCCGGTTCACGCTCCGCACCCACCACCTGCTCATCGCCGCCGCCGGGCCGGTGATGAACATGGTGCTGGCGGTCCTCATGTCGGTCGTCTACGTGCTCCTGTTCCGGCTCGGCGGCGACGACGCCCGGGGCTTCGCGGCGCCGGTCCTGCAGATCATCGCGATGAACTTCGGGCTCGCGTTCTTCAACCTCACCCCGTGCCCGCCGCTCGACGGCGGCACCGTCCTTCGGGGCCTGCTCCCGCGGAGCTTCGATTCGGTGCTGGACGTCTTCGAGCGGTATGGCTTTATGATCCTCTTCTTCCTCTTGGCCACCCAGCTCCTCAGCAGGATCCTCTACCCGGCGTCGCTCTTCACGCACTGGTGGGCACGCGTCATCACCGACATCGCGATGGGGCGTTGACGTGGAGCCGTCCGACGATCACGCCGAGTACCGGGTCGAGCTGCCGGAGTTCGAGGGACCGCTCGACCTGCTGCTCCACCTCGTCAAGAAGCACGAGCTGTCGATCGTCGACATCCCGATCGCCTTCATCACCGATCAGTACCTGAAGATGCTCGGCCTCATGCGCGAGCTGCAGCTCGACGTCGCGGGCGAGTACCTGCTCATGGCGGCGACGCTCTGCCACCTCAAGTCTCGCGAGCTCGTCCCGCCGGACCCCGCCGAGCTCGCCGCCGACGCGGACGCCGACGCGGCGCTCGAGGCCGAGATCGATCCGCGGCAGGAGCTCATCCGCCGACTCCTCGAGTACCAGAAGTACAAGGAGGCGGCGCACGCGCTCGGCGGGCGGCCGGTGTCCGGGCGAAACGTGTGGTCGCGCGGCTCGCGCATCGAGGACGTGCTCGGCATCCACGCGCTGCCCGGCGGCGCGCCGCTCGCCGAGGTGCCGGTGATCCAGCTGATCGAGTCGCTCGAGCGCGTGCTCAAGCGCGCGAACGTGGGCGCCGCGCACGACGTCGTCGTCGATCAGCTCTCGCTCAGCGACCGCATCGGCGACCTCGTCGATCGGCTGGAGAAGGAGGGCGCGTTCAGCTTCGAGTCGTGCTTCGCCTTCATCGAGCGCGGCGGATCGCGCGCGCAGCTGCGGCACGCGGTGGTGGTCACGTTCCTCGCGATCCTCGAGATGACGCGGCTCAAGATGGTCCGCCTCACCCAGGCGGACGACGGCGGCAGCGGCCGCGCGGAGATCTACGTGACCCGGGCCGGCGGCGATCTGCGCGCGCAGGCCGAAGCGCTGGCGAAGAAGGGCGACGAGTACGGCGGATGACGAAGAAGCGGAAGCGCACCAAGGGGGGAGCGAGCGGCGCGTCGAAGCGCGCGGCCGCCGCGCCCGAGGACACCG
>FTFF01000475.1_pt1 | contig 11789 bp, 18 predicted proteins | sample 1640361 | NCBI WGS metagenome assembly FTFF01 (sample SAMEA3914816, study PRJEB12502) | metagenome | biome: forest; material: soil | place: USA | collected 2011-09-16 | depth 0.3 m | reverse complement strand
CTGCGCGGCTGCACGCCCGACGCTCGCCTCGACGTCTTCTCGCTCGGCGTCGTGATGCACGAGCTGCTCACGGGGCGACCGCTCTTCCGCGGCGAGAGCCCGGGCGGCGGCGGTGGTCGCGCCCGCGTCGCCGAAGCGGCGGCGGCCGCCCGATCCCGGCTGCGCCATCTACGTCTCGCTCACCAAGGGCACGCCGACGGTGGTCTGCCCCAAGGTCCCCGGCCGGCGCTGAGCCGCGCGGGCTAGGTGCCGGCGACCGAGCTCGGCCGCGCCTCACCGGCGGCGATGCGCGCGAGCTCGCCCGAGCGGTCGAGCCGCCTCAGCTCGTCATAGCCGCCGATGGGCACGCCATCGAGGTAGATCTGCGGCACCGTCCTGCGTCCGGTCTCCTCGACGAGGCGCGCGCGGACGTCCGGCTCGTTCGTGCAGTCGATCTCGGTGAACGGCAGGCCGCGCGCGGCGAGCAGCTGCTTCGCCGAGCGGCAGTAGCCGCAGTACGTCGTGGAGTAGAGCTTCACGTCCATCGCTCCACCTCATCTGCGTCGCCCGCGATGGCGGCGCAAGCGGTTACTTCTTGGGCGCGTCCTCGGAGAGGTACGCGAGGATGACCTCGTCGAGCGACTTCTCGGAGATGAGGTCGCCGCCGAACTGCGGATCCGGCGTCGGTCGGCGCGGCTCGGTCTTCCAGAAGTCCTGCGTCTCGCGCGCCTTGCCGCCCTCGCCCCCGACGATGACGCTGGGCCGCGCGACGATCACGCCCTCGGCGGTGGGGCGGTTCGTCTGCGCCGCGCCCGAGCGACCGGATCCGATCGTGGGCGGCGCCGCGCGCGGGCGGTTGCCGCCGAGGGTCGGCGCCGGCGCGACCACCGCGGGGATCGCCGGCGACGACGAGCGCGCGTTCACCGCGATCGCCGGCCGGGCGGGCGTGAGGCTCGGGCGTCGCGGCGGCTCGGGCGGCTGGACGCGCGGCTCCGGCTCGGTCGGCGGACGCGCCGGTGGCGGCGTGAGCATCGGCGCGAGATCGCGCACCGTCGGGCGCTCGTCCTCGCTCGTCTTCTTGGCGGACGCGGGCGCCGGCGGCGCCTCGGCCGGCGCGGCGGGCTCGTCCGCCTCGGCCGCGGCATCGCGCTCGATGGGCCCATATCGCTGGACGATCTTCTCGTCGAACTTGCCCGACTTGAGATCGCGCAGCAGCGCCTTGTGCTGCGCCTGCATCAGCTTCTGGACGATCGAGACCTCGCTGGTCGGGTCGTAGTCGACCTTCTTGCTGGCGAGGATCGTCCCGTCATAGAAGAGGTGCGTGAAGATGTGCGGGTTCTGCACGCCGGAGTCCTCGGTCTGCACGTGCCACATCCGTCCGCCGTAGCGCACGTTGTGGTTGTAGCCGAGGACGGGAGAGCGCGGCGCCATGGGGGAGCCCTGCCAAAGTATAGCAGCCCGTTCGTCAACTTGATCATTTCCGCCCCCCTCGGTATGACACGCGGCATGGCCGCCGCGGAGGTTGAGCGTACTTTCGTCGCACGAGTGTCCGAGTACCTGCTCTCGCTGCCCTTCGATCTGAAGATCCTGCAGGAGGCGGTCACCGATCCGGACCTCGAGAAGCCCGCCCGGCTCCTCGCCGCGGGCACCATCGTGCACACCCTCCTGCCGCAGGAGGGCGAGCCGGGTCCGCTGCGCTATGTCGACGACGTGCTCTACGTGCGCGCCGCGCTCGCCGAGATCGCGAAGGGCGACAGCGAGGGCGCGGTCGCCTTCCGCGGGCGCTTCGACAGCGAGATCTACGGGCGCCTCGGCGACGACCTGGCCTGCTTCGCCGCGTACCTCGGCGAGCTCTGGCCCTGGCTCACCGCCAAGCTCCCGGCGTTCGGCAAGCTGGCGCTGAAGGGCAAGAAGCCGGCCCAGGCGATCGACGACGAGGAGGTCGCGACGCTGATCTACGACGAGGGCCTCGCCTTCATGACCAACTACACGGTCAACGAGGAGCAGGTCCGCAACAAGCTCCGCCGCGGCGATCAGATCCTCGACCTGCTCAAGAAGCGCTTCGAGGACGACAAGAAGAAGAAGATCGCCTAGGGCGTGTTGCGAGGGCCGCGAGCGCGGCGCTTGCGCCCCCCTTTAAAGGTCTACGCGCTCGAGCTCGCCGAGAGAGCGGCCGAGGAACCGGGCGCCGATCTCGTCGAAGCGCGCGTCGTCCGTGACCGCGCAGCGCAAGCTCCCCTCGCCGCCGATCGCGGTCAGCCCCCGCGCGGTGAGGAGGGTGGCGGTCTCCTCGGCCATCGTCGTCGCCGAGTCGACCAGCGTCACCGGGTGCCCCCAGCGCTCGCTCGTGATCCGCGCGAGGAGCGGGCGCAGGAGCGGGTAGTGCGTGCAGCCGAGGACGATCACGTCGAGGTCCGGGGCCTCGGCGTGCAGCTCGTCGAGGTAGCGGCGCGCCACCAGCGTGGGCACCTCGCCGTCGAGCCAGCCCTCCTCGACGAGCGGAACGAGGAGCGGGCAGGGCCGCGCCGCGACGCGCACGGTGCGCCCGGCCGCGAGCGCGGCACGATCGATCGCGCGCACGTACGCGCCGGAGCGCACCGTGCCGAGCGTGCCGACCACGCCGATGACGCCGCTCCGGCTCGCGTGCACCGCGGCGCGGGCGCCCGGCTCGACGGCGCCGAGCACCGGCACCGGCAGCGCCGCGAGCGTGTCGATCGCGTACGCGGAGGCCGTGTTGCACGCGACGAGCAACGCCTTCACGTCACGAGCGAGGAGGAAGCGCGCGGCATTGGCGGCGTAGCGTCGCACCGTCTCGGCGCTCTTGTTCCCGTAAGGGACGCGCGCGGTGTCGCCGAGGTAGAGGATCGCCTCGTGCGGGAGCCGCTCGAGCAGCGCGCGGACGACCGTCAGGCCGCCGACGCCGCTGTCAAACACACCGATCGCGCTCACGGGCGCGAACGAGACGCGGCGACCGCGCGCTCCTCGCCGCGCGCGCGTACCGCGTCGAGGTAGGCCCACACGAGCTCGAGGAAGGTCGCCGGCTTGCGCGCCAGATCGCGATAGAACGTCGCGATGCCGGGGAAGCAACGCTCCGCCTCTTCGAAGTCCCGCTCGGTGATGCAGCCGCGCACGAATCCCTTCCAGAGCAACCTGGATGCCGCCCCACCTAACGCGGTGCGAAAGAAACCAGCTGTCGGCTCCCATACAAAAAACATTTGACCTCCGGAGGGTCGCCTCCTAGTCTGCGCCCCGTTCACGACGGAACTACCGAGAACCTCAAGACCACGATCCGGGGGGCCGCGCCCGGGGGGAGCGTGCCACATGGGGAGTACCTACTAAAGATAGCGGGACGGCTGACCCCGGGGCGCCCTGCGCCGCCGGCTCCCGTCCCCACCACCGCGGTCACCTTCGCGGGCCGCGACGCGCAGCACGCGCGCCGCCTGGCGATCGGCTGGTGGTACGCGCACCGCGACAAGCATGGCCTCTTCGTGCGCGACTTCCTCGCGCGGTGTCGCATGGGGCCGGACGGTCGCAGCATCTCCTTCTACGCCGGGCGATCGTGAGATCCGCCGCCGTCGAGGCGCGCCCGATGCGTCGTGTAGACTAGAGCGTCGTGGCGTCGCCCTCTCAGCAGCCGTTGCCGGATCCGGCGTGGATGTTCCGCGTCGGCGCGGAGCTCGCGCGCACCGAGGAGCCCGTCGGCGCCGAGGTGACCGCGCGCGTCCGCGAGCTCGCCGAGTCGGCGCGCGCGCTCGCGGCCGACGCGCTGCGCCAGGAGCTCGAGGCGATCCTCGTCGGGCGCGGCGTCCACCTCGCGCTGCAGTGGCTGCAGGAGACGGGGCTCCTCGCGATCGTGCTTCCCGAGCTGGAGGCGACCGTCAACTTCTCGCAGGAGGCGGGGCGGCGGCACAAGGACGTCTGGGAGCACACGAAGCAGGTGGTGCGGCAGGCGGTGCCGCGGCCGGTGGTGCGCTGGGCCGCGCTGCTGCACGACATCGGCAAGGTGCACACGCGCGCGTTCCTGCCCGATGGCGGCGTCACGTTCCACCGCCACTCGGAGGTGGGCGCGCGCATGTTCCACGATGTCGCGCGCCGCTTCGCCTTCGACCGCCCGACGAAGCACCAGCTGCGCTTCCTCATCCTCCACCACCTGCGCCCGGGCCAGTACGACGCCTCGTGGACCGACTCCGCGGTCCGTCGCTTCGATCGCGAGCTGCAGGAGCACATGCAGGACCTGCTCGATCTCTCGCGCGCGGACATCACCTCGGCGCGGCCGGGCAAGCGACAGGCGGCGCTGCAGAACATCTCCGACCTGCAGGCGCGCATCACGCGCCTGCGCGAGCTCGACGCGGTGCAGCCGCCGCTCCCGACCGGGATCGGCAACACGATCATGGCGCACTTCGGGCTCCCGCCGTCGCGGCAGATCGGCGACCTCAAGCGCGAGCTCGAGCGCCTCGTCGACACCGGCGAGCTCGAGGCGCGACGCGAGCCCGAGTACTACCTCGCCCACGTGGGCAAGCTGCTCGGGCGCTGAGCGTTACCGGCGGCGGCCGAGCAGCCGCAGCAGGTAGAGGAAGAGGTTCACGAAGTCGAGGTACAGCACGAGGGCGCCGTGGATCGCCTCCTTGTGGTCCTCGTCGGTGCCGGCGTTGCCGGCGACGTTGAGCTCGCGGATCTTCTGCGTGTCGTACGCGGTGAGCGCGACGAAGACGAGCACGCCCATGAACGTGGTGAGCCAGTAGATCGTGCTCGAGTGCATGAAGAGGTTCATCACGCTCGCGAGGATGAGGCCCCACAGGCCCATGATCATGAAGTGGCCCACCCCGGTGAGGTCGCGCTTGGTGATGTAGCCGTACGCGCTCATCCCGGCGAAGGTGGCCGCGGTCACCAGGAACGTGGAGTAGATCGACGACGCCGTGTAGATGAGGAAGACCACCGACAGGGTCATCCCGTTCACGACCGAGTAGAGGAAGAAGAGCGAGCCGGCCCCGGTCGCGGTGAGCGTGCGCGCCATCGCCGAGAAGAAGAAGACCATCAGCAGCTCGGCGGCGATGAGCCCGAAGAAGACCAGCCGGTTCCCGAAGATGAGGTTCAGCGCGGTGGGCGAGTGCGCGACCAACCACGCCGCGAGCGCGGTGACGGCAAGCCCGCCCGACATGAAGGCGTAGACCTTGCGCATGAACGCCGACTCTTCGGAGAGCAGCGCTGCGGAGTACCCCACCGACGAAGCGGATGACGGTGACCCGATCATGAAGCCTCCTTCACCCTGAAGCGTACCGTGGGCGCACCGCGTGCGCCATCCGTGGCACGAGGCGCGGCGCCACACCGCGCGTTCCGCCACGTCTTTTCGCGCGTGGCGTGTCGGTTGCATCGCTGTGGCAGCAGATCATCGACCAGGGGGACCCCATGGGAACCGCGACGAACCAGCACAACAGAATCGCCCACCTCAACAGCTTCCTCCGCGGCGAGATGAGCGCGGTGGAGACATACCGCCTCGCGCTCGGCAAGCTCGACGCGGCCAGCCCCGCGCGGGCGCAGATCGAGGCGTGTCTCAGCTCGCACGCGCGCCGCGTGCACGCGCTCAAGTTCAAGATCGTCGAGCTCGGGGGCACGCCCGTGGAGAGCTCGGGCGCGTGGGGCGTATTCGCAAAGGCGATCGAGGTCGGCGCGGCGGTGTTCGGCGAGAAGGCCGCGATCTCCGCGCTCGAGGAGGGCGAGGATCGCGGGCTGCGCGACTACCGCAACGACGTCCTCAACATGGACATCGACACGCGCACGCTCGTGACGACGACGCTCCTCCCGCAGCAAGAGGAGACGCACCGCACGCTGAGCACGCTCAAGCGGCAGCTGCAGTAGACGCGCGGCCGGCGCACCTCGCGCGCCCCGAGGCGCACGCGAGGCGCGCCGGCCGGCGCCTCACCACCGCATGCGGTGGCCGGTGAGGAGCAGCACCGCGACGACGATCAGCAGCACCCCCGCGGGCGACATGCCGACGTAGCCGAAGCGCGAGTATCCGACGCCGCCGCTCAGCAACGCGATGAGCAGGAGCACGAACAAGATCGTCAGCAGCATCGGTGCACCTAGTGGCCGCGGATCAGGTAGATGATGATGAGGACCGGGAGCGGGATCCCGAGCAACCACAGCAACGCCCACCCGACCTTCCCCGTCTGCGCGCGCTCTCCCGTGGCCGGTACCAGCTCGTGTTGCATCGTAGGTTCGTGGTGTGGGTTGCTCATGATGTCCTCCTCGGTCTCTGCCGACCCAGGTGAGCATCTGTCGTGCCAGCGCCTAGAAGTGCCCGGCGATCGTGAAGCCGAGCTGCACCAGGCTGAGGTACGTGTCCGTCCCGGTGTACGTCGCGTAGTCGGACATGAGCAGGCCGCGGTACAGGACCTCGAAGCCGATCGTTCCGTGGCGGGTGAACCATACGTCGAGCCCGCCGCCGGCCTCGAAGCCGCCGCCGCGCGCGTCGCTGAGGTAGCCCTGGCGCCCGATCCACCCGAACATCGGCCCCACGACCGCGTACGGCACGACGCGGGTCAGCGTCGGGATGTGGAGCTTCAGGTTGAGCCCGAGCGTCTGCAGGACGAGGAAGCTCGAGTCGCACCAGACGTAGCGCGTCCCGCTGACGCAATCCGCGACGGGGTTGTGGAAGCTCGCGCTGTACTTCGCTTCGAAGCCGACGACGCGACCGAGCTCGAGGCCGCCCCAGAAGGAGATCCCGCCCCCGGTGTGGAGGTACTCGACGCCGCCGTCTTGTCGCGCGACGAACGTGCCGAAGCCCGACGCGCCGAGCGTGCCGCGCACCGGTCGCGGTCGGATCCACGGCGGCGCGCGCTCCGCGAGGACCTGCGCAGGACGCGCGACGATCGCCGCGCCGACCGCGAGAAGGACGAGGAGGGTTCGCATGCGCGCGGCCGCAGCATGCGCCGTGCCGGGCCGCGATGCACCCGAAGGAGGGCCCCGGCGTCGCTGCGCGAGCGTGGCAGCTTGTCGCACTGTGCGGGATCTGCAACCGTCCCGCGCGCCCAGATCGGCGCGTCGTGGCGCCATGATGGGTGGCACGCGACGTGAAGCACGGGCGCCGCGGAGGCCCGCATGGAGACGACGACGACCCATCACGCGAACCACAAGAACGGCCAGGTCCGCCACGCCAAGCGCGGCGCGAAGAAGGCGATGCAGCGGGGCGTCTCGCTCGCCACCCGCGCGGGCGACACGTTCAAGCGCATCGAGCACCAGGTGGAGCGCGGCCTCTCGCGCGTCGCCGGCGACGGTGCCCGCGGCTTCTCGGGGATGACGCGGTGGATCGCGACGAACCCGAAGACCGCGGTGGGCATCGCGCTCGGGACCGGGCTGCTCATCGGCGCCATCGGGAACGGCAAGCTCGGCCGGACGGCGCTGCTCACCCTCGGCGGCCTCATCGCCAAGCGCTTCGCCTAGGGCGATGCCCCTCGATGGCCTGCTCGTCGATCTCGACGGCACGCTGATCGACTCGAACCCGGTGCACGTCGCGGCCTGGCTGGAGGCTCTGCGCAGCCACGGCTATCGCGTCGCGCCGGATCGCATCGCGGTGGAGGTCGGCAAGGGCGGCGATCTGCTCGTCCCGGCGCTGCTCGGCGCCTCGGTGGAGCGGGTCGACGGCGAGGCGCTTCGCACCGCGCAGGCCGACGTCTTCGCCCAGCTCGCGGGCCGCGTCGGCTTGCCGGTGCAGCCCGGTGCCGAGGAGCTCCTCGCCGCGCTGCGCGATCGGAAGATCCGCAGCGCGCTCGTGACCTCGAGCGACGATCGGCAGCTCGACGTCGCCGAGCGCGAGAGCAGGGTCCCGTGGCGCGATCTCTTCGACGAGGTCGTCGTCGGCAACGAGGCCGCGGCGAGCAAGCCGCACCCCGATCTGGTGCTCGCGGCGCTCGAGAAGCTGCACCTGAGCGCGCCGCAGTGCGCGATGCTCGGCGACACGCCGTGGGACGTGCTCGCGGCGCATCGCGTGGGCGTCGAGGCGATCGCGGTCACCGCGGGCGGTCGCACCGCCGCGGAGCTGCACGACGCCGGCGCGCGGGTCGTCTGCACCGATCCGGCGGCGGTCGTCGCCGATCTCGACGGCATCGCCCGCTGTGTCGCCCCTGGGGCGCTTCGCCTCGATCGAGACATGCTCGCCACGCTCATGCGCCACGCGCTGGCCGCGGCGGAGGAGGGGCTGCTCGCCGGCGAGCTGCCGATCGGCGCGCTCCTGGTGAGCGGCGACGGCACGCCGCTCGGCCGTGCCCACGATCGGTTCAACGGCTCGACCGATCGGCTCCACCACGCCGCGATCGGCGCCTGCGCCGCGGTGGGCCACGGCTGCGCGCCGCCGGGCACCGTGCTCGTCTCGACGGTGGAGCCGTGCCTCATGTGCATGGGCGCCGCGGCCGCGATCGGCGTCTACCTCGTCGTCTACGCGCTGCCGCGCGGCGGGGCGGCGCGGGCGACGACCGGTCGCGTCCGCGTCGTCGGCGGCGTGCTGGCGCAGCGCAGCCGCGCGCTCCTCATGGACTGGCTCGAGCGACCGGCGCGCAACGCCGCGCAGGAGCCGCACGTGCTCCGGCTGCTCGGGCGCGACGAGCGCTAAGCGGTGGGCGTGGGCGCGAGCGACGCGACGCGCATCGCGCGCTCGCGGTACGCCTCGATCCACGCGCGCACCGTCGCTGGCCGCCGCGGCACGAGCGACGCGCGCTCGGGCGACGTGCCGCGCGCGACCGCCGCGCGCGGGGCAGGGGACGTGCGCACCTCGAGATCGTTCGGCGGCGGAGCGCAGGGCGCGATCATGGGACCCTCCTGGCGACGCGCGGGGCAACCGCCGTGCCAGCCTCGTGACGTCGTCCTGCCGCGCGGATGCGACATCCGCGCGAGCGGACGCGCGTGCGAGGGCGCGCAGTTGAGGCAACGCGCCACGCTGCGGCGCCACGTCGCGATCGCGCGGGCGCCGATCGCGCGCGACCCGAGGAGATCATTTGCGTGCCGCGAGGCCCCTCATTTGCAAAGCGCTCGCGCGAGAGGCGCTCGAATGAGAGACGAAGCACAGCCATGAAGGCGGTCGTGTTCCACGGCATCGGCGACATCCGCCTCGACGAGGTGGAAGACCCGCGCCTCGAGGCCGACACCGACGCGATCGTCCGCCTGACCGCCAGCGCGATCTGTGGCACGGACCTCCACCTCGTGCGCGGCACGGTGCCGGGCGTACGGCCGGGCACGATCCTCGGTCACGAGGGCATCGGTGTGGTCGAGGAGGTCGGGGCGGACGTCCGCAACCTCTTCCCCGGCGACCGCGTGGTCGTTCCCTCCACCATCGGCTGCGGCTCGTGCGCGTACTGCCGCGCCGGTTACTTCGCGCAGTGCGACAACTCCAACCCGAACGGGCCTCGCGCGGGCACCGCCTTCTACGGCGGCCCCGCCCCCTCCGGACCCTTCCAGGGCATGCAGGCCGAGCGCGTGCGCGTGCCGTTCGCGCACGTGGGCCTGGTGAAGCTCCCCGACGAGATCTCCGACGACGACGCGATCCTCTTGTCCGACATCTTCCCGACCGCGTGGTTCGCCGCGCGCATCGCCGAGGTGAAGCCGGGCGACACCGTGGCCATCTTCGGCTGCGGCCCGGTCGGCCAGCTCGCCATCGCGAGCGCGCTGATCCTCGGCGCCGGCCGCGTGCTCGCGATCGATCACCGGGAGGACCGCCTCGACGCGGCGGCGCGGCAGGGCGCCGAGGCGATCGACTTCGATCGCGAGGACCCGGTCGAGACGATCCGGCGGCTCACCGGCGGCATCGGCGTGGATCGCGTGATCGACGCCGTCGGCGTCGACGCGGAGTGCCCGCACCACGGCCCCGCAGCGCGCTCCGCGCACGCCCAGCGCAAGCAGTTCGCGGACGAGGTCGCGACGATCGCGCCGCGGCAGCACCCGGACGGAGACAACTGGCACCCCGGCGACGCGCCGTCGCAGGCGCTCCGCTGGGCGGTGGACGCCGTCGCCAAGGCCGGCACGCTGTCGATCGTCGGCGTCTACCCCGATGCCGCGACCACGTTCCCGATCGGCAAGGCGATGAACAAGAACCTCACCGTGAACATGGGGAACTGCAACCACCGCCGCTACCTGCCCGAGCTCATCCACATGGTGCGCACGGGCGCGTTCTACCCCTCGAAGATCCTCACGCAGCGCATCCCGTTCGGCTCGGCGATCGACGCCTACAAGGCGTTCGACAAGCGCACGCCGGGGTGGGTGAAGGTCGAGATCGAGCCGTCGTCGGTAGCGAGCGCGTGATGCGGTCGCCATTGAAAGGAGAGAACATGATCCCGCAGGTCACCTCGCCCAAGAAGAGCCGTCCGCTGCTCGAGCTCGACAACCTCCTGTGTGCCAGCATCGCCGCCGCGGAGACCGCCGCGAAGCAGCGCCCCGAGAACGCCCGCGACTTCAGCGCGATCCTGGCCCTCCTGTGGTCCGCGCGCGACGAGATCGACCTCATCGTGGCGCGGCCCGCGCCGCAGGCGCCGAAGCCGCACCTCGTCGCCCACTAGGCGGCGGCGGGTCGGGCGGCGTACTGTCGCCGGGTGGCGACGTTCGACGCCGGCACGGCGGAGTGCGCGGTCTTCACGTTCAAGGAGGGGATGCTCTCCGCGATCGCGCACGACCTCGAGCTCCGCGTCGCGCGCTTCACGATCGCGGTCGGGGACGATCTCACCATCGACGCGCGCTTCGACGCCGCATCCCTGACCGTCTTGCACGCGCTGCGCGACGGCCGCCCGAGCGATGCGCTCTCCCCGGCCGATCGGCGCAGCATCGAGCGGACGATCCTCGACGACGTGCTGGAGGCGCGCCGGCATCCGGAGATCCGCTTCCGCGCATCGACGGTGAAGGCCGCCGACGGCGCGGCGCTCGACGGCGCGCTCGAGCTCCACGGGGTGCGACGTCCCCTCCGGCTCAGCGCACGCACCGAAGGCGGGCGCCGCGTGGTCGAGACGGTCGTGCACCAGCCCGACTTCGGCATCCGGCCGTACCGGGCGTTCCTCGGCACGCTGCGCCTTCGCGCGGACGTGAGGGTCCGCGTGTCGATCCCGGCGTAGGCACCGGCGTTGCACGTGATCGGCGCATGCGACCGATCTGGACCGGCTCCATCTCGTTCGGGCTCCTGCAGGTCCCCGTGCAGCTCTTCTCGGCGACCCGGGACCTCGACCTGCACTTCCACCTCCTCGACGCGCGTGACAAGAAGCGCGTCCGCTACCAGCGCGTCAACACCGCGACGGGTGAGGAGGTGCCGTGGGCGGAGATCGTGAAGGGCTACGAGGTGAAGGATGGGGGGATGGTGGTGGTCGACGAGGACGAGCTCAAGCGCGCGGCGCCCGAGCAGACCCAGACCATCGACCTCGAGGCCTTCGTGCCGCGGTGCGACGTCGACCCGATCTACTTCGATCGGCCGTACTACGTCGTCCCGGGCAAGCGCGCGGAGAAGGCGTACGCGGTCCTTCGCGACGCCCTCGCGAAGAGCGGCAAGATCGGCATCGCGCGCGTGGTGATCCGCACGCGCCAGCACCTCGCCGCGGTGTTGCCCGAGGGCGATGGGCTCATGCTCACGCTCATGCGCTTCGCGCAGGAGGTCGTGGACCCGGCGGCGGTCGGCCTCGACGAGGTGAAGCACCCGAAGGTGAGCGCGGCCGAGCTCGGCATGGCCGAGCAGCTGCTCGAGTCGATGTCGCAGCCTTGGGATCCGGCGGCCTACCGGGACGAGTTCCGCACGAAGCTCCGTGAGCTGCTCGAGCGGCGGGCGAAGCGCGGCGAGATCCCGCCCG
>FTFF01001413.1_pt1 | contig 11806 bp, 12 predicted proteins | sample 1640361 | NCBI WGS metagenome assembly FTFF01 (sample SAMEA3914816, study PRJEB12502) | metagenome | biome: forest; material: soil | place: USA | collected 2011-09-16 | depth 0.3 m | reverse complement strand
GCTCACGCCGCTGGTGTTGAGCGTCACGGTGACCTTGCCGTTCACGTACTCGCTCGGGGCGAGGATCACGTTCTCGAGCGTGGCCATGATGTTGATCGGGACGCCGTTGAGGTTGACCTGCACCGGGAAGGTGCGCGTCTTCGCGAGCTCGAGCGCGACGGTGGTGACGTCCTCGCGGATGAGCTTGCGCAGCTCCTCGTCCGGCGTGGCGAGGTACGCCATGCCGAGGCCGAGCATGACCCCCGTGTAGGCGTCGCGCGAGGTGTGGCCCAGCCAGTCCCACTTCGTGCCCTTGTAGTCGACGTTGCAGTGCTGCGCGGCGTCGGCGCAGTAGTTCTGCCCGTTGTAGTTGTACTCGAGCGGCACCGCCGCCGAGCGCGGCACGGCGAGCCGCGCGAAGTAACCGACGTCGCCCGTGATCTTGAAGTCGTCGTGGAGCAGGCGGACCTTCTGGTCGACCTCCTCGGCGGCGTCGCGCGCGCCGGTGGCGAGGAGGCGCCACGACTCGGCGGCGAGGTAAGAGCCGGACCAGAGCGCGGCGTCCGCGGTGCCCCAGTAGTACGCGAGCGTCGTGTGCGTGTTGTCCGTGTACGTGGCGTCGGCCATCTGGCCGAGCGCGGTCTTGGTGACGAGCTGCGACTGCTTGTCGTGCTCGCGCGCGCGGTCGGAGAGCTTCGCCTGGTCCGTCGCGACGTACGCTTGCTGCGACAGGCTCCACAGCTTGCACGTGCCGAGGTTGGAGACGGCGCCGAGGGTGCACTCGTCGGCGCACGCCGTCGCGGAGCACGCGCCCTGGAAGCAGCCCGTCGGGCACGCCTCCTTCTTGGTCACGGGGCCGGCCGGCGTGTCCTCGCAGTAGCTCCGCTCGTTCCACTGCGAGCAGTAGCTCTTGTTCTCGATGCAACCGAGGCCGGCGAACTTCGCCAGGTCGCCTGCGTTCGCCCCGTCGGTGCCGGCGAGGTCGCCCACGACGCCGAGGTCGGCGCCGCCGAGGTCGTGGCCCGCGTTGCCGTCACCCTTGGCGCACGCGACGAGGGGGAGGAGGACGAGGACGACGGCGCGCTGCATGCGATCGAACGATAGCACCGCCCGCGGCGCAGGGGCTACCGGCCGGTGCGCGTCGCGTGACCCTCCGAGGCCACGACCCAGCCGCTCGGCCCCGCCCACTCGGAGATCGCCGTGTACGCGTCGACGCCGAGCCTCATCGTGAAGCGCGACTTCACGCCGGCGAGCTCGGTCTGGAAGACCCAGGCGTCGCCGCGCACCTCGCCGACGGAGTAGAGCGCGTAGCCGAGGCTGTCGACGGCGTAGGAGGTGAACTTCCGCAGCTGCGGAACGTAGCTGATGATGCGCGTCGAGCGGTACGAGCCGGCCGGCCCGTTCGTCTCGCTCTTGCAGACCACGTGCATGTTGGCGAACCACTCGCAGTGGTCCGTGCCCGAGGCGTGGCTCGCGGGCGTGGTCGCGGTGGCGGGCACGTCGACCTCGCTCCGCCAGTGCCCGATGAAGTAGTCGAGCTTGGCGTGCTCGGCGTTCACCTGCGCGGACGCGGGCGGCGACATGAGCGCGAGACAGGCGAACGCGAGCAGGGGTCCGGCCGAGCGTAGGGTCATGACGCCTCCTGTGGGGGACGAGACGATATCATGGCGCGGCCTATTCACTCGTAGCGGAGCGCGTCCACCGGATCGAGCCGCGAGGCGCGCACGGCGGGGAAGAGCCCGAAGACGACGCCCGTCGACATCGACAGCCCGAGGCCGAGCGCGATCGACCAGGTCTCGACGTGGAACGCGAAGTGCGCGCCCCCGCCGCCGATCGCGCGCGCCGAGACCCAGGTGAGCCCCACGCCGGCGGTGACGCCGATCACGCCGCCGACCCCCGCGATGAAGACCGCCTCGAGCAGGAACTGGATCCAGATCGAGCGCGGCGGCGCGCCGATCGCGCGGCGCACGCCGATCTCGCGCGTGCGCTCGGTCACCGTCACGAGCATGATGTTCATGATGTTGATCCCGCCGACGAACAGCGAGAGCAGCGCCGTCGACAGGAGGAGCCCCTTGATGATCGACAGGATCAGCTGCTCCTGACCCTCCGAGGAGTTCTGGCTCTCGATCTGGAAGTTCTCCACGCCGTGCGTGCGGAGCAGCATCGCGTGGAGCAGCTTCTCGACGCCGGCGATCTTCGCCTTGAGCTCGCGCGACGAGGACAGCCGCACGAACATGCGATCGACCCCGTGGTCGGGCCGGAACATCGTGTCGAAGGTCGTCTCGGGGACGAGCACCTTGCGGTTCCAGCGCCAGGTGCCGTCGTCGCCGCCCATCAGCGTGGGCTTGGACTTCAGCACGCCGACGATCACCCACTGGTGGCCGTCGATCCGCAGGCGCTGATCGCCGAGCTCGGTCTTCTCGCCGAAGAGCCGCCGCCACACGTCGGACCCGACGACGCCGATGCGGCCCTTGTCGACGAGGTCCTGCGCGGTGAGCATGCGCCCCTGCTGGAGCTCGAGGCGGTACAGGCTGAGCGTCTCCGGCGCGGCGCTCACCAGGCGCACGTGGAAGTCCTTCTCGACGTCGGGCCGGCGCGGCGCGCTCGTCAGCGGCTCGGCGGTGAGCTCGCGCTGGCTCTCCGTCGTCGCGCGGACGTCGGTGAGGATCGGCGACCGCTCGACGAGCTCCTGGTCGCGCCGGCCGAGCTCGCGGATCGCCTTCGGCTGGCCGAGGATCGACTGGCGATCGCGGCGCACGCTGATGAGGTCCGACTCGCTCGCCTGCTGCGCCGAGTACACCAGCATCTCCTCGCCCGAGCGCAGGAGCCCGGCGAGGAGCACGATCGACGCCGCGCCGATCACCGTGCCGAGCAGCGTGAGCGCCGCGCGCAGCCGGTTCGACGAGAGCGTGTGCCGCACCGAGCGGACGTAGTCGCCGGCGCGCATCAGCGCCTCATCGCCGTGATCGCGTCGAGCGCGGCGGCGCGGCTCGCCGGGAAGTAGCCGAAGACGAGCCCGATCGACAGCGAGACGAGCATGGCCACCGTCGCCGCGCCGGTGGCGACCACGTTCACCCACGCCGGCGTGAAGTGGCGCAGGAGCGGGCCGAGCCCGACCGCCGCGGCGATGCCGAGCCCGACGCCGAGCGCGCCGCCCACGCCGGAGAGCAGCACCGCCTCCCAGAGGAACTGGGCCCGGATCGCGCCCGGGCTGGCGCCGAGCGCCTTCCGGATGCCGATCTCGCGCACGCGCTCCGACACCGACACCAGCATCATGTTCATGACGCCGACGCCGCCGACGAGCAGCGCGATCCCGGCGATGAAGCCGACGATGCTCTCCATGATGCCGACGGTCTTGTGGAACTTCTCCATGAAGCCGGCGAAGTCGAAGAGCTCGAAGTCGTCGACGCCGTTGTGCCGGTCGACCAGCAGCGCGTTGATGACCCGCTTCACGATCTCGTTCGACCCGACGGTGTCGGTCTTGAGGATGAACTCGGCGCCCTTCAGGACCTCGGGCGTGTAGGCGCCGATGGTGCCGATCGGCCACACCACCACGTCGAGCCAGTCGAAGCCCATGTGGATGCCGAAGCGGTCCTGGTTGGTGAGCTGGCCGATCACGCGGCAGCGCATGTTGCGGTCGCGCACGAGCCACTTGCCGACCGCGTCGCCGTCGAAGAGCCTCACCGCCACCTTGTGGCCGACCACGCAGACCTTGGCCTGCATCCGGCTGTCCTCGTCCGTGAAGCCGCGGCCCTTGGCCAGCTTCATCTGGTACGTGTCGAGGAAGTTGCCGTCGGCGGCGACGTAGTTCGTCTTCACGAAGTGGCCGCCGTCGGCGGAGGCGTTGATCCAGCCCATCGTCACGTACATCGAGCGCCCGACCACGTGCGGGATCGCCGAGAAGATCACGTCGCGGTCCTGCAGCGTGAGGCCGCGGGTGTAGCTCGCGGTCTTGCGCTGCGCGCGCTCGGGCTCCTTGCCGCCGATCATGATGAGCCGCGCGCCGCCGAGGTCCTCGATCCCGCGCGAGAGCGTGGCCAGGCCGCCCGCGGCGAGCGACGACATGAGCACGATCGAGAAGCCGCCGATCATGATCGACAGCGTGGTCAGGAACGAGCGGAAGAGGTGTGCCCGCAGCGAGCGCGCCGCGATGCGCAGGTAGACCACCCCCGAGGCGAACGCGCCGAGCAGGCTCTCCGCCGGCGCGTCGCCGCCGACTGCGCGGGGCGCGCTCACATCTTGTACTCGTTGTCGGCGGAGGACGCCGGCTTGATGAGGACGCGGTCGCCCTCCTTCAGGCCCTCCGCGATCTCGACCTCGCGATCGTTCTTGGCGCCGACCTTCACCTCGACCTTGTCGGTCTTCGCCTTGCCGCCCTCCATCGAGAGCACCTTCGTCACGAACGACTTGCCGCTGTCCTTGTCCTTCACCACCGCCTCGATCGGCAGGGCGAGCACGTTCGACTTGCGGTCGAGGTGGACGCGGAGGTCGGCGGTCATGCCGGGGCGCACGCCCTTGGCGTCGCCCTCGACGGTCGCCTCGATCGGAAAGACCTCGATCTCCTTCCCCTTCGGCTGCGTCGAGGCCGGCGCCACGCGCGTGACCTTGCCGGTGAAGGTCCGCCCCGGCAGCGCGTCGAGCGTGAGCGAGACCTTCTGCCCGAGCTCGATGCGCGCGACGTCGATCTGGTTGAAGTCGGCCTTGACCACGAGCGTGGACAGGTCGGCGACCGTGAGGAGCGGCTTGCCCTCGAACGTCGCCTGCACCCCCGGGGTCACGACCTCGCCCGGCTGGATGCCGCGCTGGATCACCGTGCCGTCCATCGGTGAGCCGATCTGGGTGTAGCGCAGCCGGTCCTCGGCCGCGCTCAGCGCGACCTGCGCGATCTGCAGCGAGACCTTCTTCACCTTGAGGTCGTTCTCGGCGACGTCGACGTCCATCTGCGCCACGCCGCGCTCGGCGAGCCCGCGCTTCTTGCGGTCGAGCATCATCGTCGCGTACTCGAGGCCGTTCTTCGCCTGCGCGACGTCGGCCTCGCAGCGGGCGACGTCGCGGCGGTAGTCGGTCGGATCGAGGCGCAGCAGCAGCTGGCCCTTCTTCACCTGCTGGCCCTCGTCGACGAGCACCTTCTCGACCTGGCCGGCGACCTTCGACTTCACCTCGACCTTCTCGCGCGGCTGCACCTTGCCGGTCTCGACGATCTCGATCGCGAGATCGCCACGCTTGAGCGTCACGACCAGCGTCTCGTCGATCTTCTCCGGCCCGCTCGCCTGCCGACGGGAGATCGCGGGCACGGCGAACAGCACGACCAGGAGGCCGATCAACACGTAGGGCCAGATCTTCCGCTTCTTCTTCTGCACTCGTCCCCTACCTTCGTCCCGGCGGTTCACCCAAGGTCGCGCGCAGCTCCAGCCACGCCAGCTCGAGCTGCGCCTCGAGATCGACCAGCGACGCCTCGGCCTGCTGGAGCTCGAGCTGCGCGTCGAGCAGCTCGATCACCAGCGCGTCGCCGTTCTTGTACCGCGCCTCGAGGATCTTGGCGTTGTCGCGCGCGAGCTCGCGGGCCTCGCGCAGCGGCGGCCGCCGTGCCTGCAGCCGCACGAGGTGGGCGCGGGCGGTGAGCACGTCGGCGTCGACCGCGCGCTCCGCCCGGCGCCGCTCGGAGACGAGCCGCGCCTGCTCGTACTCGGCGTCGCGCGTCGCCGTGTACGTGTGCAGCGTGTCGAAGAAGTTCATGCTGAGGTTCGCGCCGAGGGTGAGCGTGCCCGACAGGCCGGCGAAGGGGTTCGCCGCCGAGGAGACGTCGCGCGCGCCCGAGCCGATCGACAGCTGGTTGTTGCCGTACTGGAAGAGCCCGAAGGCCCCGACCTGCGGGTAGTACGCCGACCGCGCGATGCGGATCGCCTGCCGCTGCGCCTCGAGCTGGAGCCGCGCCACCTCGAGCTCCGGGCGGGCGCGGCGCGCGGTGTCGACGAGGTCGTCGCCGTCGGGCGGCGGGTTCTCGGGGAACGTGAGCTCGCCCACGAGCCGCACGTCGCCCTTGAGCCCCAGGCTCACGCCGAGCTGCGCGATCGCCTCGCCGATCTGGCCGTCGTAGTCGGCGAGCGTGGCCGTCTGCTGCAGGCGCCGCGAGATCGCGCGGTTCTTGTCGATCTGCGGGGCGAGCCCCGCCCGAACGCGCGCGGTGGCCACCGATTCGGCGTCGGCGAGGCGCTCGAGCGAGCGGCGCTGCACGTCGCGGAGGAGCTCGAGGCGGCGCACCGACCAGAACGCGCGCGCCGCGGCGAGCGCGGTCTCGCGCTGCTGCCGCCGCACCTGCACGATCGCCGCCTCTTCGGTGCGCTGCGCGCGGCGCACGGTCGCGTCGACGCGGAAGCCGGCGAACAGCGGCACCTGGAGGTTGGCCGCCAGGTTGAAGAGGCCCTGCGTGAGCGCCGGCGTCTGATCGGCGGACTTCATGTAGGCGCCGCCCATCATCGAGCAGCCGCTCTCGCTCGACGCGAAGGTCACGCCGACGAGCGTGCAGCTGCCGAGCTGCGCGCCGCCGATGTTGGTCTTGTTCCACAGCTCCTGCAGCTGGCCGTCGATGCGGAGCGTGATGCGGTCGAGCTGCGCGCGCAGCACGCCGAGCTTCGATCGGTCGCGGTCGACCTGGGCCGACTCCATGAGCGGATCGACCTTGAGGGCGAGGGCGACCGCGTCCTCGAGCGTCACCGCCTGCGGCTCGGCCGCGCGCGCCGCCGTCGCCGCGAGGCACAGCGCGGCCGCCGCCGCCCCGATCCTCACGCGGCGGCCCGACGCTCGTCGGTGACGATGAGCCCGTCCTTGAAGGTCACGACGCGCTCGGCGTACCGCGCGATGCTCGGATCGTGGGTGACGAGCACGACCGTCATGCCCTGCTTGTGGAGGTCGACGAAGAGCTCCATCACCTGCTGCGTGGTCGTCGAGTCGAGCGCGCCGGTCGGCTCGTCGGCGAGCAGCATGACCGGGTGGTTCACGAGCGCGCGCGCGATCGAGACCCGCTGCTGCTGCCCGCCCGAGAGCTGGTTGGGCAGGTGGTCCATGCGATCGCCGAGGCCCACGCGACGGAGCGCCTCCTCGGCGCGGCGGCGGCGCTCGCCCGGCCGCACGCTCGCGTAGACCATCGGCAGCTCGACGTTCTCGAGCGCGGTGTCGCGCGGCAGGAGGTTGAACGACTGGAACACGAAGCCGATCTTGCGGTTGCGCAGCGACGAGAGCGAGACCTCGTCGAGCGTCTCCACCGGCTCGCCGTCGAGGACATAGCGGCCGCTCGTCGGGCGGTCGAGCGTGCCGATGAGGTTGAGGATGGTCGACTTGCCCGACCCCGACGCGCCCATGATCGCGACCATCTCGCCCGCGTCCACGCGCAGGGAGACGCCCTTCAACGCGCGGACCTCGACCTCACCCATCTGGTAGGTCTTGGTGATGTCGCTGAGCAGGAGGATCGCCGGCGCTTCGGCCGGCCGGCCGGTGACGTCGCTCGACATGGGTGTGCCGTCGGAGCGGGATACAACATGCCGCCCGGCCGTTCAATTCCCGCCCGGCCGGGCCGCCCCGACGGCGCTGGGGACCTCCGGCCCCAGCGTCGCGCGCTACCTCGCGCGATCGAGCTCGATCACCCGCTGGAAGTAGCGGTGGCTGGTGTCGTACTCGGCGAGTCGGGGGGGCGGGTACGCGCCGTTGGAGAGGCTGAGGCGATCGCGCGCGACCGTGCCGTCCACGTAGACGGCGCGCAGGCCCTGCAGGCGCGCGAGGCGGCCGATCGTGATGCGGCCCTCGAGCTGGCTCGCCAGCTGGTTCTCGACGTGCTTCCGCTGCGCGGTGGAGAGCCCGACGGCGCGGGGCGCGCCGCCGCGCGCGCCGGCGGCGAGCCCGGCCAGGGATACGAGGATGAGGACGATCGAGGAGACTTTCATCGTGGACCTCCGGGGGTCGTCCGAGCAGGAATCGCACCACGCGCGACCGTGAACGATCTTCCGAGCCTGGCGCCACGACCGCCCTCCGGTGAGACGAAGCGACTCCGCAGCGATGGTCACCTCCGCCTGGCGCGCGCAGCGCCGGCCGGGGTCGGACCTCGCGGCGATGCGTGAAGCGGCCGGCGGGCCGCCAGCATCGCAGTCGGATGACCTCCACCCGCGCCTTCCTCTCGTTGATTCCTCTCGCCGCGGTCCTCGCCTCGCCCGCGCTCGCCGATCATGAGCACGAGCACGGCGCGGCCGGTCCGGTCCGCATCGCGCCGCCGCCGCGCGGACCGATGGCCCACCCGGCACCGGCGCCCGCGCCGCCGCCCGGCCGCGGCACGCCCCGCGCACCGACCCCCGGCGCGATCCCCGCGCCGCCGCCGGCGGCGACCCCGCACGGGCCGCACATGTACGAGCGCCCGCACGTCGACAGCGGCCAGAACTGGCGCGGCCACGACACCGGCCCCGGTGATCACCGCTACCACGTCGAGCGGCCGTGGTCCGCGGGTCGCTTCCGCGGCCCGATCGGGCACGAGCACGCCTACCACATCCGTCGCTGGGATCCGCGCGGCCATCGCTTCTGGCTGAACGGTGCCTACTTCGGCGTCGCGCCCTGGGACCTCGCCTACGCGAGCGACTGGACGTGGGACGGCGACGAGATCGTCCTCTACGACGATCCGGATCACCCGGGCTGGTACCTCGCCTACAACACGCGCACCGGGAACTACGTCCACGTCGAGTACGGCGGCGAGGGCGAGCTTCCCTAGCCCTCGCTCACGGCGCGAGGAGCACGTAGGCCTCGCCGTCGACGGAGCCGGTGTTCACGACCTGGCCGCTCGTGGCGGGGTCGTCCCCGACGTAGAGATCGATGCGGCCGGCGCCCTTGATCGCCGCGCCGGTGTCCATCGCGATCGCGATCCGCGACGCGGTGCCGTCGCCGCCGAGCAGCCCGCGCGCCGGGCGGAGCAGCAGCACCGCCCCGAGCGGGTAGACCGTCGGATCGACCGCCACCGCGCGCCCGTTCGTGAGCGGGCCGAGCTTGCCGCCGCCCGCGCGCGCGACGGGCTTCCAGTACACGAAGTGCGGGTTCTTGCCCCAGTACGTCGCGAGCTCGCCGGGGTGCGCGGCGAAGAACGCGCGCGCCTTCGGGTTGCCGGGCTTCGCCGTGGGCGGCGGCGGCCCGCGGTCGAGGCGGCCGTCGTCGGCGAGCAGCTTCGACACGTTCACGTAGGCGCGCCCGTTGTGCCCGTCGGTGCCGATCGCGAAGAGCGTCCCGTCGGGCAGGCGGATCTGCGCCGAGCCCTCGACCTGGAGCGCCAGCGCGTCGTACGCCTCTTCGAGCCAGACGAGCTCGAGGCCGCGGCCAGCGAGCGCGCCGGCGACGATCTGCGCGGTGGCGAGGCGCGTGGCCTCGGCGCCGGGCGGCCTGCGGTAGAGCGGCCAGCGGAAGCGCTCGTCGCGCGCGAGGCTGCCCGCCACCGTCGGGGTGTAGTACGCGCTGAGGAGGACCCGCCCGGGCGGGAGCGCCGCGTCCCGCCACCACGACATCCGCTGCAGCGCCGCGCAGAGCCGATCGCGGTCGCCCGCGCCGGCGAGGTCGAGGAGCGGCAGCACCGTGCGGCTCGCGTACTCGGACGCCGACACGGTGCGGGATCCGATCTTGAGCGGCGCGCGGCGCGGCTGGGTGAGGAGGCCGTGCACGCGGCCGAGGGCCGAGGCGAGCGAGTCGAGGTCGAGGTCGTCGCAGCGGCCGCCGCCCGCGCGCAGCTCGACGAGCTCGGCGCGCGCGACGGACGCGCTGCCCAGGGCGATGGCGAGCGCGGCGAGGTGTGCGATGGCGCACGTCGGAGGCGACCGCATCGTGGTGGATCTACCACAGCCGCCCGTCGGTGTGCGCCGGTCGCCCGTGGTACACTCATCGTATGTACCGCGTGGTCGCGCTCGTGTTCCTCGTGGGGGTCGCGGCGTCGGCGTGCCACGAGGAGTTCATCGCGCCGGAGGCACCCGACCTCTACAAGGCGCCACGCGACTTCGGGATCGGCGCGCCGGCCGACCTGTCGGCGAGCACGACGAGCACCGACCTCTCGGTGAAGATCGACATGCTCGACGAGCACGACCTCGCGATGCGCGATCAGGGCTAGCCGCATTCCGCCGGCGCTGTTCCTCGTCGCCGCGCCGGGCCTCGAGCGGGCCTGCGCCGACGAGGCCCGCGCGCGGCTGGGCGGCGCGCCGCGCATCGTCGACGGCGGCGTCGAGCTCGACGGCGACGACGCGCTCGTGCGCCGCGCCAACCTGTGGCTGCGGCTGCCCACCCGGGTGCTCCTGCGCCTCGGCGAGATCGAGGCGCGCGACTTCCGACGCCTGCGCCGCGGCGTCGCCGCGCTGCCGCTCGGCCGGCTCCCGCGCGGCGCGCGCGTCGCGATCCGCGCCGCGGCCTCGAAGTCGCGCCTCTACCACACCGGCGCGATCGCCGAGCAGGTCGTCCTCGGGCTCGGCGACGCGATCGGCGCCGTGGCCGGCGACGGCGCCGACGCCTTCGACGTCCTCGTGCGTGGCCGCGGCGACGTCTTCACGGTGAGCCTCGACACCTCGGGCGCGCGGCTGCACCAGCGCGGCTGGCGGCGCGACGGCGGCGAGGCGCCGCTGCGCGAGACGCTGGCGGCGGCGCTGCTCGCGCTCGCCGGCCACGCCGACGACGAGCCGCTCTGCGATCCGCTGTGCGGCTCGGGCACGATCGTCGTCGAGGCCGCGCTCCGCGCGATCGGCCGCGCGCCGGGCGTCGATCGCACGTTCGCGTTCGAGCGCTTCGCCGATCATGACGCGCGCGCGTGGGCGGCGCTCCGCGACGAGGCGCGCGCGCGCGAGCGCCCGCGCGCGCTGCCGATCTACGGCGCCGACGCGGATCCGGAGCAGATCGCCGCGGCGCGCCGCAACGCCGAGCGCGCCGGCGTCGCCGCGCACGTCACGCTCGAGGTCGTCCCGCTGTCGGCGCAACGCGCGCCGACGCCGCGCGGGCTCGTCGCCAGCAACCCACCGTACGGCCGGCGCGTCGGCGCCAAGGGCGGCGCGCTGCCGCCGCTCTACGCGGCGCTCGGGGCGATGCTCCGGGGTCCGTTCTCGGGGTGGCGCGCCGCGCTCCTCGTCGAGGATCGACGCCTGCTGTCGCGGATCGGCGGGATCGACGCGGGCCGCGCGGTGATGCTGTCGAACGGCGGCCTGCGCGTCTGGGTGGCCTCGCGGCCGGCTACGGGACCGAGCGCATCGTGACCACGCCGTGGCGCTCGCACGCACGCGCCGGCGTCGCGCCGACGTCGCACGAGACGACGTGCTCCTCGTAGCTGTAGGCGAAGAGCGAGCCGTGCGGCACGAGCGTCTCCTCCGCCTCCCAGGTGCAGCCGTCCAGCCACTGGTAGCGCTGCGTGAGGTGGAGCGGGCGGCCCTCGACGGCGGCGCGCTCGAGCACGACCGTCCCGCCGTTGAACGCCGACTCGTAGTAGCAGGCCGGATCGGCCGGCGCGTCGAGATCGAGCGCGACGATGCTCGCGGTCGGCGTCGCGTCGACGCCGTAGCGACTGAGCGAGATCATCCCCAGCGCGGGCAACGCGAGGATCGCGACCGCGCCGATGATCATCGTCGGACGCAGGACGGCACGGAGCGCGAGCGAGGTGAGGACGCTGGTCTTCATGTTCGGTCAGACCTCCGACTTCGTATTGTATCTGGGAGTTTTTTACCGAGCACGCGCCAAATCACGATCGCGCGAAGTTTTTTTGCGTCGGCGGCGCAGCGACGGCGTCGCCCACGGTTCCCTACACGCCGGGTCCGCTGATGGATGGGCGTCACTCGGC
>FTFF01001166.1_pt1 | contig 11828 bp, 10 predicted proteins | sample 1640361 | NCBI WGS metagenome assembly FTFF01 (sample SAMEA3914816, study PRJEB12502) | metagenome | biome: forest; material: soil | place: USA | collected 2011-09-16 | depth 0.3 m | reverse complement strand
GTGCACGCGCGCGTAGCCGAGCTTGCGCCTCGTCACGCGCTCCCCCTCCGCGGTCGCGGTGCGCGCGTACGCCGCGTCGTAGTCGCCGAGCGTGTCGGTCTGCCGCTCGGTCCACGCCGACGCGCCGTCGACGGGGCGCACGAGCTCCGACATCTCGAGCAGGATCTGCCACTCGTTCGCCGCCGCGGCCGGCACGTCGGGCGCGAACGCCAGCTCGGTCACGCGGCAGCGCTCGTCGAGGCGGAAGAGCACCGGCGCGGCGAGGCCGGCGAGCACCTCGTCGGCGACCGGGCGATCGCCGAGGGTCATGCGCGGCGCGTCCATCCGCGCGGCGAGGGTGTAGCTCCGCCGCGGCGCCTCGCCGTGCGCCTCGACCACCTGCGCCTCGACGTGCGCCGAGAGCGACGCGCGCTCCCACGCGCGGCCGCCGCCGATCCCCGCCTGCGCGAAGGAGGCGTGCAGCCCCAGCGTGTAGGCCAGCCGCTCGTCGGCGCGCAGCGCGCACGCGGTGACCGGGCCCGTCGCGGCGCGCACCGCGGGCGCGGCGCGGCCGCGCGCCCGCATCCCCTCGCTCCGCCTCGTGAGCCGCCACGCCCCGCCCGCGGCCGCGACGACGATCAGGCCGAGGCCGATGGCAACCGACCGCCGCACGCGCTACTGGATCGTGAGCTGGTTCGAGGCGCTGAACAGCCGCTGGTAGAACCAGAAGCCCCACCAGTAGGCGAGGTTCTCGTCCCACACCGAGGACCACGAGGTGCACGGGTAACCGGGGCACCAGCTGCCGCAGCTGCACCAGTCCGGTCGCCGCACCTCCGCCCAGCCGTGGATGTAGCCGAGGAGCATGATGAGCTGCGTGTCCATCGTCGCCGATCCCTTGATGAGGAGGCGCGTCGGGCCGAGGCCGGTGAGGCCCCACTGCAAGGTGGCGTTGATCGGCGCGCTGAGGCTGAGGAGCGTCATCGCCGCGTTGATGCCGCCGCGCGCGAGGTACGCGTCCGCCCACGCCGACGCGCTGAGCTGCACGCTGCCGTACGGCGTCGCGGTGCCGTTGGCCTGCCCGACCTTGGTCGCGCTATCGAACGGCGCCGCGCCCGCGCCGTCGCGGGCGTAGAGGTTCACCGAGCTCTTGAGCCCCGCGCTGCCGGTGGCGCAGAACTGCGCGTTGAGGCCGATGCCGGCCACGCCGTAGTTGTAGCGGGCGCAGTACTGCTTCGAGAACGACTGGTCCCAGGTCATCGCGAACGACTGGATCTGCTTGTCGTAGCCCCACACGCGCTGGCCGAAGACGTCGAGCGAGAGCGACACGCCGCTGCCGACGAGCGCGACGTAGGCGGCGGCGGTCGCGCTGGCGGCGAAGATGTCGGTCGAGACCCAGCCGGTGAGCGAGCTCTTCGCCGAGGCGTTGAACGTCGCGCCGCTCAGCGTGAGCTGGTTGTTCGTGCCGAACGACGTCTTCATGCCGACGACCGAGTTGCCGACGTTCGAGTCCCAGCTCTTCGCGAGCGAGTAGCTGTTGGCGGCCGCCGGCGGGGCCGACGCCGTGATCACGAGCTTGATGGGGACGATCTTGCAGTTGTCGTCGAGCTCGTGCCCGTTCTCGCGCGCCTCGGTGAAGGACGCCGTCGTGATGCAGGACTTGAGGTTGTAGCTGCCGAACGCGCTCCAGTCCTGGGCCGCGGTGGGATCGCCCGTCGCCCGCAGGCAGGCCTCACTGCCCGGCGGCAGGTACACCTGGTGGTGGAACTCGTGCGGCTCGCCGGCGACGAGCTCCGTGACCTCGAACGTCTCGACGAAGTCGGTCTCGTTCTCGTGATCGCCGAGGAACTTGAGCGGGACGTAGCTCGTGCCGTTGACGCACGGCGCCGGATCCTCGGGCGCGGCGTTGGCGGCCTTCTCGCCCGCCGGGCAGAGCGCGTGGGAGATCGTCGCCTTGGCGCCCGGACCGCCGGCCTTCTCGAGCGCGTTCACCGGATCCTGCCCGGCCGTCTGGCCGTCCTGCGCGCGCGAGCCGAAGATGTAGACGATGCCGTTGATGGCGAGCGGCGGGTTCGCGTGATCGACCGAGCAGTCCGCCGGCAGGACCGCCACCACCGACTCGGGCTGGAGCGAGCGGTACTCGAGGTTGTGGCCGGGGCTGCCGACCACCGTGACGTCGAGGACGCACCCCTCCTGGCCGTCCTCGGTCTTGCAGAGCTTGTTGCGGTCCTGCCCGTCGAGATCGAGGCTCGCGTCGTTGAAGAACTGGGTGTTGTAGTCCTTCGACGAGACGTGACCGCCGTACGCCGGGTCGCCGCCGTCGGGGGTCTCGAGGAGCGGGTTCATCGCGACCCACAGGTTGAACACGCGCTGCGCGTCGCCGTCCTTCAGGCAGTCGGGCGGGATGCGGAACTCCTCGGTGAAGCGGGTCGGCTTCGTCGGATCGTTCGCGTCCTGCTGGTAGAAGGCGTCGAACCCGCCGAGGAGGCAGGTCTGCGCCTCGCTGTGCTCGGCACCCGGCGCCAGCTTCTCGACGAGGCCGACGTACACGGGGTGATCGTGCGCCGCGCGCGTCGGCGTGACCGAGATCGTCACCTGGATCGGATGGCCCACATAGAAGGTGGAGGCCGCCTCGTTGGCCTCTCCGCCGATGCGCAAGGACACGATCGTGCCCTCGTCCTCCTGCACCGCGGGGATCTGGTCGCCCTGCGACGGATCGTCGGGGCTCGCGGGCTGCTTGATCTCGACGTCCTCGCAGGCAACGAGGAGCAGCGCGGCGGCGGCCACCTGAGCGAGCGAGCGGAGGGTGCGCATCATGCGGGCGTTCCTGTGCGCCGGGTCCACGTCCGGCGCGCCATCATTCGCCGGAAACCGCGTCGCCGTCAAACAACATCGGAGGCGCCGGTCCGCGCGTGAGGCCCCCGTCCCGTCGTCGGTACGCATGCGCTATCCTTCTCCGGATGCCGTCCGCCGGCAACGACCCCGCCGCCTCCGACGTGCTGTCGCTGCTCCGCCGCTACGGCAGGACCGCGACGTCCTTTCACGCGGTGGCGCCGGGCCTCCGCCGGTGGATCGAGCGCCGCGGCGCGGCCCCATCCGGCTGCGTCGCCTACGTCGACACCGGCCAGGCGTGGGTGGCCGCCGGCGCGCCGATCGCCGCGCCCGACGAGGTCTGGCGCGTCGGCGAGCGGTTCGCGCGCGCCGCGGACGCCGCGGGGCGTCGCGCGGTGTTCGTCTGCGCGGAGCGCTGGGCCACCGACGCGGCGTGGCTGCGGACGCTGCCGATCGGCGAGCAGCCCGTCTGGGACCCGTCGAGCTGGCCCGCGGTCCTCGACGGAGCGCCCGGCCTGCGCGCGCAGGTCCGCCGCGCCCAGCGCGCCGGCGTCCGGGCGCGCCCGGTCGCTGCCGCCGACATCGCCGACCGCGCGACGGCGGTGCGCCGCGCCGCCGAGCGGCTCATCGATCGCTGGCTCGCGACGCGCGCGATGGCCCCGATGGGCTTCCTCGTCCGCGTGCGTCCCTTCGAGCTGCCCGAGGAGCGCCGGTACTTCGTGGCCGAGCGCGACGCACGCCTCATCGGCCTCATCGCGGCGGTGCCGATCTACCAGCGCGGCGGCTGGCTGCTGCAGGACTTCGTGCGCGACCCCGCGGCGCCGAACGGCACGATGGAGCTTCTCTTCGGCGAAGCGATGCGCGGGCTCGCCGCGGAACGCGCCGGCCACGCCACGCTCGGCCTCGCGCCGCTCGCGGGCGTCGGCGGCGGGCTGGCCGCGATCCGCGACGTCACCGGCTGGCTCTACGACTTCGAGGGGCTGCGCGCCTGGAAGAGCAAGCTGCGGCCGCACGGCTGGGAGCCGGTCTACCTCGCGTGGCCGCGCGGCCGCGGCGCGATCGGCCCCACCCTCGACTGCCTGCGCGCGTTCGCGCACGGCAGCTTCCGTCGCTTCGCCGGCGCGACGCTCGCCCACCGCGGCCGCGCGCTCGCGGCCCGCGGTTAGCCGCGCCGCAGCGCGGCGGGGAGAAGCCGCTCGACGGCGATCACCCGCTCACGGCGCGTCTCCTCCTCGAGGTGGCGCCGGCGCGCGACGAGGAGGTCGGCCAGGTGGATCTCGCCGGCGACCCGCTCCGCGCCGGCGCTCGCGCGCACCCGCAGGTGGGTGACCTCGGTCGCCGCCATGCGGTAGGCGACCGCGCGCAGCGTCTCGTCGAGCTCGGCGAAACCCGGTCCCGGCGCGCCACCACCGGAGACCGGTCGCATGACGTCGCGCACGAACAGCACCTCGAGCGGATCGATCGCGTACTCACGGCACACGTGGTAGCCGTTGCGCGCGACCTTCTCGGTCAGGATCGACCGGCGCAGCGCCAGCACCGTGAACGCGTGCGCGATGGCGACCGCGATCGCGATCGGCAAGAGCGCGCCCCAGTCGTGCGTCACCTCGGCGGCGAACAGGATCGCGGTGAACGGCGCACGCATCGTCCCCCCGAGGATGGCCCCCATGCCGACGAGCGGCCAGAGCGGCGCGCCGACCGATGGGAAGACGTGGGCCTCGAGCGAGCCCAGCGCCGCGCCGAGCATGAGGAGCGGCGCGACGACGCCGCCGGAGGTCCCCGAGCCGAGCGCGAAGGACCAGATCGTCCACTTCACGAGGATGAGGACCAGCGTCACGCGCAGCGGCAGCGAGCCGTCGAGCAGCGCGCCGATCGAGTCGAACCCGATGCCCAGCGCGCGCGGACAGACGAGCCCGCCCGCGCCGATGACGACCCCGCCGATCGCGGGCCACCACATCCAATGGAGCCGCCGCGCGTGGCGGAGGAAGAGGTCCTCGAACAGGTAGACGCTCGCGGTCATCAGCGAGGACAGCGCGCCGGCGGCCAGGCCGGCGACGACGCACGCGGCCAGCACGGGCAGCGTGCAGGGGATGGCCGCGTGGAGCGGCGCGGCGAAGAGGGGCCCCTCCTGGATGATCCGCTGGCGGACGACCATCGCGGCCGCGCAGGCGAGCGCGACCGGCACGATGCTGCGCGGCTTCCACTCGAAGAGCAGGAGCTCGACGGCGAGAAGCATCGCGGCGAGCGGCGATCCGAACGTCGCGGTCATGCCAGCCGCCGCACCGGCGACGAGGAGCGTCTTGCGCTCCGCGGCCGTCAGGTGCAGGTGCTGCGCGACGAGCGATCCGAACGCGCCGCCGGTCATGATGATCGGCCCCTCGGCGCCGAAGGGACCGCCCGAGCCGATCGAGATCGCGGCGGAGAGCGGCTTCAGCACCGCGAGCCGCGGCTCGACTCGGCTGCCGCGGATGAGGATGGCCTCCAGCGCCTCCGGGATCCCGTGGCCGCGGATCCGTTCCGAGCCGAAGCGGGCCATGAGGCCGATAAGGAGGCCGCCGGCCACCGGCACGAGGGCGCTCCACGGCCCGAGGGCGTGGTCGCGCGGCGAGGCGGCGGCGGCCGAGAGCCGCTGGAAGAAGAACGCGTTCGTGCACAGCGCGATGAGCCGCGTGAGGACGAGCGCGATGACGCCGCTCGCCGCGCCGATCGCGGCGGCGAGCGCGGCGAGCGGGATCACGCGGCGCGTCGTCGAGAAGTCGCCGGCCGCCGCCGGCGCCCGATCGGGGAAGAGGCGATCGAACCAGCCGACCGGGCCGCTCACCGCGCCACCCTGGCGGCGCGCGTGCCCGTGACCGCCGCGAGCGCCTCGACCAGCGCCGGGCCGGCACGCCGCAGCTCCTCGCGGTGCTCGAGCGAGCGGTCGCGCAGGACCGCGGCGCCGCGGCGGGTGAGCTCGACGCGGGCACGGCGGAGGTCATCGGGGGTGCGCACCCGGCGGACGAGCCCGTCGCGCTCCATCCGATCGACCAGCTCTACCGCGCTGTGCGGGCGGATCACGAGGCGCTCGGCCAGGTATCCGACCGTGGGCTCGCGATCGGCGCCGCGGATCGCGAGCAACAGCTGGTGCTGCTGCGGCAGGAGTCCGCACGCGCGCGCGCGCGCCTCGGAGAAGGCCATGAACCGCCGGAGCAGGTGGCGCAGCTCGGCGAGAGCCGCGTAGTCCGCGTCGCCCAGATCGTCCCGCACGACCCTATTATATCGTGACACGATATAATACGTCGAGCCGGACGTCGGACGATCGCGAAGCGCCGCCGCTACAGCGCCAGGAGCGCGCCCGCGACGATGAGCGCGGTGCCGAGCCACAGCCGCGGCGAGACCGACTCGCCGAGGAAGAACGCGGCGAGGACCACGGTGAACACGAGGCTCAGCTTGTCGATCGGCGCGACCTTCGACGCGGGCGCGAGCTGCAGCGCGCGGTAGTACGCGAGCCACGAGATCCCGGTCGCGACGCCCGACAGCGCGAGGAACCCGAGCGTCCGCGGCGACAGCGCGCGGATCCCGCGCGCCTCGCCGCGCGCCAGCACCACGCCCCAGGCGAAGACGAGGACCACGATCGTCCGGATCGCGGTCGCCAGGTTCGATGGGACGCCGCGCACGCCGACCTTGCCGAGGACGGCGGTCGCCCCGGCCGCGAGCGCGGAGACGATCGCGTAGATCCACCAGCTCATCCGGCCTCCTTCGGTGCTGCCGCAGCTTACCGCGACCGCGAGGACACCGTCCGTGATCCGCACCGGTGGAACGATTTGACCGAGGTGTTTCATCCAACGCGCGGGGTGCCCGCTAAGGTGGGCCACGTCCACAAAGGGGAGGTCCTGATGAGCGACGACCGCCGGATGCCGAAGCGTCTCCTGTCCAGCCGCGAGCTGCTCCGCACCATCAGCGAGGCGCACGAGATCTACCGCCGTCGCTACGCCGACCTCGTCGGCGACGACGCACGCGACGAGGACGATCTCGCGGCCTCCTGGCTCGCGCTGCTCCGCGGTCCCGAGGCGCAGCTGCAGCGCGACTGACGGCCCCGAACGCCGGGCGCCTCGCGTGGTAGGATTCGCGGCCGTGGAGCCTCACCTCACCGACGCGCATCGGGCCGCCGCCCGCGCCGCCGCGGTGTCTCGTATCTCGGTGGTGATCCGCTACGTGACGTTCGTCGGGATCTTCGCGCACGCCGCGTTCATCCCCCTCTTCGCCTGGCTGCACGTGCCGGTCATGGCCGCGTTCAACGTGGGCAGCGTGGCCGCCTGGATCGGCGCACGCGCGGCCAACGGACGCGGGCGCGTGCGGCTCGCGACGCTCATCCTGGTCCTCGAGGTGCTCCTCCACGCCGCCCTCGCCACCTTCTTCCTCGGCTGGCGGAGCGGCTTCCACTACTACGTCATCCCGCTCATCACGTTCGTGATCTTCAACGACCAGGTGCGCACGCGCGCCGTCATCGCGGCCAGCGCCGCCATCCTCGTCTTCTACGTCGTCCTGCGCGCGGTCGCGCCCGAGGTCGCGCCGCAGGTCCAGCCGGCGGCCCTGCTGCGGCTGCTCGAGGCGGTCAACCTGATCGTCCCCTTCACCGCGCTCGCGCTCGTGAGCGCGTACTTCCGGACGGCCTCGCTCGAGATCGAGCGGCGCATGGAGGAGCTGGCGATGACCGACCCGCTCACCGCGCTGCCGAACCGACGGCAGATGCGCGAGCTCCTCGAGCGCGCGCGGGCGCAGGTCGCGCGCGACCACGAGGCGTTCGGCGTCATCCTCGGCGACCTCGACGGGTTCAAGCAGATCAACGACACGCGCGGCCACGAGTGCGGCGACCACGTGCTCCGCGCCGTCGCCGCGGTGCTGCGCAGCCGCCTGCGCGAGCAGGACGTGGCGGCGCGCTGGGGCGGCGAGGAGTTCCTCTTCCTGCTGCCGCGGACCGATCTCTCCGGCGCCGCCGTGCTCGCCGAGAAGCTGCGGGACGCGGTCGCGAGCGCCGACCTCGTCTTCGACGGCGCGCCGCTGCGCGTGACCATGACCTTCGGCGTCGCGACCTTCGCGGGCGGGCGCTCCGTCGACGACTGCGTGCGCCTCGCCGACGCCGCGCTGTACGCGGGCAAGGGCGACGGCAAGAACCGCGTCATGGTCGAGCCCACCGCGAGCGCCGCATCATGAAGACGCGCGCCGCGGTCGCCCACGCCGCCGGACAGCCCCTCGTGGTCGAGGAGGTCGATCTCGAGGGCCCGCGCGACGGCGAGGTCCTCGTCGAGCTCAAGGCCAGCGGCGTGTGCCACACCGACGAGTTCACCCGGTCGGGCGCCGATCCGGAGGGGCTGTTCCCCGCCATCCTCGGGCACGAGGGCGCCGGGATCGTGCGGGAGATCGGCCGCGGCGTGACCAGCGTCGCGCCGGGCGATCACGTCGTGCTCCTCTACGTGCCCGAGTGCCGCCAGTGCAAGTCGTGCCTCAGCCGCAAGACGAACCTGTGCACCGCGATCCGCGCCACGCAGGGCAAGGGCCTCATGCCCGACGGGACGAGCCGCTTCTCGCGCGCGGGGCGGCCGATCTTCCACTACATGGGCTGCTCGAGCTTCGCGAACTTCACCGTGCTCCCCGAGATCGCCGTCGCGCGCGTGCGCAAGGACGCGCCGTTCGACACCGTCTGCTACGCCGGCTGCGGCGTCACGACCGGGATCGGCGCCGTGATCTTCACCGCGAAGGTCGAGCCCGGCGCGAGCGTGGTCGTCTTCGGGCTCGGCGGCATCGGCCTCAACGTCGTGCAGGGCGCCCGGCTCGCCGGCGCGGATCGGATCGTCGGCATCGACCTCAACCCCGCGCGCGAGCCGATCGCGCGCACGCTCGGGCTCACCCACTTCGTCGACCCGACGCAGGTGAAGGGCGACCTCGTCGCCCACCTCGTCGAGCTCACCGGCGGCGGCGCCGACTACAGCTTCGAGTGCGTCGGCAACACGACGCTCATGCGGCAGGCGCTCGAGTGCTGCCACCGCGGCTGGGGCACGAGCGTCGTCATCGGCGTCGCCGGCGCGGGGCAGGAGATCTCGACGCGCCCCTTCCAGCTGGTCACGGGCCGCGTGTGGAAGGGCACCGCGTTCGGCGGCGCGCGCGGCCGCACCGACGTGCCGAAGATCGTCGACTGGTACATGGAGAAGAAGATCGCGATCGACCCGCTCGTCACGCACCGCCTGCCGCTCGAGCGCATCAACGAGGCGTTCGACCTCATGCACGCGGGCGCGTCGATCCGCGCCGTCGTCACCTACTGATGGACGCGCACGTCACGCGCGCCGAGCACGCCTGCTTCGGCGGGCGGCAGGGGTTGTACGAGCGCGCGAGCGTGGCCTGCGGCGGGCCGATGCGCTTCTCGGTCTACCTGCCGCCGCAGGCGCTCGCGGGCGCGCGCGTGCCGGCGCTGTACTACCTCGCCGGGCTGACCTGCCGCGAGACGCACCTCCCGGAGAAGGGCGCCGCGCAGGCGATGGCCGCCGAGCTCGGCCTCGCGCTCGTCGCCTGCGACACGAGCCCGCGCCACGCCCGCTACCCGGGCGACGACGCCTCCTGGGACTTCGGGCAAGGCGCCGGCTTCTACCTCGACGCGACGCGCGCGCCGTGGGCGCAGAGCTACCGGATGGAGACGCACGTCGCGCTCGAGCTGCCGGCGTGGGTCGAGGAGGCCTTCCCGATCGCGCCCGACCGTCGGGGCATCTTCGGGCACTCGATGGGCGGCCATGGCGCGCTCACGCTCGCGCTCCGCCACCCGTCGCGCTACGCGAGCGCGAGCGCGCTCGCGCCGATCGTCGCGCCGAGCCGCGTGCCCTGGGGGCAGAAGGCGTTCGCCGGCTACCTCGGCGAGGACCGCGCCGCGTGGGACGCGCACGACGCCTGCGCGCTCGTCCGCGCGAGGCCGCGGCGCGAGCTCACCCTCCTCGTCGACCAGGGCCTCGCCGATCAGTTCCTCGAGCGCGAGCTCAAGCCGGAGCTCCTCGAGGCGGCGTGCGCCGAGGCGGGCCAGCCGCTCGCGCTGCGCCGCCGCGCCGGCTACGACCACAGCTACTACTTCGTCGCGACCTGCATGGCGGACCACCTCCGCCACCACGCGGCCGCGCTGCGCTGACGACGCTCGTCAGCCGCGGATCGCGCGCGCGATGCGCCGCGCGTCGAGCCCGAGCTGGCGCAGCATGCCGCGCGGCGACACCTGGAAGCCGCAGAAGTAGAGCCCGGGCCGCACCGCGACGCCGCTCGGCGGTCCGCCCGGCCCGCAGATCGCGTCGGCGTCGCGCAGGAAGTCGGCGAGCCGTGGCCGGTAGCCCGTCGCGGCGACCACGGCGTCGAAGGGCTCCTCGACCCCGTCGTCGAAGCGGGCGCCCGTCTCGGTGAAGTGCTCGACGCCGCGGCGGAGCAAGACCCGGCCGTCCCGGATGGCGGCGATCGTGCCGATGTCGATGAGCGGCACCGTCCCGTGCGCGTGGATCTGCTCCATGGGGCCGTACGGCAGCTTGCGGAGGCCGACGTGCGTGATGTCGCCGACGGTCGCGCGCACGAGCGGCGCCGAGAGCGCGTCGGCGAAGCGCGGCGGGAACGGGCGCAGGAGCGCGCCGAGCCCGAGCACCGGCACGCCGAGCACCTCGCGCGCGATGACGTTCACCGCGCCGCGCACCGACAGCGTGGGCGTCGCGCCATGCTCGGCGAGGTCGAGCGCGATCTCGCCGGCGGAGTTGCCGAACCCGATCACGAGCACGCGCCGGCCGCGCCAACGCTCGCCATTCCGGTACGCCGAGCTGTGTTGCAGCTCGCCGCGGTACGCCGCGCGGCCGGGCCACTCGGGCAGGTGCGGGACGCGGGTGAGCCCGGTCGCGACCACGACGTTCCGCGCGCGGTAGCGCGCCCCCGGCGTCTCGACGATCCATCCCTCGCCGTCGGCGAGGACGGCGGTGGCGGGCTCGCCGAAGCGCGGCGAGAGGCCGAGCCTCTCGACGTAGCGCTCGAGGTACTCGACGACCTCGTCGCGCGACGGGTACCGCGGCGCGTCGCGGGGGAAGTCGACGAACGGCAGCGCGGAGCCGCCCTTGTGGGTGTGCAAGTGCAAGCGGTCGTAGTGCCCGCGCCACGCGGCGCCGACCCCATCGGTCGCCTCGAGGAGCACGTGCTCGACCTTCGCGCGGGTCAGGCACGCCGAAGTCGCGAGCCCGGCCGCGCTCGCGCCGACCACGACCGTCGCGATCTGCGCCTCCATGCGGCGAGATACTACCGCTTGCGCGCGCGGCGGGGCGGCTTCCGCGCCGAGACCACGAACTCGTACAGCTCCTTCTTCGAGGTTCGCTTGCGGATGACCCGCACGTTCGTCTCGTCGAAGCCCGCCGCCGCGAACAGCGAGGCGAAGATGCGCTCGACGGGCAGCATCGCGTCGTAGAACTTCGAGTTGCCGACGACGTAGTGGATCGTCCCGCCCGGCGCGACGACGGCGAACAGCCCGGCCACGTGCGCGACCATGTCGTGGAAGTACTTGTGCACGTAGCGCGAGAGGAGGCCGGCGTGCTTGGCCCCCTGCCCCGCGATCCGCTTCAGCAAGGCCGGAAAGCCGCGGTGCGGGATCTCGGTCGGCACCTCCGGCTGCCACCGCGCCACGTTGCTGGTGGCGCAGCCCCAGGTGCCGCCGATCGCCTGCCAGTCGAGCTCGCCCGCGGCGCGCCCGTCGCCGAGGTAGCCGAGCCAGTACATGTACGGCCGCAGCTCGCGGATGTAGCTCATCCGGTTCGGGTACGGCGGCGACGTGACGACGCAGTCGTAGCGGTCCGGCTCGAGCTCGGTCGGGAGCGCGCGCGCGTCGCAGAGGATCGGCCGCGGCCGCTTCGCCACCCGCGACGCCGCCCCGCCCGCGATCAGCGCGACGGCGCGCCGCCACGCCTCGACGACGCCCTGCCCGTCCTCCGGCCAGCGCGATCGCGCTGGCCGGAGGACGGGCAGGGCGTCGTCGAGGCGTGGCGGCGCGC
>FTFF01001242.1_pt1 | contig 11870 bp, 8 predicted proteins | sample 1640361 | NCBI WGS metagenome assembly FTFF01 (sample SAMEA3914816, study PRJEB12502) | metagenome | biome: forest; material: soil | place: USA | collected 2011-09-16 | depth 0.3 m | reverse complement strand
GGCGCGTGCTCCATGATGAGCGAGAGGTCGCGCGGCCCGGTCGTCGGATCGAGCGGCACCGCGACGGCGCCGAGCTTCGACAGCGCGAGCGCGAGGATGGCGAAGTCGGGGACGTTGCCGAGCATCAGGCCCACCCAGTGGCCCTTGCCCACGCCCATCGTCGTGAACTCCTGCGCGCGGCGTTCCACGCGATGCTCGAGGCCGCGCCACGACAGGTAGGTGTCGCGGTAGACCAGCGCCTTGGCACTGCCGCGCGAACGCGTCGCCTCGACGAGCCACTTACCGAGAATCGTCATACTTTTTTCCGTCCACAGCGTACGGTATGTAACCCACCGTGCGCAAGCCGGCCCAGTTCGTCCTCCTCGCCGCGCGGGCCCTCGCGGCCGCCGCGCTCATCGCCGGAGCGACGCTGGGGTGCCGCGGCGAGCGTGCGGGGCAAAAGGACGCGGCGGTCGCGACCGGTCCGGTGCAGCAGGACCTGATGGTCGAGCAGACGCCCGACGCGCTCGTCGAGGCGCTGGTGCGCGCCAACCTCGACGCCGAGCTCGCGCTCAAGCCCACGCTCGCGAGCTGGCTCGGGGACCACGGCTACGACGACAAGCTCGACGACGTGCGCACCGACGCGCAGCTGCACGAGGCGACGCGCCTGCGCCAGCTCGCGGACCAGCTCCGCGCGATCCCCGAGGCGCCGCTGGCGGCCCCCGCGCGGCTCGATCGCCGCCTGCTCCTGCGCCGCACCGAGGCCGCGCTGCACGAGCTCTCGGAGCTGCGGCCGCTCGAGCGCAACCCCCTCTTCTACGTCGACATCGCGCAGGTCGGCGTGGAGAGCCTGGTCGCCGACGCGCGCACGCTCGACCCGGACACGCTCCGCGCGCTGAACGGGCGCCTCGCGCGCGTGCGCGGGCTCTTCGACGAGGCGCGGCGCAACCTGCGCGGCTCGACCCCCGAGCTCGCGGCGCGGCGCGCCGTCGACGGTGCGCAGGCGCTGCGGGCGTTCGTCGCGGAGGCGCTGCCGAAGCTCGTGCAGGGCGTGCCGGACGCGCGCGCCGTCGAGGACGCCCGCGCCGCGATCGGCGACGCCACGCGCGCGCTCGACGAGTTCGCGGGCTGGCTGCAGCGCGACTTCCTGCCCCGCGCCCACGGCGAGCTCTCGCTCGGGCCGGCGCGCTGGTGGGAGCGCCTGCGCGCCGCCGAGGCGGTGCCGGGCTCGATCGACGTGCTCATCCCCCGCGTCGACGCCGCGCTGCGCGAGGCGGATCGGCGCGTCGACGAGGCCGCGCGCGCCGTGCTCGCCTCGACGCCGGTCACGCCGCCGCGCACGCTCTCCGACGTGCCGCGCCTGATCGAGGACGATCACGGCAAGGCCGAGGAGCTCCTCTTGCGCGCGCAGGCGGTGACCGATCAGCTCTTCCAGCAGGGCCGGGCGCTCGGCCTGCCGGTGCCCGCGACCGGGCTCCCCCACGTGGCGGAGATGCCCCCGCAGCTGTCTGGCTTCGTGCGCGTCGTCGCGGCCGCGCCGCTCGAGAAGCGCGCGCGCGAGCCGGTGCTCTATGTCGACCCCGCCCCGCCGAGCGGCGGGCGCGTCGAGCACCTGCGCCTCTTCAACCGGCCGACGATGGTGGTCACGCTCGCGCACGAGCTCCTCGGGCACTTCCTCGTCGGGCTACGTCGCCGCCAGGCGCCGACGCTGATGCAGCGCGTGAGCGCGTCGGTGCTGCTCGACGAGGGGCTGGCCGGCTACGTCGAGCGCGTCCTCCTCGCGCAACCGCCCTTCGCCGCCGACTGGAAGGCGCGCCTCGTCGCCGAGCGCGACGCGCGGCTCCGCATCGTGCGCCTGCTCGCGTCGATCCGCTTCCACGCGCAGGGCGTGCGCCTCGAGGAGATCGCGCGGCTGTTCGGCGACAGCTGCGGCCTCGACGAGTACACGGCGCGCCGCGAGGCCGAGCGCGTCGCGCTCGATCCGTTCGCCGGCGTCGACGCGCTCGGACGGCTCGAGCTCGAGCGGCTCCGCGACGACTTCTTCGCCGCGCACCCCACCGCCACGAACGAGGCGTTCTTCGCCGCGCTGCTCTCGCACGGCGGCACGCCGCCGGAGCTCCTCCGGGAGCTGATCCTGACGCCGTAGGCGTCAGCGCGAGGCGATCGTGACGTCGTCGGGCGCGGGCGCCTCGCGCGGGCCGTGGAAGTAGCCGACCAGCAGATCCGCGGCGACCTGGTGCGCCTTCCAGCGCCAGCTCGGGCCGTTGCCGAGGAGGACGGCGAACGCGACCTCGGGCCGCTCCGCCGGCGCGTAGCCGACGAACCACGAGTACGAGAGGAACGGCGCCGTGCGGACGAGGGAGCCGGTCTTGCCGGCGACGGCGACGCCGGGCAAGACCCTCCGGCCCGAGTGCTTCTCGTGGAAGCCGAGCCGCGCGGTGCCGTACTCGGTGGTGCCGACCATCATGCGCCCGACGACGCCCGCGACCTCGGCGGAGATGACGCGCTCCGAGCGTGCGCCGTCGACCTCGAGCTCGGTCCCCTGCGCGTCGACGAGCCGCTCGACGAGCCGCAAGGGCGGCGTGGTGCCGCCGCGCGCGATCGTCGCGGCGATCGCGGCGCCGTGGAGCGGCGACAGCGTCGAGTGCCAGAAGCCGGCGGCGGTGCGCGCGTAGTCGAGCGGATCGCCGCGCGGCACGTCGATCGCGGAGGCCTCGATCGGGAGATCGAAGTCGAGCGGCTTCCCGAAGCCGAGGCGGCGCGCGGTGGCGTCGAGCACGTCGGGGCTGAGCCGGTCGTGCGCGAGCCGCGCGATGATCGCGTTCTGGCTCTTCGCCACGCCGAACGCGAGCGTGCGGCAGGCGTCGTCGCGGCGGGACGCGACGAGGTTCGACGCCTCGACGGAGTGGACGCCGTCGTGGAAGCAGACCTTCTCGTCCTCGGGGACGCCGGCGTCGACGAGCGCGGCGGCGGTGACCAGCTTGAAGACCGACGCCGCCGGCGCCCAGGGTCGGAGCGTGAGGTCCGCGGCGGAGAGCGCGGGCTCGGCGCTCGAGCGCCCCGCCATCGCGAGCACGCGGCCGTCATCGACGGAAAGCAGCACCGCCGCGCCGTAGGGCGTCGGGTGATCCTCGAGCGTGCGCTCGGCGAGCGCCTGCAGCCGCGGATCGAGCGAGAGCTCCGCGTGGCCGCCGTCGGTGAAGACCTGCACGTAGCCCGCGCCGTCACGGCGCACGCGCGACCAGTCGAGCTCGCGCCGCACGCGCGCACGCGGGAGCTCGGCCGGGCTCGCGAGGGCAAGGGACGGCGCGGCCTGCGCCGCATGGCGCTGGTGGAGCGACAGGCCGATCAGCAGGAGCGTGGCGAGGGCGAGGAGCCAGGCAAGGGGGCGGCTTCTGCTGATTTGTCGAAGCATTACATCCTCTTGTGTGGTTGCCTCCGCAATGTATTACATGTAGGTATATGTAGCAATTTTCCTGACTCAACGCACCGGCGAGCCGTGCAGAAATCGGGTAGAGTCTCGCGCGCGGATGTCGAGCGCGCGGCAAAAGACGGTCATCACGGTCGTCTCGAAGGTCGCCGACAAGCCGGCCGGCAAGGACGCTTGCCTGGTCGTGATCTATGGTCTCGAGCTCGGGCGGAAGCACAACCTCGAGTCGGCCACGGTGCTCATCGGGCGCTCGTCGAAGGCCGACGTGCAGATCGACCAGGAGTCGGTCTCGCGCAACCACGCCAAGATCATCAACACCGGCAAGTCGATGATCCTGCGCGACCTCGGCTCGACGAACGGGACCTACGTCAACGATCAGCTCATCGACGAGTACGTGCTCCGCGACGGCGACCTCGTCAAGATCGGGCGCACGATCTTCAAGTTCCTCTCCGGCGGCAACATCGAGAACGCCTACCACGAGGAGATCTACCGCCTCACCACCATCGACGGGCTCACCCAGATCCACAACCGCCGCTTCTTCCTCGAGCAGCTCGAGCGCGAGGTGAGCCGCGCGCGCCGCTACCGGCGCGACCTCAGCCTCATCCTCTTCGACATCGATCGGTTCAAGTCGATCAACGACACGTACGGGCACCTCGCCGGCGACTACGTGCTCACCCAGATGGCGACGGTGGTGCGGGGCAAGATCCGCCGCGAGGACGTGCTCGCGCGCTACGGCGGCGAGGAGTTCGCGATCGTGCTCCCCGAGATCGACGGGCCGAACGCGCTCGCCTTCGCGGAGAAGATCCGGAAGCTCATCGAGAAGGCGCCGTTCAAGTTCGAAGAGGCGAAGCTCCAGGTGACCGTCTCGGTCGGCGTGACCACGCTCGCCGACGAGATCGACGCGTCCGAGCTGGTGAAGCGCGCGGACGACAAGCTCTACGAAGCGAAAGAGGGCGGCCGCAACTGCGTCCGCGCCTGACGAGATCTCCATGCCTCACGCGCGCCGCGCCTTGATCGCCTGCTCGGTCCTCTCGACCTTCGGCGCGGCGGCGGTCGCGGCCGACGACCCCCACCTCGTCACGCGCTCGACCGCGGCGATGGGCACGCAGGTCTCGGTGTCGGTCTACACCGACGACGAGGAGGGCGCGGCCCGCGCGATCGGCAACGCGCTCGACGAGCTGCGTCGCATCGAGGCGCTCATGACCACCTGGCGCGACGACTCGGAGATCTCGCGGCTGAACGCGAGCGCGGGGGTCCGTCCGGTGCCGATCTCGCCGGAGACGCTCGAGGTGCTCGAGATGGCGCAGCGCGCCTCCAAGTGGTCGGGCGGCGCGTTCGACGTCACGTTCGAGGCGCTCCACGGCCTCTGGAAGTTCGACGAGGACCTCGAGCGCAAGATCCCCGATCCGGCCGAGGTCGCGAGCCGCCGCGCGCTGGTCGACTGGCGCAAGCTCAAGCTCGACGCGAAGAAGAAGACCGCGTTCCTCGAGCGGCGGGGCATGGCCGTCAACCTCGGCGGCATCGCGAAGGGCTACGGCGTCGACCGCATGGCGGCGATCCTCGCGCGCGCGGGGTTCGCGAACGCGCTGGTCCAGGCGGGCGGCGATCTGCTCTGCGCCGGGACGAAGGGCGGCAAGCCCTGGAGCGCCGGGATCCGCGATCCGCGCGGAACGTTGAAGGACGTGTTCGCGGTCCTGCGCCTGACCGACCACGCCTTCTCGACCGCGGGCGACTACGAGCGCTCCTTCATCCTCGACGGGAAGCGCTACCACCACATCCTCGATCCGCGCACGGGCGCGCCCGCCGTGGCGTCGCGCTCGGTCACCGTCTACGCGAAGAGCGCGCTCCTCGCGGACGCGCTCGACGACGCGATCTTCATCATGGGCTGGGAGCGCGGGTTCGAGATGCTGAAGGGCATGCCCGACGTCGGCGCGGTGGTCGTCGACCACGCCGGCGTCGTGCACGTCTCGGAGCGCATGGTCGGTCGCGTCGACGTGCTGTACACGCCGAAGAACGCCCCCTAGATGCCGCTCACATAGCGGCGCATTCCCGATCATATCGATCGCTTGCGGGGCTTCCGTCGAGCCCGAGTCCGAGCCCAGGGCGAAGCCCGGAGCCCGAGCCCGGCTCTTCTCTCGTCGGGCTCGGACTCGGGCTCGGGCTCGGGCTCAAAGAGATCGGACGGGCCGTGGCGCAATACGCGATCGGTTTCGATCGCTTACCGCTAAGCGATCGGCATTGCCCCTAGACGAGCTGGGTCGACAGCTCGGAGGCGACGCGGCCGACGATCGACGGGTCCTCGGCGCCCTCCGGCCCGAACTCGGCCCCCGGGAAGAGCGGCGTGCCGAACGCGAGCGCGGTGAGGCCCGGGCCGCGGAAGAGGCCGAAGCGGCCCTGCGGGCGGCTGCTCGCGATCACGACCGGGATGAGCGGCGCGCCGGTGAGGAGCGCGAGGCAGACGAGCGTGGCGAGATCGATCCCCGCGCCGCGCTCGTCGTCGACGAACGCCAGCGCCAGCCGATCGTCGTCGAGGAGCCGCGCGAGATCGTGCGTGTCCGCGGGGACGCCGCCGAGGCGACGGAGGAGCGAGCCGATGAACGGCGTGTAGAGCCGCGCCGGGCGCACGAGCGGCCGCACCTCGCGGTGCGCGACGTGCTCGGTCCGGATCGCGTGCGCGATGATCGCGGCATCGAGCGGATCGTTGAGCGACGTGGGCAGCCCCGCGCGCGCGAGGCGGGCCAGCGCGGCCCGGCGCAGGCCCGTCGCGGGCGCGCGCCGGCGCCGCGCGACGAGGATCGCGCGGCCGGTCTCGGGCACGTGGCCGAGGCCGCGCACCGAGACGCGCATCAGCGCGCGGTAGACGAAGTCGACGATCGGCTCCGCGCGTCCGGAGAGCCCCGGATCGCGCCCGAAGCGATCGGCGTCCTCCGCGCCGCGCGCGATGAACGCGGCGTCCTCGGAGCGCGCGAGCTGGAGCTGGCGGTAGCGCCACCAGCGCCACGAGCCCGGCGCCGCGTCGATGGGCGGCGCGTCGGCCGCCAGCGCGACGGAGGTGACGGTCGCCGTCGCCGCGACGGTCTCGGTCGCCGCGACGGTCTCGGTCGCCGCGACGGTCTCGGTCGCCGCGACCGGGGACGCCTTCTTCGGCGCGGTGGTCTTGCGCGAAGGAGCGCGCTTGGTCTTCTTCTGGGGCGCGCTCGCCTTCGGCGGCTTCGCCGGCGCTTGGCCCTTCCGGAACGGATCGTCGCCGAGGATCTTCTTGCCCATCGCTCTTTTCGCTCCTTGCCGCGGAAAAGTGAGATCTCTCCGCGGCTCCGACGGGGCCGACGTTACGGCAGGCCGCCGGCCACATCAACAATCGTCCGCTACCCGGCGCCGGCGCCGCGTGTTACTTGAAGCGCGAGGATGGCGGCTCGGATCAGGCTCCTGCCCGCGGCGCTCGCCGATCAGATCGCGGCGGGCGAGGTCGTCGAGCGCGCCGCATCGGTGGTGAAGGAGCTCGTCGAGAACGCGCTCGACGCCGGCGCCGGCCGCATCGACGTCGAGATCGAGCGCGGCGGCCTCTCCCGGATCGTCGTCACCGACGACGGCGAAGGCATGGATCGCGAGGACGCGCACCTCGCCCTGCGCCGCCACGCGACGTCGAAGCTCGCCGGCGCCGACGAGCTGTCGCGGCTCGCCACCTTCGGCTTCCGCGGCGAGGCGCTCCCCGCGATCGCCTCGGTCTCCGAGCTCTCGCTGACGACGCGCCGCGCTGCGGACACCGCGGCGTACCAGGTGACGGTCCGCGCCGGCGAGGTCGTCGCCACGCGCGAGGTCGGCGCGCCCGTCGGCACGCGCGTCGAGGTCGCGGCGCTCTTCGCCAACGTGCCCGCGCGACTCAAGTTCCAGAAGTCGAATGGCATCGAGGCGAGCCACGTGGTGGACGGCATGATCCGGGTCGCCCTCGGTTGCCCCGCGGTGCACGCTCGGCTGCGCGTCGACGGGCGCGCGGTCCTCGAGCTCGCGCGACACCCGAGCCTCGCCGAGCGTGCGCACGCCGTCCTCCGCCGCTCGGCCGGCCACCGCGTCGTCGTGGGCAGCGCGGTCGTCGCGGAGGGCGCGATCGGCTGCGAGGCGCACCTCGCGCCGCCCGAGGAGGGCGTCCAGTCGGCGCGCCGCGTCCACCTGCTCGTGAACCGGCGCGCGGTGCGCGACCGCGGGCTCCTCGCCGCGGTGCAGATCGGCTTCGGCGAGCTCCTGCCGCGCGGCCGGCATCCGCTCGCGGTCGTCGCGCTCACCATCCCATCGGAAGACGTCGACGTGAACGTGCACCCGCAGAAGCTCGAGGTGCGCCTCGCGCGCCCGGCGGAGGCGTACACCGCGGTGCGCCGCGCGGTCGCCGCCGCCGTCGCGCAGGCCGGCTTCGCTGCGGAGCCGGCGGCCGCGGCGCGCGTCGACGACGCGCCCCGCCACGCCGGGCCGCCGCTCGACCTCGTCCTCGACGACGAGCCGGACGACGACCTGCTCCGCGGACCGGAGCGCGGCCGCGCGTTCGAGCTCGTCCGCGCGCTCGCCCGCGGTGAGGCGGCGGCGGACGCGCCGGCCCGCGCGGACGGCGAGCCTGCGTACCTCGGCGCGATCGGCGGCGGCTACCTCGCGTTCCGCGACGCGCGCGGCGTGGTCGTGATCGACCAGCACGTCGCCTCGGCCCTCGCGGCGAGCGTGACGCGGCCCGCGCCCGACGACGAGGTGGTGGAGCGCGCGCTCGCGCCGACGGCGGAGGTCGCGCCGGCCGTCGCGATCGCGCTCTACGCGGCGCTCCGCGCGCTCGCCACCGCGGGCCGGCTGCCGCCGCTCGCCGAGGCGGCCTGGCGGGGCCGTCGCGCGCTCGTCCGCATCCCGCTCTCGGAGCTCGCGCGGCGGCTGGACTCGTGAACGGGCTCGTCCTCCTCGTCGGGCCGACCGGCGCCGGCAAGACCGCGCTCGCCCTCGCGCTCGCCGCGCAGGCGCCGGTCGAGGTCGTCTCCCTCGACTCGGTGCAGGTCTACCGCGGCCTCGACATCGGCTCCGCGAAGCCCACCGCGAGCGAGCGCGCCCGCCTGCGACACCACGTGATCGACGTCGCCGACCCCGACGAGCGCTTCACCGCCGCCGACTGGCTCGAGCGCTGCGAGGCCGCGGTCGCGGACATCCGCGCGCGCGGCCGCGTGCCGCTCGTCGTCGGCGGCACCGGGCTCTACTGCCGGCTCCTCGAGACGGGCCTCGCGCCGCTGCCCGAGGCCGACGAGGGGCTGCGCGCGGCGCTCCACGCCGAGGAGCTCGCCGCGCCCGGCGCCCTGCACGCGCGCCTCGCCGCGATCGATCCGCGGACGGCCGAGCGCCTCTCGCCGCGCGATCGGGTCCGGGTGATCCGCGCGCTGGAGGTGCACCGCCTGAGCGGGCGCCCGCTGAGCGAGCACCTCGCCGAGCACGCGGCCTCGCGGGCGGCGCGCCGCCTCGACGTGTTCCTCCTCGAGCCGTCCGATGCGGCGCTGCGGGCGTCGCTGCACGGCCGCGCCGAGGCGATGCTGAGCGCCGGGCTCATCGCCGAGGCGCGCGGGCTGCGCGAGCGCTTCGGGCCGGTGCGCCCGCTCGAGGCCGTCGGCTACAAGGAGGCCCTGCAGCTCGTCGACGGGCGCTTCCACGCCAGCGAGCTCACCGACCGGATCGTGCAGGCGAGCCGTCAGTTCGCGCGCCGCCAGCGGACCTGGTGGCGCAAGCTCGTCGCGGCCGAGCGCGCCGAGCGCGCCGAGGCGCTCCTGCCGCGCCTCGCCGCGCGGATCGCGCGTTAGCCGTTCTGCACGATCGCCTGCACCTGGCGCGCGTGTGCGCGCGACAGGAGGCCGACGCAGGCGACGGTCATGCGCTCCGGACGGAAGATCCGCGCGGCGGCGCGCTGCACGTCCCGCGGCGTGACCGCGGCGATCCGCGCGAGCTTCTCGGTGTAGCCGACGGGGCCGAAGAAGAGCTCGGTGCCGCCCCACCAGCTCGCCATGGCGTCGGGGTCGTCGAAGCCGCTCTCCAGGTCCCAGCGGTAGCGGCGCTTCGCCTTGTCGAGCTCGTCGTCGGTCGGCGGCTCGCGGCAGAGGCGCTGCAGCACGCGCACCGACTCCGCGACGAACGCGGGCACGTTCTCGTGGGCGGCCGCGCCGTCGATCTCGTAGAGCCCGGTGTCGTGGAAGTGCTCGACGCTCCCCGAGACGTAGTAGGCGAGCCCCAGCTCGTCGATGAGGCGCCGGTGCAGCCGCGTCGACATCCCGTCGTCGATCACCCGCGCGAGGAGGAGGAGGGCGGGATAGTCGCGGTCGCGCTCGCCGAACGCGCGGAAGAGGATCTGCACCTCGGTCTGCGACGCGGCGTGGCGCGTGACGATGAGGCGCGGGCCCGCCGGCCGGCGCGGCGGCGCGGTGGGTTGACGCCGCCCGGCGGGGATCGCGGCGAACGCCGCGGCGGTGACCGCGCGCACCTGGCTGCGCCGCGCCGCGCCCGCCACGCAGAGCACCGTGTTCGCCGCGGCGTAGCGGCGCTGGAAGTGCCGCTGCACGTCCGCGAGCGAGAAGCGCTCGACGTTGCGGCGCGGGCCGATGATCCGCTGCGCGAGCGGGTGACCGTCGAAGGCGGCGGCGCGTGCGAGGTCGTCGATCTGCACGAAGCGGCCCGCGTCGTCGAGGTCTTCGCTGAGCTCCTCGAGGATCACGCGGCGCTCGACCTCGATGTCGGCGAACGCCGGCCGCGTGAAGATCTCGCCGAAGAGGCGCAGCCCGTCGGCGAGCGTGTCGGGGTGCAGGCTCACCTGGTAGAGCGAGTAGTCGCGCCCGGTCTCCGCGTAGAGCGTGCCGCCGATGGCCTCGATGGCGTGGCTGAGGCGGTAGGCGTCGGGGAGCGCGGCCGTGCCGCGGAAGAGCATGTGCTCGAGGAAGTGCGACAGGCCGTTGTCGCGGACGCTCTCGTAGCGCGAGCCGACCTTCGCGAACAGGACGATCGACGCCGCGTGCAGGTGCGGCATCTCGACCGTCACCACCGGCAGCCCGTTGGCGAGCCGATCGACGTGCCGTCGGAAGGGCAGCCGACGCGCGGCGGGGTTGGGATCGGGGCCGCGCATGGCCCATCTTCTTCCACGCTCCGGCGCGTGCTTGTCAACCGGCGAGGGGGACCCCTACCCTAGGGCGGTGGGGGCCGATCGCTACCGCCTCGTCGAGAAGATCGGCCAGGGCGGGATGGCGACCGTCTGGCGGGCCGAGGACCAGGTCCTCGGCCGTACCGTTGCCGTGAAGGTGCTCCTGCCGGGGCTCGCGGAGCGCGGCGAGGCGGCGGAGCGCTTCGAGCGCGAGGCGAGGGTGCTCGCCGGCATCCGCCACCCGAACGTCCTCCAGCTGCACGACTACCTGCCCGCGGCGGGAGAAGAGCCGGCGCGGCTCGTGATGGAGCTGCTCGCCGGACCGTCGCTGCACCGCTTCGTGGTCGACGCCGGCGCGCCGCTCCCCGAGGTCGCCGCGCTCGTCGGGGCGGAGCTCGCGTGCGGGCTCGCGGCGGCGCACGCCCGGGGCATCGTGCACCGCGACGTGAAGCCGGAGAACGTGCTCCTCGACGCGGGCCGGATCGTGCTCACCGACTTCGGCGTCGCGCGCGTCGGCACGTCGGAGCGCAGCGCGCTGACGCAGACCGGGACGATCATCGGCTCGCCCACGTACATGTCCCCCGAGCAGGCGCGCGGGGACGAGGTGGACGTCCGCAGCGATCAGTTCGCGCTCGGCAGCGTGCTTTACTTTCTCTCGACGGGCGCGGTGCCGTTCGCCGGTCCCCACCCGCTCGTCGTGATGCAGAAGATCGAACGCGGCGAGTACGCGCCGCCCGGCGCGCGGAACCCGCGCATGCCCGCGTGGCTCGATCGGATCATCCGCCGCTGCCTCGCGCACGCGCCGGGCGACCGCTTCCCCGACGTCGAGGCGCTCGGCGGCGCGCTCCGCCGCGGGCTCGCCGACGACGGCCTCGGCGAGCCGGCGGCGGAGCTGCGCCGCTACCTCGCCGATCCGCCCAGCTACAACGCCGAGCTCGGCGCGCGCGTCGTGGAGTCCCGGCTCGCCCTCGCCGAGGCCTCGCTCGCGGCCGGCGACCGCGCGCGCGCCCTCGGGTGCGCCGCGCGCGCGCTCCAGCACGCCGCCGACGATCCCCGCGCGCTCGCGATCGTGAAGCGGCTCGATCGCGGGGCGCGGCGCGCGCGCGCGACGTGGGTGATCGCCGCGATGGTCGCGGTCGCGGCGGCGGGCGTGGGACTGAGGAGGACGGCGAGGACCGAGGCCCCGATCGCCATCGCGGTCAGCCCCTCGCCGTCGCCGTCTCCGAGCCCGAGCCCGAGCCCGAGCCCGAGCCCGAGCCCGAGCCCGAGCCCGAGCCCGAGCCCGTCTCCGTCGCCGATTCAGCCCCGGCCCCGAGCTCCGTC
>FTFF01001016.1_pt1 | contig 11879 bp, 11 predicted proteins | sample 1640361 | NCBI WGS metagenome assembly FTFF01 (sample SAMEA3914816, study PRJEB12502) | metagenome | biome: forest; material: soil | place: USA | collected 2011-09-16 | depth 0.3 m | reverse complement strand
CCCGGCTCGCGCATCGACAACCACGGACGGATCCGCCGCTCCGGCGACAAGTAGGAGCCCCATGCCGCGTCGCGACGACCTCCGGAAGATCCTCGTGATCGGCTCGGGGCCGATCGTGATCGGCCAGGCCTGCGAGTTCGACTACTCCGGCACGCAGGGGGTGCGCGCGCTGCGCGAGGAGGGGTACGAGGTGGTCCTCGTCAACTCCAACCCGGCCACGATCATGACCGATCCCGAGCTGGCGGAGCGGACGTACATCGAGCCGCTCACCGTCGAGGTCCTCACCCGCGTCATCGAGCGCGAGCGGCCGTGCGCGCTCCTGCCGACGCTCGGCGGCCAGACCGCCCTCAACCTCGCGCTCGCGCTCGACGAGGCGGGCGTGCTCGCGAAGCACGGGGTCGCGATGCTGGGCGCCAGCCGCCACGCGATCGAGACCGCCGAGGACCGCGACCTCTTCAAGGCGGCGATGACGCGCATCGGCCTCGCGGTGCCGCGCTCCGGCTACGCGCAGACGCTCCAGCAGGCGCGCGAGATCGTGAAGCGGACGGGCTTCCCGTCGATCATCCGCCCGTCCTTCACGCTCGGCGGCGCCGGCGGGTCCATCGCGTACACGGCCGAGGAGTTCGACGAGCGCGCGGCGTGGGGCCTCTCGCAGTCGCCCCGCAGCCAGATCCTCGTCGAGGAGTCGGTCCTCGGCTGGAAGGAGTACGAGCTCGAGGTCATGCGCGACCGCAAGGACAACGTGGTCGTCATCTGCTCGATCGAGAACATCGACCCGATGGGCGTGCACACCGGCGACTCGATCACGGTCGCGCCGGCGATGACGCTCACCGACCGCGAGTACCAGCGCATGCGGGACGCGGCGGCCGCGGTGATGCGCGAGATCGGCGTGGAGACGGGCGGCTCGAACGTCCAGTTCGCGGTCGATCCGACGGACGGCCGCATGGTCGTCGTCGAGATGAACCCGCGCGTCTCGCGCTCGTCGGCGCTGGCCTCGAAAGCGACCGGCTTCCCCATCGCGAAGATCGCCGCCAAGCTCGCGGTCGGGTACTCGCTCGACGAGATCCCGAACGACATCACGCGGCGGCGCGGCGCGGCGCGGCCCGCGGCGGGCGCGCCCCCAGGCTCGTTCCAGCCGGCCAGCTTCGAGCCGACGATCGACTACGTCGTCGTGAAGGCGCCGCGCTTCGCGTTCGAGAAGTTCCCGGGAACCGATCCGACGCTGACCACGCAGATGAAGTCGGTCGGCGAGGTGATGGCGATCGGCCGCACCTTCGCCGAGGCGCTCGGCAAGGCGCTGCGCGGGCTCGAGATCGGGCGCGCCGGCTTCGACCTGCCCGTCGACGCCAGCAAGGAGGAGCTCCTCGCGCAGATCGCGACACCGACCGCCGAGCGCCTGCTCCTCGTCGGCGAGGCGCTGCGTCGCGGCGCCACCGTCGCCGAGGTCTTCGAGAAGAGCGCGATCGATCCCTGGTTCACGACGGAGATCGCGGCCGTCATCGCGCTCGAGGAGGAGGCCCGCGGGCGCGCGCTCCCGTCGATCGGCGCCGCGGAGATGTGGCGCTACAAGGCCGCCGGCCTCTCCGATCGGCGGCTCGCCGCGCTCTCCGGCGCGCCGGAGACGGCGGTGCGCGCGCGGCGGATGGAGCTCGGCGTGCGCGCGACGTACCGGCGCGTCGACACCTGCGGCGCCGAGTTCGAGGCGCAGACGCCGTACCTCTACTCGACGTACGAGCCGCCGGCGTCTCGGGACGGACGGCCGATCTCGGCCTGCGAGGCTGCGCCCACCAATCGCGCGAAGATCGTGATCCTCGGGGGCGGCCCGAACCGCATCGGGCAGGGCATCGAGTTCGACTACTGCTGCGTGCACGCGGTGCAGGCGCTGCGCGAAGAGGGCTACGAGACCCTCATGGTCAACTGCAACCCGGAGACGGTCTCGACCGACTACGACACCGCCGACCGCCTCTACTTCGAGCCGCTCACCGTCGAGGACATCTTGAACATCCTCGATGTCGAAGCGATCGATCCGGCGAAGCTGAGCGCAGCAGATCGCGCGGCCGTCGCGCGGTGGGGGGAGGCCCCGCCAGCGGGCCCCCACGAGGAGGCCGGCTCCGCCGGCGCCACGACCGCTCGTCGCTCGGCGCTGGCGAGCGAGGGGGGACGGGAACGTCCCCCGCTGATCGTCCAGTTCGGCGGCCAGACGCCGCTGCGGCTCGCGGTGCCGCTCGGCGACGCGGGCGTGCGGCTGCTCGGCACCAGCGCCGACGCCATCGATCGCGCGGAGGACCGCGAGCGCTTCGGCGAGGTGCTGGTCAAGTCCGGGGCGCAGGCGCCGGCGTACGGCACGGCGCGCACGCTCGAGGAGGCGCGCGCCGTCGCCGCGCGGATCGGCTTGCCGGTGATGGTGCGCCCGTCGTACGTGCTCGGCGGCCGCGCGATGGAGATCGTCGACGCGCCCGAGCACCTCGACGCCTACGTGACGCGCGCGCTGGCGGCGCAGGCGGGCGACGGGCGCGGCGCGGGCCAGGCGATCCTCATCGACCGCTTCCTCGCCGACGCCACCGAGGTCGACGTCGACGTCCTCTGCGACGGGACCGACGTCGTCGTCGGCGCGGTGATGGAGCACATCGAGGAGGCCGGCATCCACTCGGGCGACTCCGCGTGCGCGCTGCCGCCGTTCTCGCTCTCGCCCGACGTGATCGCGCGGATCGAGGCGCAGGTGGCGGCGATCGCGCGCGAGCTCGGCGTCGTCGGCCTCATGAACGCGCAGCTCGCGGTCAAGGACGACCAGGTCTACGTGCTCGAGGTGAACCCGCGCGCGTCGCGCACGGTGCCGTTCGTCTCGAAGGTGACGGGGCGGCCGCTGGCCCGCCTCGGCGCCCAGCTCATGGTGGGCCGCCGCCTCTCCGAGCTGGCGAAGGCGCGCGTGGTGTCGCGCTACGTCGGGGTCAAGGAGGCGGTCTTCCCGTTCGTGAAGTTCCCCGGCGCGGACACGATCCTCGGCCCCGAGATGCGCTCGACGGGCGAGGTGATGGGCATCGACCTCGACTTCGCCACCGCCTTCGCCAAGTCGCAGATCGGCGCCGGCACGAAGATGCCCACGTCGGGCCGCGCGTTCCTGACGATCCGCGACGCCGACAAGCCGGGCCTCGTCGAGGTCGCGCGGCAGCTCGCGGCCGCCGGCCTCGCGCTCATCGCCACGCGCGGCACCGCGGCGCTCCTGCAGGGCGCCGGCCTCGCCTGCGAGACCGTGAACAAGGTCCGCGAGGGCAGCCCGCACTGCGTCGAGATGATCGAGGCGGGGCAGATCGCGCTCGTGATCAACACCACGAGCGACCACGCCGATCGGCTCGACTCGTTCTCGATCCGCCGCACGACCCTCCAGCGCGGCGTGCCGTACTTCACGACGCTGCGCGCGGCGCGGGCCGCCGCGACCGCGCTCGTCGCCATCCGGAGCCAGACGCTCGACGTGCGGTCGCTCCAGGAATACCATTCTTGGCTCGAGGCCTGACCGATGCCCGACGCGAAGATCCCGATGACCCCGAGAGGCGCGCAGCGCCTGAAGGACGAGCTCAAGCGCCGCAAGGAGATCGATCGCCACGTGATCGTGAGGGCGATCGAGGAGGCGCGCGGCCACGGCGATCTCTCGGAGAACGCCGACTACTCGGCCGCCAAGGAAGCGCAGAGCTTCAACGAGGGCCGCATCAAGGAGCTCGAGGGGACACTCGCGCTCTCCGATGTGATCGATCCGGGCAAGCTCTCGGGCGATCGCGTGGTCTTCGGGGCGACGGTCCGCCTGTCGGAGGCGGACTCCGGTGAGGAGGTCGTCTACTCGATCGTCGGCGAGCACGAGGCCGACATCAAGCGGGGCCTCATCTCGATCACCGCGCCGGTGGCCCGTGCGCTCATCGGCCGCGAGGCCGGCGACAGCGTGCAGGTCCGCACGCCCAAGGGCCAGCGCGAGTACGAGATCCTCGCGGTCGACTTCCGCGAGATCGCTGAGTAGCGATCAGTCGACGGGGGACTGATCGGGCGGCGTCGCGAGGTCGGCGAGCGGGCCGAGCTCGCCCGCCATCATGTCGGGGCCCTCCGCCGTCTCGCAGACGCCGCCCGACTGCGGCGTGCCGCCGACCGGCAGCACGCAGACGAGGCCGTCGTCGCAGTCGGAGCTGACCTGGCAGCGGTCGCCGAGCCCGTCCTTGCAGCCGGCGGCGACGGCGAGGCCGAGGAGGAGGAGGAGGGTCCGCGTCGTCGTCATGCGGGGCAAGGCCTCAGTCGCGCTCGGCGAGGTCGGCCGGCGCGGCGAAGTCGGCCGTCGAGTACATGTCGAGGCCCGCGCCGATGACCAGGCACTTGCCGCCGTCCTGGCGGGAGCCGCTGTTCGGGATGTCGCAGAAGAGGCCGTCTTCGCAGTCGCTGTCGAGCTGGCAGCGATCGCCGACGCCCTGCTTGCAGGCCGGCACGGCGAGCAGCAGCGTGAGGAGGAGCACGACGCGGATCATCGGCGCTCTATAGCATGCTCACTCGCGCAGCGGAAGCCGACCTCGGGCGAGCGCAGCTCGGGCGGCGCCGCCGACCAGGCGGTGGTGCGCTCGTAGAGCAGCGGCTCGCGGAAGGAGCCGCCGCGCAGCATCCGCCGCGCGCTGTCGACGGAGAGGGGGGCGGCGGCCGCGGTCCCGCCGCGCCGCGGGCCCTCGTCGCCGACGGCGTCGGCGGTCCACTCCATCGCGTTGCCGGCGAGGTCCACGAAGCCCTCGGGCGCGGCGCCGGCGGGGAACGAGCCGGGCGGCGCGAGGAAGGCGTAGCCGTCGCGCTCGTCGACGCGGACGACGGGGCGCTGGTAGGGACCGCCCGCGTCGAGGACCACGAAGCGACCGTGGTTCGAGCGCGCGGGATCGGGCGCGTCGCCCCAGGGGAAGACGCGCGGCGTCGGCCCGCGCGCGGCGCGCTCCCACTCGACCTCGCTCGGGAGGCGCCCGCCGACGAACGCACAGTACCGATCGGCATCCGACCAGGAGACGCTGGTCACCGGCAGGCGCGGATCGGCGAGGCGCGGATCGCCGTCGATGAGCGGGCGCGGATCGCAGCGGCCGGCGTCGACGCAGCGCCGGTACGCGGCGACGGTCACCTCCTCGCGGTCGAGGTAGAACCCCGGGACGTAGGTGCGGCGCGGCGGCCCCTCGCCGACGAAGAGGTCGGGCACGCAGACGTGCTCGAGCGTGCCGAGATCGGCGCGGCAGAGCGCGAGCGCGGCCGCCTGCTCCTCGGCCGTGGCCCCGAAGGTGAACCAGCCGGGGGGGACGTAGAGCGATCGCGTCGAGGGGACCCGCACCTCGATCGCCGCGCCCGCGCGGGGTCCTTCGCGCCGATCGGCGCCCCCGCCGCGCACCGTGGCGAGGAGGCCGAGGAGGAGCAGCGGGCCGCGGAGCGCCATCGGGAGGAGGACAAGCTACACTCGCCCGCGCCATGTCGCGAGTCGCGACGATCGCCTTGTGGGTGCTCGCGCTCGCCGCGCGGGGGGGCGCCGCGCCGGCGCACCGCGGCGTCTCGCTTGGCCTGTTCAGCGAGGACGCGGGCTGGTCCTACGGTCCGCTGCTCGAGGAGATCGCGACGCTCGGCGCCGGCGAGGTCGAGCTGGTCATCCCGCTCTACCAGTCGGACGTGGCGGCGACGGAGGTCGGGTACCACCCGCGCTTCTCGCCGCCGATCGCGACGATCCGGCGGACGATGCGCCAGGCGCGCGCGCTCGGGCTCGGGGTCGTGCTCTTCCCGATCGTGCGGCTCGTCGAGAGCCGCGGGCCCGACGAGTGGCGCGGCACGCTGCGGCCGCGCGATCGCGCGGCGTGGTTCGCGAGCTACGGCGCGCGCATCGAGGAGCTCGCGGCCCTGGCCGCGGCCGAGCGCGCGGCGGCGCTCACCATCGGGAGCGAGCTCTCGACGCTCGACCGCGAGCCCGCGCCGTGGATCCGGCTCGTCGCGCGCGTGCGCGCGCGGTACCGCGGGCCGCTCGTCTACTCGGCGAACTGGGATCGCTTCGACGCGGTGGGCCTGTGGGATCTGGTCGATCGCGTGGGCGTCTGCGCCTACTTCCCGCTCGCGACGCCGATCGCGCCGATGCCCGACGAGGCGGTGCTCGTGGCGGCGTGGCGAGGCGTGGGCGAGCGGCTGGCGGCGCTCGCGGCGCGCACCCGGCGGCCGGTGCTGCTCACCGAGCTCGGCTACCGCTCGCAGCCGAACGCCCTGTCGGAGCCGTGGGACGAGCGATCGGCCGTCCCCGCCGACGCGCGGGCGATGGAGGCGCAGCGACGGGGCTTCGCCGCGTTCCGCGCGGCGTTCGCCGAGACGCCCGCGTGGCTCGACGGGTTCTATGTGTGGAGCTGGTACGGGTGGGGAGGAACGGGGTCGAAGGGGTATACGCCGCGGGGGAAGCCGGCGTTGGGCGAGGTGCGGCGGCTGCTGACGGATCGGAAACCGGCGACCGGCGACCGGCGACCGGCGACCGGCGACGCCGGATCTGGAGCGGCCCCTTCCCATTGATTCGCCCGATCCGATCATCGCCGGTCGCCTGTCGCCGGTCGCCTGTTGCCGGTTTCCGATCTGAGCTACGGTGGCCGTCATGGTCGGAAAGCGCGTCCTCGTCACCGGCGGCACCAACGGCATCGGGCGGCAGGCCGCGCTCGAGCTCGCGCGCCTCGGCGCGGAGGTCGTCATCGTCGGGCGCGATCCCCAGAAGACCGATCGCGTCGTCGGCGAGCTGCGGAGCGCGGCGCCCGGCGCGACGATCACGTCGATGCTCGCCGATCTCTCGTCGATGGCGAGCGTGCGCAAGCTGGCGGCGGACTTCCTCGCTCGCCACGAACGGCTCGACGTGCTCGTCAACAACGCCGGCGGCTTCAACCGCAAGCGCGAGCTCACGGTCGACGGCTTCGAGCGCACGCTCGCCATCAACCACCTCGCGTACCACCTGCTCGCGACGCTGCTCACGCCAGCGCTCGCACGCGCCGGCGGCGCGCGAGTGGTGAACGTCTCCTCGGACGCGCACCGCATGGGGCGCCTCAACTTCGAGGACCTGCAGGCCGAGCGCCTCTACAACGAGTGGATGCAGTACGGACGCAGCAAGCTCTGCAACATCTACTTCACCCGCGAGCTGGCGCGCCGCCTCGCCGACCAGGGCATCACCGCGAACTCGCTCCACCCCGGCTTCGTCGCGTCCGACTTCCTGGCCAAGGGCGGCCTCTGGAGCTTCTTCAAGCCCGTCGCCTACCTCTTCGCGATCGACGTCGAGCGCGGCGCGCGGACCACCGTCTACCTCGCGTCCTCGCCGGAGGTCGCCGGCGTCACCGGTAAGTACTTCTACAAGTGCAAGGCCGTCTCGCCCCGCAAGTTCGCCGAGGACGACGCGGCCGCCGCCCGCCTCTGGGACGAGACCGAGAAGCTGCTCGCGCGCGCGCCCTAGGCGGCGACCGCCAGCGGGGAGAACGCCTCGCCGCTGCGGCCGAGGAACTCCTGGAAGTCGGTGCACAGCTTGGCCGCGAGCGCGGCTTCGAAGCGGTGCTCGAGACGCAGTTGACGCGCGATGAAGGCCTCGAGGAGCCGCCGGGTCCCGAGCTTGCGGACGCCGAGCTCGCCCCGATCGAGGCGAGCGAGGATCTCGTGGCAGGCCGAGATGAAGCGGCTCGCCGCGTTCGCTTCATTGCAGAGCGAATCTCGTCGGTGGTAGTAGTGATGCAGCTCGACGGGCACGTGGTAGATGCGGTCCACGAAGTCGAAGCAACCGGAGAGGAAGACGAGGTCCTCCATCCGCGAGATGTTCGGGTCGTAGCGGTTGGGAATGCGCTCCCGGTCGTAGACCAGCAGCGTGTACGTGTGCAGATGCGCGAACAGCGCCTGTTCGTAGTCGAGCAGCTCGTGGTCGAACCGGCGGTTGTGGTTCACCAGGGGCCGGCCCGTCGGATCCTCGAGGAAGTGGATCGCAGACGAGACCAGGCCGAACTTGCGCGCGAGCGGGACCATCAGCGCCAACTTCTCGGGCGCGAAGGTGTCGTCGGCGTCCAGCAGCGCGATCACCGCTCCGCTGGCGGCCTGGAGGCCGGTGTTCCGCGCGTTGGACGGACCGGTGCCGACCCGATCGGTCGACACGAAGCGGATGCGCCGATCGCGAACGCCCTGGTCCGACAGGCAGCGCTCGTAGTCGACCCCATCGTCGGCCACGATCATGAGCTCCCAGTCCGCGTAGGTCTGCGCGAGGACGCTCGACACGGTGCGCTTCAAGGTGCGCTCCGCCCGAAACGCCGGGGTCACGATCGAGACCTTGGAGTTTGCCATGCGGCCCGGTACCGCAACCCACGTGCCGCACTGCAACCGATGGGTTGCAGTGCCTTGGCGGGCTCATCTGGGGTGGCCGCCGCCCTCGAGTGATGTCGGTTGTCGCCAGCTGAGAGTTACGCAAGACTCGTACATCGATGGCATTCCTGTTGGGTTGCGCGACCTCCTCGCACCAGATCGAGGGTCACAACCACAATGACTGGACGCGGTGGGAAGACGCCGGTCACACGAGGGAGCGATCGGGGGCGGCCTGCGACTCGTGGAACCGGTGGCGCGACGACATCCGCTGCCTGACGGAGATCGGCGCAAACGCGTACCGGTTCTCGCTCGAGTGGTCTCGCCTCGAGCCCGAAGAAAGGGCCTGGGACGAGGCCGCCGCCGCGCGGTATCGGGAGATGCTCGCCGAGCTCCGCGCGCGCGGCCTGCGTACGATGGTGACCCTCTTTCATTTCAGCCTGCCCTTGTGGGTGGCCGACCGCGGGGGCGTCGAGTGGGCCGGCGCGGCGGACGCCTTCGGGCGCTTTGCGTCGCGTTGCGCCCGCGAGATCGGCGAGCCCGATCTCTGGTGCACCGTCAACGAACCGAACATCTATGCGTACATGAGCTACTGGAAGGGCGTCTTCCCACCGGGGGTGCGATCCCTTCGCCGCGCGGTCCTTTGCGTTCGGCGGCTCAACGACTGGCACCGACGGGCGGTCGAGGGGATCCGCGGTGCATCCTCGACGGCCCCGATCGGGCTCGCGCACAACATGCGCCCGATGGACCCCTTGCGGAGGTGGAGCCCGATCGATCGGGTCATGACCCGCGTGAGCGAGCGTCTGTTCAACGGGATCCCCGAGCGAGCGTTCGATGACAGCGAGTACATCGGGCTCAACTACTACAGCCGCGATCTCGTCTCGCTGGCGGGCATCATGAGCACGCCCACCCGCGAGGTGGCCGAGATGAACGATCTCGGATGGGAGATCTACCCCGACGGCCTCTACCGTTGCCTCAAGCAGCTGGCGCGCTTCGGCAAGCCGATCTACGTGACCGAAAATGGCGTCTGCGACACCGGCGGTGGGAAGCGCGCGGGCTTCATCCGCGATCACCTCGTCGCGCTCGACCGCGCCCGCGCGGAAGGGGTGGACGTGCGCGGCTACTTCTACTGGTCGCTGCTCGACAACTTCGAGTGGGCGCTCGGCTACCCGCCGCGGTTCGGCCTCTACTCCGTGGAGCGTCCGACCTTCGAACGTCGACTGGCGCCGGGCGCCGAAGCGTTTCGGGAGGCCGCCCAGCGCTACGCGACCCTCGATCGGGAGTGAGCGAGCGCGCGCGGTGCGCGGCGCGCTCGCGATCCCGACCGATCAGGACGGGAAGTCGTTGGCGAGGTGGCCCTCGAGGCTCTCGACCAGCGAGGTGTAGTCCTGGATCTGCGACTGGAGGAAGACGCGCTCGGGCACCGCCTGGTCCTGGATCGGCGCGAACGCGGCCTGCAGCGTCCCGAGCTTCTCCCGCGCGCGGTTGAGGCAGCGCGTCATGACCGACCGCGTCTCGTCGTCGAACCGCTGGCACTCGATCAGCTTGCGCGCGGCGTCCTCGGCGTTCGACACCGTGTGCTCGTCGTGCCGCTCGAGGACCTCGTGCAGGACCGGGACGCACTCGAGGTTCACCTGCTTCTTCTCGTCGTCGGCGTCGTACTGGTGCGCGAGCCACCGCGCCGCCTCCCAGCGCGTCTTGCGGCTCGGCGACTTGAGGTTCTTGAGCAGCGTGCCCTGGCTGAGGTCGGCCTCGGGCTCATCGACCACGTCGTCCTTGGGCTTGTGCGAGTCGGCGAGGATCTGCGCGGTCGCGGCGAGCTGCGCGTCGGCGAACGCGGGGCCGGCGTACTTCTGATAGAGCTGACCGAACTGCGTCGTCAGCTTGAAGGAGGTGTCCGCGGCCATGGCCCCCGCCCACAACGTGTTCGCCGCGATCCACGCCGCGGCGTTCGGCAGCCCGTGCGCGCGCGCGATCGCCTCGGCGTCCGCGCCCGGCTGCGACATCTTGACCGTCAGCTGCGCGTAGGTGTCGAGCGTGATCCCGCCCTGCAGGTCCGCGCTCATGTCCCGGACGTCGCCGAAGTGGGTCTTCTGGCTCAGCTCGGCGACGTACTGGTGGTACTTCGCCTCGAGCATCCCGGTCCTGTCGGCCTTCCAGCGCTCGAGCCACGCGTTGTGCGCGTGAGAGAACGTGTTGATGTCCGTTCCGAGGCTCGCGAGGTGGGCGTGGAAATGCGCCTCGGCCTCCCGCTGTCCGTGCTTGGCCTTCAGCTCGCCCTCCTTGTTCCAGATCTCGGCGAGCTTTTGCATCGTGATTCCGTGGATCGCGTCCATCTCGTTCCTCCAAGTAGGGGACCTGTCTTGGAGAAGACGCGCGAGCGGCGTCGGGGTCGCGTTGTCGAGGAAAACGCCAATGATCTCCGGCGGCGCTACGGGCAGGCGCCCGCGTCGGCGTCCGCGGCGGGCACGACGAGCGTGTAGGTCGGGTTCGACGCGCTCGGGCCGTTGAAGACGTCGAACGTCTTGCAGTAGGCGAGCGACGCGCCGGCCCAGCCGCTGAACGTGAGGTCGTAGTGGCCCCACGGCAGCCCCGCGACCGCCTCGGCGGTGCCGTTCGGCCCGGGCACGAAGCAGGCGCCGCTCGTCCCATCGAGCGCGCGGTTCCCGGTCGACGTGCCCGCGACGATCGCGCCGTCGTGCTCGCGCACCGTCACGCCGTACCCGGTCACCACCGGGGACGCCGTCGAGCATGACGCCCCCGCCGCGCCCCAGCCGGGCGCGAAGAAGAGCGTGCCCCTATAGTCCTGCTTCAGGAAGTCGGCGAGCGCGAAGTTGACGGTGAGGTTCACCATCTTGCCCTTCTCCGCGGTCGCCATCGGGCTCGTCACCGGCTTGGTGAGCGGCGCGCCGCCCGCGTCGAGCAGCGTGACGGTGACCTGGTAGTCGCCCGGCGGCACGTCGTTCATGAGCGAGGAGGTCTTCGTGCACTCCCACACCTCGTCGAGCGCCTTCGGGCCCGAGAGCACGACGTGTTGCTGCACAGCGCCCAGGTCCGAGCAGCTCGCGCCCTCGTAGCCGACCGCCTCGGCGTGCAGGTGGGTGATGAAGATCTGCGCGGCCGCGACGTTGAGCGCGGCGATCTGGCAGGTCGCCGAGCACCCGGAGTTCTCGACGCCGTTCAGCATCCCCTTGTCGCAGAACTCGCCGTCCTCGACGACGCTGTTGCCGCAGACCGCGCTCGAGTTGCAATGGGCGAGCGCGATCGCCGCGCACCCGATGGCCGACGTCGCGATGAGCCAGGCGTCGAAGCGATCGAACGAGCGCCGCGCCATCAGCCGACCCCGAGCTGCTTCTTGGCCGCGAAGAGATCCTCGGTGACGCTCGACCAGACGAGGTCGAGCAGCCGCTGCATCGGCGGCAGCGTCGTCGCGGTCGCGGGCTCGGCGGTCCCGACGAGGGCGTGGGCGACGTGCAGAAGACGGTGCAGGGCATGAAGCGGGCGCTCGCGCCGGTCGCCCTCGAGCAGGTCGCGACGGT
>FTFF01000941.1_pt1 | contig 11951 bp, 10 predicted proteins | sample 1640361 | NCBI WGS metagenome assembly FTFF01 (sample SAMEA3914816, study PRJEB12502) | metagenome | biome: forest; material: soil | place: USA | collected 2011-09-16 | depth 0.3 m | reverse complement strand
TCCTGCCGGCCGGCTCCTTCGAGGGGCGCCGCCGCTTCCTCGTCGCGCCGTTCGTCCTTTCGGCGCTGGTGTTGCCGCTCAAGCTCACGCGCCTCTACCGCAGCTTCTCGCGACGCAACGCCGCGTTCATCCAGCTCTGCGATCGCATCCCGCGCGGCGCGTCGACGTTCGTGGCCTACCGCGGCATGGTGCGCGGCCCGAACTCGGCGGAGCGCAGCGGCGATCCGGCGACCTCCGCGCCGGTGTACTGGCACTTCGGCTCGTGGCCGATGGCGCTGCGCGGCGGCTACGGCCCGCACATCTTCGATCAGGGCGTGCCGATCCGCCCGCGCGTGAAGCTCGCGGCACCGACGGCGGCCGAGGCCGACGACTTCACCTTCCGCAAGGCGCCCGGTTTCGAGTACTACTTGGTCCGCTTGGCCCCCGAGCTCTTCGATCGCGAGCCTTCGGTGAAGCTCGTCGCGCGTCACGGCGAGTGGTCGCTCTACGAGCGCGCGCACGCGCTCACCGACGAGCCCTAGCGTGATCCGCCCGCTCGAGCGCATCCGGAAGGGCGTCGCGTGGCTGTCCTGCGGCCGCCGCTTCACCGCGATCGCGATGGCGCTGCTCGTCGTGCACTACGCGGTCACCTGGGGCGCGTTCCAGGGCAAGGCGGCCGGCGACGGCTGGTTCGCCTTCCTCTACCTGAAGGCGATCGTCTACCACCAGTCGCTCGACATGAAGCTCGTCGCGCCCGAGTACCTCCGGTACTTCGGCGAGATGGGCCCCGGGCACCACATGCCCAACCGCTGCCCGATCGGGCCCGTCTTCGTGTGGCTGCCGTTCTACCTGCTCGTCGCGGTCCCCGAGATGATCCTGCGCGCGGTGCACGTGATCCCCGCGCGCCTGCCGTTCGGGCAGAGCCCGGTGCACGTCTGGGTGGCCGGGCTCGGCACGCTCGCTTCGGTCCTCCTCGGGTGGCGTCAGCTCGTCGTCCTGTACACCCGGCACCTGGGCGAGCGCGCGGCCGAGCTCGCGGCCGCGCTCACGGTGTGGGCGACGCCGATGCTCTGGTACACGTCGCACCACCCGTTCTACCAGCACGGCGTCGCGTTCCTCGTCGTGGCGGTGCTCGTCGAGCACTGGGATCGTACGCGCGGGCAGGCCGACGCGCGCCGCTTCCTGTACCTCGGCCTCCTCGGCGGCTTCGGCATGAGCGTGCGCGCGCAGGAGGTCGTGTGGCTCGCGCCGATCGGCGTCGAGATCGCGTGGCGCGTGCTGCGCGGGCCGGCGCGCGGGCGGTGGATCGTCGGCGGGCTCGTCCTCGGGCTGGCCGCCCTCGTCGCGCTCAGCCCGCAGCTCCTCGTCTGGTACTACTACTCGGGCAGGTTCGCGCCGGTGCAGGCCGAGCCGCTCCGCCTGCACGACCCGTTCTTCCTCGTCGCCCTGTTCTCGACGCGGGCGGGCGTCTTCCCGTGGACGCCCGCAGCCTACGCCGCGACCCTCGGGCTCGGCCTCCTCGCCGTCGACGCGCTGCGCCGGCGCGCCGCCGCCGCCACCGCCACGCTCGGCGCGGCGCTCGGCCTGGCGTTCCTGCTCGACCTCGTCATCGTCGCGTGCGCGTGGATGGTGACGAGCGGCTTCGCCTACGGCTCGCGGCGGCTCTCCGACTGCTCGATCGTCCTCGGCCTCGGCGTCGGCGTGCTCCTCGCGCGCTGGGCCGATCGCCGGCGCCTGCGGCGGGCGCTGTACGCCTTCCTCGCGTTCTGCGTCGCGTTCAACTTCACGCTCGTCGAGCTGCTGCGCCTGCGCAAGATGTCGTCGCCGGGCAGCAACACGCGCTCGCTCGCGCAGGTGCTCGAGTACGACGTCCACGCTCCCGCCGGGCTGGTGCGGGCCGCCGAGGCGGTCGGCTACCCGTTCGTGCAGCCGGCCGGCTGGATCTGGAGCGCGGTGCACCACGTGCGCCCGTCGGTGTTCGAGACGGTGGTCGGGACGTTCATCCTCGACCGCGACGGGCAGTGGCTCACGGTGCTCACGCGGAGCCTCGAGCTGACGCGCAAGAACCGCGACTACGTCGCGTCGGGGATGCGCTGGGCGAGCGAGGCCGCGCCCGCCGAGCTGGTCGGCGAGGCGCGCCTCCTCCTGCCGATGTTCGCCAAGGAGGTCGTCGACCTCACGCTCGTCGGCGCGGCGCCCGACGGGCCGGTGACCGTGGTCTGGAACGGCCTCGCCCTGCCGGTCGATCGCGCGCACGGCGCGATGCACGTGACGGTCCCGCGCGACGTCGTCGACGCCGGCACCAACGAGGTCCTCCTGCGCGCGCCGCCCGGGACGACGCTCAGCCGCCTCGACTTCGGCTCACGCGGGGGATGGTGGTGACGGCGCGCCGCGCGCTGCTCCTGTGCGCGGTCGCGCTCGCGGTCGCCCACTGCGTGTGGTTCCGCGCGTTCACCGTCGACGACGGCGCGATCAGCTTCTCGTACGCGCGCAGCCTCGCGCACGGCGACGGCGCGGTGCTCTTCCCCGGCGGCGAGCGCGTCGAGGGGTACACCAACTTCCTGTGGGTCCTGCTGCTCGCGCTCGGCGTGCGCCTCGGCGGCGATCCGTTCTTCCTCTCGCACCTCCTCGGCGCGCTGCTCTGCGTCGGCGCGGTGCTCGGCGCCGCGGCGCTCACCGCGCGCCTGCGCGGCGCGCCGTCCGCGGCCGACGGCGTCGCCGCGCTCTTCGTCGCCGCGCTGCCGCCCGTCGCCTACTGGTCGATGAGCGGGCTCGAGGGCGGCCTCTACGCCGCGCTCGTCGTCGGCTGCGCGGCGCGCCTCCTCGCCGAGCAGGCCGAGCCCGCGCGCGCGCCGTGGTCGGCGCTGCTCGCCGCGGGCTGCGCGCTCACCCGCCCCGACGGCGCGCTCGTGCTCGCGGTCGCCGCGGCGCACCAGCTACTCTTCGCGCGCGACCTGCGGCGACGGCTCGTGTGGCTCGCGCTCGCCGTCGGGCCCGTCGGGGCGCATGCGGCGTGGCGCTACGCCTACTACGCCTGGCCGCTGCCGAACACGTTCTACGCCAAGGTGCAGGCGCCGTTCCGCCTGCGCGAGCTCGCGCAGCTCGACGGCGCCGGGTGGCGCTACGTGCGCGCGTTCGGCGAGCGCTACCGCCTCCTGGCGCTGCTCGTGCCCGCGGCGATCGGGCTCGTCGCCTGGCGCACGCTGCCCGCGCGCGCGACCGCGGCGGCCCTGCTCGGCGCGCTCGTCTTCTTCCCGATCTACGCGCGCGGCGACTGGATGTCGGAGGGGCGCTTCCTCGTCGCGGCGCTGCCGGTGCTCTGCGCGCTCGCGGTGGCGGGCATCGAGGCGCCGAGCGCGCTCGCGCCCGCCCGGGCGGCCGGGGCGGTGCGCTGGGCCGCGCTGGCCGTCGTCGCGGCGCTCCTCTTGCCGAACGCCTGGACGCGCACGCGGGAGCGCCACGGCAACTACCCGGTCCCGGCGTCGTTCGTCGCGCAGCGCGGGCTGCACTACCGCGCGCTCGCGGAGCGTTACCGGCTGGAGCCGCGCTCGGCGCTCGACGGCGACCTCGGCGGCACCTCGTACTACGCCGGGATGGACATCGTCGACCTCGGCATGCTCGCCGACGTCACGCTCGCGCGGTACAAGCTCCACCCGTCGATCCTGCGCGAGTACATCCACGGCGAGCGGCGGCCGGCGTTCATGCGGCTCGCTGGGTTCTGGCTCAACGACGGCGTGCAGAGCTACCCCGAGTTCGCCGATCGCTACGTCCCGTCGGGAATGGCCGACATCACGATGGACCGGCGCGCCTTCCTGGAGACGCGGATCGATCCGCGGACGCCGCTCGTCGCCCTCGAGGTCGCCGGCGTCGATCTGCTCGGCGCACGCGTCGGCGACGACGTGGAGGCGTGGCTCCTCGTGCGACGCGCCGGCGCCACCGCGCCCGAGCTCCGCGGCGAGGGCGGGACGACCGTGCTCATGGATCCCCTCTACGACGCCGCACGCTGGCGCGCGGGCGAGGTCGTGCACGTGCGCGCGCGGCGGCCGCGGGGCGCGCTCGCGATCTGCGCGGGCGCGACGTGCGCCGCGCTCGCCGAGGGCCGCAACGGCGCGCAGCCGCTCGCGCCACCGCCGCCGCTGCCGGCCGACCAGGACCGCGCGCTCGCGCGCGGCGAGCTCGAGGTCGCGCTCGCCCTCGCCGAACGGCGCGGCGCACCGACGCGCGCGATCGGCCGCCGCCTCCTCGATCGCGGCCTCGCCGCCCGCGCGGCGGGAGACACCGCGCGCGCGTTCCGCGATCTCGCGGCGGCGCTGCGCGCCGATCCGTCGCTGTCGTTCGCGCGACGCGGGCTCGAGGAGCTGCGCGCCGCGCACCGCGAGCCGTACCGGTATCGGGACGAGGCGCGCCTCGAGCAGGCCGTGCGCGACCTCCGCCTCGCGCCCGACGCGGTGCGCATGGGCGTGATCGCGGCGCTGGCGCGCGAGGCGCATCGGCCGCGCCTCGCCGCCGATGCCTACCTGTCGACGATGATCGCCCCGGGAGACGCGGCCGGCCGCCTCGACCTCGCCGAGTGTCTCGTGCTCGACGGGCTGCCTGAGCCGGCGCGCGCGCTCGTCTCCGATGCGCCGGTCGATGCGGCGTCCCGCGCGCGCTCTCTCTCGCTCGCCCACCTCCTCGGCCGGCCCGTGCCGGCGGCGGCGGTGGCCGGTCGCCCCATCGGCGGCGGGCTCGCGCTCGTCGGAGCGTGGGCCGCGCTCGAGCCGAGCGGCCGCGTGCGCCTCTCGCTGGCGGTCGCGGGCGCGCGCGACGCCGCGTCCACGCTCGCGGTCGGCGGCCAGACGCTCGGGTTCGATCGCCCGCCCGCCACCTGGGCGCCCGACGAGGTCTACGTGCACGCGGTGTCGCTGGCGCTGCCCGCCGGCAGATCGACGGTCGCGGTCGGCGGCGCGACCGTCGAGGTCGAGGTCGCGCCCTTCACGCAGGACTTCGAGGAGGGCCGCCTCGACGGGTGGGCGCGCGAGGACGGCGCGTTCGCGAGCGCACCGACGGCGTTCCGCGTCGGCGCCCGCGAGCGCGGCTTCGAGGGACGGTGGTTCGCCGCCGCGACGAGCGGTGGCTCGGGGCGCCTGCGATCGCCTCCGCTGCGCGCCGACGTCGACGAGGTCTGCCTGCTCGTGGGCGGCAGCGCGACGGGCGCCGGGGTGCGGCTGGAGCCGGGCGACGCGCCCGCGGTCCGCGGCGGCGGCGACGCGATGCTGCGCGAGGCCTGCCTGCCGGTCGCGCGGCCCGACGCCGAGATCCTCGTCTTCGACGAGCGCGCGGCCTCGTTCGCCGTCGACGACCTCGCCTGCTTCGCGCGCGGCCGCCCGGTGCCCTGCGCCGGAGGCGCGACCATCCGCACTCACGATTGATCACATCTCCAAGATGAGCCCGAGCCCGGCTGAGCGGCCCCGCCGATAAGGACGGAGCCGACACGAGATCGAGTACAACCGTTCCATGCCGCGACCGCGCTACAAGCTCTACTACTGGCCGGGGATCCAGGGACGAGGCGAGCTCATCCGCCTCGCCTTCGAGGAGGCGGGCGTCGCCTACCTCGATATGGCGCGCCAGCCCGAATCCAAGGGTGGCGGTGTCGCCGGCATGATGCAGGTCCTCCGCGGCGACGGCCGTCGCCGCATGGCGCACTTCGCGCCGCCGATCCTCGAGGTCGGCGCGGTGCGCGTCTCGCAGACCACGAACATCCTCGACTTCATCGCGCCGTCGCTGCGCCTGGTCCCCCGCGATCCGAAGCTGCGACTGGCCGCACGACAGCTCCAGCTCACGATCGCCGACCTCATCGCCGAGATCCACGACGTCCACCACCCGATCGCCTCGAGCCTGTACTACGAAGATCAGAAGCCGGAGGCACGGCGCCGCGCCGGCCACCTTGTCGGCGAGCGCCTGCCCAAGTACCTCGGCTACTTCGAAGGTCTGCTCGGCCGCGCGCGGCGGGGACACCTCGTCGGCGACACGCTCACCTACGTCGATCTATCGATGTTCCAGGTCATGGCGGGGCTCGGCCATGCGTTCCCGCGCGCGATGCGCACGCTCGAGGCCAAGCACCCTCGCCTGGTCGCGCAGCGCGATCGGGTAGCCGCGCGTCCGCGCATCGCCGCCTACCTGGCGTCCGATCGGCGGATCGCCTGGAACGAGCACGACCTCTTTCGCGCCTACGCCGAGCTCGACGCCGGTGGGGCTCACCTAGGATCGTGAGAAGGCCTGGATCTAGTCGCGCAGACGCGCGGCGATCACGTCGACCACGCGCGGGGAGAGGATCATCGACAGGTGACCGAGGTCGTCGAAGACCGCGTCGGTGCCCTCGGGGGCGATCGACGCCGATTCGGGCGGCTGCACGATCGCGTCGGCGCGCGACCAGATCGACGTGTACTCGGCGCCCGCGCGCACCGGGCCGAGGTCGCTGAGCAGCTGGGAGTCCATGCGGAGGTCGAGCGCCGACGGGATGAGGAAGCCGGTGCGCGCCGCGCGCGTCCCCTTGTGCGGCGTGCCGATCGTGACCAGCCGGCCGACCTTGCGGCCGCCGGAGAGCCGCTCGATGTAGTACCGCGCGACGATGCCCCCGAGGCTGTGCGCGACGATGTCGACGACCTCGGCGCGCTCCCGCTCGAGGATCCGATCGACGTAGCGCGCGAGCTGCTTGGCGGAGCGATCGGCGCGCTGCAGCGAGAAGTAGTTCATGCCGTAGATCGGCCCGTGGCCGCGCGCGCGGAGCCGACGCGCGAGCCAGATCCACTGGGTCCGGTTCATCCCGAAGCCGTGCAGCAGCACCACCGGGTGCCGTCGTCCGTGGGCCTCGCCGACGCCCTCGGTCTCGACGCGGTAGACCTCGCCGAGCAGCCACCAGAGCGGCCAGAACGGGATCACGAGCCAGGCCGCGCCGAGCTCGACCAGCGCCGCCCGGAAGAGCCGCGCCCGTCGCCACGACGCGGGTCGCAGCAGGAACGCGCTGAGGTAGCTCAGCCCGACGTAGAGCGCGGTGCCGGAGAACAGCGCGATGAGCACCGCCCCGAGGAGCGCGACGCCGACCGCGACCATCCCTTAACGTTGGGACGCGCGGTCGGGCCTGTCAAATGCGGTCAGCCCTTGCGGAAGATCGCGTCGCGGTACCAGGCCAGCTCGGCGATGCTCTCCTGCACGTCGGACAGCGCGGTGTGCGCGCCCTTCTTGAGCGGCGCCTCGAGCGCGGGGTACCACGCGCGACGCAAGAGCTTCACCGCGGTCACGTCGAGCAGGCGGTAGGAGAGGTAGCGATCGACGAGCGGCAGGTACGCGGCGACGAAGCGGCGGTCGGCGTGGATCGAGTTGCCGGCGAGCACCGCCTCGAACGGCGCGGCGTGCGCGTGGATGAGCCCGAACAGCTCCTTCTCGACGTCGCGCAGGCCCTTCTGCGACTTGCGGACGCGGTCGGCGAGCCCGTTCTTGTCGTGCATCTCGCGGACGTACGGGTCCATGCCCGCGAGCGCGGTCTCCGGCTGCCACACCGTCGCGGCGTAGCGCGCCTTCTCGACCAGGTCCGCACCGGTGACGATCGCCGCGACGTCGAGGATCACGTCGCGCGCGGGGTCGAGCCCGGTCATCTCGAGATCGAGCCAGACGAGCACCAGCGGGGCTTCGGGCTTGGCCATGGCCGAGAGTACTCAGAAGCGGAAGCCGACGTCGAGCCCGACCGAGAAGTTGCCGGGCACCGTCGGGCGCACCGGCGGCGCACCGAACGCGTCCCCCTTGAAGGTCGCCACCCACTCGACGCGCCCGCCGACCTCGACGCTCGCGGCCACCGTCCCGGCGACGCCGAACGCGGCGCGCAGCGCGGGCAGCACCTGCGTGACCGCGAGCCCGTCCTTGTTGCCGGGCGACGGCGGATCCGAGTACGCCGCGATGCTCACCGCCGGGCCGAGCGTCGCCCACGGCCGCACGACTCCGCTCGCGAAGAGGCCGTCGACGCGGAGGTCGATCGAGAACGCCGCGTGGGAGAGCCACTGGACCGTGTCGCCGTTCTCGAGGTCCGGCGGCGGCACGCGCTCGTGCTGGTGCCGCTCGTAGGAGAACGACGCCCCGAGCCCGAGGCGGCCGCGCCCGCGCACGATCAGCGCCCGCCCGACGCTCACGCCGGCGCCGAAGCCGATCCGCGGCAGCCCGGCGCCATCGCCCATCGCGACCACGAAGCGCGGCTGCACCGACAGCGTCCACAGCCGCGCCCGCGCCTCTCGCTCCGACGCGATCCGCGAAGGCGCGGCCGAGATCGGCACGCCGGGCGGCGGCTCGTAGCTCGCCGGCGCCTCCTCGGCTTGCGCGAAGGCGTTCGCCGCCGAGAGCGCGAGCACGAGCGCGCTTGACGAACCGACCGCGCGTGTTAGCGTGCGCCGCTTCATGTCCTCACCGGCGACGGTCTACCTCAAGCGCGGACGCGCGAACCCGCTCTGGCAAGGGCATCCCTGGGTGTTCTCGGGCGCGATCCTCCGCGAGGAGGGCACGCCCGAGCCAGGCGACGTCGTCGACGTCCGCGACGTGGAGGGGCGTTTCATCGGGCGGGGCTTCCACAACGCGCGTTCGCAGATCCGCGTGCGGATGGTGACACAGCGCGAGGAGATCGTCGACGGCGAGCTCCTCGCGCGGCGCCTCGACGAGGCGGGCGGGCTCCGGCGCAGGCTCTCGCTGCCGTCGCCGCGCACCACCGCGTACCGCCTCGTCAACTCCGAGGGCGACGGGCTCCCCGGCGCGGTGGTCGACGTCTACGGCGACGTCGTGGCGGTGCAGTTCACCGCGCTCGGCATGAAGCGGATGGAGGCGGCGCTGATCGACGCGCTCGCCGGCGGCGCGGGGCTGCCCGGCAAGCCGCGCGCGATCGTCGAGGTCTCCGCGGGCGGGTTCGCGCAGCTCGAGGGCTTCGGCTCGGCGACACGCGTGGTGCAGGGCGAGCAGATCGACGTCGTCGTGTGCCGCGAGAACGACGTCACGCTCGAGGTCGAGCCGCTGCGGGGCCAGAAGACCGGCATGTTCCTCGACCAGCGCGAGAACCGCGCGCGCGTCGCCGAGCTCGCCCGCGGCGGCCGCGTGCTCGACGTGTACACCTACGCGGGCGGCTTCTCGATCGCGGCGCTCGCCGCCGGCGCGAAGTCGGCGACGGCGGTCGACTCCTCGAGCCGCGCGCTCGAGCGGGCGCGCCGACACGCCGAGCTCAATGGCCTCACCGCGCTCGAGACCGTCGAGGCCGACGCCTTCCGCTTCCTCGAGGGTGCGGCGCCGCGCGGCTACGACGTCGTCGTCGTCGATCCGCCCAAGTTCGCCCGCGCCAAGAAGGACCTCGCCGCGGCGATGAAGGGCTACCAGCGCCTCAACCTCCTCGCGATCAACGCGACCTCGGACGGCGGGCTCCTCGTGAGCGCGAGCTGCTCGCAGCTCGTCGGCGAGCTCGAGCTCGAGCGCATCATCGCCGCTTCGGCGCGCGAGGCCGGCCGCCGCGTGCAGGTGCTCGAGGTCCGCTCGCAGGGACCGGACCACCCGCTGCCACCCGCCTTCGAGGAAGGCCGCTACCTCAAGCTGCTGATCTGCCGCGTGGTCTAGCGCGGGGCGGGCCTAGGCGGCCTTGCTCGCGAGCGGCATCGAGTGGAACGTGAGGCGGTAGACGCTGTTCTCGGTCTCGACGTAGAGCGTCTCGCCGTCGCCATCGCTGTCGGATAGGACGCGCCGGACCGCGGTGGTGACCATGCGGTGGCCGTTCGGATCGCGGAAGATGACCATCCCGCGGCCCACGACGGGGTACCCGACGAGGAAGCCGTTGTAGACCCGCCCCACGGCCCCGGCGCCGCTGGTGCTGACGCCGCGGTCCTTGCCGTGGTCCCGTATCTTTCGCGCGGTGACGGTCGTCATGCACTCATGCCCACGCCGAACTATCATAGATTCTAGATCCGGCGCGGGAGCCCGTCACGGAGAAAAGTGTGGGGGAGCGAACGTGACGCGCAGTGTCACCGATCAGGAGAACGCGGGCCTACGTCGGCCAGAACCGATATTCGACCCGAGCGTCGACTCGACCCCGGCGGACGGTGCCCAAGCCCCGGCGATCTGGCGCTTCGAGGTGCGGACGCCGACGCTGCCGCCGGCGACGCACACAAACGTCTACATCGTGGGTCGCGGCGAGATGCTGGTGGTCGATCCTGCGAGCCCGTACCCGGAAGAGCGGGCCGCGCTCGCCGCGGCGATCGCCGCGCGCATCGCCGCCGGCGAGCGGGTGCGCGCGATCTTCCTCACGCACCAGCACATCGATCACATCTCCGGCGCGACCTCGCTCAAGCGCGCGACCGGCGCGCCGATCTGGGCGCACGCGGAGACCGCCCGGCGCCTCGTCGGCCGCGTCGCCGTCGACGAGCTCGTCGAGCCGGGCGCGCGCCTCACCGCCGGCGACACGACGCTCGAGGCGATCCACACGCCAGGCCACGCGCCGGGGCACCTGTGCCTCCTCGAGCCGCGCTCGCGCGCGCTCATCTGCGGCGACATGGTCGCGTCCGTCGGCACGATCCTCATCGATCCCGACGACGACGGCGACATGACGGTGTACCTCGAGCAGCTGGCGCGGATGCGCGCGCTCGCCCCGGCCTGTCTGCTCCCCGCGCACGGCCCGCCGATCTGGGACGCCGACGCGCACCTCCTCGCCTACATCGCCCACCGCGGCATGCGCGAGGGCAAGGTCCTCGCGGCGCTCGGCGCGGCGCCGCGCTCGCTCGACGAGCTCGTGCCGGTCGCCTACGACGACGTCGATCCGGCGATCTACGCCCTCGCGAAGCGCTCGCTGCACGCCCACCTCGACAAGCTCGTGCGCGAGGGCCGCGCGGTCCGCACGCCCCCCCGCGACCCCGACCGCTCCGACCTCGACCCATACAGCTGGTCGCTCGCCTAGCTCGCTTCCGCGATCGCGCGGACTGTGGGAAGCTTGGGCTATGATGAGGGCCCTCTTTTTCCTGGTGGTGCTCTCAGGCTGCGGTGCGAGCGCGCCGCCCATCCGCCCGCCGGCGGACACCTCCGCGCGGCTCTACTTCGACGGCAAGCTGCAACGCGTCCCCCTCCTGCACGCGCGCGTCGGAGGCCGGGAGACGCTCGCGATCCTCGACAGCGGCGCCGAGGCGCACCTCGCCGCCGGCTGGCTCGTGGATCAGCTCGCGCTCCGCACCGAGGCCTCCGCGGCGACGACCATCGATCCGAGCGGCCGCACCACGCCGCTGCGCGCGCTCGCGGACGCCGCCTTCGAGCTCGAGGGCCTCGGCGCGTGGCAGGACGACGAGCTCATGGTGGCCGAGCTCCCCGAGGTCTTCCGGCAGATCGGCATCGGCCTCATCCTCTCGCCGCAGCGGCTCGTCGACGCCGGCGTCGCGCTCGTCATCGACTTCCCCGCGCGGACGCTGTGGCGCGAGCCCGAGGCGCGCGCGCTCGAGCGGCTCGGCGACGACGGACGCCGCCTGCCCGAGCCGAAGGCCTGCGTGGGCGCGCGCGCGCGGGCGGGCGCGCAGCTGTTCATCGTCGACGCGACCATCGAGGGGCAGCCGATCCGGCTCACCCTCGACACCGGCGCCGACGCGACGCTGCTCACCACCGCATCGCCGGTGGCGCGCGAGCTCATGCGCAGCTACCGCACGACGGCCGAGTCGGCGTGGAGCGCGGGCGGCGAGGTGGTCATGCGGCGCACGCCGCCGCTCGACATCCACGCCGGCGAGCTCCACGTGACGCGCGCGATCCCGATCCTCTCGAGCGACGCTCCCGCCGGCTGCGGCCAGGACGGCCAGCTCGGCCTCGACGTGCTCCGCCGCTGCCTCGTCGTCGTCTCGCCGGCGCGCGCCGGCGCGCGCTGCCCCGCGCTATAGCCGCCCGATGGTGCGTGCGGGCACCCAGCCCTCGAGCCCGTTCTGCAGGCGCACGCGCACCCAGTC
>FTFF01000741.1_pt1 | contig 11953 bp, 10 predicted proteins | sample 1640361 | NCBI WGS metagenome assembly FTFF01 (sample SAMEA3914816, study PRJEB12502) | metagenome | biome: forest; material: soil | place: USA | collected 2011-09-16 | depth 0.3 m | reverse complement strand
TCGAGGATCGGCAGCGCGCGCCCGATCGGCATCCGGCCCACGCGGCGCAAGATCGTCCCCAGCGACTCGCCCTCGACGTACTCCATCGCGAGCAGCAGCCGGCCGTCGGGGAGCTGCCCGAAGTCGTGGACGCTCACGATGTTCGGGTGCTGCACGCGGTTCGTGGCCCGCGCCTCGCGCCGGAACCGCTCCACGAACGGCGCCGCGCCAGCCAGCCTCGGGTGGAGGATCTTGAGGGCCTCCCGCCGCCCGAGGTTCAGGTGCTCGGCGAGGTACACCTCGCCCATCGCGCCCTCGCCGAGCTTGCGCAACACGCGGTACCGCCCGTCGAGCACCGTCCCGATCATCCCGCCCCTTCGTCGTCTCAGCCGCCGGGATGCGCGTCCGGCGAGGTGTACACGGATGTGGACATTTTATAGGTCCACCATCGTGCGCACAAGCGTCCCTACCATCTGGCGACGATGGCCAGGCCGCCGATCGAGCGCCGGATCGCCGCCCAGGTGAGGCGCCTCCGGGAGGATCAGGGCCTGTCACAGGCGGAGCTGGCCCGGCTGGCCCGCACGAGCCGGAGCCAGGTCGCCGCGGTCGAGAGCGGCGAGAAGAGCCCGAGCATCGCCACCGTCGAGGCGTTCGCCCGCGCGCTCGGCGTGTCGATCGCGCTCCTCATCGACGAGGCCCCGGGCGAGACGCACCGCCCCGACGAGATCGATCGCCTGGCCACGACCCTCCGCGCGCGGGGCGGCGAGTACGTCGCCGCGGTCGAGCGCATCGTCACCGCCATGGATCGGGTCGCGATGGATCGCGGTGAGCGCGGCGCGCGCCGGAAGTAGCCGCGTCAGTACACGACGCCGAGCGACAGCGACGCCTGCGCCTGCCCGCCCGAGCGGTCGACCACCGCGACCGCACCGTCGTGCTGGCAGTCGCGGCCGGTGCCGTTGCAGGGGACGAACGCACCCTCCACGGTGAGCTGGAACAGCGAGACCTTCAGGCGCAGCCCGCCGTGCACCCGGAGACGCGGCAGCGGATCGAGGTCGGGCAGCGTCACGTTCGCGTTCTCGTCGGGGGCGCCGAGCGGCTTCTGGCGGTAGGCGTCGACCTCGGGCGTCGTGTCGATCACCTGGCTCGACGAGAAGACGACGAGCGCGCCGAGCCCGACGAACGGATCGAGCTGCAGCGCGCCGCGCACCGCGAAGCGCTTCGAGACGAGGACGCCGGCCTCGAGCACCGTCAGCGCCACCTGCGGGGAGCCGAACAGGTGCGCCACCGCGACGCGCACCGCGATCGATGGGATCGCCCAGCCGTGGAAGCCCTCGTGGATCGCCAGCTTGGCGCCGACCTCGAGCGTCGCCATGTCGGAGCCGATGAGCCGGTGCCCGCCGAGCGAGAGCTCGAGCGACGGCGCGCCGAGCCACAGCCCCTTCCTGATCGTGGCACCGACGAGCGGCAGCACGGTGGTCGTGAGGTTGCGGGCGCCGAGCCGCCAGTAGTCGGCGTCGCGGCTCACCTGCGTGAAGCTCGCGTCGAAGCTCGCAGCGAAGCCGGACCAGCCGAGCGAGTCCGCGGGCTGCAGCGCGCGCGGCGAGAGCGCGACCCCGAGCTCGGAGACGAGGCCGGCGTACGCGCTGCGCGTCGCGTTGCCGACGACCGGCGCCGCGCCCGCCATCGGCGGCGGCCCGATGAGCCGCTCGAGCGTCAGATCGACGTCGCCGGCGCGAGCGGCGGACGACAGCGAGACGGCCAGCGCGGCCGCGAGCGCCGCCCCCTTGCGCATGGCCCACGCTATCGGTCCGCCGGAACGAGTGTCAAGGAAGCGGGCATCTGCTAGCGTCGGCCGCGATGGGGTACACCGAGATCGTCTACGAGCGCCGCGGCGCGACGGCGCGGATCACCCTCAACCGCCCCGAGCGGCGCAACCCGCTCGGGCCCACGACCATCGGCGAGCTCCTGCACGCGCTCGAGGCCGCGCGCGGCGACGACGCCGTGCGCGTGGTCGTGATCACCGGCGCGGGCAAGGTCTTCTCCGCGGGCGGCGATCTCTCGAGCATGGGCAAGGGCGGCACCCCGCTCGAGTCCGGCGCGGCGGACTTCCGGCTCCCCGGCACCTACGTCGACCTCAACCTCGCGCTCACCCGGCTCGGCAAGCCGTCGATCGCGATGGTCAACGGGCACGCGCTCGCCGGCGGCCTCGGCCTCGTCGTCGCCTGCGACCTCGCGATCGCCGCCGACGATGCGCAGCTCGGCACGCCCGAGATCAACGTCGGCCTGTGGCCGATGATGATCACCGCGACGATCTTCCGGAACGTGAGCCGCAAGCGCGGCCTCGAGCTGCTCGTCACCGGCGACAAGATCTCCGCGGCGGAGGCGGCGCAGCTGGGCCTCGTCACGCGCACGGTCCCGCGCGACCGGCTCGAGGCCGAGGTCGACGCGCTCGCCGAGAAGCTGGCCCAGAAGTCGCCGCTCGTGATGCGCATGGGCCTCACCGCGTTCCACGCGGTGCAGGACCTGGAGCTCGAGCCGGCGCTGCGCCACCTCGAGGGGCAGCTCGCCGCCGTGCTGGCGACCGAGGACGCGCGCGAGGGGCTCGCCGCCTTCCTCGAGAAGCGTCCGCCGATCTGGAAGGGGCGGTAGCGGCGTTGAAGGGCCGCTCCTACGAGCTCTACCTCGGTTGGCGGTACCTCTTCCGTCGGCGGCGCGGGCGCGGGGCGCTCGTCGCGACGCTGCTCAGCCTGGTCGGCCTCCTCGCCGGCCAGGTCGCGCTCTTCGGGCTCGCGCAGGTGAAGCTCGGCGCCGCGCTCACGGTGCCGAGCGCCATCGTCCTGTGCTTCGCCGCGTCGGCGAACTTCTTCTCGATCTTCACCACGGTGTCCATCGTCGGCGTCGCGCTCGGCGTCGCGGCGCTCACGGTCGTGCTCTCCGTGACGAGCGGCTTCCAGGCGTCGTTCAAGCAGAAGGTGCTCGGCGTCAACGCGCACCTCCTCGTCCTCAAGTACGGCCGCGACTTCGCCGAGTACCGCGACGTCATGAAGACCGCGGCCTCGCTCGGGGACGTGACCGCGGTCGCGCCCTTCGTCTTCGAGGAGATGCTGCTGTCCTCGGGCAAGGGGACCTCGGGCGCGCTCGTGAAGGGCATCGATCCGGCGGGCGCCGGCGCGGTGCTCGACGTCGGCGATCGCCTCGAGAAGGGCCGCCTCGCCGACCTCGCCATCGATGGCCCGGCCGATGCTCCGCGCCCGATGCTCCTCGGCCGCGAGCTCGCGAAGAAGCTCAAGGTGAAGGTCGGCGATCGGCTGCGGCTCGTCGTGCCGAGCGGCGACTTCGCGCTCGGCGACCAACCGTCGGGCGCGGGCGACGGCGCGTCGCGCGAGTTCCGCGTCGCCGGGATCTTCTACGCGGGCTTCGACGAGTACGACCGCCGCCTCGCGTACGTCCACATCAAGGACGCGCAGGCGATGCTCGGCGGCGCGGATTACGTCACCGGCGTCGAGATGCGCCTCCGCGACCTCGACGCCGCGCCGCGCATCGGCAAGGTCCTCTTCGACAAGCTCGGCGGATCTCCCTACCGCGTCATCGACTGGGAGGCGCTCAACCACAACCTCTTCACCGCGGTGCGCACGCAGAAGGTGGTGCTCGTGATCTTTCTCACGCTCATCATCCTCGTCGCCGCGTTCAACATCGTCGCCGCGCTCACGATGCTGGTCGTCGACAAGACGCGCGAGGTCGCGATCCTGAAGTCGATGGGGCTGCCGCCGGGCGGCGCCGCGCGCATCTTCCAGGTCGCCGGCCTGTCGATCGGCGGCATCGGCGCCGTGGCGGGCCTGGGGCTGGGGCTCCTCCTGTGCGTGGTCGTCTCGCGCTACGGGTACGCGCTCGATCCGCACGTCTACCTCATCGACAAGCTGCCGGTGCGGGTGAGCGCGCTCGAGATCGCGTTCACGCTCGTCGTCACGCTCCTCATCTGCTTCGTGGCGACGATCTCGCCCGCGCGGAAGGCCGCACGCCTCGAGCCCGTCGACGGCCTCCGCGAGGAGTAGCCGCGGCTACCGGCGCCGCGCGCTGACGACGGAGTGGTAGCCGTGCGTCGGGGTGCAGGTCACGTCGGTGAAGCCGGCGGTCTCGAGAAGCGTGCGCAGCTCGCGGAGCGTGAACTGCCGGCCCTGGGTCGCCACCGCCATCAGCAAAGAGAACGCCGCGGCCGTGCGCGGTGTGGTGCCGCCCTCGTCGAGGAGCAGCTCGTGCACGAAGACGCGGCCGCCCGCGGGCAGCGCGGCGTGCGCGCGGGCGGCGAGCCCGCCGCAGGCGTCGTCGCTCCAGTCGTGGAAGACGTTCGAGAAGAGCACGCCGTCGTGGCCGTCGGGCCAGGCGTCCGCGAACATGTCGGCGGCGTGCGTGCCCACGCGATCGGCGAGGCCGGCGGCGGCCGCGTAGCGCGCCGCCTCGGCGCACATGGCCGGCAGATCCATCACCGTGCAGCGCAGCGCGGGGTGGCGCGCGGCGAGCGCGAGGGAGAAGCAGCCCGAGCCGCCGCCGACGTCGAGCAGGCGCGTGACGCCGTCGAGCACGGCGACGCGCGCGAGCCCCGCCGCGGCGGGCTGCGAGTGCGCGTCCATGAAGCGCGCCACCTGCCTCGCCTGCGCCGCGGTGAGGACGCCGCCCTCCCACGCCGCCGACGGTGCGGCGGTGCCCGCGACGGCGCGCTTGACGATCGCGTGCAGCGAGCTGCGCGCGGCCTCCCTCGTGAGCACGCCGCCCCAGTAGAAGCGGCTGCGCGTGACGAGGTAGTCGCGCGCGACCGCGGTGAGCGCGTAGCGCTCCTCGTGCGCGGAAAGGAAGCCGAGCGACGCGAGCAGCCCGAGGAGCGCCGCCGTGCCGCGCGCCGTCAGCGACAACGCCCGCGCGAGCTCCGGCGCGGTCGACGGCCGGGCGTCGAGGGCGTCGAATACCCCGAGCTCGTCGGCGGCCGTCACCGACGGCATCCACCACATCGACAGCCAGACGTCCCACACCACGCGGTCGTCGGTCGTCGGCGCTTCGATCACGACGCGAGGGTACACGAACGCTGCGACGGGATCACTGCGTCGGCGCGCTCGTCGGCGACGCCGCGCCGCGGTAGAAGATGTCGAAGAAGAAGGCCGGTCCAGGGATCGGGGTCGCGCCCGCCGGGTCGTTCGGCTGGGCCTTGAACAGCTGATCGGGGTTGGCGAAGGCGTACAGCACGCCCCCCCAGTGCGCGAGCGCGTTGCAGGGCACCGTCGTGGGGAACTTGCCGAGCGAGGGACCGAGGTCCCCGGTCGCCCAGTCGAGCGTGAAGAGCTCCCCCGTCTGCAAGACCACGTAGCCGGTCATGCCGACGTTCGTGATGTCGCCCGCGGGCCTGCCGCCGAGCGCGTTCGGCTTGATCGCCGTCGCCGCGCCGGTCGAGAGGTCGAGGCGGACGTAGTCGCCCGCGGTGTTGAAGCCGACCAGGACCTCCTGGCTCGGGTCGATGGTGCCCTTCGGCGCGAACGACATCGCTTCGAGGGTCGAGCCGGTGTTGCCGACGACGTTCCGGGTGGGCGGAGGGCCGACGTCCATCGCGATGAGCTGCGTGGCGGTCACCCCGTAGAGGTGCCCGGCCGCGTCGGCCGCGAGCTCGGTGATGATCGGCGGATCGAGCTGCGCGTAGGGGTTCCACGCAAAGCCGCCGAGCGAGCCGGACAGGCCGGTCGGATCGACCAGCCAGAAGTTGTCGGACACGACGTAGAGCACTGGCGGCCCCGAGTAGGGCGGGAACGAGGACGGCGGCCCGGCGAGATCGGCGCCGGCGAGATCGCCTGGAGGCCGCTGCGCCAGATCGACGCCGTCGGGGCCGGGGCCGTTGGTCACCGCCGCGTCGGCGCCGCCACGGGACGACTTCGCGCCGTCCGTGCACGCGATGGCTCCGATCGACGCCGCCAGGACCATGCCGCCCAAGCGTGACGCGCTCTCTCTACGCATTCCCGACTCCTTTGTGTCGCAAGTGGCTCCGCAGACCTCGCAGCAGCGCGAGCGCGCCGACGAGGATCAGGGGAAGAGCTCCGCCGCGGGCGCCCGCGATCGCGCACCCCGGCTCGGTGCCGGGAGCGGCGGCGTCGTCGCCGCCATCGGGGACCGCATCCAGCTCGGCCCACCTGGGAGCGGGATAGCCACCGTGCGCGGCAGCCTCGATCCCCGTCGCGCGCACGAACGACGCGAAGAGATCGATGCGCGCTCCGAGCGCGGTGCCGCAGACTCCGTTCTGGACCGAGCCCGCCATCCACGTGCCGAGCACGACCGGGTCGGCGGTGTCGACGAGCGCGTCGTCGTAGATCCCGCCGCCCGAGTCGCCCTCGCACGAGCCGGCGGTCGCGAGGAGGAAGAATCCGGTCGGCGGGACGCTGTCGGGGCAGGCCCGCGTCGGATCGCCCTGGAGGCACAGGATGTCGAGCCCGCGCTTGATCCGACGAGCGCCGGGCTGGCGGTCGTCGTCGATGCCGTAGCCGATCGCGGCGATCTTGGCGCCCGGGCCGGGCGGATCGAACGCCGGACGAGCGGTGGCGCCCGGCGCCGGCTCCGCGAGCTCGACGAGCGCGATGTCGGGGACGCAGCCCGATGGCGCCTCGGGCAGCAGCAGGAGCCGCGACGCGACATACGCGGCGCCGGCGACCACGCCCCCGTCGCCGAGCTGCAGCCGATCGTCGGTGTACACGTGGACGGCGGCCGGGCCGAGGATCGCTCGCGCCTTGCACGTCGGGACGCCGGCGGGGGCGGCCTCGATGCAGTGGCGAGCGGTGAGCACGAGGTTGGGGGCGATGAGCGTCCCGGAGCACAGGCCGAGCGGGTTCACCACCGCGACGGCGAAGCTGTGCGCGCCGTCATCGGCCTGGCCGCCCTGGATCGCCGCGCGGATCGCCGACGCGGATCCGCTCGGCGCCGGCGGGGCGCACGCGCTCGCCGCCAAGAGGAGCAGCGCCGGCGCCGATGCGCGCGGCGAGCTCCGGCCTGGCGGTTTCGCGGCTCGCATCGGCCCGGACGCTAATCACCGGCGGCTCCGGCCAGCTACCCGATCGGCGCCAATCTGCTTGCCGATGGGCGCCACCGCGCACGCCAGCGGCTCGGCGTCTCGCCGGTGACTCTCCGGAAGAGGGTGTTGAAGTGCTGGATCGATGCGCACCCGACGTCCAGCGCGACGCGAGAGATGGTCGTGTCGGTCTCGAGGAGCAGCTTCTCGGCGACGCGGACCTGCGCGGCGTTGAGCTCCTTCTGGAAGCTCGTGCCCACCTCGCCGAGCCGGCGCTGCAACGTGCGGGTCGACAGCCCGAGGATCTGTGCCGCGTCGGCGACGGTCATGTCGTCGACATGGCGCTCGAGGAGACTCCGCAACGATCGCGCCACCCTCGGCCCCGCCATGAGGTCACGCTGGATCTGGGCGAGCTCTGCGATCAGCGCTCGGTCATCGACCTCGAGGGCGGCCAGCCCCTCCTGCGGATCGCGAGCGACGTGGGCGGCGAACGGATAGACGAGCGCCGCGCGCGCGCCCTCGAGGAGGAGGCCGAGGAAGCCGTCCGGGCGGAGGAAGGCCACGCGGCTCACGCTGCGCCGGAGCAGATCCCAGCGCGAGAGGATGAAGGCGGTCGTGATGGCGAAGCTGCTCGGATGGACCGAGGTGACCCGGCGCGGATCGACGAACGTCACGTGCGCGGGTGCCCCGACGGTGAGCTCGACCTCGACGGCCTCGACGATCGCGCGGAGGTCTTCCTCGCCGAGGTCGCCCCAGGCGACGTAGCCCCAGACCCCATCGTCCGTGCAGAACACGAAGAACGATCGGCCCGCGACCCAGCGCCCCACCGGGTCGCGCCGGAACTCAGCGATGTCGACGGCTCCTTGCACGATCTACCTCCGCTGCTCGCGGAGGCCGACCGGTGCAGTTGCCGCGCCACGAATCTCGGTGCAAACGCGGGGCTGTTTGCCGGAGCTTGCGCCCGCGCGGCTGGCCTGCGGCAGAGCCGTCCAGTCTCATGGCGACTGGAGGGGACCGCTAGGTGAGGAGGGGAAGGGTGAGCCCAGAAGGAATTGAACCTTCAACAAACGGATTAAGAGTCCGCTGCTCTACCAATTGAGCTATGGGCCCGGAGCGGTGACTTAAATGCCCCAGCGACGCGTCAGCGTCAAGTCGGAAGTGCACCGCGACGTCGGCGGCGCACGACGAGGAGGGTGAAGAGGGCGAGCGCCAGCACGCCACCCGGCCTCGCTGCGCCACCGACGGCGCACCCGCCGCCGTCGGGCGACCCGGTGCCCCCGTCGGCGATCGCCTCGCCACCCTCGGTCGCGCCGCCGAGGTCGGGCGCCCCGCCGTCCATGACGTCGGTGGGCTTCGGCTTGGGCGCGGTCGACGGGGACTGCCCGCACCACGAGGCGGGCATGCAGTACAGCTCCTGGTTGCCGAGGTCCTGGCAGCAGCCGCCGGCGTACGCGCCGCAGTCGGCCACCGTCGCGCATGGGCGCGCGCAGAACGAATCGCCCGCGCCCTGCGTCGAGTAGACGCAGGTGTCGGCGCCGAGCGTCGGGTTGCAGAAGGGCAGGGCGTCGTGGCCCGGGTACCGGCACTTCTCGCCGGGCCCGCCCGGCGTCGCGTACACGTGCGGCCCGGCGCCGCACGCCGAGCCCTGCGGCGTGAACGCGACCGTCAGCGCGTAGCTGCCGGTGAGCGCCTTGCCGGCTCCGTTCACGAACGTGTCGGCGACGACGTAGTACGTGCCGCAGTCGACCGCCTGCGTGAAGGTGTTGTCGTGCCGCGCGAGGCAGTCGTTCGCGTTGAACGACGAGTAGAGGTGCACGTCGATGTCGGTCGCGGCGTCGTCGGACAGCGAGACCGTGAGCTGGCCCGGCTGCGTGAGCGTCACCTTGTACACGTACTCGGGGCCGCTCTCGTTCGCCGTCGAGAGCGCGCACCGATCGAACGCGGTGCTGAACGACGCGCTCGTGTCGCGGCTGTCGCTGTAGGGGAAGCTTCCGATCACGATCGGGTTCGCGACGGTGCCGAGCGGATCGGCCGCGCTCGTGCCCTCGATGCTGGCGTAGCGCCGCGGCATGTAGCCCATGAGCGACGACCAGCCGCCGAACGGGTTCTCGTGGACGTTGTAGCCGCCCGACTCGTAGTAGACCGGCTCGCCGTTGGCGAGCAGGTGGCTGAAGAGCACGACGTGCTCGCCCGCCTTGTTCACCACGTCGCCGGCGAGGAGCTGCGCCTGGGTGATGACGCTCGAGGTCTGATCGATCGTCGAGGTCGTGAAGTGCCCGGCCTTCCAGCAGCCGCTCACGAAGCCGGAGCAGTCGACGCCGGCGGTGCACGCCAGGATCCCGTCGGTCGGCTGCGAGCCGGCGCCCAGCCCGTCGCCGATCTGCTTGTCGAACTCGGCGACGGTCATGTAGCCGCCCCAGTCGTACGGCAGGCCGAGGTAGTCGCCCGCCTGGAACTCGCTCTTGTACGCGGCGGAGCACGACGCGGTCAGGTTCTGCGCCTTGGCGGTCCACGGGTGGAGCGCGTACGCCTTCGCGCGCGCGAGCACCTCCGTGCGCGTGATGGCGGAGGCGGCGCCGCTCGCCACGGCGACGATCGCGAGCGATAGCAGCGCGCGCCTCATCGTCCACCTCCGCCGAGCGGGAAGCTCGCGATCGCGACACCCTCGCGCGTCGGCGTGAGGACCGCGACGCGCCCGCCGCCGACCGCGAGCTCGGTGCGCGGCGGGTAGAGGCCCGGCGCGGGCAGCGCCTCGTCGAGGCGGACCGCGCCCGTCGCGGTGTCGACGCAGACGACGCGCCGTTCGACCTCGATCGTCGCGCCGGGCGCGAGCGACTCGGTGCGCGCGCAGGCGACGTCGCCGTCGGCGCCAACGAGCATCGCGGCGTCGGCGTGCGTCGCCACGCGCAGCTCGCGCGCGGCGCGGCCGAAGATGCGGAGGAGCAAGGCGCCGCCGTCGAGCCGCAACGTCGCGCCGCGACCGTCGGCGAGCGCGACCGCGCCCTCCACGTGCGCCGCGAGGACCACCGGCAGCGGCAAGGGGAAGCTCGGGCTGCCGAGGACGTAGCGCTCCTGCAACGCGGTCGCGACGGTGACGCGGCGCGATCGCTGCAGCGTCACGGCGGTGACGACCCCGAGCTGCCGCGGGACGTCGAGGCTCCCGATGGCGGCGCCGTCGGCGTCGACGAGGTCCACCCGGGCGCGGAGCGGGCTGTAGAGCGCCAGCGCGCCATCGGGGCCGACCGCGAGGAGCTCGTGGTCCGGCGCGGCGGCCGCGACCGCCACCGCGCGCTCGCCGAGCCGCAGCACGCGCCGGTTGAGGCGATCGAGCACGTAGGCGCGGCCGGCGCCGTCGAGCGCGATCGCCGACGGACCCTGCGCCTGCGCCTCGGCGAAGGCCGGTCGCAGGCCGACCTGACCGTCGCCTGCGCCCCAGGCGAGCTGCGCCTGGGTGAGGCCGAGCGCCGCGCTGCCGGGCGCCGCGGGCTGACAGCCGACGGCGCCGAACGCCAGGAAGAGAGGGAGGAGCGCGCGCCGTCGGTGCATGGGGCCGGAGGCTCGGCCGGCCCGGCCTCGCCTGTCAAGCGCCACGCGCGGTTTACACGGTCGCCGCCCGTGCGGTAAGGACGGGCCCATGAAGACCTCGCTCCCGGCCGATACCACCGCGACGATCGTCGACCCGCTCAAGCGCGCGAACCTCGCGATCGCCGCCGCGTTCCCCGGCGACTCGCCGCGGCGGCAGCCGGTCCACACCGTCTACGGCGGCGCGCAGCTCTTCAAGGCGACCACCGCGCGCCGCTCGAGCGAGATCGCGCTCGCCGCCCTCGAGGAGCACGGCGGCGATCCGGCGACCTTCGCCGCCGCGCTCGGCGTGCCCGAGGCGCTGGCGGCACAGGTCCACGCCCGCGTCGCGCAGAAGCTGCGCAGCGAGGCGGTCGAGGACTTCCGCATCGACTTCGAGGACGGCTATGGCGCCCGCCCCGACGCGGAGGAGGACGGCCACGCGGTCCAGGCCGCCGACGAGGTGGCGAAGGGCCTGGCGGACGGGACGCTGCCGCCGTTCATCGGCATCCGCATCAAGCCCTTCACCGAGGAGCTGCGCGCCCGCAGCTTCCGCACCACCGACCTGTTCGTCACCCGGCTCGCGGCGGCGACGAAGGGCAAGCTCCCGGCCCCGTTCATCGTGACCTTGCCGAAGATCACCGCGCCCGAGCAGGTCGCCGCGCTCGCGGCGGTCCTCGACCGGCTCGAGCAGGAGAATGGCATCGCGAAGGGCGCGATCCAGATCGAGCTCATGATCGAGACCACGCAGTCGATCTTCGCCCCGTCGGGCGCGGTCGCGCTGCCCGCGCTCGTCGCGGCGGCGCGCGGTCGCTGCACCGGCGCGCACTTCGGCACCTACGACTACACCGCGAACTGCAGCATCACCGCCGCGCACCAGCACATGCGGCACCCGGCCTGCGACTTCGCGAAGGACGTGATGAAGGTGGCGCTCGCCGGCACCGGCGTCTTCATCTCCGACGGCGCGACCAACATCATGCCGATCGCGCCGCACCGCGCGAAGGACGGCAAGCTCACCGACGCGCAGGTGCGCGAGAACCGCCAGAGCGTGCACCGCGCCTGGAAGATCGCCTACGACGACGTCACGCACTCGCTGGTGACCGGCATCTACCAGGGCTGGGACCTGCACCCGGCGCAGCTCCCGGTCCGCTACGCCGCGCTGTTCGCGTTCTTCCTCGGCGGGCTCGAGTCGGCGTCGAGCCGCCTGCGCGGCTTCATCGACAAGGCGGCGCAGGCCACGCTCCTCGGCGACGTCTTCGACGACGCGGCGACGGGGCAGGGGCTCCTCAACTACTTCCTGCGCGCCGTGAACTGCGGCGCGATCACCGCCGAGGAATGCGTCCAGAAGACGAGCCTCACGCAGGACGAGCTGCGCAC
>FTFF01001150.1_pt1 | contig 11966 bp, 14 predicted proteins | sample 1640361 | NCBI WGS metagenome assembly FTFF01 (sample SAMEA3914816, study PRJEB12502) | metagenome | biome: forest; material: soil | place: USA | collected 2011-09-16 | depth 0.3 m | reverse complement strand
ATCCAGCCGGTGGCGAAGCCGCCGAGGCCGCCGCCGCCGCCGCGGCCTCCCCGTCGGCTGATGAGCATGAGGATCACGACGATGACGAAGAGCACGAAGCCCGCGCCCCGGCCGCCGGTGCGCTCGCCGCGTCGGCTCACCGGCGCCGGCGGCACGTGCTTGCGTCCGGTGGCCTGCTCGTCGATCGCCGCCAGCCCGTTCATCAGGCCGGTGCCGAGCTCGCCGGCCCGGAACGCGGGCGCGATGATCTCGCGGATCGTCCGCGCGCAGAACACGTCGGTGAGCCGATCCTCGAGGCCGTAGCCCACCTCGAGGCGCACCTTGTGCTCGGCGAGGAAGACGACGAGGAGCACGCTGCGCGCGACCTTCTTGCTCCCGATCTTCCACGCCTCGGCCAGCCGCAGCGAGAAGTCCTCGACGCTCTCGCTCTCGAGCGAGCCGAAGATCGCGACCGCGTACGTCACCTGCTCGACCGGCTCGCCTTGCGCGTAGCCGGCGAGCTGCCGCTCGAGCGCGCCGCGCGACGCCGGGTCGAGCGCGCCCGCGAAGTCGCTCACCCGGCCGAGCGGCGCGGGCGGCACGTCGAGCGCGCGCGCGGCGCCGCCGCCGAGGAGGACCGCGGCGAACGCGAGCGCGGCGACGAGGCGCACGGCCCCGCTCCTAGAACTTCACTTCGGGCGGCTTGTCGGCGTTCGGGGCGGTCGCCTTGAAGAAGGCGTCGCGCGGCTTGAAGCCGGTGAGCTTGGCGACCAGCACCGTCGGGAACGACCGGCACTGCACGTTGTACTCCGCGACCGCCTCGTTGTAGCGCTTGCGCTCGACGGCGATGCGGTTCTCGGTGCCCTCGAGCTGCGCCTGCAGATCGCGGAACGCGGCGTTCGCCTTGAGGTCGGGATAGTTCTCCGAGACCATCAGCAGCCGGCCCAGCGACGAGGACAGCTTGCCCTGCGCCTCCTCGAACGCCTTCACCTTCTCGGGATCGGTGAGGTCGCCCGGCGTGAGCTTCACCTGCGTGGCCGACGCGCGCGCGGCGGTCACCTCGGCGAGGACCTTCTCCTCGTGCGCCGCCGACCCCTTCACCGTGGCGACGAGGTTCGGCACGAGGTCCGCGCGTCGCTGGTACACGTTCTCGACCTGGCCCCAGCCCGCCTTCACGGCCTCGTCGGCGGCGACGAGCCCGTTGTAGCCGCAGCCCGGCAGTGCCGAGGCGAGGAAGAGCGCGAGCACGAGCGCACCCGGTCGGTACACGTTTCGCGTCAAGGTTTGCATGCGCAGAAGGTAAGCACCGTGCGCCGGATGGCAAGCGCCGCGAGGCGCTAGGCGGTGAGCCCGGCTTGCTTCGCGACCTCGGCGGCGAAGTCCTCGGACTTCTTCTCGAGGCCCTCGCCGAGCTCCCAGCGGACGAAGCGGCGGACCTTGATGTTCTCGCCGAGCTTCGCGACGAGCTCGGTGAGCAGCGCGCCGATCGTCTTCTTGCCCTCGGGGTCGCGGACCCAGATCTGATCGAGCAGGCAGATGTCCTTCTTCCACTTGGCGATCTGCCCGTCGACGATCTTGCCGACGATCTCCGGCTTCTTGCCGCCCTCGACCGCCTTCGCGGTGAGGACGTCGCGCTCCTTCTGCATCACCGCCGGATCGATCTGATCCTCGGAGATGTACATCGGGACCGGGTGCGCGCCGGCGACGTGCATCGAGACGTCCTTCACGAACATCTTGAAGTCGTCGGTCTTGCCGACGAAGTCGGTCTCGCAGTTGACCTCGAGCAGCACGCCGACGCGGCCGTTGTGGATGTAGGACGCGATCGCGCCCTCGGTCGCGATGCGCCCCGCCTTCTTGGCGGCCCCGGCGATGCCCTTCTTGCGGAGGTACTCGGCGGCCTTCTCCATCTCGCCGTCGACCTCGAGGAGCGCCTTCTTGCAGTCGGACATGCCGGCGCCGGTGCGCTCGCGCAGGTCCTTGATCATGGACGAGGTGATCTCGACGGGCATGTTCCGAACTCACTTCTCGCGCGGGAAGCGCGCGGTGGGGGGAGGCTCGTGAGGCTGTGCCGAACGAGGGGGGACGGGAACGTCCCCCCCTATTAATTCTTCTCGTCGGGGGTGGCGGCCGCCTCGGGCTCGGGACGCGGGCCGCGGCGCGACGCGATCTCGACCTTCGGGCCGTCGCCGCCGGAGGCGACGCGGATGGTCTCCTGCGGCTTCTCCTCCTCGGTGCCGCGGTCGCGGCGCGAGACCGCGCGGTCGCGGCCGATGCGCGCGCCCTCGATGCAGGCGTCGGCGACCTTGGCGGTGAACAGCTTGATCGCGCGGATCGCGTCGTCGTTGCCGGGGATCACGTAGTCGATCACGTCGGGATCGCAGTTCGTGTCGGTGATGCCCACGATCGGGATCTCGAGGCGGCGCGCCTCCTCGACGGCGATGTGCTCCTTCTTCGGGTCGATCACGAAGACCGCGCCGGGGAGGCCGGCCATGGCCTTGATGCCGCCGAGCGTCTTCTCGAGCTTGATGCGCTCGCGCTCGAGGGTGAGGACCTCCTTCTTGTTGAGGCGATCGAAGGTGCCATCCTCGGCCATGCGCTCGATGCCGCGGAGCCGCTCGATCGACCCCTTCACCGTCTTGAAGTTGGTGAGGGTGCCGCCGAGCCAGCGGTTGGTGACGTGGTACATGCCGGAGCGCTTGGCTTCCTCCTGGATGACCTCCTGCGCCTGCTTCTTCGTGCCGACGAACAGCACCGACTCGCCACCGGCGACGGTGTCGAGGAGGAACTTGTAGGCCCGGGCGAAGAGCTTGACCGTGTGCTGCAGGTCGATGATGTGGATCCCGTTGCGCGCGCCGAAGATGAAGGGGCGCATCTTCGGGTTCCAGCGCTTGGTCTGGTGACCGAAGTGCACGCCGGCCTCGAGGAGATCGCGCATCGAGATCGGCGGCTGGTTCATCGTCTGCTGCATCGTCTGCGGTTCCATGGCTTCTCCTGTGACGCGTTTTTCCTCGGCGCTCCGTTCGGCGGCCCGGAGGCCCCCGACGCGTCCACTACGTGGAGCGCCTGTGTCGTTTGAAGAGCGTGCGATCTAGCACGCGGAAGGGGCCGGATCAAGGCGACTTGCCGGCGTGCGGCCGGAGGGGGCATAGTTCCCCCGCCGATGGCCCGGATCTGGACCGATCAATACACGTTCCTCGGTGGCGCCGTCGTGAGCCCGGGCCTCGCCTACTTCGTCACGCAGGACGACGAGGTCGCGGCGGAGCGGACGGCGTGGTCGTCGTTCCTCACCTGGCGCGAGGGCGAGTGGCTCGACGGCGGGTCGCGCGAGTGGCCGTCGGTCAGCCTGGCGACGATCCCCGGCGACATGCCGCAGCTCATCGCGATCGGCGAGGCGGGCCAGGTCTTCCTGAAGGGCGCCGGCGAAGAGCGCGAGGAGCTCATCGTGAAGGGCGACGAGGGGCCGGCGACGCGCGGGCCGGTGCGCTGCGTCCGCGCGATCGGCGGCCAGGTGCTCGTCGTCGGCAGCGATCGCCAGGTCTACCGCCGCAAGGGGCCGAGTCGCTGGGAGGCCTTCGACCAGGGCCTGCGTCCGGAGGGGCAGAAGGCCGAGGAGAAGCCGAAGAAGCCGGCGGGCCCGCGCGTGCGACAGAAGGGCCCCATCCAGGGCGCGGCCAAGCGGCCGGTGTCGGCGCCGGCGGCGACCGGCTTCGAGGCCGTCGACGGCTTCTCGGCGACCGAGGTCTACGCGGTCGGCCGGCGCGGCGAGCTCTGGCAGCTCGACCAGGGGCGCTGGACCGAGCGCGAGAGCCCGACCAAGGAGACGATCACGCAGCTCACCTGCGCGTCCGACGGCGTCGCCTACGGCGCGACCGACAAGGGCTCGATCGTCGAGGGGCGGGGCGACAAGTGGCGCGCGCTCGGCGGCGCGCTCGGCGGCGCGGTGCTCGGCCTGCGCCTCTTCGAGGGCGCGCTCTACGCGACGACCGGCAAGGGACTGTTCCGTCGCGAGGGCGATCGCTTCCTGCCGATCGCGCCGCCCAAGAAGGACCCGCCGAAGACCTGGGGCGTCCTCGACGTGACGCGCGGCGCGCTCTGGTCGATCGGCGGCAAGGACATCTTCACCTTCGACGGCAAGGGCTGGGCGCGGATCGAATAGCGCGTCGGCGCACCGTCCTTAAGGACGGTGGCGATCACTGCGACTGGTTGTAGAGCACGGAGAGCCCGTCGGCCGCCCAGACGCAGATGTCGATCCGACCGTCGCGGTCGAGATCCACCGGGGCGATCGTCGCCGGCAAGAAGAGGTCCAAGTTGATCTGCCGGGCCGGGAGGGTCAGCTCTTCGATCGACTCGAAGCGCGTTCCGTCGGTGTTGCGCCAGATCTTCGTCGCGCCGTTGTAGTAGTCCGACACGACGAGGTCGGGGCGGCCATCTTGGTCGAAGTCCGCGACCGAGAAGGTTGCGCTCCCGGTCATCGCGACCACGACTTGCGCCTGGCCGAACGTTCCATCTTCGCCTCGACAGACGCTGATTCCCCGGTCCGTCGAGACCAGCAGATCGAGTCGGCCATCGCCATCGACATCGACGACCGCCGCCGCGCGCGCGTCGACGTCGCAGTCGAGGAGCCGGGTGTTCTCGGTCGATCCGGCGAGGTAGGCCCGCAGGTGAGTCGAGGCGCCCACGGGCTCACCGGTGAGGAGGACGTCGCCCCGGCCGTCGCCGTCGATGTCCGCGAAGAAGAGCGACGAGGCGTTGGAGCCGCCGCCCGCGTGCAGCGCAGGCTGCTCGATCAGGTGCGCGCCGTCCCAGCGCCACCGGTAGATCACCGCGGTAGCCCCGTCGGCGGGCATCCACACGTCGAGGGCGCCATCGCCATCCACGTCGGCGATGATCGCCGGATTAGAGGACGTGCCAGGCGCCACGAAGGCGTCGAGCGCGCGCAGGCCGGCTGCGGACCAACGGAAGGCGTCGATCGCGGGCGCGATCAGCTCGGGACGTCCGTCGCCGTCGAGGTCGCCCGTCCCCAGCGCTCTGTAGAGCGTCGCGTTCATCGGCACGCTCTCATCCGCCTCGAAATCAGGGCCGCTCCGCACGTGCAGGGCCGAACGATCGCCGTTGCTGGCGTACACGAGATCGAGCCCCGGGCGGTCGTCGAGGTCGACCAGGAGGAACGGCGCGGCGTGGTAGGTGGAGCGATCGGCGGTGTCGATGGCGAGGTGCCCGAGCGGCGTGCGTGCGGAGAAGTGGGTGACGGCGCGCGGCGCGAAGCGATCGAGATCGACACAGCCGGCGAGCGCGAACGGTAGGACCAGCGCCGCGGCGCGGATCACGGCGCGTGTTCGATCCGCGCGGCCCGCGCGCGCGCCGAGAGCGCGACGCCCCACAGCGCGACGTCGATCGCGGCGATGCCGATCGCGATGCCGAGCGTCGCGAGCGTCGCCTTTTGCGTGCGGTCCGCGCGATCGTAGAGCCCCGGCTCGCAGAGAGGAGGGCAGCCGGTCGCGAGCCGATCGCGCAGGTCGAGCGCACGCGGGTAGAGCACCGCGGAGGCGACGCCGGACGCCACGGCGGCGCCGCTGAGCGCGGCCGCCGCGGGCATGAGGGTCCGCCATCTCCGACGGTACTTCGCGGCGTCCCGCTCCCGCGCCACCCGCTCGCGCGCGCGCGGGCTGGCCGCCTCGAGCAGGCGCACCCGCTCGGCGACGTCGGCGCGATCAGCTTCGCTGATGGGCTTGCCGAGGAAGCGCCGGTAGGCGTCCAGCGATCGATCGATGTCGCCGAGCGCCTCGTAGCAGCGGCCCAGGTTGTAGTCGATCTCGGCGATGGGCAGCTCCCGGTGCGCGAGCTCGAACTCGGCTGCGGCCTCGGCGAAGCGCCCGGCGCGGTAGTACTCGGAGCCGCGGCGCGAGTGGCCGCGCGCGATCTCGATCTCGGGTGCGTCGGCGTGCGCCCCAGGGGCGACGAGCAGCAGGCAGACTGCGATCGTAAGCAGACGCACGGCGTTCATGTTACCAGAGCTCTCTTCGTCAGCATCTCAACGGGACTCGTTGCGCGCCTAGGGCATAGACGAGATCGCGGCCGCCCTGGCCGTCCATCTCGGCGAGGAGGAACGCGTCCCCGGTGAAGCCCTCCCGGACCAGCGCGCCGGCCGATGACCAAACGTCCGGGCGCATGCGGCGAAGATCCTACCATCGCAGCGTCCAAGATTCCCCGGGCCGTTCCGGTCAACACCCTGAAAACGTGTGCGGCGCGGGATGAGGACGGAGCGGCGAGCGGCTTGCTTGACTCCGCGAGCGCGGCGGCGCTAGGGTCCGCCGACTTCAGATCTCGTTGTACCGGGGAAGACAAAAAAATGGCACCGATCGCGAAGGGCACTGACATCCGTCCAGCCAAGGGCAAGCTTGGCGTCCTCCTGCCCGGGATGGGCGCGGTCGCGACGACCTTCGTCGCCGGCGTCGAGGCGATCCGCAAGGGTCTCCACAAGCCGATCGGCTCGATGACGCAGATGGGCACCATCCGCCTCGGCAAGCGCACCGACAACCGCACCCCCAAGATCACCGACTTTGTCCCGCTCGCCAAGCTCGACGACATCGTCTTCGGCGGCTGGGACATCTTCGAGGACAATGCCTACGAGGCGGCGAAGCACGCGGGCGTCCTGTCGAAGGACGATCTCGAGAGCGTCCGCCCCTTCCTCGAGAACATCCGCCCGATGCCGGGCGTGTTCGAGCCGTCCTACGTCAAGAAGCTCTCCGGCACCTACGTCAAGACCGGCAAGAACAAGATGGACATGGCCGAGCAGCTGATGGCCGACATCGAGCGCTTCAAGACCACCAACGGCTGCGACCGCCTCGTCGCGGTGTGGTGCGGCTCGACCGAGGTCTACAAGGAGGCCTCCGACGTGCACTCGACGCTCGCCAAGTTCGAGGCGGGCCTGAAGAACAGCGACGAGAACATCGCCCCGTCCGCGATCTACGCCTACGCGCTCATCCGCTCGGGCGTCCCTTACGCCAACGGCGCGCCGAACCTGTCGGTCGACTTCCCCGCGATCCACGAGCTCGCCAAGCAGAAGGGCGTGCCGATCGCCGGCAAGGACTTCAAGACCGGCCAGACGCTCATGAAGACGATCCTCGCGCCCGGCTTCAAGGCGCGCTACCTCGGCATCGAGGGCTGGTACTCGACCAACATCCTCGGCAACCGCGACGGCGAGGTCCTCGACGATCCGGAGAGCTTCAAGTCGAAGGAGGTCTCGAAGCTCGGCGTGCTCGAGCAGGTGCTGCAGCCGCACCTCTACCCCGACCTCTACGGCAACATGTCGCACGTCGTCCGCATCAACTACTACCCTCCCCGCGGCGACAACAAGGAGGGCTGGGACAACATCGATATCTTCGGCTGGCTCGGCTACAAGATGCAGATCAAGATCGACTTCCTCTGCCGGGACTCGATCCTCGCCGCGCCGATCGTCCTCGACCTCGCGCTCTTCATGGATCTCGCGCAGCGCGCGGGCATGCACGGCACGCAGGAGTGGCTCTCGTTCTTCTTCAAGAGCCCGATGACGGCGCCGGGCCTGTACCCCGAGCACGATCTGTTCATCCAGCTCATGAAGCTCAAGAACACGCTGCGGCACCTGCGCGGCGAGGAGCTCATCACCCACCTCGGCACCGAGTACTACGACTAGGCGTCACCGTTGCGTGTCGTCGGGCTCGTGATCTTGAGCTGCGCGTTCGGGTGCACCGAGCGCGCGCTCGAGATCCCCGACGACGGTGGGCTGCGGGACCTCGCGGTGCCCGACCTGTTCGATCTCGCGTTCGATCTCCCCGTCGACCTCGCCCAGCAGAAGCCGAACCCGTGCCCGGCCGGCACGGAGTTCATCTACACGATCGACGAGGGCGCGACGCTCTCGCGCTACAGCCCGCCGATGAACGCGTTCTTCGACGTGGGCAAGCTCTCGTGCCCGGGCTCGGGCGGCGACACGCCGAACTCGATGGCGATCGATCGCGACGGCAATGGTTGGGTCAACTACTCGAGCGGTCGGCTCTACCGCGTGCTCACCACGACCGCCGCGTGCACGGCGACGAGCTACGTGCCCGGGCAGGGCGGGCTCACCGCGTTCGGGATGTCGTTCGCGGAGGACACGCCGGGCTCGACGTCGCAGACGCTCTTCGTCGCCGACACCGCGCAGACGACGGCGACGACGCGGCTCGGCCGCATCGACCTGTCGACCTTCAAGCTCACGCACCTCGTCGGCATCGCCGGCGGCATCCAGCCCGAGCTCACCGGCGACGACGCGGCGAACCTGTGGGGCTTCTTCCCGTCGGACTCGCCGCCGCGCATCGCGCGGATCGACAAGGACGCCGGCACGCTCGACCGCGTGACGCTCTTGCCGAGCCTGAGCGGCAATCCGAGCGCGTGGGGCGTCGCCGCGTTCCGCGGCGACTTCTACGTCTTCCTGCAGCGGCAGAACGACGCCTCGACGAGCGTCTACAAGGTCGACGGCGCGAGCGGGGTCGTCACCGCGGTCCTCGCCGACACGGGGCTGCGCATCGTCGGCGTCGGCGTCGCGACCTGCGCGGGCGACGGGCTCGAGTAGGCGTCGGCAGGGGCGTCGAGATCGTGCGCGTCGCTGGGGTCGAACGACCTCAGCGCGGCGCTGGCGGTCGGCCCCGGCCGGAGAAGACCCGCGGGAAGGCGTGGATGCGCAGGAAGCGCAGGTCGCCGCTCCGCCCGAGCAGCGAGCGCAGGCGCGCGCCGTCGAAGTTGCCGTTGTAGGCGTCGACGACGTAGGCGTCGCCGCGGTGCGGCGTGATGACGACCGCGTGATCCTCCACGCGCTCGCCCTGCTTGGCCTCGACGTAGATCATGCGGCTCGCGATCCCGGCCTCCGCGAGCGCGAGGTGCGTGAGGATCGCGTTCTCGCGGCACACGCCGACGCCGTGCTCGACGTACGCGCCGATCGGCACCGAGGTGCCCTCCCGTCGGTGCTTCGCGAGGAGCGCGCGGTACGCCGGCGCGTCGTACGCGCGGCCCGGCAGCGCGCGGCGTACCGCGGCCTTCACGCGCGCGACCTTCGTCCAGCGCGGGAGCGCGGATGCGCGCACCTGTCGCGCGTAGTCGAAGAGCGGACGCAGCGCCGGATCGGCGAGGCGGATCGCGTAGCTCGGCTGCAGGCCGCCGTGGTGCGTCGAGCCCTCGAGGCGGACGCCGTCGCGCAGCTTGATCGCGTGCAGCTCGGCGCGCACCGGACCCCCCGCCCATGCGGTGCACACGACTATGAGCAGGATCGCGCGGGCGCGCATCGCGCGCCGAAAATGCAAGGGCCGATCCGCTCAGTGCGCGTGGTCGTAGCGCTCGCCGGCGGCGATCGCGAGCGGGAGCGCGTTCTGCTTGGGCGGCAGCGGGCAGGTCGCGAAGTCGGTGAAGCCGCACGGCGGGGTGAACGCGCGGTTGAAGTCGAGGTCGACCACGCCGTCGGGGCCCGGCCGCGGGGCGTAGAGGAAGCGCCCGGAGGGGTAGCTGCCGTGGCCGGAGGTCTCGTCCTTGAAGAGGACGAAGAGCTCGTCGCCCTCGAGGAGCGCGTCGAGCGTGTGCTCCGCGCCGTCGAGCGTGAAGCGGAGCGTGCCGGCCATCGGCGTCGGCTCGATCTGCCCGAGCACGTTCACGATCGGCAAGGTCTTGCCCTGGGGCGCGGGCTCGAGGCGCGCGCGGACGCGGAGCCTCGCCTCGATCGGGTAGTAGGCGAGGCCGGCGAAGGTCTTCCGCGCCGGGTGCTCGCGGTCCTTGACGCGCAGCGCGTAGCGGTCCTGCCGCTTGATGACCCGCATCGAGAGCGACCCGAGCGAGAGGACGGTGGGCTTGCCCTCACGGTCGTCGGCGAGCTCGCGCTCATCGATCGGCGCGCCGTCGACGAGGACCGGCACGCCGGGCGCGATCTTGACGTGCAGCCGGCCGCCGTCGAGCGTGATCGTGCCGGCGAGCGCGGGGGCGCGGTCCTGCGGCAGTCGAAGCTCGCACGCCTCGCCGGAGCCGAAGCGGTTCGGCCCGGGCGAGAGCCAGAGCCGGCCGACGAGCGTGATCCAACCGTCGGGGCCGGCGATCGACTCGGCGCGCTGCTGGCGCCACGCGGCGAGGCCCTGCCGCCACGCCGGTCCGTCGGAGGCACCGCCCGCGCCGGGCCGGCAGGCGGCGGCGAGGAGCGAGATCGCGATCACGGAAACGCGCACCGCCCGATGCTAGGCTAGCCGCCGTCGCGATGCACTCCCTCGACCTCGCTGCGCTCGCCGCGCTCCTCTTCGCCTGCGCGTGCGGTGGCTCGTCGATCACCGCCTGCGGCGACGATCCCGACGTGAGCGGCGCGTGGGTGCTCACGCTCGCGCCGTCGGCGTCCGACGCGGGCGTCGCGGCGACGATCCCGTCGGCGGTCGAGGTCGACGCCGCGCTCGAGCAGGGCGGGAAGACCGACTTCCTCGGGCTCGGGCACTACGTCTACGGCACGCTCACCGCCGCCGACCCGAGCTACTTCGGCACGCTCGCGATCCCGCGGCTCGCCCAGAACGACGGCAGCAAGACCGGCGCGGTGCTCGGCTGCGCGCTGCACGTGAACGTCCCGATCGCGACCCCGGTCAGCGACGACAGCGTCGATCAGGGGCCGCTCCGCATCGCGCTCGTCGGGCAGATCGTGGCGAAGGGCCGCATCGCCGGCGGCGAGGGCTCGCGGCTCGTGCTCGAGGGCGACCCCGAGGCGCGCGTGCGCGACTTCGCCTGGACCGCGGCGCGCCGCTGAGGCCGCCTTTTGCGCTAGGCTGCGCCGTCGTGCACCGGCTGGCGATCATCGCGGTCCTCGTCGCCGCCTCCGCCGCGGGCGCGCGCGCGGGCAAGAAGGCGCGCCGGCGCGGGCCCTACGGGCCGAGCTCGCGCGTCGAGCGGCCGGCGGAGGCGCGGGGGCAGGCGTCGCTGCGCGTGCGCTCGATCGATCTCTCGCGGCGCGTCGTGGTCGTGGAGCTCGGCGGCTTCCCCCGCGCGCCGGCCGGCAACCTCTTCACCTTCACCGACGACCGCGGCAGAAAGTTCATCGCCACCGACGCGCGCTGCGAGGAGCCCTTCCCCTCGGGGCTCCGGCTCTGCGATCTCACGACGCCCGAGGGCTACGAGCGGCACGGCTGGGTGGGGCTCGAGCTCCACCTGCACGGGCTCCTCTCGGCGACCGTCGCGGCGCCGCGCGAGGAGCTCGAGCGCGCCTACGAGGCCGCGCGCGAGGTGGGCGCCGAGCCGGCGCCGGTCGCCGTGGACGAAAAAAAACCGACGGCACCGGTGAAGGCGCCGTCGGCGGAAGACGAGGAGAAGGAAGAGTAGGTTAGCTGCCGAGGCAGGCGTTGAGCTGCGTCATGCACGCGGGCGCCTGTCCAGCGGCCGCGAGGCAGGCCGCGCAGCCGGCCGAGGTGTCGGTCGCGTTCGAGCAGGCCGCCGCGCCGCCGTCCTTGGCGACCGTGCACTGGCCGTAGGCGCAGGTGAGCACCGCCTGGAACTTCGCTTGCGCCGCCGTCGTGCCCTTCGTGGTGCAGGCGGTCGCGCAGGTCGCGTTCGTCCCGCAGCCTTGCGCGCAGGTGATGACCTGCAGGCAGCTCTCGCCGCTGACGGAGAGGTCCATCGTGTCGGAGCTGGAGTCGTCGCCGCAGCCGCCGAGCGGCGCGAGGAGGAGTGCGGTGAAGAGGACGGTGACGAGACGCATCGGGGCTCCTTAGATTAGGTCAAGCAAGCGAACGCCCGCATCGTAGACGAAATCGCGCCACGTCACTAGATTTTCATCGTCGCGCACCACGCGTTCCCAGGCACCGCGCGAGCAGGATCGCGCCCACCACGCCTCCCGCCTGTCCGACGATGAACCCGGGGACGTCGATGGGACGGATGCCCGCGAACGTGTCGGTGAGGGCGCGGGCGAGCGTCACCGCGGGGTTCGCGAACGACGTCGAGGCGGTGAACCAGTACGCCGCGGTGAT
>FTFF01000543.1_pt1 | contig 12080 bp, 12 predicted proteins | sample 1640361 | NCBI WGS metagenome assembly FTFF01 (sample SAMEA3914816, study PRJEB12502) | metagenome | biome: forest; material: soil | place: USA | collected 2011-09-16 | depth 0.3 m | reverse complement strand
GCGTGGTGGGTCGTCGCGTGGGGGCTCGCCGCCTGCCTGCCCGCGCCGGTGCTGCGCGACGAGGGCCGCCGCGAGCCGTTCCTGCGGGGCATCGCGCTCGGGCTGTTCGACGGCACGCCGGGCGCGTACGAGGCCCACTATGACGAGGAGCTGCGCGAGATCCGCGCGACCGGCGCGACGGACGTCTCCTTGGTCGTCACCTGGGTGCAAGACGACGTCGCCGCCGCCGAGGTGCGCGGCGCCCCCGGCTACACCGCGCCCGACGCGCTCGTGCGGCGCATGGTCCGGCGCGCCCGCGACCTCGGCCTCCGCGTCACGCTCTTCCCCATCCTGCGCCTCCTCCACCGGACGCCGTCGGAGTGGCGCGGCGTCATCCATCCGACCGATCCCGCGCGGTGGTTCGCCAGCTACGGCCGGCGCCTCGACGCGCTGGCGCGGCTCGGTGCCGAGGAGCGCGTCGCCTGGATCTCGGTCGGCAGCGAGATCGTCTCCTTGCAGGCGCGCAAGGGCGACTGGGAGGCGCTCATCGCGGCGACGCGGGCGGTGTTCCCGGGCCGCCTGCTCTACAGCGCGAACTGGGATCGCGTCACGGACGTGCCCTTCTGGGGCGCGCTCGACGCGATCGGGATCTCGGCGTACTGGCGCGTGACGCCGATCGGCGAGCGCGCGACGGTGCGCGGCGCGATCGCGGCATGGCGCCCGATCCGCGACGAGCTGCGCGCCCTCGCGCGGGCGCTCGATCGCCCGATCGTCTTCACCGAGGTGGGCTACCCCGCCACCGCGGGCGCCGGCGCCTGGCCGTGGAACGACTTCCTCGTCGGCTCCGAGGGAGCGCTCGATCAGGAGGCGCAGCGCCGCCTCTTCGAGGCCTTCGCGGCCGTGTGGTCCGACGAGCCCGTGCTCGCCGGCGCCTTCGTGTGGCTGTGGCTCTCGCCGGGCGGCCTCCTCGACCGCGGCCACACGCTGCGCCGCAAGCCCGCCGGCCTCGTCCTCCACGACTGGTACCGCGCCGCCCGCCCGCCGCTCGGGCGGTAGCGCTCACAGCACGAGATCGTCGACGACCTTCTGCAGGGACTCGAGGTTGTTGACCGTCTCCACGCGGTCGCACGCCGGCGCGTAGAGGCTCATCGCCGAGTCGCCGAAGCCCCACGACACCGCGGGCTCGGGGTTGAGCCAGATGAGCCGGCGGGCCCGCTCGGCGATCGCCACGAGCGCGCCGGGCTCCGGCGGGTTGTAGTTGTTGCGGCCGTCGCCGATGACGAGGACGGTCGTGCGCGGCGTCACCGCGTCGAGGTGGCGATCGACGAACATGCGCAGCGAGCGGCCGTAGTTCGAGTTGGCGTAGACGTTGATGACGCCGCCCCGCTCGGCGAGCTCGACGGCGCGGTCGAGCTCGTGCTCGCGGAAGAGATCGGTGCACTCGCCGAGCTCGGACACGAAGACGAACGAGCGCACCTTCGAGAAGAGGTCCTGCAGCGTGTACGCGAACTGCAGCATGAAGCGCGACACGTTGCGGACCGAGTCGGAGACGTCGCACAGGACCACGAGGCGCGGCCGCTCCTCGCGCCGCTTCCGCCAGCGCGGCTGGAACGGCACCCCCCCGCTCTGGAGCGACTTGCGCAGCGTGCGCCGCGGATCGAGCCGCCCGCGCCGCGCGACCTTGCGGCGCAGCGATGCCCGCGCGCGCAGCTTCCGGGCCAGGCGCGCCACCTCGTCCCGCAGGCGGCGCAGCTCCTCCGGGCTCATCGCGCCGAAGGGCTTCTGCGCGAGGAGGTCGCGGCGGAACCGCTCCTCGAAGCGCACCTGCCGCTGCTCGAACTGTAGCTGCACGTAGGCGCGCGCGGAGCCGCGCAGCGCCTGGAGGTTCTCGTCGACGAGGCGCGCGATCTCGGCGGCGCGCTCGGCGCCGAGCGAGCGCGCGAGGCGCTCGCCGAGGCGGCCTGCCTCCTCGTACGCGCCGCGGAAGCCGAGGCCCTCGAGTACCTCCTGCGTGAAGTAGCCGACCTGCAGCGGGCTCTGCAGCCGCTCCCACGGCAGCCGCACGCCGGCGAGCCGGAGGAGCGCCTCGATCTGGCCGCGACGCAGCCCGAGCGCGGCGCGGAGGAGCGGCTGCATGCGCGAGGCCTCGTCGGCGAGGATCGCGGTGAGGCGGTCGATCTCCTCCTCGGAGAGGCCGCGGGCGCGCAGCACCTCGGCCAGCGGCGGATCGCCGCCGTCGCCGAGGAAGGCGCCGCGCTGGTGGAAGTAGAGCTCGAACAGCTCGGCGAAGATCTCGCGGTCCAGCGGGCGCTTCGCGAGCGTCGTCTCGAGCGCCGCGCGGAGGGCCGCCCGGTCGTCGAGGGGCACGAGCGCGGCCGCGGTGAGCGCGTCGAGCGTCTCGGCGGTGGAGACCCGCACCCCGTTCTGCCGGAGGAGCGCGATGAACTCGACGAGCGCGCCGGTCACGGCGCCCGCGCCGGCAGGAGCCGCTCGATCGCGCCCTCGATCGCCTCGAGGCCGCCGCCGACCTCGACGGCGCGCACCACGCCCGAGCCGTCGACGAGGACCAGCGTCGGCAGCGCGCCGATCCCGTACGCGCGGTGGACGGACTCGGTGCCGTCGCGCAGCACCGGGTGCCCGATGCCGAGGCGCCGGACCGCGTCCGCGAGGAGCGGCGCCTCCTCCGTCGAGATGCCGACGATCTTGAGGCCGCGGGCCGAGAAGCGCGCGCGCAGGTCGGCGAGGTGCGGGAGCGCGCGGACGCACGGCCCACACCACGTCGCCCAAAAATCGATGAGGAGCGGCGCGCCGCGGAAGCCCGCGAGCGCCTCGCTCGGCCCCTCGCCGCGGTCGCCGACGCGGGCGAGGCGGAAGTCGGGCGCGGGCCTGCCGAGGAGACGCTGCCGCGTGAGCTCGACCTCGGACGGGCGCGCGGCCGGCGCGAGCACGACCTCGCGCAGCGGCCCGCTCGCCCCACGCACCTTCAGCCTCAGGCGCCGGCCGACCGGACGCAGCGCGACCGCGCGCTGGAGCTCGGGCGGCGCACGGGTGGGCTCGTCGTCGATCGCGAGGACCTCGTCGCCGGCGGCGAGGTCGGTCATCGCGGCCGGCGACCCCGGCACCACGCCCTTCACCGCGACGCCGCCGTAGCTCCCGCGCGCGAGCTCGATGCCGATCCACCCACGCGATCCCTCGGCCAACCCGCGGGAACTCCCGGACAACAGAGCCAGCGCAAGAACTCCTACATGTAGGATATTTGCCTTCATTACCTTACCAGGATATCCTGAGCCCTCGAATCCCATTGGATTCCTGGGACCCCCCAAACCATGGACAAGCGCCGTTCGCTCCGGTTCGACACGGTCTTCCCGGTGATCATCTCCAGCGACCAGTTCGGCGAGGCCAACGCGATCGCGCGCAACGTCTCGGCGGGCGGCATCCTCCTCGAGCTCAGCGACCCGCTCCCGCTCGGGACGCGCGTCCGGGTCCACTTCTGCATGCTCGCGCGCTCCTTCGCTGCCGAGGACGGCCCCACGATCGTCGCCCGGGGCGAGGTCAAGAACCACTACTTTCTGAACTTCGCCGATGCCTCCGGCGGCCCGCGCTCGCTCACCGGGATGGCGGTCCGGTTCACCGAGTTCGAGACCGACAGCCGCGACCACTTCGCCGAAGGGATCGGCCAGCTCCGCGTCATGCACTAGGCGCCGCCGTCCGGACGTCGCGCTCGACCCGCCACATGAGCGGCGGCAGGAGCGCCGAGATCGCGAGCGACAGGTAGACGAGGCGCGGCATCCCGACGAGCTCGCCGCGCGCGCCGGTCGTGAGAAAGTGGCCCGCGATCGTCGCCGCGCACGAGATCGACAGGTGCCCGAGCGTGGACTGCAGCGACTGGAAGCGCGCCCGCTCGTCGGCGGCCGGCACCTTCGAGACGAGCGTGTTGTAGGCGACGTTGCGCATCCCGAGCGCGAACATGTAGGCGCCGAAGGCGAGCGGCACCGCGGCGACGGGCAAGGGGCGCACGAACGACAGCACCATCACTGGCCCGAGGATCGCGAGCCCGAGCGTCGCCACCGGCAAGGAGCCGTAGCGATCGACCGCGCGCCCCGAGAGGCGCGTCGACACGAGGCTGACGAGGCCGCCTCCGAGGTACAGGAGCGCGAGCCGCGCGCGCGGGAAGCCGACGTTGCGCTGCAGGAACGGCGACAGGTTCGGGATGAGCAGGAAGCCGCTCATCTGCAGGGCGCAGGTCATCGCGTAGGAGCGGAGGATCTGCGGCGTCGACAGCATCCGACGCACGCCGACGAAGGCGGCCTCGTCGCGCTGCCGGCGCTGCGCGGCGAGCGGCGGCAGGCGGGCCGACGCGACGACGGCGGACATCCCGAGGAGCGCGATCGCGAAGAACGGCGCGCGCCAGCCGGCCAGGCGCGCCAGCTCGAGCCCGGCCGGCACGCCCACGATCGCCGCGAGCGAGAACGCGAGGAGCACCGTCGAGAAGGCGCGGCCCCGCCGCTCGTCGGGCACCGCGTCGGCGACGATGCTCATCGAGATCGACGTCGCCGGCCCACCGAAGAGGCCCGCGACCGCGCGCAGCACCACGAGCATGGAGAAGCTCTGCGCGAAGCCCGCCGCGGCGGTCGAGAGCACGAGGCCACCGAGACAGAGGACCAGCGCGCGCCGTCGCTCGATCCGGTCGAGGAAGAGCGCGCCCGCGAGGCCGGCCGCCGCCGCCGCCCAGGTGTACGCCGAGGCGACGAAGGGCAGGAGGTCGGCCCGGAAGCCGAGCGCGGCCGCGTAGTCCGGGCCGAGCGGCATCACGATCATGAACTCGAGGACGTTGATGAACTGGGCGGCGGCGACGACGAGGACGATCTCCCGTTCGGTGAGCCGCCCGCGCATCGTCGTCGGCTTACTGTAGCGCGACGGCGGCGCGCCCGCCGACCTGCTACGCTGCCGCCCGTGCGACCCCGGTGCGCGGCGTGCGTCCTCGTGCTGCTCGCGGGCCTGGCGCACGCTGACGCGTTCCCCACCGGCGCGGACGCGGCCCGGACCGAGCTGCGCCGCATGGTGGCGGACGCCGACGGGCACCGCGCAGAGCTCGAGGCCACCCTCCTCGCCCCGCGGCCGTTCGGACCCGACGCGTACCGGAAGCTGTTTCTAGCGATGTGGGCGCAAGTCCCCAACTGGAAAAGCGGAGACCCGCTGTGGATCAAGCGCGCGGAGCCCCCGCCGCCGCCGGTCGTGAAGGGCCAGCCGCGGCCCCGCCGGCCGCCGCCGCACGAGCCGACCACGGTCGACTGGTTCGAGGCGCTGCTCGCGCTCGACCTCGGCGAGCTCGAGCAGCCGTTCGCGTTCGAGGGGCTGCCGAAGGTCACGCTCGAGCCGGTGCCGGCGGCGGACCGCGAGGCGCTGCGGGCCGACGCGCTCGGGGTGATCGCGACGATCCGCGCGCTCGCCGCGACGCGCCGCGCGGAGGCGGTGGCGCCGCTCTTCCAGCTCGCGTTCACCTCGGACGGCGTCTTCCGCGACGAGTGCGGCCGGCAGCTGCGCGCGATCGGCGACGCGGCGGTGCCGGGGCTCGTCCGGCGGCAGTACGCGGCGGGCTCGCCCGGGAAGCAGCGCCGCTACGCGCTCTACCAGCTCGACCGGATGGACCGCGCGCGGCCGAGGAAGGCGATCGAGGCGGCGCCCGACGATCGGATCCGCGCGGAGCTCCTGCACGCCTACGGCGAGGTGCGCGCGCTCGACGCGGTGGAGCCGGTGCTCGAGCAGATCGGCGCGCAGGGCCACCGCGTCAGGCGCGAGGCGCGCTGGGCGTTCCGCCGCTACGTCGAGGGGCCGGCGCCGGCGCCGGCGCCGCGGCGGAAGCGTCGGCTCCCCGGCGGGAAGGCCGAGGCCGAGGAGCGGCCCGACTACCTCACCTACCGCGAGGTGGCCGAGCTCGCGCTCGGCAAGCGCGCCGCGGAGCTCGGGATCGCGGCGCCGGAGCCGCACACCGCGCTGCAGCTCTTCGAGGGCCTCGTCGCACGAGACGACGCCGAGCGGGCCGCAGAGTGGGAGCGCGCGTTCCTCACCGCGCGCGAGCACGCCGATGCCGGCGACGTCGCGGGCGCGGTCGGCGAATACGAGTGGGTGCTCGCGCACGACCCGACGACGTCGCGGCGCGCGGAGATGGCGCCCGCGTTCGCGCGCCTGGCGGAGCTGCGGGGCGATGCCGGTCGGAACGACGAGGCCGCGGGCCTCTACCGCAAGGCCTCGGCCCTCGCCGCCGACGGGGCCGAGGCGAGTCGCTACGCGGCCGCCGCCGAGTACCTCGACGCGCAGCGCGCGCTCGGGCGCGGACGGCTCGACGAGCAGGCGTACCGCCGGGTGATCGCGCTCGATCCCGGGCACGAGCGCGCACGCGACGCGCTCCGGCGCGTGCAGCATGAACGGCTGCGCCGGCTCGCGCGTGGCGCGGCGCGGGCGGCGGCGCTCTTCGTGCTCGCGCTGGCGCTCGGCTGGTGGCTGGCGCTCAGGCGACCTACAGCGCGGTGACGGCGACGCGCTGGCGGTCGATCGCGGCCTCGGCGGCCTCGACGCTGATCGCCTCGACCGCGCCGCGCGCGCGCAGCCCGCCCGTGGTCGTGCCGTAGGCCCACAGGATCGGCGGGAGCGGGCGCAGCGCCAGATCGGCCTCGTGCAGGAAGAGACGGCCGAGGTTCTCGACGTAGGCACGCGAGAGCTCCGCGAACGTGATGTGGTCGAACGCCTGCGCGACGCGACGGCTCGCCGCCGCCGACGCGAGGAGCGCGGCGTAGACGACGTGGTACACGACGCGCAGCTTGGCGCGGCGGTACGGCCCGAGGCCGGGGAGGACCTGGCGGATGAAGTGCACGTTGAGCGGGACGTGGAACGACTCGTCGCGCGTGAGGATCGTGAGCATGTGGCGGATCGCCGGCTGCTTCACGCGGCCGAGCGCGAGGCGGTACGTGGTCGCGCCGATGGTCTCGAACATGAGGTTCGTGAGCATCACCGTCTCGAGGTCCTTCGCGCTCATGTAGCCGCGGTAGATCGTGCCGGTGATCTTGCCCATCGGCTTCACCGATCCGCCGATCCTGCCGAGGAACTCCTCGACGAGCTCGCGGTGCCAGCCTTCCTCGTTGCCATAGAGCGTGAGGCACTCGGCGAGCTCGGGGTCGATCGCGCGGACCTGCTCGGCGAGCTCGTGGGCCTGGTGCAGGCCCGACTCCTCGGCGCGGAAGGCGGCGTTGAAGAAGCGGATGCACGCGCGGCGCTCGTCGTCGGAGTCGAACTCGACCGGCACCGACCAGTCGACGTGCTCGTCGTACATGCGCGCGGCGCGCTTCTTGAGAGCGGCCAGCCACCAGCCGGTCGGTCGCGAAACGGGCGGCCGGAGCTGGCCGGCGCGTGCGCCTCGTCGAGCGATCTCCATGCGAGTAGGCGGCAGGATGCTGATCCCCGCCTCCGAGGTCAACCCCAATGGCTCAGGGCGTCTCGTCGGCGGGAGGCGGCGTCGGGAGCCGCGGGAGGCTGCGCGGAGGGTCCTCTTCGCGAGCACGAGGACGGGGATGGGGCTTCGGCGGTTTCGGAGCGGGCGGCGGCTCCGCCGTCGGGAGCGCGGTGACGACGGGAGTCGGAGCCGGAGTCGGAGTCGGAGTCGGATTCGGCGTCGGAGTCGGCGTCGGAGTCGGCGTCGGCGTCGGAGACACGGTCGGAGTCGGAGTCGGAGTCGGATTCGGCGACACGGTCGGAGTCGGAGTCGGCGACACGGTCGGCACCGCCGCGTGGTCCGCTCGCTGGGTGAGCCAGTAGAAGGCCGCGGCGACCGCGAGCACGATCCCGACGATCGCCATAAAGCCGGCGCCCGAGGAGCGCGGCCGGCGATCGCGCCGCGGGTCGCCGCCGTCGAGCGAGGGCCCCGACAGATCGATCGGCAACGGGCTGGGCACCGCGCCGTCGTCGCCGAAGCTCAGCTCCTGGGTGCTCCCGAAGGGGCGCACCTGCCGGGTCGGGCCGACCGCGATCGCGTCGCTGTGCTTCTGCGGCTGCGGCGTCGCTCCGACCTCGGCCGGGCGGGCGGCAAGCGCGGAGGTGGCGCGCGACTGCTCGCCGATGCCGGGCATCGCGCGCTCGAGGTAGGCCGCGACCTCGTTGGAGCTCGCGCGCACCTTCCAGGCGACGAGGAGCTCGTCGAGCGCGACCTGCAGCTCGCGGGCCGAGCCGAAGCGATCCGCCGGCCGCTTCGCGAGCAGGCACTGGATGACGGCCCACAGCTCCTGCGGGAAGCCGTCGACGTACAGGTCCGGCGGACGCGGATCGTCGTTGATGATCTGCAGCGCGATGTCGCCGGGCCCCTGCCCCTCGAAGGGACGCACGCCGAGGGTCGCCTCGTAGAGCACCGCGCCCAGCGAGAAGAGATCGGCGCGGGCGTCCACCTTGTCGCCGCGCACCTGCTCCGGGCTCATGTAGTGGATCTTGCCCTTCAGGCTCCCCACCTCGGTCTTCGACGCCTGCGCGCCGAACTTGGCGATGCCGAAGTCGCAGATCTTGGCGACGCCGTCGACGGAGATGATGATGTTCGACGGCGAGACGTCGCGGTGCACGATCCCGAGCGGCGCGCCCGAGCCGTCGACCGCGCGGTGCGCGTGGTCGAGCCCCTCCGCCACCTGCGCGATCACGCGGCACGCGACCGGGATCGGCAGGCGGCGCTGATCCGGCGGCAACGCGTCGAGGAGGTTCTGCAGATCGGCGCCGGGGACGTACTCCATGGTCATGAAGTAGTCGTCGTCGACCTGGCCCATGTCGAAGACCTGGATGACGTTCGGGTGCGAGAGCCGGGCGATCACGCGCGCCTCGTCGATGAACATCTCCATGTACTGCTTGTTCGTGACGTGCGTGGGCAGCACCCGCTTCACCACGCACGCCTTGTCGAAGCCGGCGTGGCCGCGCATCTGCGCGAGGAACACCTCGGCCATGCCGCCGGTCGCGAGCGGCCGGAGCAGCACGTACTTCCCGAACGGGCGCGGATAGGAGATCGCGGCCTGCACCGCTTTTCATCCTAGTCCGCAGGCGGTAACGTGCAAAGAGTCTTGGCGGCATTGGCAGATATCGCGGCGCTGCGCGGCCGCTTCATCGCGCTCGAGGGCATCGACGGCGCGGGGACGACCACCCAGCTCGAGCGCCTGGCGGCGCACTTCGGCCCACGCCTCCACGTCACGCGCGAGCCATCGACCGGCCCGCTCGGCAAGGAGATCCGCCGCCACCTGGCGGGGCCCGTCGACGGCGCCGCGATCCCGCCCGCGGCGCTGGCGCTCCTCTTCGCGGCGGATCGCGTCGATCACCTGAGCCGCGAGATCGTGCCCGCGCTCACGCGCGGCGTGCACGTCGTGAGCGACCGCTACGTGCTCTCCTCGCTCGCATACCAGACCCTCGGCGTCGACCGCGAGCACGTCGCCCGCTTCAACGAGCTCGCCCCGACCCCCGATCTGACGATCTTCATCGACGTGCCGATCGACGTCGCCGAGGGCCGGCGGACGCGGCGTGGCGGGCCCGCCGAGATCTTCGAGGAGCGGACGCTGCAGGCCGCGGTGCGCGATCGCTACGTCGCCGAGATCGCCGACCTCGACGCGAGCGGCGTGCCGGTCGCGATCGTCGACGGTACGCCGGCGCCCGATCAGGTCTTCGCGGCGGTGCTCGCCGCCGTGGAAACTTGCGTTGAGGACCACGCGCGCCACACTCGCCGCAGATGATCCGGCAGACGCTCGGCGCGATCCTCTCGGTGTCGCTCGCCAGCTGCGCGACGGTGCAGCCGCGCGCGGTACCGCCCGAGCCGGAGGCGGCGCCGGAGCCAGCCGCCGCGCCGTCGACGGCCTCGCCGCCGGTGAAGGAGCCGCCCGCGCCCGCGCGATCCTCGACGGGCGTCATCGTGCGCGGCGATCTCGTGAAGGTCCTCGACGCCGCGCCGGGGCGGTTCCTGCAGCACGTCGAGACCGAGCCGGCGTTCGTCGGCGGCCGCTTCCGCGGCTGGCGGCTCGCCTCCTTCTTCCCCGGCGATGCGCGCTTCTCGGGCGTGGACCTCCGCGCCGGCGACGTCGTGCTCTCGGTGAACGGGCAGTCGGTGGAGCAGCCCGAGCAGCTCATGCAGGTGTGGGAGTCGCTGCGCTCCGAGCACGCGATCGTCATCGCGATCGAGCGCGACGGGCGGGCGCGGCAGCTCCGCTTCGAGATCCGCGACTGACGGACGCGCGGGCCTCGGTGTAAGCTCGGCGGATGATCCCCTACGAACAGCTGGCCGCCGCGCTCGAGCGACACGCCCGCGGCGGCGAGGCGCCCGCGCCGGCGCCCGCGTCCGCGCTCCCCCCGCTCGAGCCTCCCGGCGGAGAGCCGCCCGCCGAGTTCGACCTCGGCGACGTCCTGTCCGACGAAGAGGCCGGCTGAGCCCCAGCGACGAGCTCGCGCCCGACGAGCTCCTCGTCGAGGAGGAGGCGATCGCCCTCGACGGGCCCGCGGGCGCCCTCGGCCGCGTGCAGGGCGTCGGCGCCGATCTCGCGACCGAGTCCGCGCGCTGGCTGGGACGACGCGTCGTGGTGCCGGCGCTGCGCGCGTGCGGCGCCTGCGCCGCGTGTCGACGCGGCCACGCCGGCCTCTGCGCCCGCGTGGGGGTCGCGATCGCGGGGGACCGCCGCGCCCGCGTCGCCGCCCGCCTGGTCGTGCCGCTCGCCGACGAAGGCGCCGCCGCGGCGCCCGGCGTCCTCGCGCCGCCCGCGGAGCCCGCGTTCCTCGCGGCGCTCGCGGGGATCGGGCTCGACGCCTACGCCGCCCTCCTCCGCGCCGGCGTCGAGCCCAACCGCGCGGCGATCGTCCTCGGGCGGGGCCCGCTCCCCCGCTTCGTCGCCGCGCTCGTGCAGCACCGCGGCGCCGCCGCCGTGCGCGTCCCATCGCCCGACGACGGCGCCGAGGCGATGGTGGCGGCCGCCCTCGGCGCGGTGGAGTCGTTCGGCGTGCCGCTCATCGACGCCCGCCCGCGCACCGATGCCCACGCCCTCGCGCTGGCCCGTCCCGGCGGCACGGTGGTGCTCTGCGGCGAGGCGGGCGCGCTCGACGCCGCCGCGATCGCCGCGCGCGGCCTCGCGGTCGTCGCCGCCGGGCGCGGCCATCCCGACCTCCTCGCCGAGCTGTGCGCGTTCGTCGCGCAGGGGGCCCTGGCGCTCGCGCCGCTCTGCCGCCTCGTCGACGACCCCGCCGCCGCGCGCGCGACATCGCCGGACGACGAGCGCGTCGCCATCCTCCGCACCGGCGGCGGTTGACGCGCGGCGGTCCTCGCGTCGATCATGGAAAGCCCCTCATGGCCTACTACTGCCACGCCTGCCGCAACGAGCAGATCTTCGACGTGAAGGTCGGGATCAAGGTCGGACGACGCGACTCGTGCCCGCACTGCGCCGCCGATCTGCACGTCTGCAAGAACTGCCGGAACTGGGATCCGAACATCCACAACCAGTGCCGCGAGCCCGAGGCGAGCTTCATCCGCGAGCGGACCGAGGCGAACTTCTGCACGCACTTCGACTTCAAGGACGGCGACCTGCCGGCCGAGGACAACACGGCGGCGAGCGCCCGGGCGAAGCTCGACGCGCTGTTCAAGAACCTCAAGTAGGCGCACCCCGTCGACGAATGGACGCCACCCTCCCCTCGATCTCCGCCGGCATCGGCGATACGCCCCTCATCGCGCTCGATGGCGTCGTGCCCGCGTCGCTGCGCGACCGCGGGGTCGGCCTGTGGGGCAAGGCCGAGCACCTCAACCCCGGCGGCTCGGTGAAGGACCGCATCGCGCGCGCGATGATCGACGCCGCGGAGCGGAGCGGCCGGCTGTCCTCCGGCGGCACGGTGATCGAGCCGACGTCGGGGAACACCGGCATCGGCCTCGCGCTCGTCTGCCGCAGCCGTGGGTACCGCCTCGTCCTCACCATGCCCGAGTCGATGTCGCTCGAGCGAAGGAGCCTGCTCGCGGCGCTCGGCGCCGAGCTCGTCTTGACGCCGGCGGAGCTCGCGATGGAGGGCGCGGTCGGCCGGGCGCGCGCGCTCTGCGAGGCGAACCCGACCTGGTTCAT